>Ga0306926_10003378_pt1 | contig 16525 bp, 13 predicted proteins | sample flu12Cox44000178_FD_203759 | JGI IMG/M metagenome (GOLD analysis project Ga0306926, IMG submission 203759) | Lab enrichment of tropical soil microbial communities from Luquillo Experimental Forest, Puerto Rico - flux8day.12C.oxic.44.000.178 (v2)... | ecosystem: Environmental > Terrestrial >... | reverse complement strand
GATCTGCTGCGAGAACTCGAGTCTGCGGCGGAGCCTGACCTCATACGCGATCTGGCCTATCCCCTGCCGGTCCGGGTGATCTCACGGCTTCTCGGTGTGCCAGATTCCCTGCATGCCAGGTGCGTATCGCTGTCCAACGACTTCTCAACCTGGTTTGGCAATCCCATGCGAACCGCGGCATCGGCGCGGACGGCGCAGGCTGCGGTGCGCGAGCTCGTGGCGATCTTCGAGACGATCATCCGCGAGCGCACGAGCGGTTACGAGGACGATCTTCTCGATCTCATGCTCGGGATTGCACGGCAGGCGGGGATGGCGCCGGAAGAACTACACGCGCAGTGCGTGCTCCTCTTGGGGGCGGGACACGAGACTACGCGGAACCTCATCGGCAATGGCATCTACACGCTCCTGCGGCATGCCGAGGCGCTTGCAGATGTGCGAGGGAGCGAGCTTGCCGTCCGTGCGGCAGTCGAGGAGGTGCTGCGCTACGAAAGTCCGGTCCAGGCCTATACACGCGGCGCTGCTGAAGACATCGACTTCGAGGGCGTTCGGATCCCGGCAGGCGCGTCCGTCTTTTTCATGATCGCAGCGGCACACCGCGACCCGCGGCATGTCCCGGATCCCGATCGCTTCGACATACACCGCCAGCACAACCGGCATCTGGCATTCGGCGCAGATGCTCATGTGTGCCTTGGCAGTACGCTCGCGAGACTCGAGGGGCAAATCGCAATCGGTGAGACGCTGAAGCGCCTCCCGACACTGAAGCTCCTGGACCCAGAGCCCGCGTGGAGTCCGATCTACGCGTTGCGAGGCCTCAAGCACCTGCCCGTGCGACTGTGATTATCTTCCGCGGGTGCACGCACGATAATGTCCGTGCACAATGCGACCGTCAGGCGCCGGCCTTTTCTGTTGAAAAATCCGAATCGTTAGGATTTCAAGACATTCTCGAGCGGCGTGATGTCGCCGCTACATGCTGCAGGGCTTAAACGGCGAAAAGATCTGATTCGTCGCTGGGAAATCGTACCACTCGTGCAGAGCTCTTGAGGGCTTCTCGCCGGTAAACCACTCGTACAACACCAGATCCTGCAGATGGAACTCGAAGCCGTTCAGCGGGATGACGACCGTCGGGAAGCTCACGGAGTTTGGGCCGTTACCCTGCGGGTCGCCTACCTCGAGGAAGGGGATTTTGCCGCACACGTTGATGTCGGGAAATTTCCACTCCGGCACTTGGTTGTTGATGTAGGGATCGTTCAGGAACTCGCCAATCTCGTGGTTGATACTGCTCACGTCGGAGAACTCCGGGCCGACCGCCGACAGATCGAACCAACTCGTATAGATGTAGGTCTGCAAGATCGTCGTGCCGTCTTTGATCGCAACGGGGTAGGCATTGTGGTAGCCGAGAGCGCGGTTCTCCGCCGTGTTGTAAGTGACGAAGATCGGCAGCTCGTCGGGCTCCGGATTGGTAAGCTCGAGGATCACTTGGATCACCGGGTCGAGCGCGCCGTCAGCGACGAATCCGATCGGGATGCCGTCGGCAGTCGTGAACAGCGAGCCGACGTCGGGCTTGACCTGCACGTCGAGCGTCGGCATCACAAGCGGAGCGTCGAGCAGGACGTGCCAGCGATGATCCGGGTCCATCTGGTTCCAGAACGCGGCACGCTGGAACTGGTCGCCGAACTGCCCTACGCCGTCGGGGAACACCGCGTCATTGAACATCGGCGAAGCCACGATATTCGCGACAGCGGTCTCAGGATCGAAGACCACGTCCGGGCCGCCGAATCCGGTAAAGGTAAGCCGCAACGGGATGATTCGCGCGCCAACATGCGTCGTCCGTCCGGACGCAGGCGGATGGCCAACCATCGTAAACGGATAGATGATGCCTTTATACGTGAACGATGAGGTGAAGTGCGGGAAGGTCTTGAATTTCGGTTCAGCGTGATCGGTCATCGATCGGGGAATGCCACCTTTGTGCGCGTAGCCTATGGTGTGAAGCTTGCGCAGCAGGCTGGCCTGGTCACTGAAGTGCTCGATCCCCGCCGGGACGGCGACGGGTGCTGCGGCGTTCGCGAGAAGCGGAGCAAGTACTAGACCCATCCATAGTCGGTGACGTGGCGTGTTCATGAGTGAACCCTCCACGAAGTGCTGTTCGCCGTTATAGATGCGCAGGCCGCAGCTCCAGCCCCGCCGCGCGCTAATTATACGACGGAGTCGCCGATATAATTTCGCGCGTTTCGGAAAAGCGAGCGCGCCAAGGCGATGAGCGCGTTCCCGGCGGATGCTCTCCTTTATTGGCTAGGTATTTCGGAAATGCCGATCTCTGCTCTATGCCTGAAAGCCCGGCTCAACCGACCGGAATCTGCGGGCCCGGCTGTAGCGGGTAGAAATGTGCTGACGACGCGTGGATGTTTTCCGAGCGCGAGGGTATGCAAGCCGCCAGTGCGAGCGGTGCGACATTTGCCACAAACGTCCTTCGATCGATTGCGACTCTATTGGTCTTCGTCGATTTCTAGCGTAAAAGCGGCCCCGCTACCAAAATGTTCGGTCATTGGGCGGGGCGCGCGCCGCCGGGGTTATCAATACTGGCGATATGCTACGCCGGTCAGTACCGCGATTGGCACCGACCGCAACTGCTTTGAGTCCATCTGGGCATTTCCTGAGTTCAGAACGTCAGCTATGGCGCGGGCAGCCCGAACGACCGCTCCGAAAGCTATTAGCCCTGCTGCATTGGAGTTAGGCTGATTTCGACGCGTCGATTCCTTTGGCGACCGTCAGGCGAGTCATTGCTAGCCACGGGGCGCGTTGGCCCATAGCCCGCGACGGCGAGTCGCTGATCCGCGACTCCCTTCGTGCGCAGATACTGCGCAACCGTGTTCGCGCGTTCTTCAGACAGCGCCTGATTCTTCTGAGCAGATCCCGTGCTATCAGTGTGGCCCGACACATCTACCGTCGTTTTGTTGTACTCCTTCAGTACGAGGGCTACCGAGTCAAGGACACTGAAGAAGCTCGGATTAAGATCGGCACTGCCGCTGCCGAAAGTGATATTTCCGGGCATCACCAGATTGATGGTGTCACCATTACGTGTGACGGAGACGCCGCTGCCCTGCAGCTGGGCACGAAGCTTCGCTTCCTGGCGATCCATGTAATTCCCGACCGCCCCACCTGCTAATGCGCCGGCACCCGCACCAATGAGCGCTCCCTTTCCCCCGCCGGCCAGTGCGCCCACGGCGCCGCCAGCGAGCGCACCGATTCCCGCCCCTTTCGTCGTATCACTGACCTGCGTGTCTCCGGTATACGGGTCCATCGTGTAGCAACCCGCAAGAAGTACGGCGACAGCCGCGGAGAACAGTGCGTCACGCGCGAGATTCGACCCGGCCATAAATTCCTCCTCACTAACGGCCGTGCATCAAGTTACTGCCGCGCTTGTGCAAGTCCAGCCCAATGAAAGTTCGTGTGACGCGCGTCACGCCCAATAATCCGTGTCCGATCGAGGACGGCAAGGGCGGCGCCGACCTCTGCACGGCTGACACGCACAATCGCAAGTGACAGAGCGTCTTTCAGCGACGATTCAGGCGCTGAGGCATAGCGTGAGAGTTGCGGAGGCTGACACGGTTGCTGTTATGTGAACTTTCAGCCCTGGAGAACGCAGGGCTGCCGCAGGGTAAGGAGGATCACTGTGAGAGCGCTGATAGCAATTACCAGTACGGTGGGGCTCGGCCTTGTAATGAGCACGGTCCCAGGGCCTGCGAAGGCTGGCGACTGGACAGTCGGCATCGGAATAGGGCTGCCCGGCGTGATTGTCGTTCCGGCGCAGCCAGTGTACGGACCACCCCCTCCCGCAGAGTACGTACCACCTCCGCCGCCCGCGTACGTCGTCGTGCCGCCATATTACGCACCGACTTACCCGCCACAAGTCGTCGTGCCCCCGTACTACGACGCCGGACACTACTGGCACGCTCGCCGGCATCACGATGAGGACGAAGACGACCAATGATTGAATGCAGTCTCATACTGCGCCTGAGGTGCACCTGCGGCGCGCGGAGTTCCAGTAGGCTTGGCAGGTAGGTACCCGCCGAACGAAGCACTGAACGCTCTGTCCCTGGATGGGCAGGTGGCATGGCGCTCGGTGCGGGGGTCGTACCGGTCCTGGTCGGGTATAGGAAAACTGCTGGGTAGCGCACGCAACGCAGAGCCAGCCACTGGATCTGATTTCAGGTGCAAGAGTACTGGAGGAGCTTCGCTCGCGGACTACCGGTGACGCTTGACCGCGATCCCGTAAGTGCGCGGCGGTGCACCGCCGCGGTGATGTGCCGCTCCAGCGCGAATCAGCGGCTGTCGCTCGCCTCACCGGGATCCTTCTTGCGACCCCGGCACCGCACTTGCCGCCTCTCGAGCGCATAGAGGCGCTCGACCCGCTTGTCGTTGACGAGCTCGCCAGCCTGGCGTAGCTCCCATGAGACGCCAGTTACAACCCTTTCACGGCGGTAACAGTGGCGAGTGACCGCAGTCGTTCCCTTTAGGGAGATGCCGATTCGCTCCCTAGCAGACGCTGGCCAGGGCGTGGTGCATGCCTTCACCGGAGGATCGGACGGTGGGAACCCGGATAGTGTCGTCCTGGACGGCGCAGGCCATCTTTACGGCACGGCTGCAACCGGCGGTGGCAGGTGTAGAGACCAAGGCTGTGGAGTCGTGTTCAAGATAACTCTTTAGAATCACCTCCTAAGTCACCGAGCCTCACGCGCCGTTAACCTGCTGTCCTGGCGAAAGACGCCAGCGCAGTGCACTCTGATGGAAGCTGCCGCAAGTTTGCCGTGTCCTCCGCACGACGCTCGCGGAGACTGCGCGCACGCGAATGCGGAACGCGCGCTATAAAGCTCCAAGCGCGCCCCTGATACGCCTCCCGCCAGCACGAGGCTGTTGCCTCACGCGGGGTGGGCCGCGCTGAGATGTCATAGGGAGAGAGGCCAGCTTCTTACGATCCGCGGAGGCGTACCCTCCCAGATGGTTGACCTGCAATCGGTCGCAACTTTGCTGCACGATGCTGCCGGCATGGACGAGCAGGCAATCAGGCGGGCTGCGCTGATGACGCTGCGCCACACGGCTACGTTGGCTTTCAAGCTTACTATTGGATCAGGCAACTTCCGGAACGTGTTCGCCCAAAGGTTCGAACACCGCATCTCCTTGCGATATCCAGGAAAGCAGTCCCAAACCGCAGGTGACGTCCTTGGGAGCCATCCCCGGCGTTCCTACCGGACACTGAGTCGGTTCCTCCGGGGGCGGAACGTGACGCAGGGCTCCGTTGGGTTTCGACTTGAAAGCGGTCACCTCTTCGGACGAAGACTCATCGCTGGTAGGCCCCCGCATTAATTTCTCCGTTGGCGTTGACCCGCAGATTGCCCTTGAAATCCAGGACGCCAACCACCTCGGGACCGAGATTTTTGCCCAGGTTTATCGCCGAGGAACTCACGGTAATGTCCAGATTTGGCGGCACGGCGAATCGGTCCACAAACCGCGGATCGGCAAATGGGGAGAGAGCATCCTGTTTCGACTTGCGTTGGTAGTTGTAATACCCGGTGATGGATGCGTTTTGCCAGACGAAGGTAGCGGCCCCCGAGCCTGGAGCATAGAACCAGTCGTTGTGATCCAAGGTGGCTGGATTCGTCGTCGAATTCGTGTAGTCGTTTACCAGGATTGACTGAGTCGCATAAACGACGTTGTTTTCGAAGGTGTTATTCGTGGCGAAATACTGAATCTGAAATTCGCCTTGCCCGGATACCTTGGTTGAATCGTTGTAGAGGGTGTTGTTGACAAGGACGATATGATCCGATCCCCCTGTCGCACTGCCTGAAGCTCCGCCGATGGAAAGCCCTGGCGCGTTCATGTTGTAAATCACGTTATTGCGGATGGTGACGTAACTGGACTTGTGGCCGGGTTGCTCACTCGCGGCTTCGTTGATATCCACGTCGTGTACCAGGTCGCGCTCTACTATGATGCGGGTACCGCCGTCGGCGTAGAATCCGTCCGCGCACCAGCAATTGCGTTCGTACACAGGGTTGTTGCTCGAGCTGATGCTGTATATCGTATTCGCGAAATTCCAGCCGTCGCGCGCCTGGTCGTAGCTCGCGTTCGGCGACATACTCTCGAAACCGATGAAGTCCATTCCGATGTTGTTATCGTCGTGGATGAAGTTGTGGGCTTCCACCCAGTACTGCACGTTGCCGTTCACCGTCACGGTCTCGCTGCAACCGGTCGTGTTGTGATCCACCTCGTTACCCATGATCGTGACGTGGTTGATCGAGGCCGGCGCCTCATTTCCATATAGCGCGATCCCCAGGGCATTGGCGCTGTTGCAGGAGCTGCCTCTAGTGGCGATGTTGTGGATGCGATTGTTGAGAATCTGCAGATAGTTTCCGGCGCCCTCGAAGTCGATGCCGACCGGCACGGAGCTGTTCGAGCTCGTGTAATTACGTATTTCGAAACCTTGGATGATGATATAGCTGTTGGTCGTGAGCGTGAACAGACCGTCCTGACCATTGCTGCCACAGCAACGCACTCCGATGCCGTCGACAATCGCAGTTTCCCCTGGATAGCTTGTGAAAGTGATGTATCCCGAGATCGTATCGCCTGAGTTGGGAAGATAGACTTTCTCGTGGTACACACCGCCGCGCACCCGCACCGTGTCGCCGGCAACGGCGGTGTGCGCCGCATGCTGGATCGTTCGGAAGGGCGCGCTGAGCGTGCCTGGATTGAAGTCGCTCCCGGCGGTCGAAACGTAGCGGGTGACGCGGGACCGCGAGGGTGCTTCAATCGTCAGCAATGCCGACGCGGACTTCGATCGATCGGCCTGGGATACCGCCGTAACTGTGACGGATCCCCCCGCAGGAATGTTTGTAGGGGCGAGGTAGAGAGCCTCGCCGGTCGTTCCAGGGATTGTCGTCGAGATGACACCTGCCGTCGAGGTTCCTCCCTCCACCCCGTTAACTTCCCAAGTTACCGCCGTAGCTGTAGTGCCGGAAACAGTAGCCGTCAACACCTCGGTGGCGTTCGTGACTGTCGTCAGCGAAGGGGGTGAAATCGTTACCCTCACCTGCGCCACCTCGGTCGCCGAAGTCGCATTCGCGCACAACGCAAGAGAGCCCGAGAGCAGGAACCGCAGAAGAACGGTACGCTGCAAGCTCATACTGCGCCTAGCCCCCTGAGATTCCTTTGCCGCGCTGTCGTGCGGAAGCGGACTAGATTTGCCGGGCGCAGCGCTGTGCGGCGACCAGGGTTCGCAGTTCGATGGACGACAATTGCATGGGTATACCTCCTCGTCGCCCCGGGAGGCGGCGTTTTTCGCTCAGTGCCGCCGTGCCTGTGGCCGCAATCCCCGAAGCGACTTGATCTGCTTTGCCTGCCGCTCGATTACCTTGTGCAGCTCCTCAATGTCGCCGCGTTCGATCAGGTAGCCGAGTACCTTGAACACCCTGCGAGCGCCAGTGTAGAAGGCTTTTTTGCGCTAGAACCTCTGTTCGCCGGCTCGCGGCGAGCCCCTCAGTCTGTACGACGCGTTTTGTACATCGTCCACAGGCTGTGATTGGGTGTCCGGAGCGGGTTTTACACTCTACAGCCGCTACGCGGTCTCGGTCGTCCAACTGCTACCACCTCGGCCTGCTGTATATCGGCCGACTTCAGCGAGCGCTACTCGTCGAACGGCGCCGAGCGGGCTGCTTCCTCCGTGCCGTCAGGCGCCACGTCCGAATGTGCTCGGCAGAATCCCTCGAGCCAAGTACCATTCTGTACGCCCGGCTTGCGCCCACAATGGTCCGCGAGCAGCGCGATGAAGCGTTGCTTGAATTGTAGTCGCGGGATCGCGTTGACCACGATGTGCGTCATGGCTGGGCTGATGACCTCCCCTTCCGGGTTGTGACCGTCGAAGTCGGCGCCGGCGCCGGCGGCAACCACCATGGCTTCCGGCGATTCGTGCTCGGCGATGGCAAAGTCCATGTCATGCATGACGATGGCGTTCCAGATACTGCGTGCTTCAACGAGCCGCGCCCCGAACTCCCGCGCGACGCTCTCGGCACGATTTGCTAAATCGATTGTCACGGCTGCACTGTCCCAAAATTGTCCCTTGACCGCGGTGCCACCCACACCGCTTCTGTGCCGTCATAATGTCCAAGTTGATCTTCTCCGTCTCCATGAGTGGTGTAACCTAGCAATCGGCGAACGCTTTCGTTGTAACGCGCTGCGATCGGCGGAGGCACCTCCAACATGTGATTGCTTTCGGCGCGCAGCCATCCCAAACTGTAAGTGTTGATCAGCCCGGTTCGCACGCCATTGCTGCGATTCTCGCCGCTACCATGCCAGGTCGACCCGAGATAGAAGACGGCAGAGCCCCTGCTCATGACCGCCTGTTCGCAATGTGGAAGATCCGGTTTGTGCCAACTGCGCAGAATGCGGTGGCTTCCCTTGACGATCCGTGTTGCGCCATTCTCCGCAGTAAAGTCAGACAACGCCCACATCACGCCGATCTGCAGCTCGAGACCCGCGAGTTCGATGGGGTAGGGTGAGTCGTCCCGATGCAACGGCTGCTCGCCCTGTTCGGGTAATATTTCGATGGCCGTCGTGCTGCCCAGCTGATAGTCGGCACACGCCGGCAACAGAATGGCGTCTGCGACCTCAAGAACCATCTCATGCGCGATTAGCTCGGCGCTGCTCGGTGAAAAGCGGAGCACTCCATAGCACCGCAGTGTTTTGCGGCCGCTGAATCCCGTGGGGTAGGTGGCCTGGTGGCCGGTTCCGGAGTCGTCGAGTTTGACCCGCAGCTCGGCAGTCACAGCATCAACCAAGGTCGCCGAGGCTAGGTTGCGAACGATGGCGGCGCCATCGCGCCGCAGGGCGTCGACGACCAGCGCGGATGACACTCCTGCATCAAACGAACTCAGAGACATGGCTCGCACTCCGAATAGCGAACGATGTTTTGAAAGACCCGGGCCAGAAGGGCTTCGGCTCGCTCGTTCGGCTTGTCGATTAAGCACCACTCGGCTACAAAGTGAACCCAACCTGGCTGAAATCGCGCGACCGGACATTGAAGTCTAAGGTATTCTCGAATTTCCTCGCAACCTGCGCGCTGCTTGCACTCGCCTGCGTGCTGTTCACCGCTTGCGGGCAAGGATCTACCGGCGGTGGCGTTGCACACGGAACTTTGTACATAGCCAATTACGAGGGTTATATCGGGAAGGATACGGTTGCAGACTTTGAGCGACGCACTGGCATTCGAGTCAGGTACGGCACGTATGATACGGCCAACACTCTCGAGAGTTGGGTTTGGGCTGGCGACCTGCGCTACGACCTCATCAGCACTTCGACCGACTTCTTCAGCCGTGAGATCAAAGCCGGCGCATTCCGTCCGTTAGACCGATCAAAACTCTCGAATTGGACAAACCTCGATCCAGAGGCTCTCCACGCCATGGCAAGTGCCGATCCGGGGAACCGCTATGCGGTACCGTATCTGCATTCGATCAATGGTTTTGCCTACAACATCGACATGGTTCGCGCGCGTATGCCCAATGCGCCGGTGGACAGTCTCGACATGCTCTTTAAACCTGAGATCGTCAAGCGGTTTGCAGACTGCGGCATCACCTTCCTCGATTCCCCCTCGGACGTACTCCCGCTCGTACTCAACTACCTCCACTTCGATCCAAATACAGCCAGTAGACAGGAATACGAGGCGGCAGAACAGGTTCTGCTCGCGGTCAGGCCATACATTCGTGGGTTCGACTCGTTGGAATATCTGAGTGACCTCGCGAACGAAGAGACGTGCATCGCGATGGGCTATTCGAGTGATGCGTCGGCAACACGTGCCCTGTTGCGTGTGACGGGGTCGCAAGTCCACATAGCCTTTACCGTTCCGAAAGAGGGCGCTTGCATCAGTTACGATGCGTTTCTGATACCCGCCGCTGCGCCGGATCCGGAGGCGGCGTATGATTTCATAAACTATGTATTAGAACCCAAGGTAATCGCAGCAATCACAAACGAAATTCACTATGGCAACAATAATCGCGCGGCGGACCCGTTCGTCGAGAGCTCAATCCGTCAGGATCCGTCAATCTACCCGACAGCCGAGATTCGCGCGCGACTCTATCAGCAGGCAGAAGCGGGACCCGAAACCGAGCGCATGCGCACGCGCGCGTGGACCACCGTGAAGACCGGCACTTAGCAACGCACTGCTCGGGCGGCCCTTTGGGCGCCATGGCTCAATCCAGGAAAAGGGCCGCCATGAGCGGTATCGTTCCCAACTCGAGGTAGATAAACAGAAGGAGAATGTCGTCGAGCCCGGCGCGCCCGGCACCAATCATTCTCACGTAGTCCGATGCCGCAGACCAAACGATCGTCGCGCCGATTATGAACAGCGCGATCAGCTGGAATCCGCTGACAAGTCTGTTTCCCAGCACGTCCAGCTTCTGCTTAGCTTCTGTTTTTGCCACGACGTGATACCGCCCGGTATTTCGGGCATCGAACCACCGACCAACGGAATATCAGTCGCTTCGTCAGGCCGATTCGATATCCCAGAGTAACGGCGCCTCGAGCATTCCGTCAGCTGAAATTCACCTCACTGATGTCAATGTAGACCATCAGCATATCCAGGATAGGTCGACGGTCAGGGCCTCGGGTATAGGCGCGCCGACGGGTTGGAAGCCGTATGCCGCCGGCTTCGCGGTACTCCGATGTCAGCTGAGCAGCCGCAAAGCCACCGGCGATGTTGACTTGGTAGTCATGTCGGCGAAGCATCAGGTCGTCACCGAAAAAGAAGTCCTGAACGAGGCTGTGAGTCTCGAGCGACCCCGGAAAGTACGCACGCAGGACGCGCCACGTCTCTCGCCCCTCCTTCCATGGCTCGGTCTCTTCAACTCGTACGTCGCTCAGCCCCAGAAGGAAGGGCGTCGTGAGATAGGTATTGAGCGCCTCGGCGTTGAAATAGGCGAGATGGAGCGGGTCCCAGGGTGTGTGCATCTGGTGACCTGCGAAGGAATCTCTCGGCGCGCGTCGCTCCGCTACCGGCGTGCCATCGAACTTTTCGATGGCGATTCGATCAGGCGTGAACATCGTGCGTTGATCTGCAGCTCCGAACGGAGTCACGGATGAGCGTCCCTCGTGTAGCCAGGCCGTAAACCGACTCGGACTCGGGTCCGGCAGAAAACCTTTGAGGCCAAAAAAGCCTCCACCGGCAACGATCGTTGCTTCGACTTTCGCGTATTCGCGCCAACGGTCAACGCCACCGTGAGCATCGAGGATTTCGCCGAGCAACTTGTTCATAAAAGACCTCCTTCGCGTAGGGGCTGGATAGACGGCGGCAGGACCGAAGGTATCTCGACCGATGACATGACTCATGCTCCTTGGGTAATGCCGTGGTATTTGCGAGGCTATTGCCCGGTAACCAGAACAATCCTGAAGTGCGCTTTTCCGCTCATCATCCGGTGCCTGCTCGAGCGGAGCCGTCTCGATCATGGCAGCGACGCCGCTCAGGCTACTGAAGCGCAGTGTCGCGTCACCTGTACCAGGATTTCCGGTGAGCGCGCCTTCGAGCTTCCGGCTTCCAAAGACGAGGTCCGAGTTGGAGATTGTGACCGGATCCGGACCGACACCTACCAGAATGGAAACACCGTTCGGGCGCAGCGCCTTGAACGTTTCGGATACCGTCTTGGCGCTGGGTGCCGTGATCAAAATTACCTGCGCGCCACCCAGTGCTCGCAAGGCTGCCACCTGATCGACAGCCGCGTTGTCGATGTAGTGATGGGCGCCGAGTTTCTTTGCGAGTTCCGCTGTGTCGGCGCCGCGACCTATCGCAACCACTTCGAATCCCATGTGCCGCGCGTACTGAATGCCGAGATGTCCGAGGCCACCGACGCCGAGCACCGCGACTAAATCGCCAGCTTTTGCCGGGGCGTTGCGCAAAGCGCTGAAAGTCGTGAGTCCGGCACAAAGCAGAGGTGCAGCGCCCACGGATGAAAGATCGTCAGGGATGTGCACGAGCGCGCTGGACTTTGCGAGCATCACCTCGGCGTACCCGCCATCTGAATCAATGCCTGTGAACCCCTGATTTCGACAGTTGACGAGATCGCCAATGCGGCAAAAGTCACAATAGCCACACGAGCCGCTTAGAAAGCCGACACCCACGCGTTCACCGACTGACCACCCCTGAACGTCGGCCCCGACGGCATCTATGCGTCCGACCACCTCGTGGCCCGGAACGCGAGGCCAGTCGATCGGAAAGAACCCTTCGACCGTGCCAGAGTCCGAGTGGCAAACACCACAGGCTTCTACACGGATCCGCACTTGACGGCCGACGGGACTGATCAGTGGTTTGTTTACCGACCGGAATTCTCCAGGCTTCGTAACTTGAATTGCTCTATATGTATCGCTCATTTGTCCTCCTACATAGCCCCACTGTTGCTGCGCGAGTCAGCGCGCCATGTCGGCGTGATGTACATCGTCTGCTCGCGCGATCATTTCCCGACTATTTGGGAGCTATGTATAAGGTCTATGTGCACGAAAGTAGTGAGGGGGCAGTGATGTCGAAGTGAAAGTTTGGTGAGGAGCCCAAACGAGAGCGTTGACCGGTCGGCAGGCGAGACCACGCGCGGTAGCAGGCGTTCTTTCAGGTGGTTGGGCGCGACGCTTCAGTCAGGGTCGGTAGGGGTCTCACGTCAGCGTTCGCGTTCGTCCGGGGACTTCCAGCCCACGCGATCGCGCTCTTCAACCGCTGCAGGATCGCTCGGGCGATCTCCTCCTGAATTGCGAGAACATCCTTAATCTCACGGTCAGACCCGCTCCGACCCTCGTGGCGGTGTTCTTTCGAATTCTGATGGATGCTGCGGGACTGACCGCCTGAAGGCTTGCCGGCCGGCAACGAAGGCCGGCCCTGGTCAGGTGAAGGCGCGTCTCAACGCGACACGGGGGTTGCGCGGCAAGTCAATCTCAGCGATCGCGCAACCAGTCACTGCGCCCCATCTGCGCGATGATCTCGCGAAACCGCGGATCACGGTACAACCGGGGGGACAAGTAAAAGTATCTGGAAAAGAAACTTGGGCAAACGGGATCGCGGATTTCGTAGGCTTCGCGAGCGTAGCGAATCACCTCATCTTCCCTTGCCACCGCTGAAGCTGCGACAGCAAGTGACGTCGGTGGGACGTATTGCCGTCGGGCTCGGGCCTGCATTTCGAGGTAGAGCGCCTCCGCCTCACCGGTTTTGCCCCAATCTGCGAGAGCCACGGCAAGCCAGGCGATGGACCAGGGGTGCCGGCCGGACATGGCCAACGCCGACTCTCCCGCCGCGACGGACGCTTCGAATTGGCCGCTCGACAGCAGGGCGATCTGCAGAACCCAGTTAGCGAGGAAGCTCTCGGAATCGAGTTGCACAGCGCGCCGGCTGACCTCTACTCCCTCCGTGACTCTCCCCGCGTGGACACATGTCAGAGCGTATACGGTATGTGCGTAGCATGATAGCGGATCGGATGCCAGCGCTAACTTCGCGTGCTCCATCCCCTCCGTCAGTCGCCCCTCGGAGAGCTGGAGATAGAAAAATCCGTACCAGCTAAGAGCCTGGATGTCCTTCGGATTGAGTTGTACCGCGCGAGCAAACTCACGCTCGGCTTCGGCCATGTCCCACGTATACATCAAGGAAGTGACAGCCAGAGCGTTGTGTGCTTCGGCGAGCGATGGATCCAGTGTCACCGCGCGTCGAGCAGCTTCCAAGGCCTTGGGCATGAAGTCCCGAGGAGCTGCCAGGCCGTACCAGCAAAGTAACGTGTAGCATTCGGCAAACGCGGCCCACGCCGGTGCATAATTCGGATCAAGGTCCACTGCCCGCTGATACCAGGTGAGGGCACCGGAGATGGCAGGCCCCCTTTTACAGAGCAGAGCGTGACCCTTCAAGTAGGACTGGTACGCCTCTAGATTCGGCGTGCCTGTCTTGACCAGGGGTGTGCCACGCCCTGGAAATGTGATCTTCAGTCGTTGGGCGATCGCTTGCGCGATTTCCTCCTGAATCGCAAATACATCCTTCATCTCACGGTCGTAGCGCTCCGACCATAGATGATATCCATCCGCAGTAGATACTAGCTGTGCCGTGATGCGCAGACGGTTGTCAGCTCTTCGCACACTGCCCTCGAGAACGGTGCGCACCTTGAGTTGTTCTCCAACAATGCGCAGGTCGATATATTTACCTTTGAAGGAGAAAGCTGAGCTTCGCGCGACAACGTGCAGTCCCTGAATCTGCGACAGCGCGTCGATGATCTCCTCAGTGATTCCGTCGGCAAAGTACTCGTTCTCCGGGTCCGCGCTCATGTTGGCGAACGGCAGTACCACGATGGAATCGGTTACCGCGCTTTCCGGGGACGCGGGTGCGGTCGCGGCGGCTAGTGCACTTACCGGTGCGACGAGCCGATAGCCTCGTTTCGAGATTGTCTCGATGATGTGTGGATTGCGGGCGTCGTCATCAAAAGCGCGGCGTAACTCCGCGATGCAGCGCTTCAATACATCCTCAGTCACAATGATGTTCGGCCATACGGCCTGAAACAGCTGCTCCTTGGAAAGCGTTTCGCCGGGGTGCTGCGCCAAGCAAACCAAGACTCCCATTACCTTGGGCTCGAGGCGAACGCTCCTGCCTTCGGAAGACATGCTGTTGAGGGACGGATCGACGATCCAGCGCCCCACTTTGAGGCTCTTCTGCACGAGCTTCCCCGAGCCGGGTATTGGGCTCGGGAAGTATACGGCCTGCGAAGGCCGGCCTCACGAAAATTCCACCGCGATATCACCGTCCTCTCACTACTTTCCTGCACACACGCACTAAAAAGGGCTCCAAGGTAACTCAATTGCTGCACATGCCCCATGAACGCCGAAGTACTGCTGCCGGGAACCCGACTGATCGTTCGCCGCCGAGCGTACTTCCACCATGGAATCTACGTGGGTAATGGCAGGGTGATTCACTACGCTGGTTGGTCTCGCGGTACTCGTGGTCTCGTTGAGGAGGTAACTCTCGAGGAGTTCACCGAGGGCCATCCGTACCATTTCGGTTGGATGCCGCCGGGTCAGCGCGCAGGCGAGGACATCGTGCGGCGCGCGCGCTCGAGGTTAGGTGAGCGTCGCTATCACTTGTTGAAGAACAATTGCGAGCACTTCTCCAACTGGTGCCAGCTCGGAGAGCGCCGCAGTGAGCAAGTCGAGGCTCTTATGAAACCCGCGCTATTGCTCAACCGGATCTTGCAGGCCAGTCACAGGGAGTTGGTGGTGGGCCTGCTCCGTTTGCGTGGTGGCATCCCGAAGGCCGCCTGATCGTTATTGTGAGGATCGGAACACTCTTCACGCTTTGAGTGGGGCTGTCGGGGCGAGTACCCGCCTCACCAAAATTTCCCTTCGATATCACTGCGCCCTCACGACTCTCGTACACATACAGACTGAAAATAGCGCCCAGGTAACTCAACGCAGAAGATGCCCCGTGAATGCCGAAATTCTCAGCGAGGCCGGAGCACACGTCAGGAGAGGCCCATGGAAACGCGTCAACGGTTCAGTCTCGCCGCATCGCTCTTGATCGCCGTGCTCGCGGTGCCGGGGTTCGCGCGGGCAGACGGTGTTGCGCAGCAGCCGAGCAGTGCGCAGCTGCCGAGTACGGTGCAACCGAGGGGTACATTGCAGGCGGGGCCCGACGGCGACTGGATTGTCGAACCGCTGAACGGAGTCTCGTACTCGCAGCTGGCGTGGGATCGCTATCAATGCGACATCTGGGCCGTGGACCAGACTGGCTTCGACCCGATGAAGGATGATGGTGGTGTGTCGCCGGAGGCTGTGTCCGCCAAACGAGCGGACTACCTACGCGCCGAGGCCGTTTGTTTCCAGGCCCGCGGTTACATCGTGCACGCGTCGGTCTATGCAGCGCCACGGTTGTAACGAACCAGGCGCTCGCTCCGACCGTCGTGGCGGTGTTCTTTTTGAATTCAGATGAATGCTGCGGGGCTGACCGCGTGAAGGTTTGTTGGCCGGCAACCAAGAGGTACTGGCCCTGGTCAGGTGAAGGCGCGTCTCAACGTGACATCGGGGCTGCGCGGCAAGTCAATCTCAATAATCACGCAACCAGTCACTGCGCCCCATCTGCGCGATGATCTCGCGAAACCGCGGATCACGGTACAACCGCGGGGACAAGGGGAAGTATCTGGAAAAGAAAGTTGAACAACTGGGGTCGTGGATTTCGCAGGCTTCGCGGGCGTAGCGAATTACCTCATCTTCCCTTGCCGCCGCTAAAGCTGCGATAGCAAGTGAGGTCGGTGCAACGTATTCTCGACGGGCTCGGGCCTGCATTTCGAAGTAAAGCGCCTCCGCCTCACCGGTTTTGCCCCAATCTGCGAGAGCCACGGCCAGCCAAGCCATGGACCAGGGGTGCCGGCCGGACATGGCTAGCGCTGACTCTCCCGCCGCGACGGACGCTTCGAACTGGCCGCTCGATACCAGCATCACTTGCAGGACCCAGTTAGCGTGGAAGCTCTCGGAATCGAGT
>Ga0306926_10003376_pt1 | contig 16528 bp, 15 predicted proteins | sample flu12Cox44000178_FD_203759 | JGI IMG/M metagenome (GOLD analysis project Ga0306926, IMG submission 203759) | Lab enrichment of tropical soil microbial communities from Luquillo Experimental Forest, Puerto Rico - flux8day.12C.oxic.44.000.178 (v2)... | ecosystem: Environmental > Terrestrial >... | reverse complement strand
TGCGCGCGCAGCGACAGCACCAGAAAGCTGAACGACGCCGGCGGCAGCGGGATGTGGAGGTCCTCTGGCTTCGCGTCCGATTGTTCTACGTCGCTCACTAGGATCTATTCTATCAGCCGCCCCGACCAATCCGATCCAGTTCCAATGATTCCACCGAAGTGAATTGGGGTCTGAGGTCACGAGCGGGCAGTGATACCTCTCGGCCAAGGCGGCTGCGAAGGCGCCGGCAAACACAATTGGACACCGCCCTTTCAGCTCAGCGGCATTCCAGATGTCTTCGGCAGGGGCCACCGCCGCGGCCACCGGATGAGTCCCGGAAGACTAGCGCCAGGCGAGAGCGAGCGCCTCGCTCGGCTGCTTTCGGAGAAAGGCGTAAACCTCGCCGGCATTCATGGCACTGAGCAACACCGGCTTCGCCCTTCTTCCGCCTCGGAGAACAGTTTCCGCAGGATGTCGGTGCCGGGTTGCCGGCCGCCGATCCATTCCGGAATCGCTCACGAATCAAGGACGCGAGTTTTCACGCTAGCGCTCCTGCCTCTTGAAGGTCCAGAAGTCCTCCATCAAGTCGCAGCCGGCCCCGGCTCCTCGAGTTTTCTCCAGGCCGGCTCCTTCGACACGTCTATAGTGCCCGGGCACTCGGAGAGTGGGTTTCGCGGCTTTGGAATGGCGATCTGACCTATGGAAGATACCCTAACCTGATCAGGTCGAAGGGCCCCGGGCAGGGTCATCCTCCTTTTCGTCCTTGGAAAAGCAACCAGCTAGGCCCGTCTAGACTCCGCCTAGACACGCTTGGAGCCGAGTGATCGAAAATCGTGGCTTTCCTCTCATCGCTCGAGCTTAGATTAGAATTCGCCGTCGAAGGGCTTCGTTTCGTCTCCTCCGGCGAAACGTGCGGTTCTGCTACATTGGGGAATCATCGCGAATTCCGGCTTTCCCTACCATGTCTACCGCTGGCGAAAAATTTCAACGACTGGTTGAGATCATGGCTCGCCTGCGCGGGCCCAACGGTTGCCCCTGGGACTCGGAGCAGACCTTCGACACCATCAAACCCTACACGCTCGAAGAAACCTACGAGGTCCTCGACGCGATCGACCGGCGCGATTGGGGCGAGTTGAGCGAGGAACTGGGAGATTTCCTCCTTCAAGCGGTTTTTTACGCCCAGATGGCTGAGGAGCAGAGCCTGTTCCGCATCAGCGATGTGCTGGATGCCATTATCCAGAAGCTGATCCGCCGCCACCCGCATGTTTTTGGCGACGAGAACGCCCCATCGGCAAGCGACGTGAAGCGGATCTGGGGCGAAGTCAAGGCCGCCGAGCAAAGGGAAAAGGGTAAGCGAAACCACGGCTTGCTCGCGTCGGTGCCGCGCGCGCTGCCGGCGCTGGTCGAAGCGCAGCAGATTGCTTCACGCGCCGCCCACGTCGGTTTCGACTGGGAGACCCCCGAACAGGTGATCGAAAAGCTGCATGAAGAACTCGGCGAGCTTGATCGAGCGCGTCGCGCCGACTCCCCGACGGAGCTGGAGAACGAAATCGGCGACCTGTTGTTCGTGCTGGTGAATCTGGCGCGCTTCGTCAAGGTTGACCCTGAGCAGGCGCTGCGCCGGACCAACGCCAAGTTTCGGGAGCGGTTCAGTTACATCGAGCGCAAGCTGGCCGAGCGCGGCAAGAAGATCGAAGAATCGAATCTCGACGAGATGGACGAGCTGTGGCGGGAAGCGAAACGGTGATCGAAGTCCGCCGGCTTTCTGCGCTTGCGGAATTCTCGGAAGCGTTGCGGCTGCAACAGTGCGTTTGGGGCTTTGCCGATAGCGACCTGGTGCCGGTCGCCTTGTTCGTAGTGGCGAGCAAGACCGGCGGGCAGGTTTTCGGCGCATACCACGCGGAACAAATGGTGGGCTTCTGCCTGGCGCTGGCGGGCATGAAGCCCGAGGGTCAGCCGTTCTTGCACAGCCATATGCTGGGCGTGCTGCCCGCCTACCGTGACCTCGGGATTGGGCGACGGCTGAAGCTCGAACAGCGCGCCGACGCGCTGGCGCGCCGCATCGAGCTCGTCGAGTGGACCTTCGACCCGCTGGAGATCAAGAACGCATTCTTCAACATCGAGCGGCTGGGGGCGATTGTACGGCGATACTCGGAAAATGAGTATGGCTCCACGTCGAGCCCGCTGCATGGCGGGCTGCCCACGGATCGATGCGTGGCCGAATGGTGGATCGCGACGGCGCGCGTCGCGGCAATGGTGGGCGGCAAGCCGCCCGAGCGCCAGGTGGAGGAACGCATCGCAGTGCCGGTTCAGATCGAGCGCTGGTGCCGCGACGAACCCATACGCGCGCTCGAGATTCAGCGCGCCAATCGCGGGCGTTTCCAACGGTCGTTCGCCCGCGGCCTCGCGGTGACGGGCTTTGAACGCACGCCTGCCCAAGGTGTTTATTTACTGGGACCTTCGCCATGAAGCTGGCCCGCGTCACGCTCCACCAGATTCGCTTGCCGCTAGTCCATTACTTTGAGACCAGCTTCGGACGCACCACCGAACGCGACATCATCCTGGTGGAAGTGGAGAGCGAGGGCGTCTCGGGCTGGGGCGAAGTTACCGCGAGCGAACACCCGTTTTACAGCCAGGAGTGGACTGCCTCAGCGTGGATGATCCTGCGGGACTATGTGACGCCGCGCGTCCTCGGGCGCGAATTTCAGAGCGCGTACGAGATCGCTCCGCTGACCGCGCATATCCGGGACCACTATATGGCGCGCGGAGGCCTGGAGGCCGCAGTCTGGGATCTGGAAGCCCGCTCGGCCGGAGTGCCGCTCTGGAAACTGATCGGTGGCGGATCCCGCCGCGAGATTCCCTGCGGCGTATCGATCGGGATTCATGACACCGTGCCGCAACTGCTCGATGCGATCGGCCGCGAACTGGCGGCCGGATACCAGCGCATCAAAATCAAGATCAAGCCCGGTTGGGACGTAGACGTGGTGCGCCAGGTGCGCGAGCGGTACGGCTCGATCCCACTGATGGCCGACGCCAACTCGGCCTACAACCTGGCCCACGCCGATCATCTGCGGCTCCTCGACGAGTTCCACCTCATGATGATCGAGCAGCCGCTTGGCCACGATGACATCATCGACCACGCCGCGCTCCAAGCCAGGCTCTCCACGCCGCTGTGCCTGGACGAGTCGATCCGCACTGCCCGCCAGGCCGAACAGGCCATCCAGATGCGCGCCTGTGGAATCATCAACGTCAAGTTGGGCCGGGTTGGCGGGTTTGGCGAAGCCCGTCGCGTCCACGACCTGGCAGCGGCGGCTCACATTCCGGTCTGGTGCGGCGGGATGCTCGAATCGGGGGTCGGCCGGGCGCACAACATTGCCCTGTCCACGCTGCCCAATTTCATCCTGCCGGGCGACGTCTCGGCGAGCCGCCGGTACTGGCAACGTGACATCATTCATCCCGCGGTGGAAGTGACCCCTCGCGGAACCATCGTGATTCGCGACGATCCCGGATTCGGTTACGAACTCGACCGAGACTACATCCGCCACCTTACGGTACGCCAGGAGTCGCTCGCGTGACGGGATTCTATTCCCTGCTCCGCCAGAATCGGAATTACCGCTATACCTGGATCGGGCAGGTAGTGAGCGAGATCGGCGACCACTTCAACAATATCGCGGTCTTCAGCCTGGTGCTTGCCACCACCAAGTCCGGGCTCGTGGTTAGCGGCGTCATGCTCGCCCGCGCGATTCCAGCCATGCTGGCAGGCCCGCTGGCCGGGGTGGTGCTCGACCGGCTCGACCGGCGGCGCATCATGATCTCGAGTGATCTGACGCGGGCCGCGGTCGCGGCCTGCTTCATGTTCACGATCCATCGCACCGACACGTGGCTGCTCTACGTGTTCAGCGGCTTGCTGATGGCGGCTTCGCCCTTCTTCACCGCCGGACGCTCGGCGATCCTGCCGGTCATCACCACGACCGAAGAGCTGCACACGGCAAATTCACTGACCCAGACCACGCAGTGGATCAACCTCACGATCGGCACGCTGCTCGGCGGGGTCAGCGTGGCCGAGTTCGGCTACCAATGGGCTTTCCTCGCCAACGCGCTCTCGTTCGTGATTTCGGCGCTGTGCATTTCGCGGTTGTACCTGGCCGGCCGCGGCTTCCGCCCAGGACGTCTCGCCCTGACCGAGACCGAAGTCGTGCGGCCATGGCGCGATTACATCGCTGGCTTGCGTTATCTCCGAGAGCACCCCTTGATCCTGGGGATCTCGCTGGTCGGCGTCGGTTGGGCCAGCGGAGGCGGTGCGGCGCAGATCCTGTTCAGTGTTTTCGGTGAGCTCGTGTTCGACCGCGGGCCGGAAGGCATCGGGTTCATCTGGGCGGCCGCCGGAATCGGCTTGCTGTGCGGCAGCATGGTCGCCTATCGGCTCGGCCGCGCATTCGGCTTCCAGGCGTACAAACGCACGATCGCGATCTGCTATGTCATTCACGGCGGTTCGTACATTGTCTTCAGCCAGATGCGGAGCTTCCCCTGGGCCCTGGTCTTCATTGGCCTTTCGCGCGCCGCCGTCGGAGTCAGCTCGGTTCTGAACATGTCACAGATGCTGCGTCACGTTTCTGATTCGTTCCGTGGGCGAGTGTTCTCTACCAACGAATCGATGCAGTGGTCCGTTATGATGATTTCGATGACGCTGGCCGGAGTCGCCTCGACCACCTGGGACCCGCGGACAATCGGCGCCATCGCCGGGGCGCTGAGCTCCACCACCGCCATTTTCTGGGGCTGGGCGCACCTGACCGGACGGCTTCCCGAGCCCAAGCGCGAGGGCGTCGAACCGGAGGAGATCGAGATCCATGGCGACCCCACCATCTAGCTCCGGAGAGATGGGACAGCCCGCTCAGTCCCTCGTCGGGAAGGTCATTTTGGTGACGGGCGCGGCCAAGCGCATCGGCCGCGCCATTGCCCTGCGCTTGGCCGCCGAAGGCGCGCGCGTAGCCATTCACTATCAGCGTTCAGAGGATGATGCCCGACGCACTGCCAAAGACTGCGGCGGCGCGGAACTGTTCCGGGCGAACCTCGAGAGCGTCGCCGAGATCACCCGCCTGTTCGGCGACGTCGAGCACCGGCTCGGCCGGCTTGACGGGCTGGTGAACAACGCCGCCCGCTTCACGCGCTTTGATCCGCTCGAGATCACCGAGAAGGATTGGGATTTCATTCACTCTGTCAACTTGAAGGCGGTGTTTTTCTGCTGCCAGAACGGCGCCCGGCTGATGCAGAAGGCTGGGGGCGGGCGCATTGTCAACATCGGCTCCCTCGGTGGCATCCGGCCGTGGGCCGAGCATGTGCACTATTGCTCGTCCAAGGCCGGAGTGATTATGCTGACGCGCGCTCTGGCGAAGGCATTGGCGCCCGCGATCACGGTCAACTCGGTGGCCCCCGGCGTGATTCCTTTCGAAGACATTGATGAGCGCGGCAAACAGCTGATCGAGGTAACACCGGCCGGCCGAGGCGGAACGCCCGGCGAGATCGCCGAGGCGGTGGTCTACTTTCTCAAAGCGTCGGAATTTGTGACCGGGCAAATTCTGGCGGTCGATGGCGGCCTGAGCCAGCGGTAAAGTAGGAAGATGCCGCGCTTGGTTCCCATCGTTCTGCTGTCGCTGCCGGTCGTCGCCCCCGCACAGAGCTTCGCAGACTTCCTCCGGCAGGCGTTTGAAGAGCATTTGCGCGACAATCCCGAGTTCGCCACCGGTGTCGGCCGCCACGAGTACGACGACCGCTGGACGGATTGGTCCAAAGCCGGCCGGGAACAGCGCCGCCAGCACCTCCAGCAGCGGCTGGAAAAACTGGCTGCGTTTCCTCCGGCAAGCCTCTCTCGTCAAGATCGTCTGAGCGCTCGCCTGATGGACTACGACCTGCGGCGCAGGCTCGAGGCGTTCGACCTGGAGAGCGAACTCTTTGCGGTGATGCAGCAGAACGGGCTGCATAACGCGATCTACAGCACGATCGACCGCATGCCCGCGCGGACGGTTCGCGATTATCAGAATCTCGTGGCCCGGCTCGCGGCCGTGCCCGGCTACATCGACCAGAACCTGGCCATGTTGGACGAAGCGATCGCCCGAGGCGTGGTTCAGCCGCAAATCGTGGTCGATCTGGTGAGCCAACAGCTCGATGGGCAGATCGCGCAAGACGCCAACAGCACGCGCCTGCTAGCCGCCTTTCGTGCTTTCCCCGCCAACTTTCCCGCAGCCGAACAGGCGCGGCTGCGGGCCGAAGGCGTAAACGTTTATGAGAAGCAGTTTCTCCCCGCTTGGCGCAAGTACCGCGAGTATCTGAAGGGCAAGTACGCACCTAGCGTCCGCGCCACGGCTGGCCTCGGGAGCATTCCCAATGGCCGCGAGGCGTACGCCATCCTCACCCGTTTCTACACCACCACGAACACAACCCCGGACGAGATCCACCAGCTGGGCCTGTCTGAGGTCGAGCGGATCGAGGGAGAAATGCAGGCGCTCGTACGTCAGGCGGGCCGGTCCGGAAGCATTTCCGATTATGAACACTACCTGGAGGCGTCACCGGATCAGCACTTCCATAGCCAAGACGAAATGCTGGCGTATGCGCGCAACGTAGCCAAGATCGTGGAGCCGGAGCTTCCCAACCAATTCCGCGCCATTCCCCAGCTGCTCTACGGGGTTCGCGCTATCCCGGCGGAACGCGAAGCGGCTACCGCCACCAATGCCCAGGCGCCGTCGCCCGATTACAGTACGCCCGGCTGGATGAATCTGAACACGTACCAGCCGGAAAAGCAGGTGAAATATGACAAACAGGCGCTGGTGCTTCACGAGGCCGTGCCCGGTCACATTTTTCAATTGACGCTGGCGCGCTCGCTCGCCGGCCTGCCCGACTTCCGCCGGTTCTACTCCAACAGCGCTTACGTGGAGGGCTGGGGGCTTTACGCAGAGTCGCTGGGCGCCCAACTGGGAGTCTATCGCGATCCGGCGGATCATTTCGGGCAACTCGCCAGCGAGCGCTTCCGCGCCGTGAGGCTGGTGGTCGATACCGGACTGCATGCCATGGGCTGGACTCGCGAGCAGGCCATCGACTACTTCAAAACGCACGCGCCCAGCGAGTCGCTGGCTGAAATCGACCGCTATATCGCATGGCCTGGTCAGGCGTTATCGTACAAGATGGGCCAGCTCAAGATCCGGCAATTGCGCACCGAGGCCACCGAGAAACTGGGACCACGGTTCGATATACGCGAATTTCACGGGGTGGTGTTGCGCGATGGTGTTCTGCCGCTTGAGTTGCTTCAACAGCAAGTGGAAGAGTGGCTTCGGACGGCCCGATAGAGCCGCTCCGCTATACTACGGATCATGCGGTTGCTCTCGCTCGGCCTGGGGTTGTGGGCCGTTTCCGCCATCGCCCAGAGCCCCGAATACCACGCGCGGCGCGAAGCTCTCATCAAGACGATAACGGACGGGACGACGGTGCTGTTCGGCACCGTCGAGAAGGACGGCGACGAAGTCCACTCCCGCTTCTATCAGGATCCGGACTTCTACTACCTGACAGGCTGGAGGCAGCCCGGCGCCGTGCTGCTCATCGACCACCACCGTCAAATCCTGTTTCTTCCGAACCACAACCCGAACCGCGAAAAGTGGACGGGGCCACTGGCAGGCCCGGATGACGCCCATATCGGCGAGGTGACCGGCTTCGATACCGTGCTGCCAGTCGAGCGTTTCGAAACCGAGTTGCGCACTTCTCTCGACGAGCAGCCCAAAATCTACACCGTGGGGGAGACGTCGGTGGCCCGCCTCCGGGCCTTCGCGCCTCTGCGTGAGGTGATTGACGCTCGACCGACTGTGGCGCGGATGCGAATCCGAAAGTCACCGGCAGAGGTCGCTCTGCTCGAGCGCACCGCCGACGCCACGATCGCCGCTCACCGGGCTGCCTGGAAGAGAGTCGCACCGGGAATCTACGAATACCAGGTGGCGGCAACCCTGGTATCGGTTTACCTGGACCTCGGCTGTGAGCGCAGTGCTTATCCGCCGATCGTAGCCTCCGGCCCGGATTCGGTCTACCTGCATTACGAACGTAACAATCGACGGCTGGATCCCGGCGACCTGCTACTGATCGATGCCGGCGCCGAGTGCGCGGGTTATACCGCTGACGTCACTCGCACCATCCCGGTCGACGGTAAATTCACCAAACGCCAGCGCGAGATCTACGATATCGTGCTGGGCGCCGAAAAGGCGGTGATCGCGGCAGTGAAACCGGGCGTCGCCATCGGCTCCCCGAAGACCCACAGCCTCTATCAAGTCGCGTACGACTACATCAATTCTCACGGTAAGGACCTCCACGGCGACTCGTTGGGGAAATATTTCACTCATGGCATCAGCCACCAGATCGGGCTCGAAGTCCATGACGCCACGGATCCCTTCGCAACCCTTGAAGAAGGAATGGTGATCAGCGTCGAGCCCGGCATCTACATTCCGGAAGAGAACATCGGCATCCGCATCGAGGACATGGTCCTCGTGAGCAAGGACGGGGCTCGCGTGCTCTCCGGCGCGCTGCCGCGCGAGCCCTCCGACATTGAAAAGGCCCTCGCCCCATGAGACTCCACTACATCGGGCTGCCGGCGGGGGTGTTCGTCGTGGCCACTGAGGTGGCTGAGCGAACGGTGGAAACCCAGGCCTGCTACGGCCGGTACTCCAGGACCACGACGGTGATGTCGTCGGATTGACGCGTACCCTCGGAAAACGCGCTGACGGCTTCCTGAATGGCGTCGTGAATCGCCGTGCAGCGCTCAGCCGCGTGTGCGGCCACGACTTCGCGCAAGCGTTTCTTGCCGAAGAACTCACCGTGGGAGTTCTGGGATTCGGTCACACCGTCAGAATAGATCACGAGCTTGTCGCCTTCGGCCAGTTTCTGTACTGCGACCGGAAACTTCACCCCCTCAACGAGCCCAACCGGCATGGCCGTGGCTTCCAGAGCCAGGAGCCTGCCTTTCGCGCCCACCAGCAACGGTGGGCAGTGCGCGGCGTTCACGTACTCGAGCGTCCCGTCGGCATGCAGGAGGCAGTGGAAGACGGTGGCGTACTTCTCTCCGCCAGTGCGGCCATTCAGGAACCGGCTCAGGCGTTCCACGCGCAGTGACAAGCCTTCGGAATGATCCGTGGCGGTGAGCAGGGCTCCTTGCAGCAGAGACGCGAGAAGAGCCGAACTCACCCCTTTTCCGGAGACATCAGCCACCACGGCCGACCAGCAGTGGGGTGTCACTTCCGTCACTTCGAAGTAGTCGCCACTCACCTGATCGGAGGCCACACTGCTGCCGGAGGCCCGTAACCACCCTTCCGACGGCAGGGTTTTGGGCAGCAGGCTTTGCTGGATGGTGCGTGCGAGGCGCAGTTCCTCTTCCATCAGCTGTTTGGCTCGCTGCTCTTCGAGCAGCCGCGCATTCTCGAGAACCGTGGATGCCTCGATTGCCAGCGTCTGTAGCAGCTCGCGGTTGCCACCCGCCAGATCCGCGGCTGCCACACGGGAATCCATGTAGAGCACCCCCACGGTCTCGCGACCGGTGGAAAGCAGGCTGGTCGCGTCGCCTGCTCCGGTGTGAATCCTCACCAACGGCACACAAATGACGCTGCGCAGCTCCAGGTCAGCGATAGTGCCGCCGCGTCGTAGTTCGTCGCTAGTCGAAGGGTCAAAGTTCATCGACAGCAGGTCGCGGCGGCGCTCGAGCGCGCGCCGGATCACTTCTCGGGGTACCCGCAGGTCGCTCTCACGTAGATGCCGCCCGTCCCGGTGGCGGGCGACCTTGGTCTCCAGGCCGTGCTCTGACCTCAGGAGAAGAAAACCGCGCTCGGAACCGGTGATGGCTAGCACCGTATCCACCACTGCCCCCAGAACGTCATCGATCGAAAGGGAATTTTGCAGTGTCCGCGCAAGGTCCAGAATGGCACGCAGTTTGTGAAGGTGCGCGCCCACTCCCGGAGCCGATACTTCCTTTTCCGGCCCGGTCAGTTGCTCTATCAGCCGCTTCAGCTCGGCGCCATCCAGAGCGAAGACCAGTTGGTAGGAATCCTCGACGCCAAATTCGATCTTGTCGGCGTTGTGCAGCGCCTGCTTCCGTATCCTTTTGCCATTGACGAACGTACCGTGTCGGCTGCCGGCGTCCTCGATGGTGTACTGGCCGTTTTCCGGCGTGATCCGCGCGTGCAGACGCGAAGCACGGCTGTCGCGGATTACAAAGTCGTTGTCGGCCTGGCGTCCAATCCGGAACGGGAGAGGGACCAGCGGCAGGCGCGAGCGCTGACCGTTCGGATCAATCACGATCAACGAAGCCGGTTCAAGGCTAGCCGAGTTGAGAGCCGGGTTCACCGTCTAGCTCCGCCAGCTACGCCCGGCGGGCCGCCGCGCGCCGTGTCCCCTTGATGGGCTCTGCCGGCTGCTGGCGTAGGTCTTCTACCTCCCGCGCGCGCAGCGTCTGGCAGTGAGCGCAATAGCCACCCACTTCCGTACGTGCCAGCAGCACCTGAAACCCGAAGTGGCTTTCGATCTGTTTCCGGAGTTTTTGAAGCGGATCGCCAAAGAACTCCTCCACCTTCCCGCATCGCAGACAGATGACGTGCGCGTGTTCCTGCTTTAAGCGGGTCTCGTAGTAGTGTTGATCGCCGCCGTAATGCATGAGATCCAGCTCATCGACCAGCCCGCCTGCCTTCAGCATCTTAAGGGTGCGGTAGACGGTGACGCGGTTGAGTTTGGGGTCCTTTTCTTTCGCCATCTGGTAGAGCCGTTCGGCATCCAGGTGCTCGCCGGTCTTGTCGATCAGCTCGAGCAGAATCTGGCGCTGCCGGGTGAGCCGGACACCGCGCTCTTTGAGAGATCCCTGCATCGAGTCGAGCGGCATAGGAGGAGTCACTCCAATTTTAGCAAGGTCCGTGCTTGCTGCTACAATTCGTCCAGGAATGTTCCGGAAGATTCTGATTGCCAACCGCGGGGAGATCGCGGTGCGCATCACGCACACGCTGCGCGAGATGGGTATCGCAGTGGTGGCCGTCTATTCCGATGCCGATCGCACCTCGCTTCACGTCCGCTTAGCCGACGAAGCCGAACGCCTCGGCCCCGCACCCTCGGCGGAAAGCTACCTGCGGATTGACCGTATCCTGGAAGCCGCCCAGAAGCATGGCGTTGAAGCGATACATCCCGGCTACGGCTTTCTGAGCGAGAATGCCGAATTCGCCGCTGCCTGCGTGGCCGCGGGACTGGTCTTTATCGGACCGTCGGCGGAATCGATCCGCTTGCTCGGCTCCAAAACGGCTTCCCGCCTGAGCGCCATCCAGTCTGGCGCTCCGGTGGTCCCAGGCACGGAGGGCAGCGTGACTCTGGAACAGGCCCGCACCTTCGGCCGCACGCACGGCTACCCGGTCCTGCTCAAGGCCGTGGCCGGCGGGGGCGGCAAGGGCATGCGCCGTGTCGATCGGGAGTCCGATTTGGAATCGGCCCTTCGCGACGCCGCCAGTGAGGCCGAGCGCGCCTTCCGCAGCCCCGAGGTGTATGTCGAAAAATGGATCGAGCAGCCGCGTCACATCGAAATCCAGATCCTCGGCGACCATCACGGCAATATGGTGCATTTGGGTGAGCGCGAGTGTTCGATTCAGCGCCGCCATCAAAAGGTGATCGAAGAATCGCCCTCGCCCCTGGTAGCGCTCGACCCCCAGCTGCGCCACGACATGGGCGAAGCTGCCGTCCGGGCCGCCCGCACCGCCGGCTACTATAACGCCGGTACGGTCGAATTCCTGGTCGATCGCGATCGCCGTTTCTACTTTCTGGAGGTGAATACGCGCCTGCAGGTGGAACACCCGATCACGGAACTCGTGACCGGCCTCGACCTGGTGCGGCTGCAGGTCGAGATCGCCGCCGGAGCCCGCTTGCCGTTCCGACAGCAAGACATCGCCTGGCGCGGTTGGGCCATCGAGTGCCGCATTTACGCTGAAGATCCGGCCAATCACTTTCTTCCCTTCCCCGGAACCATCACCCGCCTGGCGCGGCCCTTCGGCCCCGGCATCCGCGTGGACGACGGCATTTACGAAGGTTGGAGGGTCCCCATGGAATACGATCCGTTGCTCGCCAAGCTGGTGGTTTCGGCCGGCACGCGTGGCGACGCGATTGCGCGGATGATCCGCGCGCTCCGCGAGTACGACATCGGCGGCATCCGGACCAACGTCGGCTTCTTCCGGCAGATTTTCGAAGACCAGGAGTTTCGGGCCGGGCATCTGCACACGGGCTTCATTGACGAGTTCTTCGCTCGCCAGCGCCTCGTCGAGCCGCCGCGTGAGCTGGCTGCCGTCGCGGCGCTGGCCGCCGCACTCCACAACGGCATACCAGACGTCGAAGCTACACCCGACGGCGCCACCAGCCCCTGGGTCACCATCGGCCGCCAAGAGCTACTCCGGTGAAGCTGAACCTCGCCGTTAACGGCGTCAAACAGCAGATTCAAATTCTTGTTCCGCCGCCGGGGTGCCGGTTCTCGCTGGGTCGGGGCCCCGAACGAAGCGCCGACGTCGCCAGCCCCGGGCCCGGCATATACTCGGTCCTGTTGGATGGCCGCAGCTATGATGCCCGCGTGGAACGCACGAGCGGGCATCTGATTGTTTCCGTCCAGGGCCATCGTTTTGAAATCGAAGTGCGCGATCCGCGGCGCTGGTCACCGAACGCCGCCAGTCGTCGCGGCGGGGACATCGAAACCGTCCTGGCCCCCATGCCCGGCAAAGTGGTGCGCGTACTGGTCGCGCCCGGTGATACGGTGGAGGCTGGTCAAGGTGTGATGGTGGTCGAAGCCATGAAGATGCAAAACGAAATGAAGGCCTCGCGTTCCGGCCGGGTGCTGTCCGTCGCCGCCAAAGAGGGCGCCACCGTAACCGCCGGCGAAGTGCTGGCCACTATCGGCTCGCCCGCGCCCATCGCCTGACCGATAATAGAGTCGATGGCTACGCAACCGGTTTGCCCCAAGTGCCATGGCAGCGGCTGGATCATCATCGAACGCTCAAGCGTCTCCGGGGCCGAGCCGTGCGAGTGCCGGAGCCAGGGGCGCGCGGGCCGCCTGGAAGCGCGAGCCCAGATTCCCTCTTTGTACCGAAACGCATCGTTTGAAAACTTCAACATCACTAGCGCCGATTTGCGAACATCCGTTCTGGCGGTCAAAAAGTATGCGGACGATTTCCCGAGCGAAACCCGCCCAGGCCTCCTGCTCATGGGCGAACCGGGAACCGGCAAGACGCACCTGGCCGTCGCGGTCCTGCGCCGCATCATCGAGAAGGGCTTCGAAGCCCTCTTCTGCGATTACCAGAACTTGCTCGACCGTATCCGATCCGGCTATGACGAAGCCTCGAACTCGGCGGACAAGGAAGCCTACCGCGTGGCACTCGACAGTGAGGTGCTCCTGCTCGACGATCTCGGCGCTCACCGCGTCACCGACTGGGTAGAAGATACCGTCACCGCGATCGTCACCTACCGGTGCAACCACCGCAAGCCCCTGATCGCAACCACCAATCTCCCCGACCCCGACGCCGGCGGCGTCACCATCCAGCGGTCCGCGTTGGATAAGCCCGAATATCGCCGCACTCTGGCGGATCACATCGGAGAGCGCGCCCGCTCACGGCTGTTTGAAATGTGTACCGTGGTTCGTATCCACCACACCGAAGATTACCGCGTCCGGAAGGCTCGAGCGTTCTGATGCTGCGCGTTGGTCTGTTTCTCCTATTGGCGGCTTCGCCGGGTCTGGCGCCTGCCGCGACGCTGCCACCCGAATACCTCCAGGCGGTCGAGTTTCCCTACTACTTGTATCCGCGCGCACAGTGGGAACGGGAGCTGGTGTGGATGAAAACCATCGGTGTGCGCACCGTGGAATTCTCGGTCCCCTGGAACTGGCACCAACTCGGCCCGGGTGATTTTGATTTCACCGGGCGCACCAGCCCGCGGCGGGATTTAGTCGGTTTCATCCACATCCTGCGCAAGCTGGAATTGTGCGGCTGGGTTCGGCCGATGCCACCAGTCGCCGGATGGGTCAACGCCGGCTGGCCAGCAGTCACCCCCGACGACGCGGCGGAACGCGTCTGGGTCAAACAGCTGGAGGCCCTTCTCGCGCCCCAAACCGAAAAGCATGGCGGACCCATCGCCTTCGTAGAGGGAGGAGCCCTGGCCATCGATGTGGGCGCCCCGCCGCCCCCGGTGACCGTGGTCTCCGCGACCGATCCCGCCGCATTGGCGCGGAGCCGCGCCGCGCTGGCTTTGGCGCGCGGCGCCATCATTTGGACCGACGTCGAAGACCTGATCTATCCCGCCGGTTGGGAGTCGGGTTCGACCGCGCTGCTGCATAAGGGCGCAGTGAGGTTGAGCGGAGACGAGCGGCCCGCCTCGGTAGCACTGCGGCGCGAGGCCGCGTTGCTGCGCAACTGGGCCCGTTTGTTCGGCGCGATGCGGCCGGTCGCGCTGCCGAAACCGGCGGCGGGCAGGCTGCCTGGTGGCGTGACCGCGGCCGAGTTGGTCTCGAGGCAGGCGTCGGCGGTCAGCCTAGTCAACCGAAGTCGACAGCCTTTTCGCGACGATCTGCCGGTCTTCGAGCCCAAGAGCGGGCACACGCTGATCATACCGGCGGTTTCGGTTCCGGCTGGCCAGGCGCTTTGGCTTCCGCTCGATGTGTCACTCGGCACCGGTGGGCTCTGCCGTGAATGCTCCAGCTTTTCCGCCGCCGAACACATCGTCTACGCCACCGCGGAACTTCTCACCGTGGAATTCGAGAACGGTATCCTGGCCATGGAATTCGCGGCGCCCCAAGCAGCTGAAATCATCCTGCAACTGGCCCGGGAACCGGTCGGGCCTTTGCTGGCGGCCGGCAAGCCCACCAAGTTCGACTGGGACGAGCACACGCTGCGCGCGCGCCTGCCGATACCCGCCAGCAAAGCCGCCGGCAACCGCGTGCGCATCGGACTCGCCATTGAAGCGCCGGATACCTCCGCCTTTTTTAGCGAAGCGCGCCGGCTCATTATCGGGCAAAACAACGTGCTCTCGACGGTCTATTCCTCGGCTTTGGTGGCCTCCCGCTCGCGCTTGCGAACGCCCGAGGGCTTTACCGCCACGCCTTCAGAAAAATCGCCCAATGAAATCGATTATACGGTCAGCGTTCCAGCCGACGCCCTGCACGGCGACTTCGCTTCGCTCGCCCTGGAGGCGGACGGCACCCCGCTCGGTCGCGCACACCTGCAACTGTTGCGGGCGGCCTCCATCCGATTGACCGAGGCCTTAGGCCTGCATTTCGGCGGCGAGACGCGCCTGCCGGCGGATCCACCCACCTCTCCGGTCGACACCCGCTCCGGCGGCAACCTGGAGATCATTATCCGCAACAATTCCCAGCAGATCCAGACTTACCACCTGGAAGCGCTAGGAGACGGGCTCGAGTTCCTTCCGGCCCGAACGGAGATCTCAGTCGGCGCGGTGGATGAGCGGCCGGTCTCATTTCGCGTCTTCGGAAATCAAGGGGAGACAGGTCTGCGTGACTGGCGGCTGCGGGTCACAGGTGGCACCGAGGCAAGTTTGCCCATGCGCGTCGTTCTGCTGCCCCGCGGCGGCACCCTCGCCTGGACCGCGGACCTCGATGGCGACGGATCTCCGGAATGGGTGTTGGAATCGCAAAAGGTGCGCGCGGTTTTCTCGACGCGCGATGGCGGCCGATGGATGGATCTGACCTGGAAAGACACCGATGTCAATTTCCTGGCCGAAGACGGCGCTTTTGTTCAGCCCGGGCCGGTCGAAGTCCGTGCCGCCGGAGATACGCTGGAATTCAGCGGAAACGGATGGTCGCGCGTCGTGCGGCTCGCCGATTCTTCGCTCACCATCGAGCAGAAACCTGCGCTTCCACACAATTCGATCATGCCCCAAACCATCGGAAATGTAAGCCTGGCCGTCGACCGGGACTCGCCTTCCAGGGTGGTTTGCAACTTTCGCCAGTCCTCCCGCTAAGCCGGCGACCGCCTATAGCGTGCGGGCTTGTGCGGCCGGCGAGGCGGCGGCGAAGACCTCCCTTACAATACGCGCGGCTCGACCGCCAGCAAATCCTGAAACTCAGGCAGCTTGCGCAACGCCTCGAACTCGGGGTCCTCGGTCAGTTTTTTGCGGTCCTTGAAACCCTCTTCCAGGGCTTTGCGCACGTACTGCATGGCCAGTTCGTTGCGGCCCGTCTTCGCATACATCTTGGCGAGGTAATAGTGAAACTTGGCGCGCTCCTCGATGTTTCGATCTTCGAGCAGGGTGCCGTAGTTGCTGCGATGCTCGAAGACGTCCGGGTCGATGGCCAGCGCCTTCTGGTAGGCGTCGGTGGCTAGATCGTACTTCTTTCGCGCAAACAGGGCCGTGCCGAGGTTACTGTAAATCGAAGCTGAATTCGGCGACAACCGTAGCGCTTTCTGGTAATAGCCGATCGCCCGGCGATAGCTCTTCCTGGCGTAATAGACGGTGCCGACATTGTTCATCGCCTCGGCGTAGTCCCGATTCAGTTTCAGGGCACGCT
>Ga0306926_10003373_pt1 | contig 16530 bp, 15 predicted proteins | sample flu12Cox44000178_FD_203759 | JGI IMG/M metagenome (GOLD analysis project Ga0306926, IMG submission 203759) | Lab enrichment of tropical soil microbial communities from Luquillo Experimental Forest, Puerto Rico - flux8day.12C.oxic.44.000.178 (v2)... | ecosystem: Environmental > Terrestrial >... | reverse complement strand
GAACTAGCACCGTTCAAACGGCTTCCTTGGTTGGTGCACGGTTTCAGCACGCGCGCCGGTGGAGTCAGCATTCTCGACGGGCATCGGGTCCTGAACCTCAGTCTGATGGAGTGGGATAGCCGCGAAAACGTACTCCAAAACAGGCGGCTCTTGCGATCGGCCGTTCGCGCGAAAGAATTCGAGCTACTGGCGATCAAGCAGATTCACTCCGATGTAATTCACACGTTTCGGGCCATGCCGGCCGAGCCTTCGAAAGGCGACGCGTCAGCCACCGTGGCATCTGCTCCCGAAGGGAACTGCGGCATCTTGTGCAGCGAAGACCATCAGCACGGGCGAGCTTTCGGCAGTCTAAAGGTACAGAACCCTTTTGCTGGGATTTGACCTGGCGAATCAGACCGTCGCCCCCAGGTTAGGGAGCTTTGACTCTAACCTCTTTCACAAAGTTGAATGCCTTTCGGCGTATAATCACGCGGCCATGTCATACCAACTTGCGCAGGTCAACATTGGGCGTTTGATTGCCCCTGTCGATGACCCGCGAATTGCCGATTTCGTATCGCAACTCGGTCCCATCAACGCGCTGGCGGATGCTTCTCCCGGATTCGTCTGGCGGCTGCAGTCCGAGGCCGGCAACGCGACCGACATCGTTTACAACGACGATCCTTTCGTGATTGTGAATATGTCGGTATGGGAGTCAGTCGAGGCGCTTCGCGACTTTGTGTACACCTCGCGCCACATCAGCGTGTTTCGCGACCGCGCGAAATGGTTCGAAAAAATGGAAAAGCCCCATTACTGTTTGTGGTGGATTCCCACCGGACACACTCCGAGCGTCGCGGAAGGCCGGGAGCGCCTGGAGCACTACCAGCAGAATGGCCCTACGTCTTTTTCGTTCTGGTTCACCAACCTTTTCCCAGTGCCAACCGAACAAGGCGTCTCGTTGTAGCGACACGTCGGAATCACAGAAGTCTCGCTTGCCGGGGTGCTCTAGGCCATGACTTTGAGCGGGGTGTTGGTCACTTCCTTCAAGGCGAGTTGCCCACACGCGGCCATCACGTCGCGACCGCGCGAGTAGCGCACAAAAGCCGGTACGCCTCGCTCGACCAGAATACGCCGAAACTGTTCGATGCTTTTTTCGCTCGATTCCTTGAAAGGCAAGGCCCCCGGATTCCACGGAATGAGATTTACCTTTAGGCGCTTCAGCGGCGCCAGCAGCTTCACAACACGTCGCGCGTCTTCCGGCGCGTCGTTGATTTCGCCTAGCATCACATATTCGAACGTCAGGTGCTCCCAATTGCGCAGCGGATACCGGCGACAGGCGTCAACCAGCGTTTTCAGCGGGTATTTCTTGTTGATCGGCATGAGCGCGCTACGCTGCTCGTCGTTCGAGGCATTCAGCGAAATTGCAAGCTTCGGCCTCACCTCTTCTTTCGCCATGCGCTCGATTCCAGGCACGACCCCGCTTGTCGACAGAGTAACGTGTTTCGGCGAGAGTCCGACTCCTTCTTTGTCCAGCAGGATTCCGAGCGCCGTGAAGGTATTCTCAAGATTCAGTAGCGGCTCGCCTTGCCCCATCAGCACCACATTCGTGCGTGCTGCCAACCCGCCTTGCTCCGAAGCTTCGGCCTCTGCGCTGCTGGTCGTGCGCCGCGGGCTTCTCCCCATTTCCACCAATGGCAGCAGCACCTGCGCCACAATTTCACCGGCGCTCAGATTGCGGATCAGCCCCAATTGCGCCGTCAGGCAGAACTGGCAATCCACCGCGCATCCGGCCTGGGTCGAAATGCAGATCGTCTGCCGCCCTTCGCTCGGCATGAACACCGTTTCGACGGCCGCGCTTTTCAGCCGCACCTGATCTTTCTGCGCGCTTAAGCCGAAGAGATAACGCACCGACCCGTCCGACGATACATACCTCCCTCTCACCGCAGGCCAGGTGATCTTTGCTGCAGCTGCCAGCTTCTCTCGCAGCGCCAAAGGGAGGTTCGTCATCCGCGCCACTTCGAGATTGCGCTCCGCATACAGGGCACGATAAATCTGCGAGCCACGATAGGCCGGTTCGCCGAGCGACTCGCAGTAGGCTCGAAGCTCCTGCTTGGATTTCCCGAGCAGTTCCATGGTTTTGGCCCTTCCTGGCTATTCTCTCATCTTCCGCGGTCCAGAAGGGCCAGCGCACAAAGGCCTGGCACCATCCGCTATCTATAGGTAAATACTACCTTTACAGAACGCTTACTCCGCTCTCGCCTCGTCCCTCGCCCTGTGCCACAATACCGTATGGTCTCGAACGTTCGCGACATTCATCGTCACGCACTCCCTAACGGCCTCGTTGTCATTACGGAGACGATGCAGCACGTCCGCTCGGTTTCTGTCGGTATCTGGGTACGCAACGGCTCCCGCCGCGAAGCGCTTAGCGAAAACGGGCTCGCGCACTTCATGGAGCACATGGTGTTCAAAGGTACCGAACGCCGGTCGGCCGAGGACATCGCCCGGGAGATGGATTCCGTGGGTGGTATGCTCGATGCGTTCACCTCGAAGGAACAGATTTGCTTCAACGCCAAGGTCCTTGACGATCACCTCCCGATCGCCTTTGATGTGATTGCTGACCTGGTGCTGCGGCCCAAATTCGATTCCGACGATGTTCACAAAGAGCGCCAGGTGGTTCTTGAAGAGATCAAGATGGACCTGGACAACCCCGAGTACCTGCTTCACGACATTTTCACGCGAGGGTTTTGGCCCGAGCACTCCTTGGGGCGTCCCATTCTCGGGACGCCGGCGACCGTGCGCAAGTTTGACCAGGGAGCTTTACGTAAGCGTTTCCAGAACTGGTTTGCGCCCGACCACATTCTGGTTACGGCCGCCGGGAACATCACCCACAAACAGGTTCTCGAGTTGGTCGAAAAGGAATTTGGTCACTTGCAACCGGTGGGAGGCCGCGAAGAAGATGCAGTCCCTTCGACGGCCGCGCCAATCAATCTCGAGACAAAACGTGACCTCGAGCAGGTTCACATCTGCGTTGGTGTGCCTTCGCTGCCCCTGGCCCACCAGCGTCGCTTCGGTGTCGCCGTGCTCAATAACCTGCTTGGTGGCGGCATGTCTTCGCGTCTTTTTCAGAACATCCGTGAAAAACAGGGATTGGCCTACGCCGTATTCAGCGAGCTGACTCCTTATTCGGACACAGGTATGCTTAGCGTCTACGCCGGCACCGGGAAAGAAACCGTCGGAAAGGTGTTGGACCTGACCATCGCCGAATTTCGCGCTATGAAAGAGTCACCGGTCACCCAGGAAGAGCTGCTGCGGGCAAAGAATCACCTCAAAGGCTCGTTAATGCTGTCGCTTGAGTCCACGAGTTCCCGAATGTCCAATCTCGCGCGCCAGGAACTCTACTTCCACCGCTTCTCGTCGCTCGACGAAATTCTGGCCTCCATTGAGGCGGTGACACGCGAGGAAGTGCAAACCTTGGCGCAGGAATTCTTCAGGCCGGAGCAAATCGCGGCCACGGTTCTCGGTCCGATCAACGGGTTCACGCTTAATCGTGACCGTCTCGCCTGCTAACCAATTCGCTTCGTGCTGCTGTCGATCCGACCATGACCGCGTGCGGCGTATTCTCTTGATGGCCGTCCTACAGGCACAAGCGCATCCCTGATATCCTCAACCCGTGTTCGTTGCTCATTGACGCTGTCGGCGCGCTCTGCCATCATTTTTGAGTTTTAGTGTTACAGCACGGCGCGAATATCCGTGCTGCTTCAAGGGGGCAATTCCAATCGGTTTGCGCGTTTCGATACTTGCGTCCGGCAGTGCGGGCAATCTCACATTGCTCGAAACTGAACGCACCCGCATCCTTGTCGACGCCGGGCTTAGTAAACGCGAAACACTCGCGCGACTGGCCGCTGCCGGGACCGACATCGGCCGCCTTGACGCGGTCCTGATCACCCACGAACACGCCGACCATTGCAACGGCCTTCCTCAGGTTCTTGGTATCTGGAAAGCCCCGCTGTATGTGACCGAACCCACCATGACCCAACTGCAGCGCAACCTCCCGGAGACTTTTGGCAAGCGCCTGCGCGGGGTCGAATCCATTCAAGCGGGCCAGCGTTTTGCAATCGGCGATATCGACGTTCACGCCTTTGCGATTCCGCACGATGCTGCCGACCCCATCGGATTTACTTTTCGCACTAACGGCACCAAGGTTGCCATCTGCACCGACCTCGGCTACATGCCTGAACTTGTGAAGTTCCACCTGCGAGCGACCGATTGCCTGATTCTGGAATCGAATCATGATCTCGACATGCTGAAGGTTGGGCCATACCCTTGGGTCGTTAAGCAACGCGTCCTTTCCCGCACTGGCCACCTTTCGAATCACGCGGTGAGCGAATTTCTTGCCGATCCCGAGGGCTTCGACAGCCGGGCCCGCTACCTGGTTTTGGCACACATCTCGCAGGAAAACAACAATCCTGACCTGGCGCGGCTTTCCGCCGAAGAAGCGCTGGGTCGGCGTCCCGCTGAGTCCGCGTTTACCGGAGAACTTCTGGTTGCTTCTCAACGCGCGCCCTTGAAACCCCTCGAACTCTAAGCCCGGGCATTTGAATTACCCCTGGTCCGCCTGAATCTGTGATTGACACTTTCGTTCTCGCCCCTTACCCTTGAAATTGCTTGGTAGAGGTGCGGCGGCCATGAGTAACCGGGCGTGCCTTCCCGAGTCAGCTTCGGGCAGCCCGGCAAAAGGGGCCTTGTTTTTCGCCGCCGAAATCCCTGCGGTAACTGAGCCGCGGCGATTGGGGTGCAGGTCTAAGTCCTGCTCACTGTCATCCGTCGCACACGGATGGAGCGCTATCGAGAGGCAGCGGCCCGAGCGATCCTCGCGGTTCCTTCCTTTTCTTTCGCTCCATCGGAAAAGTCCCGGGAATGAATACAGTCGAGCTGACGCGCGCTCTCGTCGATATTGAGTCCACGACTCACCACGAGCAACCGGTGGTGGACTTTCTCTTCTCGTATCTGTCCGCACTCGTTGCTCGATATTCTGGGCACCTTGAGCGCATCAGTGCCGCACCCCATCGCGACAATCTCTTCGTCTCCTGGGGCCAGCCGCTTGTCACGCTGTCCACCCACATGGATACCGTCCCACCGTTCTTTCCTTCGCGCGAGGATGCTGAGTCTATCTGGGGCCGGGGATCGTGCGATGCCAAGGGCATTCTGGCGGCGATGCTGGCCGCAGCGGAAAAACTCCTTGCTGCGGGAGTGCGCAACTTTGGCGTGCTCTTGGTAGTCGGTGAGGAGCGAGACAGCGTCGGAGCGCAAGCTGCGGCGCGCGCTCCGCGCGGTTCCCGCTTTCTGATTAACGGTGAGCCCACGGAAAACCGGATGGCGCTCGGCTCGAAGGGTACGTTGCGCTACGAACTCGTCGCTCGCGGCAAACTGGCGCATTCGGCGTACCCGCAGCTCGGCCGCTCCGCCGTTCACACCCTGCTCGACGTTCTCGAGGACATTCGCAAGTTGCCGCTTCCCGAAGACTCGCTGCTCGGGTCCACAACGCTGAACGTCGGCACGATTTCCGGCGGGCGCGCACCGAACGTTGTCGCGGACGAAGCTAGCGCCGAAATCATGTTTCGCGTCGTCGGCGATCCGGCCTCGCTGCGCGCGGGGGTTTCTGCCGCAGCCGAGGGCCGGCTTGAGGCCCGCGAAGTGCTATTCGCTCCTGCGCTGCGGTTGAACGAGCTTGATGGGCTCAGCACCACCGTCGTAGCTTTCACAACCGACATCCCCTTCTTCGAAGGCGCCTGGGGGCAGCCGTTCCTGATTGGCCCCGGCAGCATTCACCTGGCCCACACGAGCGAAGAGCGTATTCCAAAAAAGGAATTGCTGGAAGCCGTAGACATCTACGCGTGGATGGTGAGCCAACTGCTTCACCAGGGAGTAACCGTCCGATGAGTCGCGGCGTCGCCATCGTTGGCTACGGGAAAATGGGCCGCCTCGTTGAGCAGCTCGCTCCGAGCTTAGGCTTCGAAGTGTACGCCCGCATCAACGGGGCCCAGAATCCAGCCGGCGCCGGGCTTTCTCGCGAATCGCTCGCGGGCGCGGAGGTAGCCATCGATTTTTCTACTCCACAGGCCGCGCCGGAAAACATTCTTCGCCTTGCTTGGCTTGGCGTCAACGTCGTCTCCGGCACGACGGGCTGGTACGACGCTTTGCCCACCGTGCGGGAATCAGTGCTTGCGGCCGGAACCGCGTTGGTCTGGGGCCCCAATTTCTCGATTGGCGTCAACATCTTCCTGCAAACCGTCGGCCACGCCGCCGCGCTTCTCTCGCGCTATCCGGACTACGAAGCCTGGGGCTGGGAAATCCATCACGCTGCCAAGAGAGACTCGCCTTCCGGGACGCTGAAGAAACTCGCGGAAGTAGTCCGAGCGAGCGGTTACGAGCGAGAAGTCAACCTTGCTTCGAATCGCGCCGGAACGATTCCGGGAACACATGAAATTGGATTCGATTCCGGTTCCGACACGATTACGCTGCGCCATACAGCACATAATCGCGATGGATTTGCCCGCGGCGCGCTGCAGGCCGCTCGTTGGATCGACGGAAAAAAAGGTGTCTACGAGTTTCGACAGATTCTTGGCGAGCTAAGCTGAGAGCACGCGCTCGCGCTTGGGTTTCGGCTGGCCGCCAGTTGAGAAGGAGCCAACAATGTTTATCGGATGCGGTACCGCCCTGGTCACACCATTTCAAATCGATGGGTCGCTCGATGAACCCGCTCTGCGCTGGCTCGTAAAGCGCCAGATCGAAGCGGGAGTGGACTTCCTGGTCCCTTGTGGCACGACAGGGGAAAGCCCGACACTTACGCGCGAAGAGCATCTGCGCGTCGTCGAGATCGTGGTGGAAGCCGCCAAAGGCAAGGTGCCGGTTCTCGCGGGCGCAGGCGGTTACAACACTGCGGAGGTAATCGCCCGCGCCCACGAACTTGCGGCCATTGGCGTTAGTGGCATTCTGTCGGTCACGCCCTACTATAACAAGCCCACACAGGACGGTCTTTGCCAGCATTTCAAGGCGATTGCCTGTGCCATCTCCCTGCCCATCGTTCTCTATAGCGTTCAGGGCCGTACCGGCGTCAACATCGAACCCGCCACGGTCAGGAAACTCTCCACAATCGATAACATCGTTGGGATTAAAGAAGCGTCGGGAAGCATCGGGCAGATCGCCACAATCCTCAACTTGGTTCCGGACGACTTTGTTGTGCTTTCTGGCGACGATGCCGTGACCCTGCCGGTGATCGCCCTTGGCGGGCGCGGCGTCATCTCCGTTGTCTCGAACGAAATCCCTGCGGCCATGACGCGGCTCACCCACTTGGCGTTGGGAGGGGATTTTGAAGGCGCCCGCCAACTCCATCGCCGATACCTGCCGTTGATGGAAATCAACTTTATTGAATCCAATCCGATTCCCGTCAAAACCGCGATGGCGGAAATGGGGCTGCTGAAGCCTGTCTGGCGCCTGCCGCTGACTCCCGCGAAACCGGAAAACCAGGCCCGCATCCATTCGGTGCTCGAATCTCTGAGTCTCGTCGAGAAGGCGCATGCTGCGTTCCCAAATTGAGCGACTGTTCGATGCACCTGCGCTGCAATACGCCGAAGCGGACTACAAACTCTTTCAGGAATTCAAGGATGGCTTGAATCGCGGGGAGATTCGCGCCGCGGAACCTGATCCCGCCGCGAAGTCGGGCTGGCGCGCCAACGCCTGGGTTAAGAAAGGCATCCTGCTCGGCTTTCGGATGGGCCGTGTCGTGGACTTTTCTCTTCACGGCGAGACGAACAATAGACAGCTTTTCTTCTTTGACAAGTCCACTTATCCCGTGCGGCCGATGTCAGCCGAGGACGGTGTACGTCTTGTTCCCGGCGGTTCCAGCATTCGCGACGGTTGCTACATCGCGCGCGGGGTGGTCTGCATGCCTCCAATGTTCATCAACGTCGGCGCGTACCTTGACGAGCAGACCATGATCGATTCGCACGCGCTCGTCGGAAGCTGCGCACAGATCGGACGGAACTGCCACATCTCCGCTGGCGCACAGATTGGCGGCGTGCTTGAACCGGTCGGTGCGCTTCCCGTTGTTATCGAGGATGACGTCCTTGTTGGTGGTAACTCCGGCGTGTATGAAGGCACGGTGCTGAAACAGCGCGCCATTCTCGGTACCGGAACGATCCTGAACCGCTCGACTCCGGTCTACGATCTCGTCCGTGAAACGGTTTACACCGCGAGTGAATCCGATCCGCTGGTCATTCCTGAGGAAGCCGTCGTTGTGCCGGGCTCACGCGCGGTTTCTCATGCGGCCGGGGCGAAGTGGGGCTTATCGCTTCAGTGCGCGGTCATCGTCAAGTATCGCGATGCGAAGACGGACTCACGCATCCAGCTCGAGGATCTCCTGCGCTGACGGTCTCCATTTCCTCGCGCAAAGCAAAGCGCTACCATTATCGCTCGTAAATACTGGCTATTTTAACCTCGGTCTGGTGTGGCCCTCTGGCGTCAAGCCGCAAGTGTCAACCCGGGAGACCCGCGTGCTCTCACCGCGTTAACACTTTTTCGAAAAACTCGAGTGCCCGCGGATCGTTTGACTGGCCTAGCCAGAACATGGCCTGCTTTCTGACTTCCGGGTTGCGGTTCGTCGTCGCAACCTCAATCAGTTTCGGCACTCCTTCATCCTGTGGCATCTGGCTAAGCGCAAACACCGCCTTCTTCTTCACCTCGGTATCCGGGTCGTTCTGAATGGCTCCGGTGATCGTGCTTTCGGCTTTCTTTCCAGCCTTCTGGGCAAGCCAGAAGAGCGCCTGCCCCCGCACATGCCCGTCCGGATCTTCGTGGGCCATGCGAATCATCTCGGTCAACGCGCCCGGTTCGCGGCTCACCGACAGCGCGAAAACCACTTGGTCGCGCACGTGGGCGCTCGGTTCGTTTTTCGCCATTTTTTCGAGCGCTTGCAAGCCCTCGGCCCCGCGCGCTTCGCCGAGCCAGAATGCCGTCTCCCTTCGCAACCATTCGGGCCTGCTCGTCGAAACGAACGATTCCAGTGCGCGATCCGCCGACGCGTCGCCGTGCAGTGCCAGCGCCATCAACGCAGTTTTGCCAATCGACTCGTGCTTTTCGACTGACGCGTCAGTACTCGCAACGAACTTCTCGAGCACCTTTACGCTCTCGCTCGGTGCCACGTCTTCCAGCCAGAGCACGTTTAGCCCTCCCGCGTCCGCCGTACACCCCAGCGAAAAGACCCGCATTTTGCCGATTTTTCCGCTCTCGGCTCGATACATCACGGCCATCGGCGAAGAGTCTTCGAGACTAACCTTTGCGCTGTTCCCGCCGGAAGAATTGGTACGGGCATCCGAATGATGGCCTTCCAAAGAGCAGGGTCCGCAGCCTCCGTGCGCACCATCGCCATAATCCGAGCAACAGATCGAGCGCTCGCCCTTTACCGCCGGGACCGCGTAGCCGAGCCACTGTGCTTTACCTGCACTCGCTGCCCAGCGCTGCATTTCCTCACCGAGTGATCCATTCATGGGCCGAATCTCGACCTTGGCGTTTTGAAAGTTCGGCCCCTCGCCTGGATTTAAGCCTTGCGCCGCGCTTACCTGTGTTGCCGCTTGCGCTCGGGAGATCGCACCGTCGCCGACTTGTCCGGAAATGGCCCACACGACTCCGGCCCCGATTAGCGCTGCACCCATGGATTTCCTGGCAACCGTCCACTTGCAATCCATGTCCCGCCTCACTTCTGGAGAAGTTCCATCATGTAATCCGTCGCCGTCTTGTCTCCAATCAACGAAAGCTTCTCCACCGCCTTTTTTCGCAAACCGGGATCTTTCTCGCTCTTGGCAATCGCCACTAACGCTGCGGAGTTGCCCTGGAGAAAATAGGCGTTGAGCACTTCTTCCTTCAGGCTGCGGTCGGTTTCCTTGGCGTAAATCGACTGCAGCGCGTTTGCGGAATCCTTGCCGCCCACGAGGCCAAGGTTCTTGATTGCCGCCCGCCGCAGTTCCGGATCCTTCTCTCCTTCGGCCGCTTCGACCAACCGCTTGGAGTCGCCTGCAAGAAAGAACGCTTGCAGAATTTCGCGCCGCACCTCCGTCGAACTCTCGGTGCGGTAAAGTTGCTCCAGTTCACTCTCGCCACCCACCAGTCCCAGTTGCTTGATGGCTTCACGTTTCAGGCTCTCGTTCTTTTCGTTTTTCGCGGCGTTGAACAGGCTTTGCTTGTCGCCCGACAGCATGTAGCTCTTCAATACCGCGCTTTTGATACTTGGGTCGTTGGTCCCCGCGTACACCTCCGCGAGTGTCTTTTTCGAGCGGTCGCCTCCGAACATTCCCAGATACTGGACAGCCTTCCGTTGCAATTCGGGATTGCTCTGCCCGATCGCGATCTTGCCCAGGATGTCCATGGCCTCCGGCGAACCGCTTTGCGCCAGCACGAACAGCGCCTTCGACTTCACCGCCGGCGAGGACGAACCAGCCAGCACCTTTTCGACCAGCGGCGTTGCCTTCTGCGGGTCACTGTTCATCAGTCCTTGCAATGCCAGAAGCTTCAACTCCTCGTCACCAACGGCATCAGGGTTTGGTTTCGCCCCGGAGGATTGCCGGATTTCAATTTCGAGCGCTTCGGCATCCTTTTTCCAACGGCTCTGTGGATAAGATTTTTTTACTTCCGCGATCGTCGAAAGCGCCGCATCGCGCTTGCCCTGTTTGTTTTGCGCATACGCCAGCCAGTAGAGTGCCGCGTCGGTCTGCGGTCCGTGCATCTGCGCTAGCGTACTGAAGGCCCTGGCGGCGTCCCCGTACGACTCTTCATCGAGATAGCCGCGGCCCTCATCGTAGAGTTCCTGCATGTGGTCCAGGCGTTCCTGGTCCGCGTCCTTCTTTTCCTGCTCGGCATCCTTTCTGGCTTGCTCGCGGTCGCGCGCAGCTTGTTCGCGATCGCTCTGCTGCTGCGCTCGGTCTTGCTCTTTTTGTGCCAAGCGATCTTGCTCCGCCAGAAGCCTCAAATCACCCGGTGCCTGTGGCCCCCGCGCCGCCCCCGCGATGAGTGCACCCGAGCTTGCCACCGGCCAAGCCAGCAACGCGGCCGCAATCCCCAGCCCCACGGCGGCTTTCTTCACGTTCCCCGTCATCGTCCACCTGTTCATGCCTTGTTCCTTTCCTTCACACCTGTCTTTTCCTGCTCCGGCGAGGGCTTCCTTGCTTTTTCCCGCTCCCGCAAGTCCTGGTTGACCACCCGGACCTTGAACAAAATCCCTTTGGACTCGATCCGCTTCCGCAGCGATTCGAACTGTGCCGGAGTTACTTCATCCGGACTGTTGGCAATATCCAGCAACACGCGTTCGAGCTCGTCGAGCGTGCTGGCCATCGCCGCGTCGCCATCGCGCAAGGCCGTCTGGCGATACAGCCGGTTCTCCTCCACCAGGTCTTCCGCGCGCTTCTGGGTGGCCGAAATGTTCATTGTTTTTTGTCCGGGCCCTGGCTGCGCATTCACCAGTTCCATTAAAATCATTTCGGAGCGTCCCAGGTGTTCGCCAACCGCGACGACCAGCACGCGCTCGCGCACTTTGCTGGCGTCAGCGACATCTCCACCGCCGGTGCTGTGCCTGGTCACGCGCCCGGCGAAGAACGCCAGGACAATCAAAGCTGCTACCGTCGCGAACGCCACCATTCGCCGAGGCAAGAACAGCCCTTCCCACCACTTCCCCTTCTTCTCGGGAAGCCGCGATGCAATCTGCCACCACACTCGCTGGCCGTAATCCTCTCCCGGTTCCGGCACGGGTAGCGCGTTTAGAGCCGACAGCACCGCCTCGATCTGCTCAAGCTCTCGAGCGCACTCGGGGCACTCCTTCAGGTGTGCACCAATGGCCTCGCGCCGGTTCGTCTCGCCATCCCGGTAAGCAATCAACTCTTCTTCGGTTACGTGTTTCATGATTCCGTTCCCATCGCCCGCGCGGCCTGGTTGGAACCGGCAAACGGTTCCAGAGCCCTGCGGAGCTTTCCCACTGCGCGAAAAACCGTATTCTTGGTGGCGTTTGAGTTTGACTTCAGCACCGCAGCGATCTCTTCAATCGCGCATCCTTCCCAGTGCCGCATCACCACCGCGGTGCGCTCCGCCGGCGTCAGGGCTTCGAGTGCGTCCTTCATCTTGGCCGCAAGTTGCGTGCTGCCGGCTAGACGCTCCGGCGAAGGTGCGGGGTCTTGAGCGGTGCTTAGCGGGTCTACCTCGAACCCCTCTTCGCCGGGATTGCTTGGCATTCGTCGCCGTGCCTTTTCAACGTTCCGTTGGCGCAGGCGGTCAATCGCGTAGTTTGCCGCGATGCGGTAAACCCAGGTTCCGAAGTTGGCTTCTCCGGCGAATTTCTCAAGCTTCTGATAAGCCCGCAAAAACGCCTCCTGCACTACGTCCTCCGCATCATGACTGTTACCCGTCATGCGATAGGCCATACGAAAAACGCTTCGGCTGTGCCGCTCCACGAGAACACGATACGCGTCGCGTTCACCCGCCAGCGTGCGCTGAACCGCTACGGCGTCGCTGATGGCCTCGCCATCAACTTTCTCTATGCCCTCTCTCATCCTCACGATTAGACAGGTTAGCTCCTTTGCGGTTAGGTCGTTAGGAGCGTCAACCGGCTGCCCGTTGGGACCCCGCTGCAGGCTCGCGCTCGCCGTCCGGTTCGCCCCTAACCCCAGAAATACCGTATCATTACAAGGGATTAGCCTGGAGATACCCAAGTGATTCTACGCTACACTCGCGAAGAAATGGGCCGCGGCTGGTATGACGCCAACCGCTACCAGAAATGGCTCGACGTTGAACTTGCCGCCGCCGATGCGCTTGCCGAAGCGGGCCAAATGCCCAAGGAAGCCGCGGCCGCCTTGCGCGCCCGCGCGAGGGTTGATGTCGCGCGGATCAACGAACTGGAAGCCAGGGTGAAGCACGACGTTATCGCCTTCACCATGGCCGTCGGCGAGTCCATCGGCGACCCTGCCACGGCTCGCTGGCTGCACTATGGCATGACGTCCAACGATGTCGTGGATACGGCGCAGGCATTGCTCGTTCGCGACGCTTCGCACATTATCGAACGCGACTTGGTTTTATTCGCCGAAGTCCTCGACGTGCGCGCCCACGAGTTTCAGCACACACCGCAAATCGGACGTACGCACGGCGTTCATGCCGAACCCATCACGTTTGGCCTGAAAATTGCGAATTGGTTCGCGGAAAATCAGCGCAACATTGCCCGCTTCCGCGAGGCGGCCGCTGGAATGGCTTACGGAAAAATCTCCGGCGCCGTCGGCAATGCGGCGCACCTCGGCCCGGAAATTGAACAGCAGATTTGCAAGCGTCTTGGCCTCCAAGTCACGCCGATCGCCTCGCAGGTGATTCAGCGCGACCGCCATGCGCACTACCTAAGCGCGCTGGCTCTGATTGCCGACACACTTGAGAAGATCGCTTTGGAAATCCGCCACCTCCAGCGCACCGAAGTTCGGGAGGTCGAAGAACACTTCAGCGGCGAGCAGCGCGGCAGTTCCGCCATGCCGCACAAACGCAACCCTGTCACCAACGAGCAGATCTGCGGGCTGGCCCGACTTGTGAGGAGCAATATGATGGCCGCGCACGAAAACGTGGCTCTTTGGCACGAGCGCGACATTTCTCACAGCTCCGTCGAGCGTGTGGTCTTTCCCGACTCCACGATCTTGATCGACTACATGCTCTCCAAAATGACCGCCGTCATCAGCCAGATGCGCGTCTTTCCACACCGCATGCTGCGCAACCTCGAAATGACGCACGGCCTGGTTTATTCTGGGCAATTGCTCCAGGACCTCGTGGAAAAAGGTATGCCACGCGATGATGCCTATAAAGCCGTGCAGGAAAATGCCATGACGGCGTGGGAATCCGAAACCAGTTTTCGGGAGCGCGTCGCTAAAGATGCAAGGATCGCAAAGTACATGACGCCCAATGACCTGGAGCACACATTTGACTTGAACCGCCAGCTGCGCAACGTGGACAAGCTCTTTGATCGTGTCTTCGGCGCCCACCCTGCCGGTGAACGCGGCATCGCCAACAAAGCGTGAAGCCCACCTCGCGTCGAAAAAAGGAGAGCCCCGGGCGGCTTGGAAGCTCCCCTGGGAAGGCCTTATCTGAGTTCGCTACCCGCAAGCTCAGCCGCGGAGGCGGAATCTATTCGACGCGCTGCACGTAGCGCGCTTCCGAGGTATCGACGCGAATCCGGTCACCTTCATTAACAAAAGGCGGCACGTTAACCACCAACCCGGTCTCGAGCGTCGCCGGCTTCATCACCGCGCTGGCCGTTGCTTTCTGCAGCGTCGGCTCGGTCTGCACCACTTTCATATCCATTGTGTCCGGCAGGTCGACGCCAATTGCCTTGTCCTCAAAAAACTCGATTTTCACGACCGTGTTGGGAATCAGGTAGTATACGGTTTCGCCGAGCTCATCCTTCGTCATCTGCATCTGTTCGTATGTCTGCGTGTTCATGAAGTGGTACTCGTCGCCCTCGCTGTAGAGGTATTCAAACTCCACTTCATCGAGGATCGCTCGATCGACAAATTCTTCCGCGCGGAACCGGTAATCGATAATCGCGCCGGTGCGGAGGTTCTTCATGCGTGTTTGCATGGAACCGCGCTTGTTGCCCGGGGTGCGGTGCTCGGTGCTGAACACAGAATACAGAGCGCCCTCGTGCTGGATAACCATGCCGGGACGAAGCAATGTCGCTTTGATGCTGCTCATAAATTCACGAGGCCGAGGATCGGCCTTACTTCCTTTCGAGATTAGATGCGTTTTCGGAAATTCCAGACGGCAGCCCGACGGAGCGGCGCATGGAATGACCTGCCTGCCCTATTTACGGCAGGCAGGAACCAGAAGATTCGAGGTACACTCGAATATCCACTTCCTAGGTGAATCAAAAGTATAAACGCCCCACCATCCGCGGTCAATCGCGCGCGGGGTTAGATGGTAGGAGAGGGCGAAACTGCCCTTTTTTGCACAAAGCCGAAATCAGCAGGTATATGGCCCCGAAGTGCATCGGAAGTTCCTCATCGCTCCCAAGCTAGCTTCGGTCTCCGTCCCAAATGGGTTGTCCAAGGACTATTTCATGGACCTTTTTGGGGCCGCAAAACCAAACCGTAAGTGACGAGAGTATAACCTGATAGTTGTCCGAAGAGGTAGCAGGGCAAATTGCGATGGGGCGATAGATTGAAGACGGAAATTTGTCACTACCAATGTGACAAAGCCATTCTTACTGGTCAGCGGCCGATGAGTCGGACGGGCTCAAGAAGTCGGCGCAGCACTAGCCCGAAGTCTACTCGCAGGAGTCTCGAAACCTAAGGTGAGGTTAGACAGCGGCATCCAATGCCTAGGATGAGGAATAGTAATACCGCGTCGAATGTTTGTAGCGTAAGAGTGAGACACATCAAGTGCCAAGCGAATTGCTTTGACTGTGACCTTCGAAAGGCGAGGCAGAATCTTGCTTCAGTAAGTCTTCTCGTTTAGCCAATCCGGTAGTTCCGAAGGATTCCACCTCCGTATGGCATCGAACTGCTTTCTTTGAGTAGCTGACCGGAGAGAAGCGAGGGGCCGCTGAAGATAGCATGTAGTGGCTGCCTTGCGCTCACCCTTGAGGGTTCACTTTTTGCAAGGATATGCTCTAACGAGGGCCTCGGAGGCCAAATAGCGTGTCGCCATATGCGTTCGCCCCGGCTCCTCTTCAATGTGTTTCTTCACGATTCGGACGTATTCAAGTGTCGTAACCTCATCGGGAGGACAGACAATCTGTTTATCGTTGGGTGTTTTGTGATACTCCTCAGTAGCAAACATACCTTGGACAAAACCACTGATAAATCCTAGACAGTCTGCGTCATCCCAAGCATGGGCGGATGGCTCTTCATCTATGTATTTGCAGATCTCCAGAAAATCCGTTCCGCTGTGACCAATTGAGGGATATTTTTTCTGCGCATTCATTCTCTCCGCGTTCATCGGGAGAGCGACTAGGCAGTAGGCTAGAATTCCAACAACAAGGCGCATTTGAAGCCTCCTGACGAGACCGAAGTAAAGTTCTTATTTTCCAGTCTATCGTGCCGTTGAGGGCTGAGAACGACACTGCCAACCCCGCACTCGTGCGTCGGCATCTTCCATTCCATGTGTCGCCTACGGCGCGTCACTCCGAAATACCGGACGAGGTATAAATCCCTCGGGCAGCTCTCTTTCGATTCTCAGCACCTCGGAAGGCTTATAGACGTATTCCTTGCCACACATATCGCATCGGACGCAGAAAGGTCCGTGGATAGGAGGGCGCGAGGTAACGGCGTCGGCCTCGGCGAGAAGGATTTTGTGCCTATAGATAAAGTTGCGCGGAATGTGGTAGATGTGATTCTTGCACGTCACGACCCAGCAGTAGGAAATATCCTCCCACATATAGTCCTCCCCATACGGACTACCGTAGGTTGGCAGGTTGGCTGGGAACCTGACGATGGCCGCAATTCTAATCCTGCCCGACTCGAACGTAAATAGTATTTTCGGGACAGC
>Ga0306926_10003372_pt1 | contig 16532 bp, 17 predicted proteins | sample flu12Cox44000178_FD_203759 | JGI IMG/M metagenome (GOLD analysis project Ga0306926, IMG submission 203759) | Lab enrichment of tropical soil microbial communities from Luquillo Experimental Forest, Puerto Rico - flux8day.12C.oxic.44.000.178 (v2)... | ecosystem: Environmental > Terrestrial >... | reverse complement strand
GACAAGATGCCCAGTTAATTCTGAAGTTGATGCTAAAGGACGACTTCCCCAGGATATGGGTGCCGAGTTGGGAGAATCGCGATCTGCGACAACTGCTGTGGCATCGCCACCGCATGGTGCAGGCCCGCACTCTGATCATGAATCAGTTGCAGGCTGTTGCCCTGAATGAAGGTCTGCGCTGCAAGAAGCGGTTGTGGCGAAGCCAACGGCAGCGACGGGAATCGTTCCGACTGGCTCCATGGGCGAGCCGACGGCGGCGCGAGTTGCTGGAGTTGCTCGATCGGTTGGATCCCACTATCGCCGAGTTGAGCCAAGCGGTAGAGCAGGAAGTCGAAAAGTGCCCGGAGGCGCAACGACTGGCGACCCATCCCGGTGTGGGCCCCCTCACTGCCTTAGCGTTTGTGCTGATCATCGGGAAAGCGGAACGCTTTCTGTGTGGGAAGCAGGTGGCGAGCTATCTCGGTCTGGTTCCGCTGGAGGACTCCAGCGGGAATCGGCGACGGCTGGGGCATATCACTAAGCAAGGAAGTTCGATGTTGCGCTTTCTGCTGGTAGAGGCGGCGCAGGCCACAGTTCGCAGCCTTCCGGAATGGCGCAGCCGATACTTTCACCTGCTGATGCGGCGGGGACGAAAGATCGCCAAGGTTGCTATGGCGCGCCGGCTGGCCGTTTGTCTGTACTGGATGATGTGCCAGGAATGGGATTATCAGCAGTGGATCAAGTTCGGTTCGCACGCAGGACAGCCCGGAAATCGCCATGGTGTGCAGTAGAACACCGAGATATTGAGTGGGCGTCCTGCTCCTCTTCAGCGAGGAGTTCGAACTAGTACTCATGATCGAATGCGACCGAAAGAGATGCATGGGTCGGACCGAGTTTCTGACCTGAGAGAATTACAAGGCGAGCCGTGGTGAACTGTTACGGTAGTTTTTCAACTAGAGCGAAATGGCGCTATCTCTAAAGCTGATGCCGCTCTGTGCTCAGAAAACAGTTGACAGCGCCGACATTGTCAGAGAGGCGATTTTGCAACAGTTGTATGGACAGCAAATGAGTGATCTTAAGCCGGTTTTGTGTTGCATGTGAATCTTCGTCACGATCCTAGCCGGCATCAACTTTATCCCCTTGTGCAGACATTTTCAGTCGATAAGCACACCTGATAACCGATAAGAATTACTGCGGAATCCACGAGTAACGGCACTGCGTCTATTCAAGTGTCGTGCGGTCGCGAGCGCGGCAGTAATGATCACAACTTGGTCTACTAAAGGAGAGCAAATATATGTCACAGCAGATCCTTGACCTCGAAATCAGTTCTTCCGGCGAAGCGCCGGGCGCAGCAAACATGAAACCCGTAGAATCCATTGCATTTAGCCGCGGGCGCCAGTCCCTTGATCATTCGGTCTGGTACAACGGTTCGCTGATGACCTTTCTGGCCACCGGCGAAGAAACGCACGGGCAGTTCGCATTGATCGAAGCGGTCGCCAGGAGAGGCAATGTGCCGCCTCCACATATCCATCATCTGGAAGATGAGATCTTTTACGTACTGGAGGGCGAGATCGTCGTTTCGGTCGGCGATCGGACAATTAAGGGAACGGCCGGAACAATGGTCTTCTTACCCCGCGATGTGCCCCACTCGTTCACAATCGAATCAGAGCAGAGCCGGATGCTCATTCTGCTCACTCCCGCAGGGCTGGAAGGATGGTTCAAGGAATTCAGTGCGCCGGCACAGGCTATGACGTTGCCGCCAGCAGATGAGCCTGCGTACGGGGAGGTACAGAGAATGCTCGAGGCCGCTCCACGATATGGCATAGAATTTGTAGTGTGAATGGAACCTCCTCGGAGGACGAATGAATATGGCAAAGCGAAAGGCCGAGCGTAATCCTTCCGAGGAGGTCATCCAACTCGGACAACTTAGGCTCCATTTCCCCGTTACCGAAAACAACTCGTCGGGCTCGGCCGAGTGAATTCCGGGAAGCTAGTTACTAAACGCGGATATCGCTGCGAGTTCCGAAAGCAGTGAGCACTGGGAGTTCCGATTCTCGCCTTTTTGTGCAGCAGGGAGGTCCAAAGAACCCCCCACAGCCGATTTGTGATAGCGTGAGGCGATCGCACTGGCCGAAATGAGATTTCTGGAGTATACGGATGAAGAGAAGGCTCGGCGCGAATGCACTTCAGCATCGGTTCTTGAGGCAGGTATCTGATTCTTCCGCTAGAGCCGAGACCGTCCGCCCAATGGAAGGCGAGCTGAAGGACGCCTCAAACCTGCCGCGATTTAACCCAAGCATATTCCCACCCTGGCAACACGGCGCCAACAATGATGCAATCAAACGGGGCCTCGAATTCACCGTACCCGAGGCGGATAATCTCGCAGATTTCCATGGTGACCCACGTGATCCGAAGCTGGCGTTATATGTTGCGGGTAACTCTTTCTTTGCAATGGCGCCCTTGGTGCGCACGTTTGAGCGGGAGTATCGGCAATATCGAGGTCGCCTGTACTGGGAAACAATCCCGCCAGGATTACTCGTCCAACAGATTCAGGCGGGGGGCACCGTTACTTGTGGGAACATGACTTGGACGGTCAAGCCGGATTGCTACTTTGCCGGGTTGACGGCCGTGCAAGGCTTAGTCAGTCAAGGACTATTGGTTCCTCCTGTCGTGCCCTATATCACTAATACACTGACAATCATGGTACCGAAAGGTAACCCGGCGAAGGTCTATAGTTTGTCAGACTTGGGCAAGCCCAATGTGAGACTTGCCATGCCGAATCCGGACTTCGAAGGCGTGGTAGAGCAAATTAAGGTATCGCTAAACAAAGCTGGCGGCGAAGCACTTGTGAAGGCGGTCTATGAGACGAAGGTAAACGACGGTAGCACACTGCTGACCACGATTCACCACCGGCAGACACCGCTGTTTCTGATGCAGGGCATCGTTGATGCGGGGATAACGTGGCAGTCCGAAGCAATATTTCAAGAGCAGATTGGCCATCCCATTGAGCATGTCGATATTCCCGCTGGCGACAACACCACCGGGGTCTATGCCGGAGCTAAGGTGAAGCGTGCTCCGCACCCGCAGGCCGCAACTAGCTGGCTTAAGTTCATTCGCTCGCCGAGAGCCATTGCCATTTTCCAACGCTACGGGTTTAAGCGCTATCAGGGTAGTACCGACTAGTACCACTCGAGCCACCGGCCCATCGGCCGTGGGTGCGCCCTAGGTCGTATGTTGTCTCAGCAGCTCGAGAAAAGCTGCTGCAGACATTCGAAAAGATTTGGAATCCACTGAATCCGAGTTAATTGACGCACTGGTCGACTTCCGCAATCGACGGCAGCGGATAACAGCGAATCCGCCGGACACGACCACCCATTTCTTCGATTTTCCCAACGCCTCGCTGCCAACAACTAGTAAGTCTCCGCCGCGTGCGAGCAGTTTTTCCGAGATTGCTTGCTCGGTGATGTTGTGAGCGAAGATAGAATTGATTGCGAGACTTACGGGCCGACCCGCCTGAATACGTGTCGAGTGCTCTGTGTAGAGAATCTGTCGGTTTGGCAGATCTGAAAGTGCGTCGCGCGGTATGCATGAAATCAGTATGTTGCACGGCTATTTGTTGCAGACTTGTCGGCTCAACTTCCGACTTGCCGACGATACAGCCAGTGACCCCAGTTTGGGTATGAGTGCTCGGCCGGCGCCGGAGTGAACGCGCGTGGCGATGTGAACGTCGAACGGCTGGCTCGACTTCGATGTCAAAGAATCGCTTTTGAAGGATAATCAGCGGATGGCGCAGTTGGAGAACTTTCGCCTGAAGGTGTTTCGTGCTGTGGCCGAGCAACTCAACTTTCGCAAGGCTGCCGAACATCTTTTCCTGACTCAGCCCGCCATTACGCTGCAAATCAAGGCACTGGAAAATGATCTCGGTGTACGCCTGTTCGATCGTACCGCCGGCAAGATTTCTCTGACTCGGCAGGGCTCAGTTTTGCTTACATACGCCAACAGACTGGCCGAGCTCGTTTCCGAAGCCGAGCGAGAGCTACAGACGACGGCAAAGTCTCAGGAGAACTGGCATTGGGAGCCTCCACAACCATCGCACAGTACGTTATTCCGTGGCTGCTCAGAACTTTCCTCGGAGAGAATCCCCGTGTGCAAGTATCGCTGCACAGCGGTAACACCGCCGAGATTGTCGGGCTGCTACTCGATGACAAGATTTCGCTTGGATTGATCGAAGGCCCCACGCGCGAGTGGGGCGTGCGCACGGAACGCTTCATGGAAGACGAACTCGTTCTGATTACCCCTCTCCATTTCGAATCCGACCGCCTGTCCACCCGTGAACTTGTGACATCAACTTTTCTTCCACGTGAACATGGTTCAGGTTCCCGCCGGGTGGTTGAGTCTGCTCTTGAAAAGGCAGGCCTGAAATTGAAGTCTTTTAAGAGCGTGATGGAACTGGATTCTACCGAGGCGATTAAATCTGCCGTGGAAGCAGGACTCGGTGTCGGCTTCGTTTCACGCTGGGCGATCTCGAAGGAATTGGATCTAGGCGTTCTGAAGAGCGTCCAGGTTGATGGCATCAGAGCCACGCGTCACTTTACGCTCATCTCACGATCCGGACCGGAGCCGCAAGGCCCGGCGGGCGCCTTGCGCACATTCGTCCTTGGATGTGCACGAATGCTTTCGAATCTCACCGAGAAGGTTGGTACGGCCCCAAAATTATCAAGAGCGTTATTCCGCCCGGTTTAGCAATCTCAAGCATCAGGAGATAATCTTCGTGTGCAGCATCGTGAACGGCATAAGGAACGGTTCTCCCTGGCGGGAAGGGCTCTGGCCTTGGCGACGTCGCTAACGAGGCTCTAAAAACTTTTGGCCATGCTGCGAGTCATCTGTGCCGATACGGGACGTTCCTGCCTTAAGTGAGGTTCCTGAGGGGGCACGAGGACAAGCAGATTGCGGTCTCCTCGATCCATCTAGAGTGTCCGCCCCCGATTCGGAGCCGGATTACATGTGATAAGGCGATATTTACAACAGTAGCTTCCTGTGGGATCGGTTCATCGCAGTGGCGCTTGCCGTGGTTTGGATCTTCGCAAGTACCACCGCAATCCTGCTGAGCTTTCGGCGTGGGCACTGGAGCTTACTCCTGGTGGTGCTTGGCCTGTCTTATGGATTTCTTTGGTTCAAGGCTGCACGTGCTGGCCGGCGACTGCACTCCGGTTAGCTTGCGTTTGGACGAAAATGCAGAAAGTCAGGAAAGTGCCCGAAGCGTCGCTGGAAAAATAGAAGTGTGGGGTCGCGCCGAGCGAAGTTTAACATCGCCAGAGCCGGCAGCGCGGGGCTCGCAGGCGCTGGCCGAACTCCAGGTCAACGCCCAACTTGAATCATCTCGTCAGCGTGTTCTTGTAGATCTTCCCATCCTTCATGATGACCAGGAAATTCTTGGCCGGATCCGCGACGAGATTGATGTCCTGCAGCGGATCGCCGTCGACGAGCAGAAGATCCGCGAGGGCAGCGACCTCCACTACACCGAGCTTGCCTCGATAGGGATTGCGCTTGCCCGACAAGGCCAACAACTCGGCGTTGGTCGATGTCGCCATGACCAGCGCTTCGGCGGGCGTATACCAACGGACAAGGGAGGCCAGAATGGCACCCTGTCGTTGCGCGAGCGCACGAGAGAACAGCACGTCGGTACCCCACGCTGTCTTGATCTTGTACTTCTTCGCGAGGACATATGTTTTAGCGATCCCGGGGAAGACTTCGTCGGCCTTTTCTCGCTGGACCGACCCTTCTGGAAAACCGGTCCGCAATTCGTCGGGCAGGGGCTGCAGGCTCAACCAAATGCCCTTGTCGGCTATTAGCTTCGCGGTGGCCTCGTCCATCAGGAAGCCATGCTCGATGCACGTCACTCCCGCCGCAATGGCCTGCCGGATCGCTTCGGACGTGAAGGCATGCACGGTAACGTACGTGCCCCAGTTTTGGGCCGCTTCCACGGCGGCCCGAAGTTCCGGCTCGGTAAAGGTGACCACATCGATCGGACTGAACGGCGATGAAACGCCGCCGCCCGCCGTGAGCTTTATCTGGGAGGCACCTTGCATCAATTGCTCCCGGACACGCAGGCGTACCTCGTCCGGGCTATCGGCAATGGCCACGCCGCCAATCTGCTCCCCCCGGGTAAGCGGGCCACCGATCGTTCGCGGCAGATCGGTCAATTGGCGGAAATCCCCATGGCCGCTCGTCACGCTAATCATCGCGCCGGAGGGGTAGATGCGCGGGCCGACGACGGTTCCGTCGTCGATGGCGTGTTTGAGGCCGAATACTGCCCCGCCAACATCGCGGACCGTGGTGAAGCCGCGCATCAGGGTATCCTTCGCCTCGTCGCCAGCGACGAGATTGTTGTAGCCCACGTCGCCAAAGATGGCCTCGGCCGGGGTCGGACGGATCAGCATCGCGTGCCAGTGCACATCGATGAGACCAGGCATCAATGTGCGACCGCCGCCGTCGATCACCCGCGCACCTGCGTCGACCGTGATCGGGCTTGTCGAGATGCGCTCGATCTTATTGCCCCGGACGAGCACATTGGAGGACGTCGAAAGCGTCGAACTCTTTCCGTCAAAGATGCGTACATTCTGGAAGAGCGTCGCTTCGCTTTCGGCAGGGGGCGTCCGTTGTGCCTCACCCCGGGGGGAAAGCGCGACCAGCAGCGCCGCCAGCATCAAAATCGAAGGCAGCAGGCGGCCAAGGACGCGCGACCTCGCCGCGCCGAACAGTTTCCTAAACCGAGTGTATGACGTCATAACGCTTTCTCCTGCCTTCGTGGTTGTCCGCTTAGCCAGCTGTCGTTCCAGCAATTGAACGCTTCGGCACCCGCGCACTTACTTACTCGTTTGCCGAGAACCGATCAGGTTACACCTAGGTGAAATCGACTAGTTTGAAAGCTAAATAAACAAAGCGGCCGTTCGCGACAAATTCCACAGAACAGAAAGGGTAACAGGAACTAAGCCAAAGTTGTATTGCGTCCTGACCCAGATCGCCGGGTGCTCGCTCGATGCTGGCTGACAGGCGCTTCACGGAAATGGTGTCCATACTGGGAGAAAAGGTGGGATCCCGACGGGCCCATGGCGACACGCTTCCACGTGGATTTGTTGGTGACCGGAGCAACACCCGCGCGGGCAGCTGGGTAATCAGCACCCCTGAGGTGCTGAAACGCCTACTGGACCAACCCTGGCTGCGCCCTTACAACTTTCTCATTTGCCCAATGATTGACAACGTTGCCGGTTACCCGATGGGCGTCGACCCCAAGCGATTCCTCCTGGTCGCAGCGTTTACCGATCAACGTTCAAGATGGGTGAACCTCGACTATGTGAACATCCACGACGGAAAGCACTATCCCTTAGCTTTGCAGCAAAGCGCGAGGTTGGACAAGGTGATTCCCCAGACTTTCGGATACGTCCTTAGGTTGCACCCGTGCCACCCCGAATCAAAGTCCCTGGCACCCGATCTCACACCTTGCGTTGCGGGTACGAACGGACTGCTCCAACGCAGTTCAGTCATCCCTGGCACGCAGATCTGTTCGCGCAAAGAGACAGACCGGCGATGGGAACAGGGCGAAGACTTGAGCATGCTGACTCTGGATCGAAGTGAGCGCGGGTCATGGGAGCGGAAGATGGTTGCCGCCGACCCGGATTTGCTACAGGAAATGAACAAGCATGGCGTGAGAGAGTTGATGCGGACGACAGGACTAAGCCAGCACACGCTGGCGGCGATTCGACGAGGGCAGGTTGTACGTAAACAGACGCTTGTCACACTCCAAATCGCACTGCGAAAATTTTTTGGTGAATTCTGTTTGAGAAACAAACACCAGGATGCCAAACGACTTTGCCGTCAATTCTAACCTTAAGTCTTGGAGCTCTGTTCTTGGGCATGTCTGGTTTGCAAGCGCAGATGCTCCCTTCGCAGGCGAAAAGCGCGGCGCTTGCACAGGTCGTAATGGTGACAGCGGACGAGGGGTGCGGCGGAGGGAGTAATCGTCGGCTTGGATGACCAACGGGTCTATATCGCGACAACCACTCATGTCCTGGGCCATCCTCCGGCACCTCCTCGAAACTTGGAGGTGAGATTCGAAGGCGAAGAAAGCTCGCGCTCCGGCACGATCCTCTCCAGTTTTGACCCAAAAATAATTCGCTTGTTTGTAATCGTAGTCCTCAGGGATGCACGCCTTAACGCCTTTCTCAAAGACGTAGACTTCGCGATTCTCTCGCCCCAGTCCTAGCCCGCAGTAAATAGTCCAGTTAGTAGTATCGGGTGTTCCGGAGGCGTGTTTTGGAACGTAGGGGATAATGAATGGACTTGTCCTCCGACCCCTTGTCCTCTGACCCCTTTTACATAATCCAGTCGAACGCCATGTTGGGTCAGACGGGCGGAGCCATTTATAACGAAGCGTGGGAACTCATAGGCATGACAATCTTAATTGAGATAGCTGATAGGCAACGCATTTACGAGATTCCACTTGAACAAGTTCTTCGAGCACCGCGCAGTCGACAAATCCCCGTTCAGCTTGTCGCACGCGTGCCCTGGGATCGCCTTGGATGGTGCCAGGCATCTATCAGGTGCGCGGCTTTGATTTAGCGAACATTTCCTTTGTCAAAGCCAAAACGGGTTGGATCGTGATCGATCCACTAACCGCCAAGGAAACGGCCCGTGCGGCATTGAAGTTCGTCAACGAAAAGCTCGGCGAGAGACCCGTAGTGGCAGTCATCATCTCTCCCATTCTCACGCCGACCATTTCGCGGGTATCCGGGGTGTCGTGGACGACGCTGCTTCGCTGCCGGAAAAGTGCAGATCATCGCACCGAACGGTTTTATGCAGGAGTCTATCCAGGAAAATCTCTTCGGCGGTAATGGGATGACCCGTCGCAAGTCCTACACCTACGGAGATCTCCTACCGAACAGTCCCTACGGTCAGGTCGACGCCTCAATTGGCAAGGGCGTCGCCAGCGGGGATACCGGTATATTGCCGCCGGCCAGGGTTATTGACCAGCCGATCGAGGAGATGACGATTGACGGCGTCCGGATGGTGTTCCAGAACACTCCGGGCACCGAAGCACCAGCCGAGATGAACACCTGGTTTCCTGATTTCAAAGCGTTCTGGGCCCTGTGTGGGTGCTCCGGTGCGGGATGCGCTTGCGTGGTCAAAGTACATCAACGAGGCGTTGTATCGTTTCAGTGACGAGGCGGAGGCGATGTTCGCGTCGCATAGTTGGCCGCGTTGGGGTAAGGACAGGATTCAGGAAGTGAAGCGCGACATGTATGCCAATCTGAACAACCAGGTGATGCACCTCGCCAACATGGGCGTCACCATCAACCAGATCCAAAACGTCTATGAACCGCCCAAATCGCTGCAACAGTTGTGGTATGACCGCGGTTATCACGGCTCCTATCTGCACAACAGCCGAGCAGTTATCCAACGCTACTTTGGATTCTGGGATGGAAATCCGGCGACGCTTGTTCCGCTTTCGCCCGAAGACTCCGCGCCACTCTACGTCGAGATGATGGGCGGATCCGCAAAAATCATCCCCAAGGCGAAGGAGCTGAACGATCAAGGCAAATACCGCTACTCCGTAGAGATTCTGAATAAGCTGGTCTATGCCGAGCCTAATAACCAACCGGCCAAAGATCTTCTCGCCGATGCTTACGAACAGCTAGGGTACCAATACGAAAGTCCGTCACTTCGCAACAGCTTTTTGGCCGGAGCAAAGGAGCTTCGCGACGGCATCATTCCGGTCAAGGCGGCAAAGGCTGGCAGCCCCGACTTTATTCGAGGGACGAGCACGGAACTATTCCTCAACTACCTCGGCATTCAGATGGATAGTCGCAAAGCTGAGGGGATGAAGTTCAAGATCAATCTCTCGACCCCTGACAATGGCGAGAAGTTTGTGGTTGAGATGAGCAATGCTACGCTCACAGCCATCGCGGGGTACCAGGCCAGGGACGCCGATCTAACGCCGAGCGCTGACGCATCACTTCTCGATCGCCGGGCAGGAAGGGTATCTCACGGTCGGCGTATACGATGACGGCCTGCCGGGGGAGATCTTCATCACCATGGCGAAGCAGGGCTCGACCATCTCTGGGCTGATGGATTCCTTCGCCACAGCGGTATCGCTGGCGCTGCAGTACGGCGTCCCGCTCGGTTCTGTGCGGCAAGTTCGCGCACACTCGCTTCGAGCCCAGCGGCTGGTCCGGCAATCCCAAGGTCGGCTATGCAAAGTCCATCGTTGATTACATCTTCCGCTGGCTTGAATTGAAATTCATTACTGACGAACAGGGCGAGTTGTTCAAAGCCCTTCCGGGGATGATTCCGGCAGCAGTACCTTCAAATGGCAGTGATCCAGTGGAGGCGCTTGGAGAACTGGTACAGATGGGTGATGCGCCCGCGTGCAACATCTGCGGCTCGCTGATGATGCGCAGCGGAACCTGCTATCGTTGCGGAACGTGCGGGAGTACGAGAGGGTGCTCCTGACGGCAGGGCCAACGGCAGCAATACAACACAACGCACTTGACGGCATATGCACTATAAGGCATACTGATATGGAGCGATGGACGGTTGAGCTCGCTGATGAGTTCGAGCCAGAATTCAACTATTTGCACGAAGACGTGAGCCTCGAGATTCTTGCACTATCTCGGCTCTTACAAGAGTCTGGACCGCAACTCGGAACGCCTTCGCGTCGACACACTCAAGGGTTCTCGCCATGCCAATATGAAAGAGTTGCGGTTTAGCGCAGCGGATGGCGAATGGAGGGTCGCGTTCGCGTTCGATCCAAAGCGCAAGGCTATTTTGCTGGTAGCGGGTGACAAATCAGGAGTTAGCGCGAAGAAGTTTTATAAGCAGCTCATCGCCAAGGCCGATGGAAGGTTTGACGCCCATCTCAATCGATTGAAGAAGGGGAGGAAATAAACAGTGGCCACCAATGTAAACGACGTCATTAAGAGACTCGGCCCTGTGCAGCGGAAGAAGGTTGAAGCCCGCGCCGCCCAATTGATTGCCGAGGAGTTGACGCTGCGGGACGTTCGAAAGGCTCGCAAGCTTACGCAGAAGAAGATCGCCAAGTCGCTGCGTATCGGCCAGGAAGGCGTATCAAAAATCGAGAAGCGAAGCGACCTGTTGATTTCCACTCTGCGCAGCTATGTGGAGGCAGTGGGCGGGCGTCTCTCTCTTGTCGCCGAATTTCCAGATCGGGAGCCCGTGGCGTTATCAGGTTTCTTCGAGACAACATCCTCAACGAAGCATGGCAAACACTCCGCTCGCTCCCATGCTTAGGTTTTTGGAACGAGGCGAGCCGGAGCGCCGTCAGTGAATCCAACAGTTATGACCGAGAACGGGTAGTAGAAATGGTCCAAGTCGACTCAGACATTATGGGCGGCGCGCCCGTGTTTCGTGGGACAAGAATCCCGGTTCATCTGATTGCCGAGATGATCGAGTAAGGGACACCGATCGACGAGATTCTCGAAGGATACCCTTCGCTGACGCGCGAGATGGTGGAATCTGCCGGCATCTACGCGACCACTCATCCCCGCCGAGGCCACTCGCCTGAGCAGCCATGGTCTGGCAGAAAGCCGATAGCGCGAAAGAAGGGCAAGTTGAAGCATGTCGCGTAGAGTCAGACTGCTGATCGATGAATGCCTGCACGCCAGCCTGGTCAAAGTGGCCACAGACCGGTTTATAAGGCTTACCACGTGGCACGTATGGGCTTGAGCGGCCTCGAGGACCACGAACTCATATCCAGAGTCCGGAAGAGGATTTCGCTCTCGTCTTGTTGCCCAGCCGCAGCGGAGTTGGTTGCCCAGTCATCCCTAAGCCCTTGACTCCAGCCCTCTAACGATCTTTTCAAGCATTCCCGTCTGGCAAGTCTCCCCCTACACGGCCCAACCCAACGAATCAGGAACTTGTTTAGCTGCCGCAGTAGGTCAGACGTCAGCGAACAAATCTTTTCCTCATTTTCGAATAATTGGAAACCCGATAAAGGAGCAGACATGCAAACGGAAGATGTCGCGGGCTATGCGGGCACCCTTGCATGAAATACCGCCCCGGCCAGAGGAAGGCCGAATGGGGCACCGGCCTGAGATTAGTTTGGAGATCGAGTACCGGCCAGACCACCCGCCTGTGCTGTCCGTCGGTAGGAGTGCTTTGGGTCCGATGGGGCACGGCAAACGCTCCACGTTTGCCAACGGCGGGCAAATATGGACCGTCTGCGAAAAGTTGAGAAATCCGACGAGCAGGGGCGATTCGGGCGTATACCTATTTTTCCCAATTCAACGGCCATCCAGCGGCGGCGTAGATTGCGGTGGTTTGCGGGCGTGCGTCGCCTGCTCGAAGCCGTAGGCGATCCGCAACAACTGCGGCTCGTCAAAAGGCTGGCCGAGGAATTCGATCCCGACCGGCACCCCGATCGGCGCGTTCTCAGTGGGCGTGGAAAACCCTGCCGGAACCGTAATGGCAGGAAATCCCGCGAGCGAGGCCAGGATACCGTTGCGCTCCGCCTGATTCATCTCGCTGATCATCACCGGCAGGCGCTTCTGGTGTGGATAAAGCAGCGCGACCACGCTGTTTTTCGCCATCAGGTTCGCCAACCGAACCCGCAGGTCTTCGATCTTGACGCGCCTGTCCTTGTAGTCCGCTTCGTTCAGCCCATTCTCGTAGCTTTCCGCCGAAGTAAGGAACTTCTCGAGCGAAGCCTTGTGGTAATTGCCAGACGCGATGAGCTCGGCAAGCGAGTGCACCGGAGGGTTAGGCTGGGCTTTCAGGTAGCCGTTGAGCTGGAACTCGTATTCGTATCTTTGTACATCGAGATCCGAGTTCAGTTTGCCGGTATCAAACGCCGCGTCGTCCATGTCCACCAGAATTGCGCCCTGCTTCTTGAGCACTTCGAGGGCATCGGCCATCACGCGGTTGACCTCCTGGTGATCGGGGCCGGTTCCGAATAGGGTACGCAACACCCCAATGCGCGCGCCCCTTAGTCCATTGCGATCGAGCGAGGCGGTGTAGGTCGCGGGAATCCTGCCGATGCCCAGCGCCGTCACAGGATCATCAGGATCGTAGCCGGCCATTACATCAAGCATGACTGCGACGTCGGCTACGGTTCGGGCCAGAGGCCCGGCGGCGTCCTGCGTAAACGAGACGGGGATGACACCGGCGCGGCTGATCAGCCCACGCGTGGGACGAATGCCGACCAGACTATTGGCGGAGGCTGGCGAGCGAATCGAGTTCACCGTGTCCGACCCGGTGCCCACGGTCGCGAAGTTGGCTGCCAAGGCCACCCCGGTGCCGCTGGAAGAACCGCCCGGCGTTCGCGACAGCTCGTAGGGATTCCTGGTTTGGCCTCCAAGCGAGCTGGCAGTTAGCCCGGCCAGCGCCAGCTCATGCATGTTCGTCTTCGCGAGAATCAGGGCTCCATTTTGACGTAACCGCGCCACCGTGAACGCATCAGTTGTCGGCTGCATTCCCTTGAGCGCCAGCGATGCGGCGGCGGTCGGCATATCGGCGGTGTTCGAAGTTGTCCTTCAGCACCACCGGAATGCACTGTAGCGGCTTGAGCTTAGCGTCACGTTTGAACTGCTTGTCCATGGCATCAGCCTGCTCCAGCACCTTGGGGTTTACGTACAGCATGGCATTAAGGGTGGGTCCCTGCTGGTCGTACGCCTTGATGCGGTCCAGGTACTGCTGCACCAGGCTGTGGCAAGTCAGCTTGCCGTTCTCCAGGCTGCGATGAATTTCATTGATGGAAGCTTCCATGAGCTGAAACTTCTGTCGGGCGGCGTTGGCGACCATAAACATCACCTCCAACCACCAGGACGAAAATCCTCGCTTCTTCACGCACGCCTTTGCTCCTATGATTTCACTGAAGACTTTGCAGACTTGGGCATTTCTGGCAAACGTGTTTCCTCGCGAACTGTTGCTTCCTACAGATAGTAACGTTCGTTGGTTCCCTCCATTAATGTCCTTCCCCAGGAGGAATAGAATCTCTAATCACCTGGACCAACTCAACGTGTAGAACAGCGATCTCGATACGAATTTGAACAGCGTTCGCTACCCGGCGATACAGAGTTCACTGGAATCGCATCCTCAAAAATGAAACGCCAACTGCGCGGTCACTGTCCGCGGGGTCACGTAGTGCGTTCCGCTGAACGTCGACAGGAAGTTGTACAGTGCGTACATGTTGGTCAGGTTAATGATGTTGACCTGCAAACTCCACTGGTACCGGTCACCGCGGAACAGATTATCGTCGCCAATCGCCAGGTCAAACAGGTTTCTTGGCGCGATGCGCTGCGGGTTGTGATCGTCGTTTTGGGTGTTGGGTGAGGGGATCTGCACCAGGTGCGAGCCATACAGTCCTACCGGGCATGGCGTTGGCAGTGAAACGTACGGGTTCGCTTTGGCAGTTCCGCAGAATAGGCCTGCTTGGAATTGCTGGTCGGCGCTCAAGCCGCTGAGATCGACCGCCGGCCTTCCGTCCGGCAGCGTGGTTGAAGTAGGACAGTTATTGAAGTCAAGCACACCGTAACAAGGCACTGCACCCGCAACGAGCCCGCTGTCATAACGCCAATTGAAGCCGATCCATGGCCAGACCTTTGATGGCTGATACTGCACGTGCAACGTCATATTGAAGGCTTCGTCGTGGTCGATGCGGAACGGAAACCCGCTTTGACCTACCGTCACGCCGAGTCCTCCCACCTGCGGTGGGAAGAAGCGTGCCGACACGCTCGACATCACCGCCAGCGCGCTGAAGCCCTTGTACACTGGCACACTGATACGCGCCGCTGGCCCAGTGATCTTCGAGTTGTGCCAAGCGATCGGGAAGAAGATCGGCGTGTTACCCAAAATACTAAAGTCATAGCCGCCGTGGGTGTACTTCCAGAGGTATTCCGCGTCAATTACGACATACTTTCCGATGGCCTGCTGGAAACCGGCATGGAACTCATTGCGCCAGCCAGGGTCGAGGGTCGCCGGCACACAAGGCACCAGAGCCGCAATTACCGGGTTGAAGCACCCTGTACTGGATAGCACCAGGTTTTCATTGAACGGGGTCTCTAACGTACGCGCATACGAAACACGCAGAACGGTATTGGTTTTGTGAATGTTGTACGCGATTCCAAGACGTGGTTCAGCTTGGCTGGCCACCGAAAGCCCGTTGTATATGTCGCCGCGAATACCAAGGTTGAACGTCCAGTTCTTCAGCGTGATGGTGTCCTGAATGTAAAGCGCCAGCTCCTTCACGTCGGTATGCCCGCTGAAACGGAAAGCCCTACTTGTGGGACCTGAGCAACCTGCAGAAGGCGATGGAAACGGCCGCGTCAGGTCGTAACAGCTCAGGAACGCTTGATATCCAGGATTTGGTTGAAAGCCTGCAGCCGCACACTGTGAAGGATCAGTGAACCCCGAAACCAGGTTGCCGTTTGCATCCACGCAGGGTGCATTGAATGACGAATCGACAATCCCCAACTGGTTGTTTTCATTGAGGAATGTCTGCTCATACATCACGCCGGCTTTGACGTTGTGGATGCCTTTGTTCCAGGTGACGGAAGCAATAGCGCCGGCATTTAGAAGCGTCCGCTGTTGCGCCACGCTGGCTTGCTGGGTCGGGCTGAAATCATTGAATGGATCGGGGCTGGGATAGTAGTTGAATGCGTCCCTTCGCACGTATCCCGTGAGCGTGAATAGCGTATTGGAGTTGATGGTATGCGTCCATGAGGGTGCGATGTTGTAGGTAAGGATCTTGGATCGCTGATCTGTCGCGCCCAGGGGAAGACTGGTTATCGGGTTGGTCTCCTGGATCCCATTCACAAGGTGATACTGCTGATCATATGAATTGGGATTTTGGAACCAGGAGCGCGTGAATCCTAGGTTTACGTGCAGGGCGTCATTCTGCGAGAAGACATAGTCGAAGCGGTCGAACACGTTTTCTTCGTTGCCGCGGGCATGCAGCACCACGAATTCGGGAGGATCCAGAAAGCGGCCGGTATTCAGTCCATTGGCCGCGATGTAGTTCCCCCAATTCTTTCCTCCATAGGAAAAATTGAAGCCGATGTTCGAAGAGCCGAAGGTTCCGTAGGAAGCGTTCACTTGGCCGTGTGGCGTTGTCGAACCCAGTCCGGTACGCGTAGTTACGTTGATCACCAGACTAGTCTTATCGCCGTACTCGGCGGGCGGTGCCCCGCCGATCACCTCCATTGATTGCACGGCGTCAAGCGGAATCTGGTTGGAGAACACCTTGCTCTGCTGGTCTGTGATGGGCTGCCCATCGAGCGAGAAGGAATTCGACGCGTGGTCTCCCATCCCATGAAATAAACCGTTTGAGTCGGCAGCTATTCCGGGCGATGACAGCGTGACCAATGAACTCAGCTCGGAAGAAGAACTCTCCAGCGGCAGTTTGTCGAATAGTTGGCGGTCGATGTCGGTGTGGAAGGTAGGATCGTTCTCCAGCAGGTCACCCGCTTCGCCTTGCACGGTAACGGTTTCCGCCCCTCCGCTGATCTGGAGCTTAACGTTTGCCGTGACAGGAAGCGACG
>Ga0306926_10003368_pt1 | contig 16548 bp, 17 predicted proteins | sample flu12Cox44000178_FD_203759 | JGI IMG/M metagenome (GOLD analysis project Ga0306926, IMG submission 203759) | Lab enrichment of tropical soil microbial communities from Luquillo Experimental Forest, Puerto Rico - flux8day.12C.oxic.44.000.178 (v2)... | ecosystem: Environmental > Terrestrial >... | reverse complement strand
AGCATTCTCTTCCTTCTTTTTTGAGGAGACTTACAGCCCCCCAAGACTCTGATATAAGCATTTCGCATCCTCGCTTCCACCATGGTGAAGCACCTAACTGCACTGAATAATAAGACATGAAAAGATTTAGCGTATCTACATTGCGCATGGAGCTGCACCAGTACGCATATGCGCTTCGATGCGAAGGGACCTGGGGTTATGGCACAAAGTACGGCACAAATTTTCGCTGCCGCCTGAGTTTGCCAGGAGAGTCGACATCCTAACGTCCGACTTAGAAAATCTCAATCCAAAGCCGCAAGTCCATCGTGCCACGCGACATTTTCGATCAGGTTGTGGCGCAGCTCCTTCTCGTATCGTTCGCGCAGCACTTGCGCGTCGAGTTTCTGAGACCGGAACAAGAAATCCGCATCATCCCTGTCCTTCCAATGCAACTTCTCCCGGTCCTTGGGACCAACAGCAGTCTGCCGACGTTCCGGTTTGTAGCCTCTCCACAGCTTCGACGAGGTCGCTGATAGCGTCGGTCGGAGTGTACGACCCCGTCAGAACCAGCTCTTTATCGCCATCGGTTAGTAGCGTCGTGTTACCGCTGATGACGGCGCGGCTGATCGTTCGTCCACGAAAGCAGATTTGGGCCCGTTAACCTTTACTTCGAGCGAGCCCCGAAGCGTGATGTCTGCAGACGACTTTCCGATCATGATGTCAAAGGTTCCTGGCACGACCACCCAATGCATATCGCTGTCGAGCAATTGCAGCTCTTCCAAACCCAGAGTAAACGTAACGCTTTTCTTCTGTCCCGGGGCAAGGGCGACGCGCTCGAAACCACGAAGTTGCTTGATGGGAGTTGATACCGGAGTGAAGCGCTCGTGCACATAACACTGGACTATCTCGGTACCAGCCAACTTCCCTAAGTTCTCGACGTCCACAGTCACTCGCGCGTTTCCACCCGCCGAGATCTGCTGCGGCTCAATGCGCAGGTTGCTCTCCTTGAATTCGGTGTAGCTCAGTCCGTAGCCGAACGGGTAGAGCGGCGTGCCGGGCATATCTGCGTAACCTCGCACGTGAGTCCAGCCGCGATCGAGCCAGTAAGCCTTCGAGGGCTTGTAGTTGTAATAGACAGGCAACTGGCCGACACTCCGCGGGATGGTGATGGCCAAGCGGCCGCTGGGATTGTCATCGCCGAACAGCATGCGAGCCAATGCCTCGCCGCCGCGCTCGCCGGGTTCCCAAGCTTCCACGATGGCTGGCACGTGTTCGGCGATCCAGCGCACTGAAAGTGGACGGCCGTTAATCAGCACCACCACGGTTGGCTTTCCAGTTTGAACGACGGCCTCAACAAGATCTTCCTGTACGCCCGTCAGATCGAGACTAGCCACGTCGTAGCCTTCGCCATCGGTCGGCTGCATGCCGTGCGTTCCATCGCGAGGGTGTTCGCCCACGACGACGACCGCAACATCGGCCTGCTGGGCGGCTTCAACCGCCTTTGCAAAACCTTCCTTGCCGCCGCCGATGACTTCGCATCCCTTGGCGTATATGACTCGCGTATCGGCTGAAACCAACCTTTGGATTCCCTCCAGAACTGTCGTCACGTGCTGTGGCACCACGTGAGGCGAGTAATCGCCGAGCTGGTTCAAGCCATTGTCGGCGTTGGGACCGATCACGGCGATCGAGTGGAGGTCCTTCTTGAACGGCAGCATGTTCTTTTCGTTCTTGAGTAGAACGATTCCTTCGCGCGCCACCTGGAGGGCTAGGTCCTGGTGTTCCGCAGAGTGCACAAGTTTCACCGCCCGGTCCACGTCCACGTAGGGGTGTTCGAAGAGTCCGAGCTGGAATTTCAAAGTGAGCACGCGCCGCACGGCGCGGTCCACCAGCTCAACTGGCACTCGGCCCTCTTGGACGTTTTCTACTAACAGCCCCATGTAGGCGGGCTCGTAGGTGATGCCGAGATCCACGCCCGCGCGCAGTGCCAGTGCGCCCGCCTCTTTCTGTGTTGGAACAATGTGCTCATAGATGAGTGTGTCGAAGCCGTCTCCTTCACTCGTCACGATGCCCTTGAAGCCGAGCTCTTCCCGAAGGACATGGTTCATCCACTTCTCTGAACCGTGGCTCGGCACGTCTTCGACCTCGGGATATCCCGCCATTACGCCCAGCGCTCCAGATTTGGTGATGGCAGCCACCCAAGGCGGCAGAAAATTTTCGCGCAGGGAGCGCTCGGAGAGCTCGATGGCGCCACGCTCGAGGCCGCTGACTGGTTCACTCTGCGTTGGGAAATCGGTCATGAGCGCGATGACTTTGTCCGGGGCAGCGATGTCCGCGCCCTGCGCGCCCTGGACGATGCTCTCCGCAATGCGCGAATAAAGATAGGGGTCTTCCGTGTAGGCTTCTTCGTTTCGCCCCATCCTCGGATCGCGATCGAGTTCGAGCACGAGCGTTGAGAGCACGTGGATCCCGACCGAGCGCGCTTCCTGAGCGGAGGCAGCGTAGACTGACTTCACCAGCGGCATGTCAAATGTGCTGCCGATGGCCAAACCTTCAGGAAAAACTGTCGCGCCCGGAAACATGGCCCCATGCGTGCCTTCTTCGTCCTGGAGAAGCGGAACCTTCAGCCGGGTTTGGGTTAGTGCGATTTTCTGCAATTCGTTGAAGTATTCGGCCTGTTGCTTAGGACCCTCGTGCAGAATCGTATCAGCGAGCGTGAAAAAGCCGCATCCTGGCCCGATCTCAGTTGTGTAAGTCCCTGCGGCAAACCGGCGGCAGGCAATCATCTTTTCCGGGATGGTTTTGCCAAGCTGGTCGACATAGACACAAGGCAGGTTTAGCTGGCCAACCTTTTCCTTGATGCTCATTCGAGCGAGCAGATCGTTAATGCGCACATCGATGGGCTGCTTGGGATCTAGATAGGCGGGAGCGTCGGACGAAGACTGCGCCTGGAGACGGATGCCCGCTGCCAGTATTGACGCAGCGACGAGACATAGCAGGATCAGCGATCGTAACCATGAGTTCTGCAGGACCACCTTTGGCAGGCATTTGGCCGAAGCGCTGCGGCCGCTGGATATTATCTCTTTCATCCGTTTTTCTCCGAAGGAGCCTATTTACCGAGCCGTGCTGGGAAGTCGCCGCCAGCCAACGGTGCTCGTCGAGAGACGCCAAAGTGTCTGCTTGATCGTATAATTCATGCCAGATTTTCGGTCGTGGCTAAAACAGGAATTTCATCGCCCGCGCCGTATTCCCCCGTTGATTCCGGAGCCACACCCGGCTGGAGAGCGAGCAGATCCGTGAAAGACCGCCCGTTCAGGGGAATGGCAGTCATGGAGGAGCCAGTGATCACTTCGCCCATTTGTGTGTTGGTGGTTTCCACCTGCATCGCCGCGCTGGAAACAGTGACGGTTTCCTAGGCAGTTCCGATCTCCAGTGTGACATCCACGCGAAGCGCCGAGTTTACGCTGATAATCAACCCGTTGACTATATAATTCTTAAAACCCTGCTGCTTCACTTCGATTGCGTACTGCCCAACTGGCAAGACGGAGAATGAGTAAAAACCCGCCGAGTCGGTTTTGAAGAGATCCCCGTGCCTGAATTCCGGGCCGCCACATTGGCACCGATGATCACAGTGCCGCTTTGGTCTTTCACTACACCGGAAATGGTGCCTCCTGTGCTGGCAAAAGCCGATGGGCAGCCGGACAGGATTAGCAGTGCAAGGACCAGCCTGAGGAGCGCGGGCAATTGCTCGGTCTCTCAGACATCGATGATGAGTTAATAGGGAGTGACTTCGTTTGGCTCGGCGCAGTACTCCCGGTCCGAAAGTCGGGAACGCTAGGCCGGCTCCTACGACGATGGATGGCCCGTCTCATCCGCCACCCGCTACCATACCGAGTAACCGAAGAGGGCAGATTTTTTCACAACACGAGGTTTAAACCGCGTCAAACCTATCTAGCTGATACGACCGTCATGGACTTAGTCATAATTGTTTGCGACAGTGTCAGATCATGCGGCGGCTTCCCACGCGGGACAGGACAATCCGTATGACCTTCATAACCAGCTTCGTTACGCCCATACTGTTCGTCGGCCTAGCACTCGGGCGGCAGGGACCCAAGGCTGCTCCTAGTATTCCGGCGCAGGCGTTCCGCTGGCCAAACGGAAAGCGCGCAGCCGTAAGCCTGAGCTTCGACGATGCGCGGGTCAGCCAAATCGATATTGGCCTGGCGCTGCTGAGCAGGCAACATGTAAAGGCCACGTTCTTCCTTCAAGCAGAAAAGATCCATGACCGGCTGGATGGGTGGAAGAAGGCGGTCACCGACGGCCATGAGATCGGCAATCACACCAAGACTCACCCTTGCACCGCAAACTACAGCTTCTCTCGGCCCAATGCACTAGAAGGCTATAGTCTCGAGATGATGGCGGCGCAACTCGATGGCGCGAACGCTGAGATTGAGAGCTCGCTTGGAGTGAAGCCGCGCACGTTTGCGTATCCCTGCGGCCAGAAATTTGTAGGGAGGGGACTAGACGCGAGGAGTTACGTGCCACTGGTAGCAGAGCGCTTCATTGCGGGACGCGGCTACTTGGACGAATCGGCAAACGATCCGGAGGTTTGCGATTTGGCGCAAGTCATGGGTACGCCCTTCGATGAAATGGACTTCGAAGAAATGAAGAATCACGTAGAAGAAGCTTCCAGCGAGGGCCGCTGGATTATTTTCGTGGGGCACGAGATTGGCAAACGAGGTTACCAGGTGACGGACGCCGCCGCGCTGGAGGCCCTTTGCGAATACCTGAAAGACCCCGCGCACGGCATCTGGCTCGGCACTGTGGCAGAGATCGCAGAGTATATCCAGCAGCAGAGAAATAGCCACTTGTAAGAGCCAATTCGTTTTCTTGTCGTAATCTGAAATTTTGGCGTGGCAAACGGAGCAGGATGCCATCCCAGGACTGATACTGGAAAGCACCTTATACCCGTGTAGGGACTTAGCATATGCTGCGGTATACGCGCCCAACGATTATGAGTCAAACATTTTGCTGCAATATGTTGACCAGCTTCATCGACTAGCAAAGTACGGCTGTGGCGTTTTGTAATCTGGCGCTCATTGTTGCGTGCTTGGCTTGCCCGTCCTTCTTCTGTTCTTCTCAAGAGTGAAAGCGTGAAGTACGCCCTCATGTACGCGGCAAGCGGTTGGCCGTTGACGTGGTTGTAAAGACAGAGTATCTTTACAGTATGAGTTCTAGGCTAATCAACGTACGGCTCGACGCCGATAGGCTTCGCAAGGCGCAAACGCTTCGCGCTCGAGGCATGGCGCTGTCTGAGGTGGTGCGTCAAGCGATTGACGAACGGTTTGCGGCACTGCGTAGGTCCGAGTCCCCGCCCGATGTCAGGACCATCGTCCGACGGATATTCGATCAGTATCCCGACCCTCCGGACCTGCCGCACCGCGACTACGACGTCTGCGATCGGCGCGCAGCGCGTGTGGCGATTCTCCGTAAGCTCCGGACCGGCCGCCGGTGATTCTGATCGACACTACGCCACTGGTGGCCGTGTGCGACGCACGCGACTCGAGGCACCGGATAGCATTGAAGCATCTTGAGTCGTTAGCCCCCGATGAATTCGCTGTCTGCGATGCCGTGCTGACGGAAGCGTGCTTTCACCTGCCGCATCGAAACCAGCGGCTGCGGCTTCGGGCTTTGCTGGGCGATCTGAGCATGCAGCCAATCCCGGCCATGTACGAGCATGACTTTTTTCTGGAGGTGCTCGACTGGCTCACGAAGTATGCGGACCATGAACCGGACTGGGCCGATGCGTGCCTTGCAGTCCTCAGTGGACGCGACAAAAATCTGAAGGTATGGACCTACGACCGAGAGTTTCGAACAACGTGGCGCCGGCCGAACGGAACTGTCATTCCCTTAGCGGTCAGGTCGATGTAAGCAACGTCATCTAATTCAGAACAGGATTCCTAGCCAATACATTCCTTCTTGTTCAGTTCAGGGCTCATCGAGGCCTCCGGGACTGCTAGCCCAGAGCAGGGTGCCAACCAGGAGAACGATCTCGGCAGATAAATGAGAAATAGAACTGCGGCGCACTAAGTTCCGGAATAACCACTCACCAAGTTGAGACCAGCCTGGGACTGTCGGCTCGGTTGGCAAGCAACACGTGGGTCGTCGGAAAGGCCAAGATTAAGATCAATTCGCAGACGGACCGTAACTCAACACGTTCCGCACCGGGAGCTACCAAACTGCAAAGTCTTTGGGAATTCGGCGTTTGTAGTGGGTGAATAGGTCATAGCGCCTACAACGCCGCGTTGCAGGCCCTCAAAATGGCGAGCACGCCTGCTGTCATCACCGGCTTAAATTTGAAACGGCCCTGCTGTGGCGCTTGGTGCTTGTGCTGCCGGTCACTCTGACTCCTTGCGCAATATGATCCACCGCGACCACGCCTCGGTGGCGACCCATACAGAGGCCGAGAGAATATGAAGGCTGGGCGAAATCGTGGTGATGAATCCAGAGGTTATGGCGCAAATAGTCGCCAACGCGCCGTATGTCAAAATGTCTTCCCCGCAACTGATTGAAGGATTGGATGGTAGGCTCGTGGGGACTCGAACCCCAGACCTCCACCGTGTCAATTTAAAGGCCGCATTACTACGAATTGTTACGTTGAGCGACTAAGTACATGAAACTGAGGTAGATTGGACCATTTTCCACTCATCAATGAACGTTGGTCATACTGGGTATATTGGGGTCACACAACTCCAGCTGTGTTGAACTCTATGTTGAACGGTTGAACTCGGGGGCGGCCAGGCCGCTTGCAACTCATCTGGCTGCCGGGCGTGTCGCTCCACCACCGATTCCTACCAGGTTTAAACAAGACAGGGCACAAAAGGAGGCACAGTGTTTGGGCTCGTCGCGGAGGGCCGAGTTGTCCGGCCCACGAACTGGGGGCGCGCGGTGACGCCCATCAGCCTGTGCGATTCACCTCTACTTTTTTACTTTTTCGGGCGAGTTTTGCCGCCTGACTTTCGCCGGTCAAAGCGTTGGGGGGTTAGGGGAGAGAGAGCGCAAAACTGCCCTTTCTTCACTTTACCGCTTACTTCGTTTGTCAGGCCCCTCGGAGACTTGTCGCTTGCTTGTTCGAAGAGCGTGCGAAAATGCAAGCCGCAATTACCGCCTACTGTGTTCTCTTACTCCAAATACTGGATTCGACAGGCTCCCATCTCGACAACATCAGTCGGAGGAGGGCCAGCCAGATGCAGAAACAAATTCTCATCGCCGATGATCACGCCACCATCCGTCTAGCTGTAAAGCAAGTTTTGAGCGCCGCGCTAAACGTCAATGATTATCACGAAGCTGCGAATGGACTTGAGGCCGTAGAGGTCGCAGAGCAGACAAAGCCTGACCTCATTATCCTAGATATCGCAATGCCTAAAATGGACGGCATTACAGCCGCACAGCACTTGAAAAAGTCTATGCCTGAAGTTCCAATCATCTTGTTCACGATGTTTGACCTTGGTCCGGAGCGTGCGAAGCAACTCGGTGTAGACGCGGTTGTTGCGAAGCCGGAAGGTCTCCACAAGCTGAGTGAGGAAGTTTATTTACGACTGATCCGCTGATCGTGCGGGACTCAGCCTGAGCCGCGCCCATTCCAGCTTGCTTCGGTGACGCCGTTACGCTCAGTTCTGTCCGCAATAAACGAACACAAGACAAACACAAGAACACAACGCGGCTCTTCCGGAGTTTTATCAAGTGATATGAGGCTTTTGCAATCGCGCGCCAAGAGACTACAATTGATTTCCCCTACCCACCGCAAGCACACTCTCTATAGGTGCGACGGCGGCTGAACACTTCGCCTCGCGTCAAGGAAAGAGATGAACGCAGAATTGAAGTATCCGCAATGGCAGATACCATTCGAGGACGCGCTCTTAGAGCCTACGAAGCTTCCAGATATCGAGACTGTGATATGTAAGAGATTGTTTTTGCTAACTGGCAGTGGGCGTCTTGAGGAACAACAAGCGCTCACAGACGCACTCTCGGTAATACGAGCATTGAAACAGGGGCGATAAACGTCAGAAGCTCTAGGTTCCTTTCATAGACTGGACAGTGGCTGAATGCCGCCAGAACTCACCGCTGCGGTTGAGACTCGCGGTCAGTTCCATCGAATGAAACTGTGGAGTATCGCGTCGAGCCGGTCAATTTTCCCTTTGATCTCTTGGGTCATTTCTGGCGTCAGCTTTGCCTCCTTCGCAAACCGAATGGCGGTTCCGTATGCCGTCAACGCGTTGTTAAGACTGCGTTCGCCTTCGGCGCTGTCGGAAGTGGTATTGGCCCTTTCGCAAAATACAGCAGCCAAATCGAGTTCCGCGATGATGAACCCGAACTTAACCTCATTGTATTCTCGTTTTAACGTGATCGGGTCTAGATTGTTCTTCACGCATACAACAATGCGGCGAGAAGAGCGCGGCTACTATACCCTGGTTGCTGTAAAACTGCGTCTGGCGCTAGCTCCAATGCCTCCAAGAGAGCGCAAGCCATCTTTGCCGAAAGGATCGTCCACGTCGGACACCGCACGAGAATTCCTGGCCCGCTTAATTCTGGGTCTCTGGCTTGGCGGGCATGGCTGCGTTTTCCTTCGCGGCCTCGACCGCCGCGCGTTTAGCGAGTTTTTTCTGCTCCCGTCGTTCTGCCTTTGCCCGCTGCTTTTCCTGCCTCTTCAGTTCCTTTTGGCGTTTTTGAAAGGTGATGCTCAAAAGTCTCCTCGGAAGTCCAATTATATTCTACCTTTTATTGAGAGTCGTAGGCCTACCAGCGCGGTTCGCGCGGCTTACGGGCGGACTCCCGATAGTCCTCGTGCGAAAATCCGCTGCGACCGCGACCGCCACTGGGACGTCCGCCGCCGCTATTGTTGCGCGGGGGGCGCTCGCCCTTGGGCCGCGCTTCGTTGACCCGGAGGTTGCGGCCTCCCATTTCTTTTCCGTCGAGAGTGGCAATGGCCTTCGCGGCCTCCGCGTCATTAGGCATTTCCACGAAAGCAAAACCGCGAGCACGGCCTGTTTCCCGATCCGTGGCAATATGAATGCGCCCAACTAGCCCGAAAGGCTGGAACAGCGCCGTCAAATCGGCCTCCGTGGTTTGAAAATTCAAGTTTCCGACAAAAAGACTTTTCATGCGATCTCCCTTGTTTGATAGCGGATCCAGAATTTGGATAAACGACACTGCATCACCACGAACCTTCGAGAAACGTGCGGACGAGATTGGAACGCGAAGGGTGGCGTAGTTTGCGTAGCGCCTTGGCTTCAATCTGGCGAATGCGCTCGCGCGTGACGGCGAACACCTGGCCGACTTCTTCGAGGGTGTGCTGATTGCCGTCCTCAAACCCGAAACGCATGCGGATGATGCGTTCCTCGCGAGGGCTGAGCTTTTTCAGCACCGAGGCCATCTTTTCCTTGAGGCTCAAATTCATGGCAGCCTCCGATGGAGAGACCACGGCCTTATCTTCGATGAAATCGCCCAGGTGAGAGTCCTCCTCTTCACCGATAGGAGTCTCGAAGGATAAGGGAGTCTGGGAGATCTTGCGCGTGCTGAGCACTCTTTCGATGGTTATGTCCAACCGCTGGGCCAGTTCTTCCGAGGTTGGCTCGCGGCCAAGTTCCTGCACAAGTTGGCGGGCGCACTTTGCGAGCTTGTTGATGAGCTCGAACATATGAACGGGAACACGGATTGTGCGCGCCTGGTCGGCAATGGCGCGCGTGATGGCTTGGCGAATCCACCAGGTGGCGTAGGTAGAGAACTTGTAACCGCGGCGCCAGTCAAACTTGTCGGCCCCTTTCATGAGCCCGAGATTGCCTTCTTGGATCAAGTCGAGAAACTGCAAACCATGATGGGTGTATTTCTTTGCGATAGAAACAACTAGGCGAAGGTTGGCCTCAGTTAGTTCGTTTTTTGCCTCCCGCGCCTTCGCCTCACCCCGCTGGATGAGCGTGAGGGTGCGTTTGAGGCTGCTCAATCCAATTTCGCTCGCTCGTTCAATCTCTTTCAACCCGGCGCGGCGTGCTCGCAGCTCTTTGCGAGCTTCGGCGGCGACATCACCGAGTGCTGCGTCCACGCGGCGCTCGAGGCGGCGTACTTCGCGCTCGAGGGCGTACACTTGTTCGACAACTGAACGCAGTCCGTTAATCAGACGCTTTCTCTCGAGCCAGTGCAAAGAGATGCCGCGCGTGGTCAGAGAAATTTGGACGCAGGTGCGGGCAACGGCCCACTTAGCCCGAACATACGACTGCTTCTTTGACTTTGCCATCCTGGCAAACCGTTCGGCCTGCTTCAGTGCGGTTTTGTGAAGCTCCGCGATTTTGTCGATATACTTCAGCGTCTGTTTGGTCTTGTTGGCGATTTTTTCTTCGGTGAGCTCTTCGTCATCAAACTGAACGATTTCCTTGATCGATCGAGCCCCTGTACGGAGATCGTCGCCCACTGCGATGAGCTCCTTGATGACGATGGGCGAACGGGTGATGGCCTTCATCACCGCCAGTTGCCCGCGCTCGATGCGCTTGGCAATAGCTACTTCGCTTTCGCGCGTAAGCAACGGCGTTAAGCCCATTTCGCGGAGATAAACGCGGACCGGATCCTGGGATTTCGGGTCCACACCCAGGCTGAGGTCAAGGCTACCTTCCGCGGCACGTTCCTCTTTCGGGTCGGCTTCCGAACCTTCCGCGGCGTTTGCAGCTAAATGCGCCGCGTTTGCGGTGGCAAGGTCTTCGTAGATCTCAATACCCTGGCGCTCTAGGATGGACAGGAGATCGTCAATTTCCTGCGATGAATTCACCCCCGCGGGCAGACTTTCGTTAACCTCATCGTAGATCAGGTAGCCGCGCTCCTTACCCATCAGGATGAGCTGCTGAGCGTGGCCAAACTCGTCTTCAATCTGTCGCGCCACAGGTTCTCCGAAATTTGTTGGAACGAAATGAAACGCGCGACATCAACACTTTTCATCTTCCCACTGGGCAGAGACGCCTGGCTTAGGCTTAGGGGCGTGGGCTTTCCTGTATTCGGCCAGTTCTACATCCGTCACAGAGAAACGAGTGAAGGGCGGGTAGTCAGTTCGCGTGGCGAATTCGCGGTGAAGCCGGTTGGAACAGATCTCCGGCGCATCCTGATAGCGCACGCGATGCCCTACAAAAGCGGCGTTCTCAATGGTCACAAAATACTCAGAGGATTCGCCACCAGAGCCACGGAGGGTGAAGGCGTACTCACGGACCGCGCCCTTGGTTTCAAATCCAACGTATTGTAGGACAACTGTATCACTCACAAAGGTACGCCATTTCCGAAGGGAATAGTCGCAGGCGTGATCTCAGGAGCCTCTTAGATGAATCGCGTGTCCGAAAGAACAACCATTGTAATGATTGCACACTTATGCGCATCAGCGTACGAGCATCTTCCAGCGTGGAGTGGATCTCCGCGCGGAAAATTAGCCTCCCATCTGCGCTTGCAGGAATTCCCCGGGCAAAGGAATCATCCTGGGGCTAGGTGTCGCCGGTAGGCGCTCTATGCCAGGTCGACGCGCACGGGCGTTCTTCTCAAACGAGTCCCCATTCATTGAAACTTTCTCTATGCGAATCCCAAGAGTCCGTTCCAATTGAAACAAGTCGGTCCGCTGCTCTCTCACGAAGAGAGTCGAAGCAATACCACGCTCGCCGGCACGTCCCGTGCGGCCAACACGATGAATGAAGTTTTCAGCTACCTCCGGAAGGTCATAGTTAATGACGTGGGCGATATCCTGCACGTGAATACCGCGGGCAGCCACATCGGTCGCGACGAGCACGCGGTACTGCCCTCGCTGAAATCCGGTTAGTGCCGCAGTTCGCTGGGATTGCGAACGGTCCGCGTGGATCATTGCCGCATTGATTCCCTGCCGGTTTAGACTCTTGGCAATTCGCTCTGTGCCGCGTTTGGTCCGCGCAAAAATCAGACAGCGCCCGTTCTCCTGATTTAGTAGCTTGTACAACAGTTCAGGCTTCTCGCCATCTGCCACTTCAAATGCCTGCAGCCGCACGTTTTCCGAGGGTTTCAGAGTCGAACCAAATGATAGACGAACCGAATTTCTCGTGTAATCCCTCACCAACTGGGCTATTGTCCCGTCCATGGTTGCGGAAAAACAGAGAGTTAGGCGTTCTTTGGGTATTACTGACACAATCCGTCGTATCGCAGGTAGAAATCCCATATCCAGCATGCGATCGGCTTCATCCAGCACGAGCGTCTTCACACCAGCCAGATATACTAACTTGCGATCCATGTAATCCTCGAGACGGCCGGGAGTTGCCACAATGAGCCGCGCACCTCGCCGAATCGCGTCAAGCTGCCTGCCTTCCGATAGTCCGCCGACCACCAATGCTGCGGGTTGCGCCTGTTTGCTCCTCAACGCGTCGTACTGCTCCGCCACTTGCATTGCTAATTCGCGCGTCGGTACGAGGACGAGCGCGGCGATTCCTGCCTCCCTTTGTGCAGCCAGTTTTTCCATCAGAGGAATCAGAAATGCCAGTGTCTTGCCGGTTCCTGTCTGGGCCGTCGCGATCACATCCTTGCCCTTTAGGGCTTGCGGAATGGCTGCCGCCTGCACCGGTGTCGGCGTCGAAAACCGCGCCGCAATGAGTCGCTCCTTCAACGAAGGAGATACTGATAGTTCTGAAAAACTTTGCATTTTGCTTTCTTGCTGGCAGAGTTGGCGGGAGCGCACCGCAGATACGGGGGCTCCCGCGGCAATCTCAATTGCCAGTCTTCTCTTTGAATTGCGCCAAAAACGGACGGAGGGAACGAAGGGCGGAGATTCTCAGATCAATTTGCCGAACCAGAGGGCCGCACAACACAACCGAATGCAATAAGCGCGAAAATAGGATAGCACGATACGGAGGTTTTCGCTCACTTTCTGAGCGTAATCAGTCATAATACTTCCGTGCGTCTCAACGCAGTTCCAATGCTATAGCAGCATCCTTGCCTAAGAGCGGGCGGTCGATCAGTCCAGAACAGAGGAACATAGATGACAAGACTCTGTGTGGGAGGTCTCCCGTATAGCACGACCCTCTAACGTCTCACGTGTTCCAATCGGGAGGAAGCCAAGCCATGAGTGACGAACTGAAATACCCACAGTGGCAGGAGCCATTCCGCAACGCTATGACTGCGTTCGGCACCCAACAACTGGGCGAAAAATTGCAAAAGGTTGAGCTGATTATTCTCAAGAGGTTAGATGTGTTGTCGTCCGACATCAAGAGTCTAGACGAACGCCAGGCACTTTTAGACGCAATTTCGATAATGCGTGTCTTGAGGAGAGAAAAGTTGCATTCCTGAGTCAAATGGAGTCCTTCAACGGCGGCTCCGGCTTCCGACGTTTCCACTCCTTCCGCGCTTCGTCCATTGATTGACAAACTCTTGCACGTAGGCCGCACCTGACATTTGACCGACTTCGTACGTCGTAACTCCCTCGCCAGGACGCACAGGGAATATGCGCTTCTGGGTCCTGCCACGCTCCTTATTTCACTATTCGCACAGTACTTGGCGCCGATTTCTTAGGTACCTTGACAGTAAGCGTTTCCGAAGCATACCGTCCTTGCAGACCCGGCACTCCTTCACCCTCCGGTCAGACCCATCGGGCCGGGCGAGCTTCGCCCGAAATTTTGATCTGTGGGAATTCATTCTAGTTCTGGCAAGTCAGGAGACTGCTTGATAGAGTACGGTGTAGTCCTCAATGGAATTATCGTGGGACAAGGGCATCATTTCAAATGCAAAGTTCGCGCTACCAAGACTACGCTCGATGACTCTGCATCGCGTCGGCCCGCCTATTCGGACTACAGAGTCATGGATTCAGTCGGCATGAATAAACTACCGGACGGTGACTACGAGGTATTGGTAGGTAAACGGCGCATAGATATCAGATGGGAAGGCGGTCGATTCCGGGCACGCGAGTAATTATCCCGTCAAGGACGTAGCCGCCCGTGCTTCAGGCTGGAACATCCGGTGAGCAACAAAACGGCCAAAAGGAAAGTGTGGCGTCGGCGGCGGTGCGGCTCAGACTCGCGGCGCACGGGGGAATCTGATGGAAGACCAGACGAACGGGTCACAGACTAGGGTAAGCGAAGACGGCGCACTGGAGTTGGCCGAATCCAAAAGCATGAAGCCCTACATGAGCCTGACGATTGCCATGTTTCAGGGCCGCGATGTTGCGACGGCACTCAGGGAAATCGCAAGCCTGCCGCTTGAAGAACGATACGTCTGGCGCATCGCTTCGGCCCTAAAATGGGCTCTTGTCGATTTCAACCCGTCAAGCCTTCGCGCGGATATCAAGTCACTACCCCCTGCAGATTTGGCCAAGGTTCGCCAGTTGGTGAGAAATCGAGCAATGCAGTTTCGTTTGTTTCTCGCCGAGCTATACTCGGTCGACGAAGCCAATAGAATGCTAAGCGAGAGCCCAAGTTAAAACTCGCAGCTAATTGAGGTAGTTCAGGGCCATCATCGTCAAGGAGGAAACCATGCCCCGTAAAAAGAGGCAAGCGAGACGGGCTAAGCGTCGTACAAGACGAGCGAGTCGTCGGTCGGCGCGGCAGTCCCGGCGGACTGGTCGCCGACTGGCACGCAGGATACGCCGTGCAGGACGGAAGGCGATCCGAAAAGCGCGTCGCGCAGTACGCCGCACCGTACGCGGGGCAAAACGCGCTGGGCGGAAGGTCGCCCGAGCAACGCGAATTGTAAAACGCCTTGCTGCCGAAGAACCGGGAAAAACCGGCGGCGGAACCGCCATCTGAATTTTACCAGCAAAGGCAGTTGGGCGACTTCATTACCCAAGTAGACGGAGTAAACGTCGGCGCGCAAGACGACTTCGACGCGCAAGTTTCGCGACAGGGTCCCGGCTTCACAATCCGCATTGGATACATGCGCAGTGCCTGGGCATTCGAGACCAAAATAACCGTTGACAGGGTACGTATGTAAAACGAGCACGTTCGAGTTGCTGGTGTTTCAGAGCAGACCAAGATGCTTGAGAACCTCGACAATGAATTGCTCGTTTTTTCGATGTGGCTTGCTTTTCGTGCGCCTCTGGTCGATGAGCGCACGTCGCGACACTTTGCCTCGGCAAAGTTTTGTGAGCTGTTTCAGTTGAGCTTTTTTTAGCGCTGGCTGAACCTTGGCAATCCACTCGGTCCGTTTGGGGTCAGAGGTCAGGTGAGCTAGGCCCGAGTTGTCCGGGGCCAGAGGCTCGCATAGGCGGACGCGCCTTTCAGCTTATGCGATGCACTTCTATTTTTTTAAAATTTTCCAGGCAAGTATTGCCACCTGACTTTCGCCGGTCAACCCACTGAAGGGATAGTGTTTAGGCTAGAGCAAAAGTGCCCTCTTTTGTACACAATAGCGATTTCAGTTGCGAAAAGTGGTTGCGGGCAATGACCATGGAGTGCTGTATTGAGGGCCGGGCGCCGGAAGACTAACCTCAGTAATAGAGTTTCAAGGCGAACTGAATCTGTCTCGGATCATTTGGAGAATCACGAGTCGAATCAATCTTGCCAAAATTCAAACTCTTAAAGTCGAGCGAGCCTGGGGTGGTAGCCGCGTTGGTCCCGCCGGTAAATCCCGGGGCGTTGAAGTTTGGATGATTCAGAATGTTGAAAAGTTCCCAGCGGAATTGCAGACGGAAGCGGTCCGCAAAGTGAAGATCTTTGAAAAGCGAAAGGTCGACCCTGGCGAATCCGGGTCCAGTTACTTGGGTAGGGCCACCGCCTAAAGCAGCAACGCCGGTCAAGGGAACACATCCTGAGGGCCGGCCGAGTATCGGAATGGGTGCATCGACTGTGCCGCCTAGAAGGCAAGGCTGTGTAAAGGCTGCGGCATTCAAAAACTGGTCCACGTTGTGTGGTCCGGAAGTCGCGCTCTTCCCGCGAACAAGCAGAGCATTGCAGCCGGTGCCGGAGGTAGAATCTGCGCTACACCCCACCGTGATCGGCTGACCGCCTTGCACAGTCGCGCTCCAAATCAAACTCCAGCCGCCGACGAGTCCGTTTGTTACACCGCCGGAACTAGATAGAAAACGCTTTGTTTTGCCAAAGGGGAGCTCGTAACCGCCGCTGAAATGGAAGACATTCCGAATATCGAAATTCGCCAAGCCATAATCACCGCGAATGCCAAAGCCTGGAACATCGTGGGCACGATATCCTCCAGTACTCCCCGGATTAAGATTGTCACGGGCATCAGAGCGTGTTTTCGACCACGTATATGTGGCCAGAAAATTTAGGCCGTCCGCAAACCTCTGCTCAAGCGTGACCTGAAGGCCGTGGTAGGCACTGTTTCCCTCGGTTGCTACATAACTGGAACTCCGCGCGAAATCTTTGAATGGTTTGAAGTCGTCCGCGTTCGCGGTTACCGGCAAGATTTCACTGACGTTGTTGGTGTTCGCAAGGACCTCCAGATGGCGGGCTTGCGTAGTCACGTAACCGGCCTGGAAGAGGAGCGAAGGAGTCAGCGCATATTGGAGCGTAAAGTTTGCGCCCATCGAATAAGGCGTGGCGTAGTCAAACTGATATCCGCTCAAACCTAAGCCGCTGG
>Ga0306926_10003367_pt1 | contig 16552 bp, 14 predicted proteins | sample flu12Cox44000178_FD_203759 | JGI IMG/M metagenome (GOLD analysis project Ga0306926, IMG submission 203759) | Lab enrichment of tropical soil microbial communities from Luquillo Experimental Forest, Puerto Rico - flux8day.12C.oxic.44.000.178 (v2)... | ecosystem: Environmental > Terrestrial >... | reverse complement strand
AAAGGCACGCGTGATGAGCGGGGTAGGATCGACCTTGCCGGACCGCAATAGCGCAATCGCTTTGCGAAACGGTCCGCAGCGCGAACCCACCACGGTGATTTCCTTTACCACGAGAGGCCAAGTCTCCACAGGCGCGGCGTCATGAAATGTGGACTTCAGCACCAGCGTCCCGCGTGGTTCGCTCATCTGTTGCGCCAACCGCAATCCGCTCGCTGATCCCGTCGCTTCCACAATCAGGCGATACGATTCTTTGATCCGATGGTGGTCTCGCGCGTCGCCAAAGACCTTGCGAGGCAAGACTCCTGCCTGCTGCGCCAGCTTCAATTTCGATTCGTGCTTCCCGTACATCGTGAGCGGCAGGCCTGCTGCCCACAGGACGCGGGCGATCAGTTGAGCCAATTTCCCATCGCCAAGGACAGCGGCGTTCGGAAATTCGCGAATCGAAATCTGGTCCAGAATTTCGCAAGCCGCGGCCAGCGGCTCGATGAAAACTGCCTGTTGGTCGCTCAGTTTTGCGGGAATCAGATGCAGATTCTCGAGCGGCAGAGTCAAAAATTCTGCGAACGCACCGTCGTGTGCCACAATGCCGAGCACCGTGCGGCGCGCGCAGTGCGTTTTCAATCCGCGCTGGCAGAACGAGCACACGGGTTTATACTGGTACGCCGAACACGATACGTTAATCTCGCCTGCCACGCGCTTGCCGACCCAGCGCTTTCTTTCTGTCGCCGAGACGCCAGCGACCTCCGCTACTTCGCCCACGAATTCGTGCCCCGGGACGCCTCGAAACTGGTGATACCCGCGCAAAATCTCGACGTCCGTGTTGCAAATCCCGGCCATGCGTACACGAATCAGTGCCCATCGCGGCCGCAGTTTGGGGATTGCTTTCTGCGTGCGTTTCAGTCGTTTTTGGGAAACGTAGAAGGCCAGCATAGGTGAAGTATGGAGATACTCAGCCCAGAGCGGCAATCAATGCTTCCGCGAGCGCGTTTTCCTGCTCCGGAAAAACCGTGCGCAATTCGAGAATCAGTCGATCGTCTTCGATTCGCGCGATCACCGGGGTGCCCCCGGGCGCCGCGCGCAGTCGCGATTCCAGTTGCGATGCGGAGCATCGTGCGCTCGTCACACGCAAAACAAAAGTAGGCAACGATTGCGCCGGGGTCGAGCCGCCTCCGACCAGCGAATTGCCCTCGACGACTTCGATTTTCGCGCCAAGACGATCGACTTTCCCTGCCAGCGAATTCACAAATGCCGCGCTGCGCTTTCGAATGCTCTCCGCCGACGCGCGAATCATCCGCTGCGTCGGGATTTCGTTCCAGTCGGCGCGCACATACGCCCGCAACGTCGCTTCCATCGAGGCAATCGTCAGCTTGTCAACCCTCAGCGCGCGAAACAGCGGATGGCGCCGCACTTTCGTCACCAGCTCCGTTTTGCCGGCAATAATTCCCGCTTGCGGTCCCCCGAGCATTTTGTCTCCGCTGAACAGCACCAGCGAAAACCCTGCCTCGACACTCTCCCGCGCCGTCGGTTCCGCAATTCCCGCATCCGACAGATCGACCAGGCAGCCGGACCCCAGGTCCTCGATCACCGGCAACCCCCTCTGCTTGCCGAGCGCGATCAGCTCCGCGACCTCCGGCTTTTCGGTGAAACCGGTAACGGTGAAATTTGAAGGATGCACCCGCAATAACAGCCGGCTGTTCTCGCCAATCGCGTTTTCGTAATCGGCGATGCGCGTGCGGTTCGTGGTGCCAACTTCGCGCAGCCGCGCCCCGCTCTGCTCCATGATTTCCGGGATGCGGAAACCGTCGCCAATCTCAATCAGTTCACCGCGCGATACGATTACTTCACCACCACGCGCCAGAGCCGCTAGGGAAAGCAACACCGCCGCCGCACAGTTATTCACTACGATCGCCGCTTCTGCACCTGTCAGCCTTTCGATCAGTCGCGATAAATGTACATCGCGTTTTCCTCGCGCACCGACCGCGAGATTGTATTCCAGATTCGAATACTGCGTGGCGGACCGCTGAAATTCCGAGATGACCGCGGGCGAAAGCGGCGCGCGCCCCAAATTCGTGTGCAAAATCACTCCGGACGCGTTAATGACCGCGCGCAACGAGGGCGCAAGCTCGCTCTCGATTGCGGAAACCACGCTCTTTTCGATGCTTTCCAATGTCACAGCCGTCTCATCCTTCAATTCCCCGCTAACCCCTAAACGCCGCAACTCCGCTAGCACCTCACGCACGCAAGCCACGGCGTATCGGCGGTCCACCGCCTTGCACACGGCCGCGACCGCCGGCCGCAGCAGCAGTTCGTCCACCGACGGCAACTGCCGTAACAGCGCGGTCTGGTCCTTGGGCGCCGCCGGCTTGGCGGGAAGAGACATGGCGCCATTTCAACACAGCCGCGAAACGCCCGCAATTGCCGAGCGGTACCCCCGACCCGCCAAGCTCCCCGGGGCGCGGTGACCGTTGCGCCGAGCCGCGCTTCTTCCCGATTGACGGACGGCTCCGGCGCTCCTAGGATGAGGGTTCGAGGCTATAACCCAGTGGCCACCATTGACGAGGAATTGTCGCAACTCGAACGCGATATCCGCCAACTAAAAATCGAATACGACATGTATTTCGGTGGCGGCCGGAAGCGCCCTCCGAACGAAGTGGAATGGCGCATCGACCTGCTCATCAAGCGTTACGCGGAACGCGGCGGCGACATGAAATTTGCGCAGCGCTTCCGTTTCAACAACCTTTCCCAGACTTACGCCAAGTACAAAGACATTTTTCGCAAACGCATGGCCCAGCGCGAAGAAGGTACGGTCCAGCGGCATTTCGGCGCCGCGGCAAAAGCGATCGAGGCCGAACGCGCCAAAGCACAAACCGCCGCAACTCCAGCCCCGCCTTCCACGCCTGCTCCGGCGGCCACCGGGCCCAACGAAGCAACCGCCGCCGCGGCCGCAAGCCCACAAGTGTTCCGCATGGTCTGTTCCGAGCCCGAAAAAGAGGGACAAAAAGTCGATCAGCTTTTCGACGCTTTCGTCCAGGCCAAGAAACAGGCCGGTGAAGAAACCGAAAAACTCACCCGCTCCGGCTTCAACGAGTTTGTACGCAAAAAGACGAAGGACCTGCAAAGCAAAAAGAACTGCCGCGACGTCGAATACGTGGTCGAAACCGTCGACGGCCAAGTCAAGCTCAAAGCCCTCGTGAAATCCGAGTGACTTCATAGCAGAAAAACGTTTTGAGGCACCCGGCATGGTTTTCTGAATATTGGGTGTCCCGATGCCGGTTCTGGCAACGGCTCAACGATGATCGGTACCACCATATGCGGACGGAACATGGTTGGCCAGCTTCGCGCGTTTCTGTAAATTTGGCTCTCCCAGGCTGTCGGAGAATCCTTTCTCGTTCGATTCATCACCTGTCTCGGCACCAATGCCCCGCGAGCCGCTGAGTTTTCGAAAATCCTCCAGTCCGCTTACACTAATAGGTTCGAGTCACCTCCCTGGAGGGCTACATGGCTGTGGAGCGCGCGCTGCTGAGCGTGTTTGATAAAACCGGGATCGTCCAGTTCGCCAGAAAGCTGGCTGCCCTGAAGATCGAGATTCTTTCGACCGGTGGCACCGCAAAGCTGCTGCGCGACGAAGGCGTGGCGGTCAAGGACGTCTCCGATTTCACGGGTTGGCCGGAAATGCTCGGTGGCCGCGTGAAAACGCTACATCCTAAAGTCCACGGTGGCCTCTTGTTCCGCCGCGAGCATGCCGACGATCAAAAGGAAGCCCAGCAGCATGGCATCGCGCCCATCGATCTCGTCGTCGTCAATCTTTATCCTTTCGAACAGACGGCCGCGAAAGTTTATCTCCCCGCCGAAGAACTTATCGAGAACATCGACATCGGCGGCCCGACCATGTTGCGCTCCGCGGCAAAGAATTTCGAAAGCGTCACGGTGGTGGCCGATCCCGCCGATTACGACCGCGTGGCCCAACAACTGCAACAGAACCAAAACACCACGCTCGCCTTGCGCCTCGAACTCGCGCGCAAAGTGTTCGCGACCACATCGCGCTACGACGGCCTCATCACCATGAATCTCGAGCGCCTCAATCTGCTCGGCGACAAGCTCGAGGTACAACCCAAGCCCATGCTCCCCGAGCGCGTGCACATCGCTCTGCGTCGCAAGCAGGAATTGCGCTACGGTGAAAATCCTCACCAATCCGCGGGACTGTACGTTCCCGCGGGGACCCTGCCCAAAGGCTTAGCCGCCGCGAAGCAACTCCAGGGCAAGGAGCTTTCCTACAACAATTATGTGGATCTCGAATCGGCGCGCAGTCTCGTCGCCGAGTTCGAGCGCCCTGCCTCGGTTATCATCAAGCACAACAATCCCTGCGGCGCGGCGGAACAGTCTTCGCTGCTCGACGCCTACACCAAAGCATTCGCCTGCGACCCGCTTTCTGCCTTTGGCGGCGTGATCGCCTTCAACCACATCGTTGACGGCGTTACCGCTGAAGCCGTCTCGAAGCTATTTGCGGAATGCATCCTGGCACCGGGATTTTCCGAGCGCGCTGAGGAAATCTTCTCGGCGAAAAAAAACCTCCGACTGCTGCAACTGCCGCAAGGCGGTCTCGATTTCGATCGCGAACTGCTCCTCAAGCCCGTTTTTGGCGGCATGCTGGTGCAGCAACCTGACCTTGGCACCTTGAAGGGCAGGGAACTACGGGTTGTGACGAAGCGCGCGCCCACCGATGCCGAGTTGGAGGACATGAAATTCGGCTGGAAGGTTTGCAAGCACGTGAAGTCGAACGCCATCGTCTTTTCGAAAGATGGAGCGACTCTCGGCGTGGGCGCGGGGCAAATGAGTCGCGTGGATTCCGTGAAAATCGCCGTCGCCAAAGCGCAGAAATCGCTGCAAGGCACGGTGGTCGCCTCGGACGCGTTCTTTCCGTTCCCCGATGGCGTCGAAGAAGCCGCCAAGGCCGGCGCCACCGCGTTCATTCAGCCCGGCGGGTCGGTGAAGGATCCCGACGTGATTGCCGCTGCGGACCGACTTGGTCTGGCGATGGTTTTCACCGAGATGCGCCACTTCCTCCACTGAACGGATTCGGGTCACGTCCGATTCGCTACGTCCGGCTGCCGCCAGGCGGAAGGGTGGGTGGAGCCTGCAGGGTGACTCCCCGCGCGCAACGCCCGGAAAATTTGGTGCGCCGCGAGGTCTGAGAATGGCCTCGGCCAGTATCGCAATGCGAGGAGTTTCCGGTGCACAGCAACAAAACGTCATACGGCGGTGGCATGAGCCTCTCTCTCAGTGGCAGCAGGGAAGACCGACGCAGCCCGGCGGACAATCGCACGTCGCGCCCACCGGTTTCGTTGCGCGAATCAACGCGGCGGTGAATTTGTCTTCCATCTGTAGGGCAACGTCGTCTGCATGCCACCCTGCAGCGGTCAGAAACTCACGCGCTTCGGCGGCCTGATAAACCCGTGTTGGCTCGATTTCGACCGCTTCGAATCCGGCCGCTTCCAGCTTCTCCCGATACTCCGTTTCCTCAAGCGCGCCCGCGATACATCCGACCCACAGTTCCATGCTTTTGCGCATCGCCGCCGGAACTTCGCCACGAACGACCACGTCGGAAACGGCCAACCGTCCGCCGGGCTTCAGCACGCGAAACGCTTCACGCAACACGCGATTCTTATCGCCGGAAAGATTGATCACGCAATTCGAAATGATCACGTCCACCGAGTTCTCCGGCAGGGGAATCATCTCCATCTCGCCCTTCAGAAACTCCACGTTTTCCACGCCCGCTTTCCTCTGGTTCTCGCGCGCTAGCGCCAGCATCTCGTCGGTCATATCCAATCCGAACGCTTTGCCCGTAGGCCCGACGCGTTTCGCGGACAGCAGCACATCCATTCCGCCGCCCGACCCCAAATCCAAGACCATCTCGCCGCGTTGCAATTTCGCCCGCGCCGTTGGATTCCCGCAGCCAAGCGAAGCCGCCACCGCATCCGCAGGCAATCCCGACTTCTCCACGTCGCTATACAGGTTGCGCGTACTCGGGTCGCAGCCACCCAACTCCGCGCCTCCCCCGCAACACGCGGTCTTCCTACTGGCAACCTGCTTCGCCGCCGCTGCGTATTTTTCTCTCACCGCGTCCTGAATACTCTTCCTACCCATGACGGCCACCTCTATTTCGAAATCTCCACAATCGCTTCCGCCGGCACAACCCGATTTCTCGTGCAGCATTCCTCGTACAAAAATCCCAGGACTTCCTGCAACGCCGTGGTGTTGGCCTTGTACCAAAGAAACGTGCTCGCGCGCCTGACATCCACCAGCCCGACTTGCCGCAACTTTTCAAGATGATGGGACAGCGTGGACGCGGGGATTCCCAGTTCTTGCTGAATTTCCCCGGCGACCATTCCGTGGGGATGCGCTGAAAGCAGTAGCCGCAAGATCTGTAATCGCGGTTCTGCGCCCAGTGCGGAGAAACGATCGGCACAGCGGGTCACCAGCAGGGGGTCCGGCTTGCGCATATTTCGATAATTGCAGAAATATGGGCCAAATGCAAATCCGCTTTTTTCTTCTGAAACCGTGCTCCCTCTCCCTCGCATCTCACTAAACAGGTCCGTGCTTGCCACCGAAACGCCGCGGCTTTTTCGCTTTATCTGCGTTCGTCCTGCATGGGATACTTTAAACCTTGGCTTTTTATGAACCTGAAAACTTTTCTTGGCACTTTTCTGCTGGCCGGACTGGCCTCGTGGTCCGCTTTGGCGCAAACCCCCTCCACCGCGAACCCCAAATCCGCCTCAAATAATGCGCGCGCCGACGCCTACTACAATTTTGCGATGGGCCATCTGTACGAATTGCAGTACGAGCAGACCAGCCAGCCGGAATACGCGTCGAAAGCGATCGACGCCTATAAAAAAGCGTATGCCATTGACCCGCAGTCGCCTACCATCGGCGAGCGCCTCGCTGAGATGTATTGGAAGGCTCAGCGTGTACGCGAAGCGGTCAGCGAAGCTAACGAAATTCTGAAGCGGGACCCGAACGATCTTGCGACCCACCGCCTGCTCGCGCGCATTTACCTCCGCAGCCTCGGCGATATCAGCGGTTCAGGCGTGCAAACCGAAATGGTCGCCAAAGCCATCTCGGAATATTCCGAAGTGCATCGGCTCGATCCCACCGATCAGGAAGCCTCACTGTGGCTGGCCCGGCTCTACCGGTTGCACAACGAACCCGACAAAGCCGAACAAGTTCTCGTCGCAATGCTCAAGGACGATCCCGGCAATGAGGCCGCCGTCGAGCAACTGACGCAGTTGCTCCTCGACGAAAACAAAGCCGATCAAGCCATCAGCCTTCTCGAAGGCATGACCGCTCATTCCAGTTCGGCCACCCTCTACGATTTGCTCGGCGACGCCTACACGCAAGCGCACGATTTTGCGAAGGCGGAAAATGCGTACCGCAAGGCCGTCGATCTGGATCCCTCGGAGCTGAGCCATTTACGCGGGTTGGCGCAGACGCTCTTCTCCGAAGAAAAGTATCAGGAAGCGCTCGACGCTTATCAGAAACTCGCCGACCTGATGCCCGATGATTCCGACAATTACCTCCGTATCGCACAGATTTACCGCGAACTGAACCAGCTCGATAAAGCCGAAGAAAGTCTCCTCAAAGCGCGGCAGAGCAATCCCGGCAATCTCGAAATCCTCTACAACGAGGCCATGATCTATGAGGCGCAAGGGCGCTATGACGATGCCATTCGCGTTGTTTCCGACGCCTTGACGGGAGTGAAGTCGCAGTCCACGGTGATGCCCACGCGCCGCCGTTCCCTCGCGATCCTGTACCAGCAACTCGGCATGCTCTATCGCGACGTACAAAATTATCAAGCCGCGATCTATACCTTCCAGGAACTCGGCCATCTCGGCGAAGAAGAAGATCGACGCTCGCGTTTGCTGATCATGGACACCTACCGCATGGCCAAGGACCTGCCCAAGGCGCTTCAGACGGGCCGCGACGCGCTGGCCAAGTATCCGAACGACCCTTCCATCAAGGCCAGCATGGCGCTGCTGCTCGGCGAGAACGAGCAGACCGACGAAGCCGTTAAGTTGCTCCAGCCGGATTTGAAGGGCGGCGCCAGCGATCGCGAAGTCTATTTGAATTTGTCGCAGGTTTACGAGCGTGGCCGCCGTTTCGCCGATGCGGAACAAGCCGCGCGCAAGGCCGAGGCCCTCGCCAAAGATCCGCACGACAACGAAATCGCTTGGCTCATGCTCGGCGCCGTTTACGAACGCCAGAAGCAGTACGACAAGGCCGAGGAAGAGTTCAAGAAGGTCCTCGACGTCAACCCAAAAAACGCGCAAGTGCTCAACTATTACGGCTACATGCTCGCCGACCGCGGCTTGCGTCTCGACGAGGCCAAGGACCTCATTCAACGCGCTGTCGATCTCGAACCCAATAACGGCGCGTATCTTGACAGTCTCGGTTGGGCCTACTACAAGCAGAACAAACTCGACGAGTCCGAAGCCATGCTGCGCAAGGCCGTCGAGCGCGAGCCACATGATCCGACCATCCGCGAGCATCTCGGCGACGTCTTCGCCAAGCAAGGCCGCAGCGAACAAGCGGCTGCCGAATGGGAAAAATCTCTCGCCGAATGGCATCGCTCCTTGCCCGCCGACCTCGAAAGCGATAAAGTCGCCGAAGTTGAGCAGAAGCTGAATCAGGTGAAGCACCGCGTGGCCCAGAAAACTCCCGCCACCGACGCCAAGCCCTGAACGAACGCATGCGTGAAATCCGAATCCCCGCCTTTGCTAAGGTGAATTTGTGCCTGGATGTTCTCGGAAAGCGTCCCGATGGCTTCCACGAGCTTCGCACGGTTTTCCAGACAGTGTCTCTGCGCGACACCTTGCGGTTGCGCCCGCGCCGGACTCCCGGCATCGCCCTGCAAGTCACTGGCAACGAACCGCTTTCGCAGGAAGGCGCCGAGAAAAACCTGGTCTACCGCGCGATCGATGCGCTTCGGCAGGAGCTAAAAATCGCCACCGGCGTCGAAGTCTTGCTGCAGAAGAACATCCCCACGGGGCGCGGTTTGGGTGGTGGATCCGGCGACGCGGCCGCCGCACTTCTGGGGTATCTTCAGTTCACAGGGAAGAAAATCGCGCAGACAAAACTACTCGAAATCGCTGCCACACTCGGTGCCGACGTTCCCTTTTTCCTCCTCGGCGGCCGCGCTCTCGGCATCGGCAAAGGCGATGAAATCTACCCCTTGCCCGATATCCCGAAGCTCAACCTGCTGGTTGTTTCACCGCAAAATATCCGCGTTTCCACTCCCGAGGCCTACCGCTGGCTCAACGCCCCCGAACTCGCTTCGTTGACAAAATGCGCTGCGGCCCATAAACTATTTGAGTTCTGTGCTCTGTGCTGGAGTTCGCAGGGAAACCGCCTTTCGAACGACTTCGAAGGGGCCGTTTTCCAGCGCTATCCCCGACTGGATCAAATCCGTCAGGAATTACTCCAGAGAGGAGCGTCAGAAGCCTTGCTGGCTGGTAGCGGTTCGGCGGTGTTTGGAGTTTTCCCGAGCCCAGCAAAGGCGCGCCGAGCCGTTGTCGGGTTTCCGCACGACCAGGCCTTCGTCTGCGAAACAATTTCGCGGAAAAGGTATGCGCGATTGTTGAGAATTGCGTTCGTGGTCTGACCCTCAGCGTCTCCCGCCGGTTTTCTGTATTTCCCTGTCCGCACTCACTCCAGGTGCATTCGAGTTCGGGAACTGATGCTGCTTTCGCTTCAACGGCTGACTGATTACTGCGAACGGATTGTGGGTTTTCGGTGAACGACGAGCGTTTCAAAATTTTCAGCGGAACCGCCAATCCTGGATTGGCCGAGGCCATCTGCAGGCACCTCGATGTGCCGCTCGGTAAATCGTTGCTGGGTCGGTTCAGCGACGGCGAAATCTATTTTCAGATTCTCGAGAATGTCCGCGGCGCCGATGTCTTCGTCGTGCAGCCCTGTTCCTATCCCGTCGACAACCACTTACTCGAATTGCTGCTCATGATCGACGCGTTTAAGCGCGCTTCCGCTTGGCGCATCACCGCCGTTCTGCCGTACTACTGCTACGCGCGCCAGGATCGCAAAGACAAGCCGCGCGTACCGATATCCGCGAAACTCGTGGCCGACCTGCTCGAAACCGCGGGGGCCAGCCGCGCTCTGACGCTCGACCTGCATGCGCCGCAAATCCAAGGTTATTTCGACGTGCCGGTAGATCACCTTTATGGGTCGCCGGTGCTGATTGAATATTTCCGGCACAAGAAGTTGCCGAACCTTACCGTGGTTTCGCCCGACGCCGGTGGTGTGGAACGTGCCCGCGCCTTCGCGAAGAAATTGGACGCGCCTCTGGCGATCGTCGATAAGCGCCGTGTCGACCTCGACGTTACGGAAGTCATGAACCTCATCGGGGACGTGAAAGGCCGCACCACGCTCATCGTCGACGACATCATCGATACCGCCGGAACGTTGGTGAAAACCGCCGACGCGTTGATCCGCGAAGGTGCCACCGAAGTTTATGCTGCGTGTACGCACGCCGTGCTTTCGGGTCCGGCGGTAGAGCGAATTGAACATTCCAAGCTCACCGAAGTCGTGGCTACGGATTCGGTTCCGCTCTCGCAAGCCGCGCGCAGCTTGAAGAAAATCAAGATTTTGAGTGTCGCCAGTCTTCTGGCTCGCGGCATTCGATCGATTCACGAGGAAACCTCGATCAGCGAACTATTTATTTGAGGGAGTTTGTCGGCCACCGCGAATGCCGGCAGAGATTCCAAGGAAGGAAAGAAGCTATGGCTCAGATCATTGTTGAAGGAGCGCCTCGCGGCGAACGGGGCAAAAACGAAGCGCGCCGATTGCGCAAGAGCGGTAACGTCCCGGCAGTGTTATACGGCGGAAAGGGCGAGGCCCTGACTCTGGCGGTGAACGCCAAGCAGGTCACCACGATTCTTCGCTCGGAAACCGGACACAACACGCTGTTCCAGGTGGCCATCTCCGGCAAGCAGGAACCTGCCATCGTTAAGGATTGGCAAGTGGATCCGGTGACCGGCCGTCTCCTGCACGTCGATCTGCTTCGCGTCGCTATGGACGTACGGATGAAGGTCAAGGTTCCCGTGCACACCTTCGGCGATCCCGCGGGCGTGAAGGTGCAGGGCGGGGTATTCGAAGTTGTGGCTCGCGAAGTCGAAGTCGAGTGCCTACCCGCGGACATTCCGACGGAGTTCAAGGTTGACGTGAGCGGCCTGATGCTGAACCAGAGCTTGCGCGCTGGCGACCTGACCTTCGACAAGAACAAGCTTCGCTTGGTGACGGATCCAAACGCGGTGCTTGCGCACGTCGTCGCGCTCCGTGTCGAGGAAGAGAAACCGGTCGAAGCGGCGGTCCCGGGTGCGACGCCGGCCGAGCCCGAAGTCATCAAGAAGGGCAAGAAGGAAGTCGAAGGCGAGGAAGGCGCGGAGGCTGCTCCCGAGAAGCCGGAGAAGCAGGAAAAGAAGAAGTAATTCTTTTCCGCCCCCTTTGTCTATGCGGCTCATTGTTGGCCTTGGCAATCCGGGCCCGGAATATCAGTGGACGCCGCATAACCTCGGTTTCCTTACCGTGGATGAAATTGCCAACCGCAATTCCATTCGCGTGGAACGGCCGGAAGCGAAAGCACTGATCGGACTGGGCCAAGTGGCCGGGCAGGATGTGATTCTGGCCAAGCCGCAAACGTACATGAACCTAAGCGGCATCTCGGTGCGCCACTTGATGGAAAAGTACGAAGTCGAGCCCGACGAGCTGCTGGTGATGTTCGACGAGCGGGACTTGCCCTGGGGCATGATTCGCATCGGCGAACGTGGCAGCGCCGGAACGCACAACGGGGCCAAGTCCGTGATCAGCGTGGTCGGCCAGGATGTGGCCCGGCTCCGTTTGGGATGCGGGCCTGATCATCCCGTCGCTGATTTGGCCGCTTATGTTTTGCGGCCGATGAAGAAGGCAGAGCTGGAAGTCGCCGCCGAGATGATCTCTACGGCGGCCGACGCGCTGGAGATGATCCAGACCGAAGGGATCGCGGCGGCGATGAACAAATTTAATCGCCGCGTGCCGCCGGAAGAAAGGCAGTAGGTCGCGGGCCTTGGCTGGCAGGTCTTGTTAGGGTGCAGATGGAAAGATTTTCTCCGGGCAGGTAGCCCGGAACAGGAAGACAGGAAGAAACGAGGTCATCATGGAAGAGCGTTTGTACGATCTGGTTTTCATCGTTCGCCCGGCTACGCCGGAAGAAGACATTAAGAAGCTACTCGCTTATCTCGAACAGGCGTGCAATGAAAAGGGCGCGAAGATCGAGAAAACCGAACACTGGGGCACCCGCAAGCTCGCCTACAAGGTTATGAAGCACCGCGAAGGCATTTACCTCTATCAGCAGGTGCGCACCACTCATGGCGAACTGGTGCACGAACTCGAGCGCCGTCTGGGCGTGCAGGACTCGGTCATCAAGTATCAGACGGTTCGGCTCGACGAAGATTTGAAGCGTCAGAAAAAACTGGTGCACAAGCGCGAGCAGCGCGCCGCCCGTCGTCCGCGCCGCACAGCACCTCCGCAGGCGCCGGCTGCCGAGCAGAGCGCCGCAGCGGAATAACCGGAACCGGGTCGCGGCTGCCTTTGGGCGGGCGAGGTTTACGGATGGCATTGAGCGCTTCCCCACGACCAGCGGAAGCCACATCGGAAAGGTAGGAAGGTATGTCAGAGGAACAGAAACAGGTGCAGGCTCCCGCAGCACCGCAACAGCAACCGCGGGAAGGGGAGGGACCCCGCGGCGGTGGCCGTCGCGAAGGCGGACCCGGCGGTGGCCGTCGCGAAGGCGGGCCCGGCGGTCCGGGTGGCGGACCCGGTGGACCGGGCGGAGCGCGCCGCGGCAAGCGCCAGTATTTCCGCAAAAAGAAGGTCTGCAAGTTCTGCGTCGAGAAGATGGACTTCATCGACTACAAGCGCGCAGACATCCTGGCGCAATTCGTCCAGGAACGTGGCAAGATTCTGCCCCGCCGCATGACCGGCGTCTGCTCGCGCCACCAGCGCTGGCTCGGCGTGGCCATCAAGCGCGCGCGCAACATCGCGTTGCTGCCGTTTGCCGGCAGCGCCGCCGGAGTGCAAGCTCCTCGCGCCGTCGAGGCCCCCAAGACCTAAGCGGTCGAGGTGGGTCGCGGCCGCCTTCTTGGGCGGGCCGTTCGCGGGGGGCTTTGTTTTTCCGCGGAGTAAGGATTCGCAAATCGACGAGGTGATTTACGGCTCTTCGATTCCTGTGAAAACAGATTACGGTTTTAGGAGATCGTTATGCAAATCATCCTTCAGGAAGATGTCGAAAAGCTCGGCAACCGTGGTGACGTGGTCACCGTCAAGCCGGGCTACGCGCGCAATTTTCTGCTGCCGAATAAGCTGGCCGTCGAAGCCACACCCGGCAACATGAAAGCCCTCGAGCGCATTCGTGGCGCCCTCGCCAAGAAGACCGCCACGGAACTAGACGCCGCCAAAAAGCAGGCCGATCTGCTCCTCGGTGTGACGCTCACCTTCAGGCGCAAAACCGGCGAGAACGATCAGATGTTCGGCTCCGTGACTTCCGGCGACATCGCCGATGGTCTGAAGGCCCAGCGCTTCGAGGTCGACAAGCGTCAGGTGCAACTCGCGGAACCGATCAAAACGCTCGGCGAGTTTCCCGTCACCGTGAAGGTTTTCCGTGACGTTACCGCCGAGATCAAGGTCCAGGTCGAAAAGGAATAATCGCTTCGTCGAGCCTGCAGACTTCGCCGGAGCACGATACCGCGTGCCCCTTCCTTTTGCCAGCACTTCGATTCTCCGTAGCGCCGGCTCGCCTTGAGTTCCAAAGCCTTCGAGCCGGCATTGTCGCGCTCAGGAGCGCGCTGTTTTCGCTGCGATGGCGGTCCGTCCTTTGCGAACGGAGCCGACGGAGTGAGGAAAACCCCTTTCCGTCCCCGCAGCGCAACGCAAGAAACTTTTCAACACTTTTTCTCGCAATTCACAGCGCACCCGATTGACGGTCGAACCCGTTCGGCGCACAATCTCCTTACGCACGAGGGAACCGGGCAGGGTTCGGGTCCTCCATGACCGCTGCACTTGTCACACACCCGGAAAAGTGCTATTTATAACAAAGGTACAGAGAAAAAAAAGCGAATCTAGCCAGGCACTTTTCTGCGCATTATGCCCACGGAAGCCACTCTCGAACGCCCCCTCCCGAATAATCTCGATGCCGAACGCTCCATCCTCGGGGCTATCCTTGTCGACAATCACGCCCTCAACGCCGCCGTCGAGTCCCTCAAGGTCGAGGATTTCTTCCTCCCGCAACACCGTCACGTCTTCAAGCAGATGGTCGCGCTCGGTGAGGCGCAGCAGGCCATCGATTTGGTCACCCTCACCGAGGAATTGCACCGCCGGGGCGAACTCGATGCCGCCGGTGGCGCGCCTTATCTGGCCTCGCTGGTCGATGGCATGCCGCGCGTATCCAACGTCGAGCACTACGCCCGCATCGTCAAAGAAAAGGCCATCCTCCGCAACCTGATCCACGCCACACACAACATTCAGCAGCGCGCCTTCGAAGGCGAAGACGGCGCCGACACCATCCTCGACAACGCCGAATCCAGCATTTTCGCCCTGGCCGAAGATCGCGTGAAGGCCGGTCTCATCCCCATCAAAGAGATCGTCCACGAAAGCTTCGACCGCCTCGAAAGGATCTTCCGTGAAGGCAAGAGCATTACTGGCATTTCCACCGGTTATGGCGAGCTCGACAAGCTGCTTTCCGGACTGCAACCGTCGGAACTGATTATTCTCGCTGCTCGTCCTTCGCAAGGAAAAACCGCTCTCGCACTGAACTTGGCCGAAAACATTGCCATCCGCGGCGGCTTGCCGGTAGCCGTATTCAGCCTCGAAATGTCCAAGGAATCTCTGCTGCAGCGTCTCGTCGCCTCGGTCGCACAAGTCGATGCACACAAATTCCGCACCGGCCATCTTAGCCGCGAAGACTGGCGTCGTATGACCGAGGCGCTCAGTACCATTTCGAGCGCGCCTCTGTGGGTCGACGACGCCGGCTCGACCAGCGTTCTCGAGATTGGTGCCAAGGCTCGCCGTCTCAAGCGCGACAAAGGCCTTTCGCTCCTGGTCGTTGACTACCTCCAATTGATCACCGGTCGCGGCCGTTTCAATTCCCGCCAGGAAGAAGTAGCCAGCATCTCTCGCGGCCTCAAAGGCCTCGCCAAGGAACTCCGGATTCCCGTGCTTGTCCTCAGTCAGCTGACCCGTGCTCCGGAGCGCGACGAACGCGGCCCGCAGCTTTCCGACCTGCGCGAATCCGGCGCTATCGAACAGGATGCCGACGTCGTGATGTTCATCTACCGCCCGAACTTTTTCAATCTGAACGCCACGCCGGAAGAGCGCGATCTGGCCGACATTCTCGTCGCCAAGCAGCGTAACGGCCCAACCGACAAAGTGAAGTTTGTCTTCCGCAGCCGCCTGACCCGCTTCGAAGAGGCCGCACCCGACGCCTTTTCGCAGTTTGCCGGCAGCGACGAGATGTAACCGAAACATGCCTTTGCGGCGGCCCGCGCGGGCGGAGAGCGCCGTTGCTGATCCGCAACTGTGAACACACATTGTGTCCGTGCCAACATACCTAGCGCACAGTTCGCCCGACAACCCTACCACGGCCTTTGTAACCGGTTCAGCATCAACCGTTCAGCGCCTGCGCTCCATTCTCCGATCTGCCGATCGATTGGCCTCGAACCTGCCCTACACTCGTTTGTCGTTCGCGCGTTCCCATGTTTTAGGGGCGCCGAACAACGCTGCCGCTTACCGATTGCGGAGGACAGGTTACTGATTCCTGCTTTTCGCGACAGCTTTTTTGGCTGCCTTGGGCGAATGCCGTACACTAGAACTTTCAGGAAATTTCATGACTCGCTCCACCAAAAAAAGACCTGGTGATTTTGTGGGCCGCCCCGTTTGGGCGGAAGTCTCGCTTCCCGCGCTAAAACACAATTTCGACGCGATCCGCGCCTACGTCAATCCCGCCGGCGAAAAACGTCAAAAGCCCCGCCTGGTGCTTTCCATCGTCAAAGGCAACGGCTACGGTCATGGCGGCCCGGATGTCGCCAAAGCTCTCGAAAGGTTCGGCTCCGACTGGTTCGGTGTGGCTTCCGCCGGTGAAGGCATGGAACTGCGCCAAGCCGGGGTGCGCAAGCCCATCCTCGTCCTCGGCGGTTTCTGGCCCGGAGAGGAAAAAAATCTTATTGAGCACAACCTTACCCCGGCCATCCATCGCTGTGAACACCTTGCACTTTTCAACGCCGCTGCCGTCAAAGCCCGCAGGAAGCGCGCATCGATTCACCTGAAAATCGACACGGGCATGAACCGCCTGGGCATCGCTCCTACCGACCTGGATTGTTTTGTCGGGCGGCTGGCCAAATGCAAGAACCTCGAACTTACCGGCACCTTCACTCACCTCGCGGCTTCCGAAGTTTTTACCGATACGCCCACGGGCCGCGAAACCGCCGCGCAACTCGACCGCTTTTTCACCGCCACG
>Ga0306926_10003366_pt1 | contig 16554 bp, 17 predicted proteins | sample flu12Cox44000178_FD_203759 | JGI IMG/M metagenome (GOLD analysis project Ga0306926, IMG submission 203759) | Lab enrichment of tropical soil microbial communities from Luquillo Experimental Forest, Puerto Rico - flux8day.12C.oxic.44.000.178 (v2)... | ecosystem: Environmental > Terrestrial >... | reverse complement strand
TTCGGCCTCCTCTCGGTGGTGCTGGCGGCGTTTTTTCTCTGGCGCCAGCGCGACATCAAGCGCCTTTTCGCCTACTCCTCCATCGAGCACATGGGCATCATCACGTTCGCGTTCGGCATGGGTGGTGCGGTGGCGAACTTCGCGGCTCTCCTCCACATGACGGTGCATTCACTCACCAAGTCGGCGATCTTCTTCGCGGCCGGACACGCCGCACAGAAGTCAGGCTCGCAGCTGATGGACCGCATCCGTGGGCTCATTACGGTGAGCCCGACCGTCGGTTGGGGCCTGATGATGGGGTCGCTCGCGATCCTCGGCGTCCCACCGTTTGGGGTGTTTGCGAGCGAATTCCTGATCCTCACCACCGCGATGCGTGAGCAGCCGTGGGCAACCCCGATTCTCCTCACCGCGCTCGCGGTGGCCTTTGCTGCGATCTTCGGCCGCGTGCAACCCATGGTCTTCGGTGAGACGACCGCCCGACGCCTGCCGCATCCGCCGGCGCTCCTGCCGGTGTTCCTGCACCTCGGCCTGGTGCTCGCGCTGGGTCTCTACATCCCTCCCTATCTCGCCGACTGGTATCGCGCGGCCGCGCGCCTGATCGGAGGCAGCTGAGATGGCTCCGCGCGACTGGTGGACGGAGGCACACGAGCAACCGGGGGCACCCGGAGTACGTGCGCTCACCGTCTCGAACGAGGATTGGATGCGCGCGGCAGAGGAGCTCGCCGCCGCCCGGGCACGGCTCCTCGCGATGTGGGCGGCTCGCACCGGGCCAGCGGTCGCCACCGTACGCGCGGCCTTTCTCATGGACTCGGGCGCGGTCCTCCTCAATTTGCCACTCGCGGATGCTGCAACCTCTTATCCTGGCCTCGAGCCGCACTTCCCGTGCGCATCACGCATGCAACGGGCGATGGCGGATCTTTCCGGGGTGCGCGCCTCGGACCCTGACGCGCGCGCATGGCTGCGTCACAACGCCTGGCCGCCTGATGTGCATCCGCTCATCGATCCCAACCCGCAGTTGACGGATCACGAGGGTGGCGTGGACGTCTATCCCTTCGTGCGCGTCGACGGCGAGGGCGTGCACGAGATTGCGGTCGGCCCGGTGCACGCGGGTACCATCGAGCCGGGACATTTTCGCTTCTCCGTCGTCGGCGAGAAGGTGCTGCGGCTCGAAGAGCGGCTCGGCTACGTCCACAAGGGCATCGAGCGGCGCTTCACGGAGCTCGATGTCTTCGACGCCCATCGCCTCGCGGCACGCGTGTCGGGAGATTCCGCGGTAGCCTTCTCCTGGGCCTATTGCCAGGCGCTCGAGGGCATCGCCGGGATCGAGATCCCGCCACGGGCAGCGTGGTTGCGCGCGCTCTATCTCGAGCTGGAACGCGTTGCCAATCATCTCGGTGATCTCGGGGCGCTCGGCAACGATGCCGGCTTTGCGTTCGGGCTCGCGCAGTTCTCGCGCCTGAAGGAACAGCTGCTGCGTGCCTGCGATCAGGCCTTCGGCGAGCGCTATCTGATCAATGCGATCGTGCCGGGCGGCGCGCATGCCGACCTCGCCGGCATCGAGGCGCGCCAACTGCTGTCGACCATTCAGGCGATTGAGGCGGAGGTGGCGGTGTTGCGCACAATCTACGACGAGCATGAGGGCGTGCGCGACCGGTTCACCGGCGCCGGCACCGTGACGCCGGCGCTCGCCGCGCGACTCGGGCTCGTGGGGCTGGCGGCTCGCGCGAGCGGACAGGCATACGATCTGCGCGTCGATCTGCCGTGCTCACCCTACACGGCGCTCGCGGTCGACCGGATGGGACGCAACACGGGCGATGTGGCGGCGCGCGTTGCGGTGCGCTTCGATGAGTTGAATGCATCCGCACGCCTCATCGAGCGCCTCCTCGCGGGATTGCCCGCCGGTCCGTACAAGGAAAGCGTGCCCGAGCCTCCCGCAGAGGCGCTCGGAGTCGGCCTCATCGAAGGCTGGCGGGGACCGGTGCTCGTGGCGCTGGAGACGGGTTCTGGGGGCAGGATCGCCCGCTGTCACCCGCACGATCCCTCGTGGCAGAACTGGCCGGTACTCGAGCACGCCATCATCGGCAACATTGTCCCGGATTTCCCGCTCATCAATAAGTCGTTCAATCTTTCCTACAGCGGACACGATCTCTAGAAGGATGGCGAGATGCTGAAGACGTTGCGCCAGATCGCCACGGTGGGAATTGCTACCGAGGCGCCGCCGCCGCCCGATGAGTCGCTGCGACTGCGTGAGGCGCTGCAGGCACGCATTCTCGCCGTGCTGGGGCGCGCGCTGTGCATCCGCCAGGTGGATGCGGGTTCCTGCAACGGCTGTGAGCTCGAGATCCATGCGCTCAACAACCCGCTCTACAACCTCGAGGGTCTCGGTATCCGCTTCGTCGCGAGCCCGCGCCACGCGGACCTGCTGCTCGTGACGGGCCCCGTCTCGAAGCACATGGAGGTGGCGCTGCGACGTACCTACGAGGCGACGCCGGATCCGAAGCTCGTGGTGGCGGTCGGGGACTGCGGTTGCACGGGCGGCATCTTTGGTCAGGGCTACGCGAGCTGCGGCCGAGTCGCGAATGTCATTCCGGTGGACGTCGCAGTCCCGGGCTGTCCCCCGAACCCGACCCGCATCCTCGCAGGAATCCTCGCGGCCGTCGCGCATACTCGAGCAGGCAGTGCTGCCGACCACTTCCGCGGCGACTGACCGAATCACTCCCCTGAAGGCCCGCGGCCTCCCGAAGCGAGCAACCGCACAGCGCGTGCCGGAAAAACGGCGGCAGAGCCTGGGGCTGCGGAAATGACTCACCCGATCGGAGGAGCCGACGGACTGTTGGTCTCCTGATCAGACGGCTCCTCGCCAGAGGGAAGCACGAACGTCATCCAGTCCCGTCCAAAGGTCTCGATGGGATGCTGAGTGCGCTCTTTCCCATTGCCGCAGCGCAAATCGTCCGCTGCGCAGTACCTGTCACAGCCCCAGCAGATTCGCTCCGGATGTGCGGGGTATGCCGGTATTCGTCGGACCATCTTTGCCTAAGCTCTCAATTGGTGGCGTCGCCGCTCTGATGGGGCACAAGGCGAGATTTTCTTATACGCAGACATCGCCGGACAGTAAGGGAATGTACGGATCAGCCCGCCTTCCGCGTGTCCCTGGTGCAACATGAAGCGAGGAAACTCCGCGTGTTCAAGGAGCGACCGCGTCAGTCCACCGCGCACGCGCTCCCGCAGGGGAGAACGGCCGAAACCGGCGGCCACCAGCAGATCCGCCCGCAGCTGCACTGCGACTTGCGGCAGCTGTACCGTCGTGGTCGGAACCAGAATCGTCTTTATCATTCGGCCGTCGCTCGCCTTCGCGGCGTAGCTACTGCATGTGTTGCCCGCCGTTGATGGCGATATTCGCCCCAGTAACGAATGCCGCCTCCTCACTCGCCAGGTACGCCACCAGCCCGGCGACCTCCTCGGGCCTGCCGAGCCGACCGATCGGAATTTGCGGAATGATCTTGGAATCGAGAACCTCGCGCGGAATCGCCATGACCATCCTGGTGCCGATGTAGCCCGGTGAAATAGTGTTGACGGTAACGCCCTTGCGGGCGACCTCGAGGGACAGCGCCTTGGTAAAGCCGTGCATGCCCGCTTTGGCCGCCGAGTAGTTGGTCTGGCCAAAAGCGCCCTTCTGGCCGTTGACGGACGAGATATTGATGACCCGACCCCAACCGCGCTCGACCATGCCCTCGCACACCTGTTTCGTCATGTTGAAACAGGAGTCAAGGTTGGTGTGCATCACCGCATCCCAATTGACCCGATCCATCTTGCGGAATGTCATGTCGCGGGTGATGCCGGCGTTGTTGACCAGTACGTCCACCGGCCCGACCTCGTCCGTTATGCGCTTTACGCAGGCGACGCACGAGTTCCAGTCCGAAACATCGCAGGGGAAAGCGTGGAACTGACAGCCGCGCTCGCGCATCTCCCGCAGCCACTTGTCCGCATGGGTGTTCGTCGGAGAATGCGTGGTGACCACCGTGTAGCCGAGCGCCGCGAGCTTGAGGCAAATCGCCTCGCCGAGGCCGCCCATGCCGCCGGTGACCAGTGCAACGCGGCGTTTGCCTTGCAGTGAATTCATATGCAGTCAGCGGCGGCTACGGCCGCGACTCTCCTTCCATCTGACGACCGGTGCGAATCGTAAAGACGACATCCTGCGCATCGCCGGCGATCACTTTCAGCACGTCGTCAACGGCGAGAATGCCCACGAGTTCGCGATAACCGTTAACGACCGGCAGGCGGCGCACGCCGAATCGGCGCATCTTCTGCAGCGCCGCTTCCATGGATTCCCACTCCAGGGCCAGCACGGGGTTGGACGTCATGATGTCGCCCACTCGCACTGTTTTGGGATCGACCTCACGCGCCACCACGCCGACCACGATGTCGCGATCGGTCAGAACACCGACGGGCCGGGGAATTCCGCGCACCGGGTTGGGCTCGACGACCACCAGGTAACCCACGTGTTTCTCGCGCATGATCTGCGCCGCGCGACTGATCTCATCGGACTGGCAGATCGTGAATACAAGACGCTGGCAAAGGGTTCCGACTTGCATAACCTCCCCTCCTGCATCCGATCCTAGGCGCGTAACCGCTGTGGCCCAATCCGTATTTGTACGATGCATCGAATGTCTGAGGCCGGCCCAGAAGGCCTTTGTAACTTGCATACTGCAAGTGTCTGTGATACGTTCACGACACACTTGCATACTGAAAGTCACTGGAAGGAGAACGTCATGGCAACCACAGTGCTACCCACGGCGTCGGTCGCGTCGTCACAGTCCGGGGCCTCCGCGGGAGGCGTACCCGCTGTGGCTGTCCCTAAAACCATTGCAGTGCTGGTCATTCAGACTGCGAAGCAGGGTGTGAGACCTGAACAAATCATGGCCGTGATGCCCTCGGAGATCCGGGCAACGGTGAAGCTCTACTTCGATGGGAAAATCCGCCAGTGGTATTCACGTGGCGATGGCAGAGGCGTGGTCTTTCTGGTCGACGCAAAAACCGAGGACGAGGCACGCGCGATCATGGAGACGCTGCCGCTTGCGAAGGAGCAGCTGTTGGATGACCAGTACATTCCCGTCGGACCCTTGATGCCGCTGAGGGCATTGCTGGGTCCAGGAGCGCAGCAGTGACTCTTTTTCTGCGATAGCGCTGCGGCAGCAGGGAAATCCCGGGGGGACTGGTCGTGGCTGTTGGCCCCGAGCGGCCCTCCGGTTGCGATCAGTCCTGCCCCACCGACATGCCCTTCGCGGCGAGTTCCTTCTGCGCGTGCTCGTTCTTGGCGAGGTGCGTCAGGCCCATCCCGCGCAGCACGTTGGGTGCCTTGGTGTACTGGATGTTGTCGTAGCCGACGATCTCGATGCGGTTGCCCCAGGGATCGCGAAAATCGAGGAATGGCCCACCAAGAACGGCGACGCCCGCGGCAGCGAGCGCCTTGCGGGCCGCCTCCTTGTCATCGACCACGAGGCCGACATGACGACCATCGTCCGCGGGTTGTCTTCGGCCCTTCTGCAAAGCGATGAATTGGTCCCCCAGATCGATGAACGCCATGGTGTCGCTCTTGCCGCGCAACTCGAATTTGAAGAGACGCCCGTAGAACGCCAGTGCCTCTTCGATGTCCCCGACTTCCAACGCTACGTGGTTAAACCCAACGGCGCGCGGCCTCACGTATTCGGTCATTGGATTCTCCTGTACAAGCCCTGAAGCTCGTGCGGCTGAGCGACGATAACACTCTGGACGCTTGCTCCGCTTCCTGATTCGGAGCGATCAGTCGCAGCATGGAAATTGCGTCGCCGAACAACGTACGACTTCGGCGTCGCGGTTGTGCTCAGGCACGAGCTCAGCTGACAGCAAATTAACACGGGCGTGACCGCGGTGTCGGCACCGCTGAGCAGATCATCCGCAAGCAACAGTCCGGCGCGACGAAGAGTCAGCCGGCGAGACACCAATGGAAAGTGAGGGTACATCAGAGTATGGTGATCCAACGCGCTCGGTCAACATCGCTCGTGGCGCGTCAGCAGGCCGATCGTCGCAGCACAATTCCGGAGATTGAGTGCCGTGAGAGTGGGAGGTACCGCCGTGCTGCGCAGCATCGTGCCGGTGCTGCTCGTCGCACTTGCCGCATGTCACACCGCCGTTCTCTCGCCGGTAGGTCCGGTTGGCGAGGGCAATCGCATCGTGCTGCTCGATTCGCTGGCGATCATGCTCGGCATTGTCGTGCCGACGATTGTGGCGATACTCGCCTTCGCGTTTTGGTTCAGGGCGTCCAACACGCGCGCCCGGTACCTGCCAGAATTTGCTTACTCGGGACGGCTCGAGCTCCTGGTCTGGTCCATTCCTGCGCTCGTCATCCTCTTCCTGGGTGGCATCGCGTGGATCAGCGCCCATCTGCTTGACCCCGCTGAGCCGCTGAAGTCCAAGGCCAAGCCTGTCGAGGTGCAAGTGGTGTCGCTCGACTGGAAGTGGCTGTTCATTTATCCGGAGCAGAACGTTGCCAGTGTCAACCGCATGGTGGTGCCGACGGGGGTGCCGCTTAATCTGAGAATCACGTCGGCGAGCGTGTTCAACGTGTTCTTCGTGCCGCGGCTGGGCACCATGATCTATGCCATGTACGGCATGACGACCCGGCTCAACCTGCAGGCCGATCAACTCGGGGTCTACCCCGGCCTCTCGGCGCACTTCAGCGGCGACGGCTTTCCCGGCATGGCCTTCGACGTCGAGGCGGTTTCACCTGAACAGTTCACGCAATGGACGGCAGCCACGCGCACGTCCGGGCCGGTGTTGGATGAGGCCGCCTACCGCAACCTTCTCAAGCAGAGCCAGAACGTAACTCCGTACACCTTCCAGAGCGTGCAAATCGGGCTGTTCGAGGACATCGTCGAGCAGAGGCTGCCGCCGGGTGCAGGACCAGCAACCGCGCGGAGTGCCGCAGCCGGCCCCATCGTGCTGGCAGGAAGGCAGCACTGACATGCTGGGAAAATTAACCTGGCAGGCTATTCCGTTTGGTCAGCCGATCCCACTCGCAGCGGGAGCGTTGGTCGTTCTCGTCATCGCCGCCCTGCTCATCTGGGTCGCCGCGAAGGGGTACATCCCGTACCTGTGGCGCGAGTGGATCACGAGCGTCGACCACAAGCGCATCGGCATCATGTATTGCCTGCTGGCCGCCGCCATGCTGTTGCGCGGCTTCATCGACGCCCTGATGATGCGCTCGCAGCAGGCGCTGGCGTTTCACGCCGCGGGTTACCTGCCGCCCGAGCACTACAATCAGATCTTCTCGGCGCACGGCACGATCATGATCTTTTTCATGGCGATGCCGTTCGTCATCGGGCTGATGAACTTTGCCGTACCGTTGCAGCTCGGGGTGCGCGACGTGGCGTTCCCCACCCTGAACTCCGTCAGTTTCTGGCTGACAGCGGCCGGGGCGCTGCTGGTGAACATCTCGCTCGTCGTGGGGGAATTCGCGCGCACCGGCTGGCTTCCTTACCCACCGCTGTCTGAGCTGACCTACTCACCCGGCGTCGGCGTCGACTACTACCTCTGGGCTATCCAGATATCGGGCATCGGCACGCTGATGACGGGGATCAACTTCGTGACCACGATCCTCAAGATACGTGCGCCCGGCATGAGCTACATGCGCATGCCGATCTTCTGCTGGACCGCGCTCGCGTCGAACCTGGTGATCGTCGCTGCCTTTCCGATCCTGACGGCGACGCTGGCCATGCTGCTGCTGGATCGTTATGTCGGGTTTCACTTCTTCACCAACGAAGCGGGCGGCAACGCGATGATGTTCATGAACCTCATCTGGGCATGGGGACACCCGGAGGTTTACATCCTGATTCTGCCTGCGTTCGGGGTCTTCTCCGAAGTCGTGTCGACCTTCTCCGGCAAGCCCCTGTTCGATCGCCGCTCCATGATCGTCGCGAGCATGGCGATCTGCATTCTGTCGTTGTGCGTCTGGCTGCATCACTTCTTCACCATGGGCGCCGGCGGCGATGTGAACGCGGTCTTCGGCATCGCCAGCATGATCATTGCGGTGCCCACGGGCGTGAAGATCTACAACTGGCTCTTCACCATGTATGGCGGCCGCGTCCGCTTCAGCTCCGCCATGCTCTGGTCCGTCGGCTTCATGGTGACCTTCGTCATTGGCGGGATGACCGGTGTACTGGTGGCCTCACCCGCCGCCGACTTCGTGCTTCACAACAGCCTGTTTCTCGTGGCGCACTTTCACAACGTGATCATCGGCGGCGTGGTTTTCGGCGTCTTCGCAGGCTATACGTACTGGTTCCCGAAGGCTTTTGGCTTCGTGCTCGACGAGCGCCTCGGCAAGGCCGCGTTCTGGTGCTGGCTCATCGGCTTCTACGTCGCCTTCATGCCGCTGTACGTGGTCGGGCTCGAGGGCATGACGCGGCGTATGCAGCACTACGACCGGGCGGAGTGGTACCCCTGGCTGGTGGTCGCGGGGGTGGGCTCACTCATCATCCTGTGCGGCGTCGCTTTGCAGGTCGCGCAGCTCTGGGTCTCCATTCGTGGCCGGGCGCAACGGCGTGACCTGACGGGCGATCCCTGGGACGGACGTTCGCTGGAATGGTCGACCACCTCACCGCCACCCGTGTTCAACTTCGCAGTCCTGCCCACTGTCACGAGTGACGAGCCGTACTGGACGATCAAGCAGCAGGCCCGTGTGCGGCGGCAGCTCGTCACCCCCGAGCCGGAATACGCGCCCATCGAGATGCCGCGCAACAGCCCCACCGGGTTCGTCACGGCGTTTTTCGCGGTCATCACCGGGTTTTCTCTCATCTGGCACATCTGGTGGCTGGTAATACTCGGACTCATCGGCGCTTACGTGACGTTCGTGGCCTTTGCCTGGCGCGATCACACTGAGATCGAGATTCCTGCCGAGGAGGTGGCCCGTCTCGATCGCGCCAATCGCGCGGCGCGTGCCGAGGCGTTGGCGTTGCTCGAGGAGCGGCCGCGATGAGCACGGACGCGCTGCGCCTTAGCGCCGATCCCGCCCTCGGAACCGCCGGGATCGCGCCCGTGCACGTCACCGGTCACGGCGCAGGCGGTCCCGCGCCCAAACGCATCATCGTCGGCTACGGCTTCTGGATCTTTCTCCTCTCCGACGTGATCATGTTCTCGGCGTTCTTCGCCACCTATGCGGTGCTGTTCAAGAACACCGCGGGCGGTCCAGCCGCGCACGAGTTGTTTGACCTTCACAACACCGCCGCCCAGACCGCCTTCCTGCTCGCCTCGACCTTCACGTGCGGGATGGCGAGCCTTGCGGTGGGACACCGCAACCAGAAATGGACCCAAATCGCGCTGCTCGTCACCGGGCTGCTGGGATTTGCCTTTATCGTGCTCGAGATCCGCGAATTCAGCGGCTTCGTCGCCCGCGGTGCCGGACCCAGCCGCAGCGCGTTTCTCTCCTCGTTCTTCACCTTGGTCGGATGCCACGGAGCACACGTGAGTGTCGCGCTTCTGTGGCTAGGCACGATGATGGCGCAGTTCTATGCGAAGGGCTTCCGGCAGGACATCCGCCACCGCTTCCTGTGCTTCAGCCTCTTTTGGCACGCGCTCGACATCGTCTGGGTCGCTATCTTCAACCTCGTCTATCTGGTGGGCGTGCTGCCACCGGAGCTGCTGCCATGACTGAACACTCTGATTACGAGGCGGGATCGTACGTCGGTGGCGATCGTGTGCCAGGTCGCCCCGAGGGGCGAACTCTCGCACAGGAAGTACGCGGATACCTGCTGGGGCTGGGTCTTGCCACGCTGCTCACGATCGCCTCGTTCTGGGCCGATCAGACCCGTGAGATCTATGCCTCCGGTATCGCCGTGGCGCTGCTGGTGCTGGCGGTGGCGCAGATCGGCATCCATCTGATCTTCTTTCTGCACATCACGACAGACCCCGACAATGAGAACAACATCCTCGCGCTTGCTTTCGGTGTTCTCATCGTCTGCCTGATCGTGTTCGGCTCACTATGGGTCATGCTCCACCTGAACCACAATCTGATGCCGATGGATAAGCTCATACCGATGCAGCGCTGACTCGCAGCTGGCCGCTGGCGGCCTTACTTTTGCGTCCGCCGTCAGTGGGTGTCGGGTCGGGTTTTCGCGAGTGCCTCGTCCAGCATCTTGACGAGGTTGGTGCGGTCGTAGGCATACGGCTGACCCTCGTTGAGCTGCACGAGCTGCTCGATTTGCTTGCGGATGGTGACTTCCGCCTCTTCCTGATTCGGAACCACCATGTAGCGGCGCTTCGGCTCCGGCTCGAACAGCGCCTGCTCGACCGCTGCTGCCACTTCGTCGGGCTCCTTGTAGTTGGATCGATCCGCGTGCGCTACATAGCCCGTCGAACGAACCGCGGGCGAGTCCACGCCCATTCGGGCCACTGCGTTCTTGCCGATGTCCGAGTTGTAGTTTCCAGGTTCCACCACGCTGACCCGAACTCCGACCGCAATGAGCTGCGCTGCGAGGGAGTCGGTGAGTGCCTCGATTGCGTGCTTGCTCATCGAGTAGGCCGCCAGATTCTGTGACGCGAGTACCCCGGATATCGACCCGATATTAACGATGCGTCCTTTCTGCTCGATGATAAGCGGCTCGAACGCCTTGATCATTCTTACCGGCCCGCTGGCGTTCACGTTCATCACCAGCTCGTACTCTTCAAACTTCATGTCGGCAACCGAGCCAATGGTGGCGATGCCCGCATTGTTCACCAACCCATAGAGACCGCGGCCTGCTTTGGTTATTGTTTCAAGAGCTGCGGCAATATCCTCAGGGTGAGTCACGTCGAGGCGCAGGGCTTGCACGTTCTTCATTGTACCGAGCGCCTTCAAGTCCTCGGGTTTGCGCGCCGTCGCGTAAACAAAGTACCCGTCAGCGGCGAGCCGCTGTGTGATCTTGTGTCCGATACCCGTGCTGGCGCCCGTCACGAGCACGGCTTTCGATGGCCGGGACTCGGCAGACAGCACCTGATTGAATGCGGTAACACCCAGAAGCGTGAAGGTCGTCGTCAGCAATATTCGCATGTGACACCTGACTCTGTTGTCCGACGACAGCTCACACCGCGCAAGCTGTATTGCGGTTTCCCATTCCCTTGTTGTTATGAGTGAACCGGGAACCTCGAGTGACGTTCTCGGAAATTGTACCTCCAAATGCCGACCGTCCCAATCTTGCCGCCCCTGCCCCCCCGTGACCCGGCGGGAAGCGCTCGCTCGATCGCCCGTGCGCCCGCGGCCGATCTGACTAGGCACTGATACGAATGCACTGCGGCCTAGCTTAGGAGTACAAGTCACACTCAAGTCAAGCAATAAAGGAGCGAGTTATTTATGAACCTCATGCGTTGGGAACCCTTTGAGGCAATGGACCTGATGTTCAATCGCTTCCCAGGATCTTTCCGCTTCGGCAGGCCGCAACTGGGGACGGGCGAGTATTTCGAGTGGTCGCCTGCGACTGACATCAGCGAGACCGATAAGGAATACCTGATTCGGGCGGAATTGCCGGCTGTGAAGAAAGAGGATGTAAAAGTCACCTACGAGAATGGCGTGCTCACGCTGAGTGGCGAGCGCCGCCAAGAGGAGGAGCGGAAAGACGAGAAGTTCCATAGGGTTGAGAGCTATTACGGCAACTTTTCGCGCACCTTCGCGCTGCCCGATGTGATCGACGAAGACGCAATCAAGGCAGAGTCGAAGGACGGGGTGCTGACCATTCACGTACCCAAAGCGCGGTCGGAGGTGAAGAAGCTCACCACCATCAAAGTCCAGTAGTGGGCTTGCGAGTGGGTGGGAAGCGCCGCGGGCAATGACCCGAAGGAGCATTGCCCGCGGGGATCTCTGAGAAATACCGCCATGCCGCACCGCACGACGTTTGTCGTGAAAGCGACCGCCGGCTGTGTTCAAACAGAGGAGTGATGGATATGTTCAAGCACCTTCTAGTACCGACCGACGGCTCCGAACTTTCGGAAGCTGCAATTCAGGCTGCCGTGCAGTTCGCAAAGAGCATCAAGGCGAGAGTGACTGGCTTATACGCGATGCCCAAGTTTCATGTGCTTGCTTATGGGCCGGAAATGGTGACCGATACCAGGCAGGAATTCGCAAAGGACTGCAAAGCCCATGCGGATCGATTCCTAGCGGTCATTGTGCAAGCTGCGAAGGCGGCGGACGTGCCGTGTGAGACTGCGCTTCAGAGCAGTGACCAGCCGTACGAGGCGATCATCGCAACGGCGCAGGAGAGGGGTTGCGACCTGATCATGATGGCATCTCACGGACGGCGTGGCGCCCAAGCATTCATTCTTGGCAGTGAGACGCAAAAGGTCTTGACCCATAGCAAGATCCCAGTGTTGGTGTTTCGCTAGGCGTCGGCACAGGTTCATTGCGACTACGGGCGCTGTTTGCAGAGCCCGAGGGAGAGGGCCAATGCAGCATCGCTGGGGACATCGGCTTACGACCAACATACCGGTCCGACTGAGATGTATGCAGTTGCGGGACGGCGGTTGCAGATGCCTCGGTTGCCTGGAGAACGTCAGTACTACCGGAGCCTTGGTAAAAACGGAGCTTGGTATCCGCCCTGCGGCCAATGTCGTTGTCGAGACGCTGGTCCCAGCTCTCGGCCTGCAGGGTCGTGAGCTCCCGGCTTCTATCGTTCGAGCGAGCTCCGGCGAGATGGAGGTCGAGTGGCTGGAGCTTGCATCAACTGACGTGTACGCGCTGATGACGGAAGCCATGCTGAACAGCCGCGGAGCCCCCGGCGACCGCCCAATGCCCACTCTCGGCCGCGTCCGCTTCTGTGAGTTGGCCTCCGCTACGGCTGCATAACGCATATCTCATCTGCAAGAAGAGGTCATTTGATGACCACAAAGCGAGAAATCCGCGAGGTATCGACGCAGTTCTACGCTGCGCTGACGCGTATGCTCAATGGCGATGCCCGCGCGCTGTCCGATGTCTGGTCGCACCGCTCATTCGTCACAGCGATGCATCCGTTGGGCGGACGACAAGTGGGATGGGCCGAAGTTCGGAAGACATGGGAGCAAATAGCTCAAAGGTCTTCACAAGGGAAGGTTGAACTGAAAGACCAACTCATCCGCCTCGCTGGGGAGGTCGCATACGAAGTTGGCGTTGAGCATGTCGAGGCCAAACTCGGCGGACAGAAGTTCGTTGCCGTGATTCGGGTGACGAACATCTATCAACGAGAAGCTGGAGCGTGGAAAATAACGCATCACCACACCGATATGTCCCCGGCGGTGGCGTGGAAGTTCTCCAGCGGCCACAGCCGCCGTCAAGGGGCCCGTTACGATCTCGTGTGACCCGAAACCCCTGGGTACTGTACGGTGGCAACGCGCTTGGCCACCAATCCCCGACCCGATTCGTATTCCCAATGCCCGGAGCAGATGTTCCGGCATCAAGAAGCATAAAATCGACGACGTAGATCTCGTCGGATTGCCTGGCGCTCCACGCATGCGCTGTCCGGCGGAGCCCGCCGCGTTCGTCTCGATGAGGCAATATCATGGCCGACGCAATACACGGCGACATCTCGGTTCGTGTCGTTGTCCACACGAAGCTCATGCCCTGGGGCGCGAGTCCCAGCAGCACGGTCTGGCGCAAGCGTCTGCATCTGGTCGGTCCGACGGAATCGGGCCAGGTGACTTCCGTGGTGCGCTACCAGGAGCACTCGCAGTTTCCGCCGCACGACCACCCGGACGGCGAGGAGATTCTCGTCCTCGCGGGTGTGTTCTCCGATGAGCATGGCGATTGGCCCGCCGGCAGCTACTTGCTCAATCCGCAGGGTTTTCGTCATGCCCCCTATTCCCGTGACGGCTGCCTGCTGTTCGTGAAGCTCCGGCAGTATCCGGGCATGGACCGCACGCACGTCGCAGTGAACACGCACACGATGTCGTGGCAGCCGCTGGGCGGGGGACGCGAGCGCAAGAGCCTCTATCTCCAGCCGGGCTACCAGGATACGACCAGGCTCGAGAGATGGTCGCCTGACTCGGCGCCCGGCGAGTTGACGTACGCGCGTGGTGCAGAGCTGTTCGTGCTCGACGGGTCGTTCGAGGATGAACACGGACGCTATGATGCGCACACGTGGATGCGGCTCCCGACGCGCTTCTCGCATCACCCGAGAACGCAGGAGCGCTGCGAGCTCTACGTCAAGGAAGGCGGTTTCGCCTACCTGCGCAGCCCAACCGCCTCGTGAGAGATATGGGGCCGACGAATTGACGGGCACAACGTCGCAGTGGACGTTCCGATGTGAGCGAAATCACAAACCTGGATGCGCATTGCAGCCTGAGCTGAGGTGCTCCACCTAGACTGCTTCCCCGGCCAGCTCTCAGGGACTCGCGCCGCCATGCTGGAGAAGCGAATGAAAAGCCGATTGTTCCGAGCGGTAATCGCTGCGCTCGCGGTCGTATTCCTGACCCTGCTCTTTGATTACTGCCGTTATGCGGTCGAACACCATCCCCACTTCGATCTGACCAGAGTGATTTATCTGGGTATCCAGGGAGTCATAATCAGCATAAACTTCGTGGCAATGCTGAAATTTGTGGAGTCATTCAGTCCGCGGGCCTGACGCCGTAATGATTCTTACACCTTCAGTCCTGCCCGCGTCCGTCCCTCTAACCTCGGGTAAAGTCCTTGGGTCCGAATCCGTCGGCTGCATCGCCTGAATCGGGGTAAGCCAGGACTTCGTTTGTTGAGCTTCCCGCGTGTGCAGCCACGTGAAAGTCAACGCGTGCCATAGAACCCTCTGAACGTAACCTCGCGTTTCACCATACGGAATGTTCTCGATCCAGACATCAGAATCGATGGACTTACCGGGCAACCACCGCATCACGGCCGTCGCCCCGGCGTTGTAGGCCGCCAACGCGGTGGGAATCTGGCCATCGAACTGATCAAGCAGTGTGCGCAATTGAGCGGCTCCAAGCAGTATGCTGGTCGCCGGATCGAAGAGATCCGAGAGATCAGGCTGCGGCAGCTTCCAATGACGCGCTGTGTGGCGCGCCGTATCCAACTGCAACTGCATCAGACCCCGGGCATCCGCACTCGACACGGCATCGGCTCGATACAGACTCTCCTGGCGGAGAACCCCATAGATGAGGTCGGGTGCCACCTGCGCCAGGCGTGCTGCCTGTTCCACTTGCGTATCGAACGGACGGGGATACAGGAGAACGTAGTCGTTGAACACCTGCTGCGCGCTCGCGACCGCGATCGCCTGGTCATACCATCGCCAGCCCGCCGCCAGACGGATAGACTGCAACCGCCCTGCCTCGGACAACGAACCATAGCCGAGCTGCCACTCGGCCTGTGCCTCCTGGCGCATGCCACAGAGGAACAGCTCGCGGGCGCGCTCCATCGCCGGGACGCGCTCGATGGACGCGAGCAACTCCTGGTCGACCGGCAGGGTCTGGAGCCGCGGAACCACCGCCCGATGCAGACGTGCGGCCGCCATTCCCGAGTAGTAGTTGTCATCGCTTTGTAGCGACTCGTACAGCCGCCACGCTTGGGTGAAGTCGTGCCGCTGTGCCGCCGCGCGCGCAGCCCAATAGCGCCAGCGAGCCGTCTGCCGGTTGGTCTCGGACATCGCACCGATCGATTTCGACGCCAGCGTCCAGTTCCCGGCCAGAATTGCGGCGCGCGCCCGCCATTCCAGGGCTGAATCATCGAGATCACGAGAGGCAACGAGATCGAAATACTCCAGCGCCGCAGGATCGTGGTGCCGGGCCAGCGACAACCCCAGTGCCAGAGCATAAGGGCTCCCCGTTTCGCGAGTCAGGCCGCGCGCGCTGATTAAGCCCTGGTAGCGCTCCCTGGCGGCTGGCAGATTTGTTCGGGCAAGCCGCGTCCACCCGGCCAGCAGAGCCGTTGGGTCCGCCGCGACCTCTGGCGAGGCGATCAGTGCGTCCAGGCTACGTTGCGGGTGCTCGAGCAGCGAGGCCCACTGCAGGTACGGTGCGGCCCGGTCTGTGGGAAGCTGCTGTATGATTTGGCGAGCGAATGCCACGTTGTCGCTTTCCAGCGCCAAGCGGACGCGCTCCTCGATCAGATCCGGTGTGAGCAGACCGTTGGCGTTGAGCCAGGCGAAGGGACGCGCGCACTCCGCCACGCTGCGTGGAGTGAGCCATTGCCTGGCGATGTCGCGGGCGAGGTCCTCGGTCTTGCCGAGCTCGATGCGTGCGGTGAAACTCTGACAGCGCGCCGCATCCGTCGCGCCGGCATCGCGGTAGGCCTCGATGAAGAGGCCCCATTTGGCCCGCTTCGCCAGGCTGTCCAACCATGCGCGGCGCAGTCCCCGCGACACCGGCACCTGCTCGTGCGCTGCAATGAAATCCGCAGCTCGCTGATCCACCCGCGCCAGTGAATCGGGGCTGCCATTCAGCGCCTGCCGGATGCGTGCGGCTTCCAGATACGGGTACAGAGGATAGTTCTTCAGCGCTCGGCTGTCGGCGGCGGACTCATCCGGAAAATTGGCGGCGACACGCGCATAGGCGTCCTGAAAGGCTTTGCGCGCCTCTGCATAGGGGGCATCAGGCTCC
>Ga0306926_10003365_pt1 | contig 16554 bp, 13 predicted proteins | sample flu12Cox44000178_FD_203759 | JGI IMG/M metagenome (GOLD analysis project Ga0306926, IMG submission 203759) | Lab enrichment of tropical soil microbial communities from Luquillo Experimental Forest, Puerto Rico - flux8day.12C.oxic.44.000.178 (v2)... | ecosystem: Environmental > Terrestrial >... | reverse complement strand
GACGGATCGGGCGTCGGCGCCGGCTTGTCGAGGCGCTCGATCTGCGCGGTCTTACGCAGACTGTCGACCAGCTCCGCCTGGGCGCGGTGCGCAACGTAATTCTGCAGCTGCCCCTTGACTTGATCGAAGGTCGGCGTCGGCTTCGTCCGCTTATCCTCGACCTTGATGATGTGCCAGCCGAACTGGGTATGGATCGGATCGGACACCTGGCCCCTGTCGAGCTTGAACGCGACTTCGGCGAATTCCGGCACCATCTGGTCCTTGGTGAAATAGCCGAGATCGCCGCCATTGGCGGCGCCGGGGTCCTTGGATTTTTCCTTGGCAACTGCGGCGAAATCGGCGCCCTTCTTGAGGTCGGCGGCGATGGCCTTGGCCTCGTCCTCGGTCGCCACCAGGATGTGACGCGCGTGTACCTCCTGCTCGGGCTGCATCTGCTTGACGGCGTCGTCATAGACCTGATGCATGGCCGCGTCCGTGATCGCGGCGCGGCCAGCGTTCTGCAGCAGCGCTTCCATCAATACGCGGTTACGGTCGAAGGAGAGCCGGCGTTGCACGTCGGCATTGTCGGCGAGCTTCTGCTTTTCGGCGGCCTGCGACAGCACGATGACGTCGGCGAGATAGGTGATCAGGTATTCGCGTTTCTGATCCGCTCCCATCTGCGGCATGTTGGTGCCGATTTCCTCTTCGGCGAAGGAGAGATCGCTCTCGTGAATGTCGACGCCGTTGGCGCGGGCGACGACGGCGTCTTCGGCCTTGAGCGAGGCCGGCGCGCAGAGCAACGCCGTGACCGCGAGCGCGCCGAGCGTTGCGATGGATATGAGGCGATGGGAGGCCATGGAACGCGATCCTTTCGGCAGTGGGGCAAAGCGCCGGGTCAAAGTCAGGCTCTGGGATCGGCCCAGAGGCTTGGATGCAGGCTTCGCTACAGACTTGGTTGCAAACTTGGGCGCAAATTCGGTCTTGAGCGCAAATCGGTCCGGGTCCGTCGCCACGCCGGCGCAAAATGCGGCCGGACACTCGCCGAATTGGCCTTCCTTGGCAATGGCAGAATGGCGCCGCCGTTTAACGAGGGCGTGAAGAGGGCGTTTGCATTGACATTAAAACCACCCCCTCCTATGTCTCGGCCAGCCTTGCATATCCAATATGCCGTCTTGCGTGAGCCGTAATAACACAACATTTTCCGTTGCTTGGACCAATGCCCCAGGGCGCGCACCAGCGCGCGGAACTGATAATCCCGACCGTGGAAGGATGACGCGATGATCGGTGCGGTCGCCCGCAAGCTGTTCGGTTCTGCCAACGACCGGCGCATCCGTGCCTTCCGGCCCCGCATCGCCGAGATCAATGCCCTGGAGCAGGAGCTGGAGCAGCTCTCAGATGAGGCGCTCCGCGCGCGCACCGATGAATTCAAGAAGCAGCTCGCCGAGGGTGCCACCCTCGACGACATTCTGGTCCCCGCTTTCGCCACTGTGCGCGAGGCCGGCAAGCGCACGCTCGGCCAGCGCCATTTCGACGTGCAGTTGATCGGCGGCATGGTGCTGCACGAAGGCCGCATCGCTGAGATGAAGACCGGCGAAGGCAAGACCCTGGTGGCAACGCTGCCGGTCTATCTCAACGCGCTCGCCGGCCGCGGCGTCCATGTCGTCACCGTCAACGATTACCTCGCCAAGCGCGACGCCGAGTGGATGGGCCAGATCTACACGTTCTTGGGACTTAGCGTCGGCGTCATCGTCCACGGTCTTGACGACGAGCAGCGCAAGAAGGCTTATGACTGCGACGTCACCTACGGCACCAACAACGAGCTCGGCTTCGACTATCTGCGCGACAATATGAAATATCGCCTCGAGGACATGGTGCAGCGCGGCCACATCTATGCCATTGTCGACGAGGTCGACTCCATCCTGGTCGACGAGGCGCGCACGCCGCTGATCATTTCCGGCCCGCTCGACGACCGCTCCGATTTCTACAATACCATCGACACCTTCATTCCGAAGCTCGCCAAGGAAGACTACGAGCTCGACGAGAAGCAGCGCACGGTAACGCTGACAGAAGTCGGCATGGAGAAGATGGAGCAGGGACTACGCGACGCCGGTCAGCTCAAGTCTGACTCGCTCTACGACGTCGAGAACGTCTCGGTCGTTCATCACGTCAACCAGGCGCTGCGTGCCCATAAATTGTTCCAGCGCGACAAGGACTACATCGTGCGCAACGGCGAGGTCGTCATCATCGACGAGTTCACCGGCCGTATGATGCCGGGCCGGCGCTACTCGGAAGGCCTGCACCAGGCGCTCGAGGCCAAGGAGCACCAGCCGATCCAGCCGGAGAACCAGACACTCGCCTCGATCACGTTCCAGAACTACTTCCGCATGTACGAGAAGCTCGCCGGCATGACCGGCACGGCTGCGACCGAGGCCGACGAGTTCCAGGACATCTACAGCCTCGAAGTCCTGGAAATCCCGACCAATATGCCGATGGTCCGTCTCGACGACGACGACGAGGTCTATCGCACCGCGGCCGAGAAATATCGCGCCATCATCACGCTGATCGAGGACTGCAAGAAACGCGGCCAGCCGGTGCTGGTCGGCACTACCTCGATCGAGAAATCCGAAAAGCTCGCCGAATTGCTGCGCCAGCACGGCTGGGAGCAGCACGATTTCTCCGATCCGAATGCCTTTGCCGCGCTCTATTCCGGCGACGAAGGCGCCTCCAAGGCCAAGGTGTTCGCCATCCTCAACGCTCGCTACCACGAGCAGGAGGCCTACATCGTCGCCCAGGCGGGCGTGCCGGGTGCCATCACCATCGCTACCAACATGGCCGGCCGCGGTACCGATATTCAGCTCGGCGGCAACGCCGACATGCGCATCCGTCAGGAGCTCAGCGACATCGAGGACATGCGCGAGCGCGAGAAAAATCCGCGCGCCGCCGACATCCGCGCCCAGGTGGCGCGCCTGAAGGACGTAGCCCTCAAGGCCGGCGGGCTCTACGTGCTTGGTACCGAGCGCCACGAAAGCCGCCGCATCGACAATCAGCTGCGCGGCCGCTCCGGCCGCCAGGGCGACCCCGGCCATTCCAAGTTCTTCCTGTCGCTCGAAGACGACCTGATGCGTATCTTCGGCACCGACAAGCTCGACGGCATGCTGCAAAAACTGGGCTTGAAGGAAGACGAAGCCATCGTCCATCCCTGGATCAACAAGGCGCTCGAAAAGGCGCAGCAGAAGGTCGAGGCGCGCAACTTCGACATCCGCAAGAACATCCTGAAGTTCGACAACGTGTCGAACGACCAGCGCAAGGTCATCTTCGACCAGCGCGTCGAATGGATGGAGGACCAGGCGGTTGCCGAAGTCGTCTCCGACATGCGCCACACCGTGATCGACGACCTGGTCGGCAAGCACGTGCCGGAAAACGCCTATCCGGAGCAGTGGGACGTCAAGGGCCTACGCGAGGAAGTCAGGCGCGTGTTCAATCTCGACCTGCCGGTCGACGAATGGGCCAAGGAAGAAGGCATCGCCGACGAGGAGATTTTCACCCGCGTCGAGCGCCGCGCCGACGAGCACATGGCGGCGAAGGTCGCGCAGTGGGGTCCGGACGTCATCCGCTATGTCGAGAAGTCGGTGCTGCTGCAGACGCTCGACCATCTCTGGCGCGAACATTTGGTGATGCTCGAGCATCTGCGCCAGGTGATCGGGCTGCGCGGCTACGGTCAGCGCGATCCGCTCAACGAATACAAGGCCGAAGCCTTCAGCCTGTTCGAGGCGATGAGCCAGAACTTGCGCGAGGCGGTGACCGCGCAGTTGATGCGCGTCGAGATTCAGGCGGCGCCGCCGCAGCAACCCGCGCAATTGCCGGAGATGGCCGGGCACAAGCTCGATCCGAACACCGGCGAGGACGAGATGGCGCTGGCTATGGCCGGCGCCGAGACCTTGGCGCGCCATGGCATCGGCGCTGGCGCCGGCGGTGCAGCGGCCGCAGTGGCGGCGCGCAATCCAAAGGATCCGACGACGTGGGGCAAGGTCGGCCGCAACGAGTCGTGTCCCTGCGGCTCAGGTAAGAAGTTCAAGCACTGCCACGGGCGATACTGACCGGCAATCGGTGGCCAGTAATCAGCGATCGGAAAGGCATGAGCCAATCCGATTACTGATGTCTGATTACTGATATCTGATTGCTGATTCTAGAATCCGAAGCGGCTGTTGAACGAGCCGGCCGGCAGCACGGGCTGGGCGCCGCTCATCACCGCGCCGCTGCTCGTGGCTGCGGGATCGCCGTTAGCTTCTTTCTGCAGGGGAGCCGACTTCGGCTTGGCCGCGTCGGCGACCTGCGGCTCCGCCTTCTGCGGTGCGTCGTTAGTGCGCGGCTTCGCTGGCGTGTTGCGCGCGATGGAGACGGCCCTGGGCTTCGGCGCCGGCGGCGTGGTCGTTGCGGTCTGGTCCGGCTCGGCCTCTTGCGTTGTCGTGCCATGGCCGCCGAACAGGTTGCCGAAGAAGCCGGTATGGACCGTCGTCGGCGCGCTCGGGGCAGGCGCGGCGCTGGTATCGGCCGCGGCGACCTGAGTCGAGCTGCCCTTCCACAGGCCGCTGAAGAAGCCGCCGACGCCGCTACTACTGGTGCCGGTGTTGTTGTAGGCGGTGGCCGTCGAGCCCGTCGACAGCTTCGGCGGCAAGCGACCCGGCTGCAGCGGCGGTACGTGCAGGTGGCCTTCGGTATCGTAGGTGTAGGTCGGATTTTCGAGCTTGGACGCGAACACGCGGTTCATGCCGCCGTCGGTGCCGGACTCGAGCGGTACCGTCGCAACGTTGTCCCTGGTCAGTTGCGCGAGCTGATACTCGTCGTTCTTCTGCTTGGCTTCGGCGGCTTCGGCGATCTGCGGATCGACGTCGTAAGCCGGGCAGCGGCCCGACGGCGAGAAACTGAGCGCCCTGTTGGCGCCGCCCGGCGCCACCGCATCGAACACGTAGCGCTTTTCGCAGACGCTGACCTTGGGCTCCAGGTGCGACACCTCGAAGTGGTCGTTGCCGACCTTGATCATCTTCCAGAACGCCATGTTCGGATTGGTGCGGTGCTTCGCCAGGTTCGCCGCGGTCATGCGGAACGGATAGGCCTGGATCTGGAACGACTTTTGGCCGCCGAGGAAGGCTTCGCGCGCGAGTGAGTAGATTTCGCCGATCTGCTCATCGGTCATCGCGTAGCAGCCGCGCGACGAGCAATCGCCGTGGATCATCAGGAACGCGCCCGAATATCCGTTGGCCTTGTCGAAGGCGTTGGGGAATCCGACGTTGATGGCGAGGTAGTAGTTGGAGTTAGGATTCATCAGGCCGGGCGTGATCGCATAGAAGCCTTCCGGTGCCTGGCGATCGCCTTCCTTGACCTTGGGTCCGACGTCACCCGACCAGCGGCAGATCGGATAGACCTTGAGCAATTCGTAGCGGCCGGTGGTGTCCTGCTTCCAGACTTCGAGCTCAGACTCTTCCTTGAAAAGACGCACCAGGATCGGCGACTCTTTGGGCATGTTTTTTTGGTCGAGCTGCTTCAGCATCTCCGGCGACAATTCTTTCATCGCGCGGGTGGGTATCTGATAGCCGTCGTCGCCGTAGCAGCCCGCAAGCGTCAACGCACCGGCGATAACCGCCGACGCCGTAAGCGCGCGGGCAAGACTGGCGCGAATCAAATTCGAAACTCCCCGACCGATGGCTTTAACCCCGTGCCATCACAGGCATAATCGTTATCCGTAAGAGGTGGCATTCCCAAGGCAACGGAACAACCCTGCGAACCTTGCCCGCGGCGGGGATAAAGAAGGGCAAGCTTTCAGCCGATTTGTCCTGGAAATCCAAGGCCGTAGCCGCAGCGACACTGCACTCGTTCTGGACCTGCGAGCCGGGTATGAATCGCGGCAACATTGTGGCGAAAATTGGCTGAATGAAACCCAGCTCGGCTCAGCTGATGACGCGGCCGATGGCGGCGAATTTCTCCCGCCGCAACCGCGCCACTGTCGCCCGATCGAGCCCGCGCAGTTCGCCGAGCGCATGCGCGATTGCGTCGCCGATCGAAACGATTGTGGCGGCCGCATCGCGATGGGCGCCGCCGGTCGGCTCCGCAACCAGGGCGTCGACGATGCCGAAGCGCACCATGTCTTGCGCCGTGATCTTCATGCCGGACGCCGCGTCCTTCGCGCGCGCCGTGTCGCGCCACAGTATCGACGCGGCGCCTTCCGGCGAGATCACGCTGTAGATGGCGTGCTCCAGCATGATCACGCGATTCGCGGTGGCGATGGCGATGGCGCCGCCGGAGCCGCCTTCGCCGATGATTGCGGCGACGTTGGGCACGCCGAGCTCGAGGCACGCCTCGGTCGAGCGCGCGATCGCTTCGGCTTGGCCGCGCTCTTCGGCGCCGATGCCCGGATAGGCGCCGGCGGTGTCGATCAGCGCGATCACCGGAACGTCGAAGTGGTCGGCCATTTGCATCAGCCGCGCCGCCTTGCGGTAGCCCTCCGGCCGCGCCATGCCGAAATTGTGCTTGAGCCGGCTCTCGGTGTCGGAGCCTTTTTCGTGACCGATGATGCAGACGCTGTCGCCGCGGAAGCGGCCGAAGCCGCCGACGATGGCCGTATCCTCGCCGTGCTTCCTGTCTCCGGCGAGCGGCACGAAGTCGGCGATCAAAGCCGCGACGTAATCGAGGCAATGGGGCCGCTGCGGATGCCGCGCCACTTGCGTCTTCTGCCACGGGGTGAGCTCGCCGTAGAGCTCCTTGAGCGCCTGCGCCGCCTTGGCCTCGATGCGGTTGATTTCCTCGCCGATAGTGATGGCGTCGCCGCCGGTCTGTAGCGCGCGCAACTCCTCGACCTTGGCCTCGAGCTCGGCCACCGGCCTTTCGAAGTCGAGATAGCTACGCATTACACGACATCAACTCGGCTCTACGGCAATCCACGGCACCGGCCGCGCTGTTTGCTAGCTCGCCAGCCAGGCGCGTCGAAGTCAAGCAACGTCGGTCCGCCATTTGTTCCCGCTCACCCTTCCGCCAGCGGATGCAGGTCGCGCACCAGGCTTTTCAGGCGCTCTTCCAGCACGTGGGTGTAGATCTGCGTGGTCGAAATGTCGGCGTGGCCAAGCAGCGTCTGCACCACGCGCAGGTCGGCGCCGTTGTGCAGGAGATGACTGGCGAAGGCGTGGCGCAGCACGTGCGGGCTCACCTGCGAGCTCCGCAATCCGGCGGCGGCGGCGAGCGCTTTCAGTTCGCGGGCCAGGTGTTGGCGGGTCAGATGGCCGGCCTCGCCAAATGACGGAAACAGCCACTTCGATTTCGCGTCGCGTCCCTGCTCCGCGAGCAGCGCCAGATACGCCGCGGTGGCGCGCTTGGCGGCGTCGTTGAGCGGCACCAGCCGATCCTTGTTGCCCTTGCCGCGCACCATGATGACGAGGGTATCCTTGCGCACGGCGGAAGCCGGCAGCGTGACCAACTCGGAGACGCGCAAGCCGGTGGCGTAGAGCATTTCGACGAAACAGGTGAGCCGCGCTGTGCGCAGACGCACCGGCAGAGGCGCCCCCGGATCGCGGATGGTCGCCGCGCGCAGCAGCCGGTCCACCTCGCCGAGCGTCAAGGTCTTCGGCAGCGCCCGCACGCGTTTCGGGCCTTCGAGCACGGCGGCCGGATCGTCCTTGCGATAGCCTTCGGCGTAGAGGAAGCGATAGAGCTGGCGGATCGCCGACAGCCGCCGCGCCACGGTCGCCGGCGTCATGCCGCGGCGCTTCAGGCTGCTCAAATACGCGCGCAGGTCGTCGGTCGCGGCGCGGGCAATAGATGAGCGGTCGCTGGCGAGGTAGTCGGCGAAATCCGCAAGGTCGCGGCTGTAGGCGGCGAGCGTGTTCTTGCCGGCGCCGCGCTCCGCCGCCAGCATGTCGAGATAGAGCGCGGCGAGCTTCTGGTCGGTGTTGCGCGCGCCGCGCGCCGTTGCCCGAGCCGCTGCGCGCGCCATCGCCTTGCCCTCAGCGGTTCTTGAAGAACTTGTCGGGCGGGATCGACACAGAGATCTCGCGCGGCTTCGGCTGCACGAAATGGGCGAGCGCATAGAGGCCGCCATAGACGATGGCTCCAATAATCGCGATGACCGTGAGTAAGCGGAACAGGCTCGGCATGTCTGCGCGCGCTCATCCCATTGGTGCGGGCGGGCGGGACCGAGTACGATCATGTTCGCCCGGACCTGGCAAGTGATCTGACGAAGCGTCGGCCGGCCGGGCGCAAGGGCCGCGGTATACGCATTAAATGTCTGATGCTGCAATACAAAATGGCGCCGCCGGGCGGGCATCGCCGTCCAGCCTGCTAGCGCTTCTTGGCACCCGCTCGATCGTGCTGGTCGGCATGATGGGGGTGGGCAAGTCGTCGATTGGGCGGCGCCTTGCCGCGCGGCTCGGCGTTGCCTTTGTCGATGCCGATACCGAGATCGAGAAGGCCGCCGACATGAGCATCGCCGATATTTTTGCCCGCCACGGCGAGGCTTATTTTCGCAGCGGCGAGGCCCGCGTCATCGCCCGCCTGCTCGACGGCGGCCCACAAGTTCTGGCGACCGGCGGTGGCGCGGTCATGAATGCCGACACCCGCGCCGCCATCAAGGCCAAGGGCGTGTCGATCTGGCTGTCGGCTGAGTTCGACGTGCTAATGCGGCGCATCAGCAAGCGCAAGCACGAACGGCCGATGCTGCAGACCGCGGACCCGGCGGCGACCTTGCGCGAGCTTCTGGAGGTGCGCGAGCCGCTCTACGCCCAGGCCGACATCACCGTGCAGTCGCGCGAAGTGCCGCACGAGGCCATCGTGACCGAGATTTTATCGGCGCTCGCCGACTTTCTGCACGCGCCGGCCGCGCCCGCGCTAGGCGGTCCGTCATGACCGCGCCCGTTCGCAGCGATCCGACCGTCGTCAACGTCGCGCTCGGCGCGCGCAGCTACGACATCGTCATTGGCCGCGGCGTGCTGGCTTCGCTCGGCGCGCGCATCGCCGCGCTACGGCCCGGCGCCAGGGCTGTCATTGTTACTGACGACAACGTCGCGCGCTACCATCTCGAGCCGGCCGAAGCGGCGCTGCGTCGGGGGAGCGTTGCGGCAAGCCGCGTCATCGTGCCGGCCGGCGAAGCCTCGAAAAGCTATCGCGTGCTCGAACAAGTCTGCGAAGCGATCGTCGCCTCCCGCATCGAGCGCGGCGACCTCGTCGTCGCGCTCGGCGGCGGCGTCATCGGCGATCTCGCCGGCTTTGCGGCTTCGGTGATCCGGCGCGGCATCGATTACGTGCAGGTACCGACCACGATGCTCGCCGATGTCGATTCCTCGGTCGGCGGCAAGACCGCAATCGACTCCGCCCACGGCAAGAATCTGATCGGCGCGTTCCATCAGCCGATCCTGGTGCTGGCCGACACCGCGCTGCTCGACACCTTGCCGGAGCGCGAATTCCGTGCCGGCTATGCCGAGCTCGTCAAATACGGCCTGCTGGGCGATGCCGCGTTCTTCGCCTGGCTCGAAGCCAATTGGCACGACGTCTTCGGTGGCGCGGCGGCGCGCGAGCACGCCATCGCGGTCGCTTGCCGCGCCAAGGCAGCGATCGTTGCGCGCGACGAGCGCGAGATCGGCGACCGGGCGCTACTCAATCTCGGCCATACCTTTGGCCATGCGCTGGAAGCCGCCTGCGGCTTTTCCGATCGGTTGCTGCACGGCGAGGCGATTGCCGCCGGCATGGCGCTCGCCTTCGAGTTTTCGGCGCGCCGCCAAGGCCTGATCGCGATGGCGAACGCCAAGCGCGCCATCCGGCATTTGGCCCAGGTCGGTCTGCCGACGCGGATCAAGGACATTCCCGGGCCGCCGCCCACGGTCGACCAGCTGATGGAACTGATCGCCCAGGACAAGAAAGTGCGGCGCGGAATGCTTACATTTATATTGGTGCGCGGCATCGGTGCGGCCTTCATCGAGAAGGGCGTCGATGCCCGCGAAGTGCGTACGTTTTTGAGCGAGAAGCTTGCAGAGCGATGAGCGGCATCGACTGGTTGACCGTCGCGGCGATCCTGATCTGCCTTCTGGTGTCGGCGTTCTATTCCGCCAGCGAGACCGCGCTGACGGCGTCGTCGCGCGCCTCCATGATGCGGCTGGAGAAGCAGGGCAACCGTGATGCCCGCATGGTCAACCGCCTGATGGCGACGCGCGAGCGGCTGCTGGGCGCAATCCTTTTCGCCAACAATCTGACTAATATCGCCGCCTCGACCTTGGCGACCGGCCTGTTGCTGACGTTCTTCGGCAAGACCGGCGTGATCTACGCTACGCTGGTGATGACGGTCCTGATCTTCGTCATCGCCGAAGTGCTGCCGAAGACGGTCGCCTTCAACGCGCCCGACCGCATGGCGCTCGCGGTGGCGCAGCCGGTCAGCTCGACGATACGCGCATTCGCGCCGATCCTGCGCGCAGTCGAATGGCTGGTGCATCTTATCCTGCGCGGGCTCGGCATGCCGGTCGGCAAAATTCAGTCGATCTTGTCGCCGAGCGAGGAGCTGCGCGGCGCGGTCGATCTGATGCACAGCGCCGGCGTGGTGGAAAAGCTCGACCGCGACATGATGGGTGGCTTGCTCGACCTGCGCGAGCTCACGGTGTCCGACGTCATGGTCCACCGCACCAAGATGGTCATGCTCGACGCCGATCAGCCCGCGCGCGACATAGTCGACGCGGCGCTGGCGGCGGGCGTGACGCGGCTCCCACTGTGGCGCGGCTCACCCGACAACGTCATTGGCGTGCTGCATGCCAAGGAGCTTTGGCGGGCGCTGCACGCCGCCCATGGCGATTCCGACAAGCTCGATATCGCCGATTTGGCCAAGCCGCCGTGGTACGTGCCCGACACCATGCCGCTCGCCGAACAGCTCAAGGCGTTCCGCCACCGCAAGACGCCGTTCGCGCTGGTGGTTGACGAATACGGCGAGCTCGAAGGCTTGGTGACGCTCGAAGACATTATTGAAGAGATCGTCGGCGACATATCCGACGAGCACGACATCGCGGTGCCGGGCGTGCGGCCGCTGCCCGACGGCTCGGTCAACGTCGACGGCGGGGTGCCAGTACGCGACCTGAACCGGGCGATGGATTGGAATATCCCCGACGGCGAGGCCACCACCATCGCCGGCGTGGTGATCCACGAGGCGCGCTCCATCCCGGAGCCGGGCCAGAGCTTCACCTTCCACGGCTTTCGTTTTCATGTCCTGCGCAAGACCAGAAACCGCATTACTGCCTTGCGTATCTCGCCGCTGGTGCGCAAGGTCACGGCGAAGGCAAGCTAGCGGGGCCTTCAACGTCGCAATATCAGTAAAGGGGAGACGCTTAAGTCATGGCGAACGGCACCTATGAGACAGTCAAGATCGAGCGCGACTCCGGCGCCAATGCCGGCATCACCTGGGTGATCCTGAACCGGCCGGAAAAGCGCAACGCCATGAGTCCGCAGTTGCACTTCGACATGGCCGACGTGCTCAACGAGCTGGAGAGCGACCCTCAGACCAAGGTTTTGATCCTGACCGGTGCCGGCGAGGCCTGGTGCGCCGGCCAGGATTTGCGGCTCTACTTCCGCGACCTCGACAACAAGCCGACGGAGCGGGCGCGCGCTGCCTGGGCCAGCCACTACTGGCGTTGGCAGAAGCTGTTCACCTACCCGAAGCCGACCATCGCCATGGTCAACGGCTTCTGCTTCGGCGGCGGCTTTACCCAATTGATAGCCTGCGATTTCGCCATCGCCGCCGAGGACGCCAAGTTCGGCCTATCCGAGGTCAATTGGGGCATCCTGCCGGGCGGCTTTGTCAGCAAGGCGCTAACCGATGCGCTCGGACTTCGCGACGCGGTCTGGCTCGCCATGACCGGCGAAACGTTCGACGGCAAGAAGGCCGAACATATCCGCCTCATCAACAAGGCGGTGCCGCGCGACAAATTGCGTGAGGAGACCATCGCGCTCGCGCAACGCCTGATGAAGCTCAATCCCGAAGTGCTCAAGGCTACCAAGATCGCGGTGAAGAACGTGCGCGCGGTGCCGCACGAGCAGGCCTCGGATTACTTGCAGTCCAAGAGCCAGGAAATGCGCTTCCAGGACAAGGAAGGCGGGCGCGCCAAAGGCATGAGCCAGTTCCTCGATGACAAGAGCTATCGTCCGGGCTACGGGCCCTACGCGCGCGGTTGAGACGCAAAGGAGGCGCCATGGCGACGTCCACCAGGATCGCGCCCGTCAGTGAGACGGCGACGCCGGTCAATGCCGGCGCCCGCATCGGCCATATTCATCTGAGAGTCGCCGATATCGACCGCGCGCTGAAGTTCTATTGCGACGTGCTCGGTTTCGAATTGATGCAACGACTCGGCGCCCAGGCGGCGTTCGTCTCTGCCGGCGGCTATCATCATCACATCGGGCTCAACACCTGGGAGAGCCGCGGCGGCGCAGCACCGGCGCCGGGCACCACCGGCCTCTATCATCTGGCGATCCTCTATCCGACCCGCGCGGCGCTCGGCGCGGCGCTGCGCCGCGTGCTCGACGCCAAGATTCCGCTCGAAGGCGCTTCCGATCACGGCGTCAGCGAGGCGATCTATCTGCGCGATCCCGACGATAACGGCGTCGAGCTTTATTGGGATCGGCCGCAGGCACAGTGGCCGCTGACCGCCGACGGCAAGCTCGCCATGTTCACGCGCCGGCTCGATCTGACGAACTTGCTCGCCGAAGCCGGCGACGCGCCGGACGCGCAAGTCGAGGCGCCGCTGTTCGAGCCGGCGCGAAACACCTAACGCTACAGTCCCTCGCCCGGCGCCTGCGCATGGATCGCGAGCGCATGCACGCCGCCGGCAAGCTCGGCGGCGAGCGTCGCGTTGATCATGCGGTGGCGCTCGAGCCGGCTCTTCCCGCGGAACGCCTCCGCCACGATATAAAGCCTGTAGTGGGTCTCGCCGCCCGGGCGAGAGCCGGCATGGCCGGTGTGCTGGTGGGATTCGTCCTCAACCCGCAGACTCTCGGGCGCGAAAGCCTGCTGCAGCTTTTCGGTAATCCGTTCTTGGGTACGCATGTCTTGGATTCGCATGGCGGCGAGGCTTAGCCACTGCAAAGTGTTAAGGTCAATGGCCGCGCCGACCGCTTTTGTGTCTGTCAGGTCTTGAAGGTGACAGGGTGCCGCCCGCATAATCGACAACGATGAGAGAGAACTCCCCGCTGTTCGACCGGATCAGGGTCAAGCCCGACCAGGATCGCAGGCTGCGCGACGAGCTGCCGGCCTGTCAGTGGCCGGATTGCGCCAATCGCGCAACCCATCGCGCGCCGAAGGGCCGGCTGCGCGCCAACGAATATTGGCGGTTCTGCCTCGACCACGTGCGCGAGTACAACAATTCGTACAATTTCTTCGCCGGCATGAGTGACGAGGCCATCGCCAAGTACCAGAAGGATGCCGTCACCGGCCACCGGCCGACCTGGAAAATGGGCTCTGTCGGCGGCAAGCGCAGCGCGGCGCGGCGCGCGCGGGGCAAATTCCGCGCCGCCGACTGGGACGCCGATGACCCGTTCTCGCTGTTCGGCGAGATGGGCGCGCAGCCCGGCCATGCGCGCTCGGCGTCCGAGGGTCGCAAGATTCTCAATGCGCAGCGCGGCGCTCTCGACGTGCTCGGCCTTGAAGCCGATGCCAAGCGGGCCGATATCAAGGCTCGGTTCAAGCTATTGGTAAAACGTCATCATCCCGACGCTAACGGCGGCGACCGCGGTTCCGAGGACCGGCTGCGCGAGATCATTGCGGCCTATAATTACTTGAAATCGGCCGGGTTCTGCTGACCGTGCAGAGGGGTGCGGCGGTGGCTTCCGCCGCCTTGGGCCTTTCTGCTAGATGTAGCCGCGCCTTCCGACCGCCGGGACACCGATTCGCGCCTCGGACGTATCGAGGCCACGGAGGAGTAATGACTGCCGCAACAGAGACGCAATCCGGCCTGCCGGATATGAAGGTATCGGTCCGACAAGTGTTCGGCATCGATAGCGATTTGGAGGTGCCGGCCTATTCGGAGCCGGACGCCCACGTGCCGGACCTCGACACCGACTACCGCTTCGACAAGCCGACCACGCTCGCCATCCTCGCCGGCTTCGCGCGCAACCGCCGCGTCATCGTCACCGGCTATCACGGCACCGGCAAGTCGACCCATATCGAGCAGGTTGCGGCGCGGCTCAATTGGCCGTGCGTGCGCGTCAATCTCGACAGCCACATCAGCCGCGTCGATCTAATCGGCAAAGACGCCATCGTGATCCGCGAGGGCATGCAGGTCACCGAATTTCGCGACGGCATTTTGCCCTGGGCGCTGCAGAACAATGTGGCGCTTTGCTTCGACGAATACGACGCCGGGCGCCCCGACGTCATGTTCGTGATCCAGCGCGTGCTAGAATCCTCGGGGCGATTGACGTTGCTCGACCAGAACAAGGTGATCAAGCCGCATCCGGCGTTCCGCCTGTTCGCCACCGCCAATACCGTGGGCTTGGGCGACACGTCGGGCCTCTATCACGGTACCCAGCAGATCAACCAGGGCCAGATGGACCGCTGGTCGATCGTCACCACGCTCAATTATCTGCCGCACGACAACGAAGTCGAGATCGTGCTGGCCAAGGCCAAGCACTATCGTACGGCGGAGGGCCGCGACATCGTTTCCAAGATGGTGCGCGTGGCGGATCTAACGCGCAACGCGTTCATGAACGGAGATATTTCGACCGTCATGAGCCCGCGCACGGTAATCACCTGGGCGGAGAACGCCGAGATCTTCGGCGACATCGGCTTTGCGTTCCGGCTCACCTTTGTCAACAAATGCGACGAGCTGGAGCGGCCGCTGGTGGCGGAGTTCTATCAGCGCTGCTTCGGACAGGAGCTGCCGGAATCGGCGGTCAACGTCGCGCTGAGCTAGGGCAAAGCGCGCGTGTCCTCGAACATCAAACCCAAGACGCCGGCCAAGGAAGCGCCGACCGAGCCGTTCAAGCGCGCGGTCGGCATCTGTCTGAAGGCAATCGCCGGCAAGAGCGACCTCGAAGTGTCGTTCGCCGCCGAGCGTCCCGGGCTTGCCGGCAACAAGGCGCGGCTGCCCGAACCGCCGCGACGGCTGAACGAGCGCGAGGCGGCGATCGTGCGCGGCCACGCCGATTCGCTGGCGCTGCGGCTCGCCTGCCACGATCCGGCGGTGCACCGTAAGCTCGCGCCCGGCGGCCAGCAGGCGCGCGCGGTGTTCGAAGCGGTCGAGCAGGCGCGCGTCGAGGCGATCGGCGCGCGCCGCATGGGCGGCGTGAAGCGGAACCTCGCCGCCATGCTCGACGACCGTTTCCATCGCGGCAAATTCGACGAGATCACCGACCGCGCCGACGCGCCGATCGAGGACGCGCTCGCGATGCTGGTGCGCGAGCGGCTCACCGGCGAGGCGCCGCCGCGGGCCGCGCGCAAGCTCGTCGACCTGTGGCGGCCGCTGATCGAGGAGCGCGCCGGCCGCAACCTCGATCGCCTGGAGCGCGTGGTCAACGATCAGCGCAAGTTCGGCGACGTCATCCACGACCTGCTCGACAGCCTCGACATGGGCGAGGATCGCAGTAGCGAATCCGACGAGGAGGAAGGCGAGGAGGGCGATCAGGAGAACCAGAAGGACGAGCAGGGCCAGGACGGCGACGCCTCCGACTCCGTCGACAGTGAGCGCATGAGCATGGAGGCGGAAGCCTCCGCCGAGGAGCTGCCCGACTCTAGCTCAGAAGCTGTCGACGCGCCGGCGGCTGAAATGGCCGACGATGCCGAGATGGGCGATTCCGAGACCGCCGCCGAGCCGTGGCGGCCGCGCAACCAGCGCAACGAGCCGCGCGGCCCCGACTACAAGCCCTATACGGCGAAGTTCGACGAGATGGTTGGCGCCGAGGAATTGTGCGAGCCCGAGGAGCTCGAGCGGTTGCGCGGCTATCTCGATAAGCAGCTGTCGCATCTGCAGGGCGTGGTGGCGCGGCTCGCCAACCGGCTGCAGCGGCTTTTGCTGGCACAGCAAAACCGCGCCTGGGAGTTCGACCTCGAAGAGGGCCTGCTCGATCCGGCGCGGCTGCCGCGCGTCATCGTTGATCCGATGCATCCGCTGTCGTTCAAGCGCGAGAAGGACACCGACTTCCGCGACACGGTGGTCACCTTGCTGCTCGACAATTCCGGCTCGATGCGCGGCCGGCCGATCACGGTGGCGGCGACCTGCGCCGACATCCTGGCGCGGACGCTCGAGCGTTGCGGCGTCAAGGTCGAGATTTTGGGCTTCACCACGCGGGCCTGGAAGGGCGGGCAGTCGCGCGAGACCTGGCTTGCCAACGGCAAGCCGGCCAATCCGGGCCGCCTCAATGATCTGCGCCACATCATCTACAAGTCTGCCGACGCGCCGTGGCGGCGGGCGCGCAAGAACCTCGGCTTGATGATGCGCGAGGGTTTGCTCAAGGAGAACATCGACGGCGAGGCGCTCGACTGGGCGCACAAGCGCCTGCTCGGTCGTCCCGAGACGCGCAAGATCCTGATGATGATCTCCGACGGCGCGCCTGTCGACGATTCGACGCTGT
>Ga0306926_10003364_pt1 | contig 16558 bp, 13 predicted proteins | sample flu12Cox44000178_FD_203759 | JGI IMG/M metagenome (GOLD analysis project Ga0306926, IMG submission 203759) | Lab enrichment of tropical soil microbial communities from Luquillo Experimental Forest, Puerto Rico - flux8day.12C.oxic.44.000.178 (v2)... | ecosystem: Environmental > Terrestrial >... | reverse complement strand
GTACTCGCGCTCATCGGCGCCTGGGCCTGGTACGGTCGCAACACACCGGAGGAACACCCGCGCGTTTCCCCGGCCGAGCTCGCCGAGCTCGATCCGCCGGTCGCGCCGCGCGTCGATGAGGCCATTTCCTGGCGAGGACTGTGGCAGCTCATCCGCAGCCGCGACGTGCTGGCGCTCACCGCCTCCTATACCTGCATGAACTACGTGTTCTATCTGCTCGCCAACTGGTCATTCCTTTACCTGGTGCAGGAACGGCACTTCACGGTGCTCGAGGGCGGCTGGCTGGCGAGCACACCGCCGCTTGCCGCGGCGATCGGTGCCGGGGTCGGTGGGCAGCTCGCGAGCACGCTCGGTGAGCGTTACGGAGTGCGCACCGGGCTACGAATCATTCCGCTGCTGTCGCTCCCGGCAGCGGGACTCCTGCAGTTCGCCGCCGTGGATGCGGGCAACGCTTATGTGGCAGTGGTGGCGCTGGCACTCTGCTTCGCTGCCGTCGAGCTGAACGAGGGCCCCTATTGGGCCGCCATCATGCACGTGGGGCGGGCCGATACGATGTCGGCCTCGGGGCTCCTCAACACCGGTGGCAACCTGGGCGGCCTCATCTGCACGCCGATCGTCGCCTACCTCTCCGGCCATCACGCGTGGACAACCGCATTCCTGATTGGTACCGCGTTCGCCGCCCTGAGCGCGGCGCTCTGGCTGGTCGTGGATCCAAGCCGCGCCGCCATCCCCAACACGGCGGCTGCCAGGCTCGCAGCCGCGAGCGGGTGATATCGCGGCGCTGAGGTCGCGCGCCAGGTGTTCCCTTCGAGGCGCTCAAGGCGCCGGTGCCTCAGCGGCGACCAGCCGGCCGCCGAGTGTCCCATTTGCACTGGCACGTGCATCGCTCAAACCTTGCGGCCAGGAGAGCTCGAGCCGGCCGGTCAACACCCCCGAGCGCACCTCGAGCTGCGCGTGCACCACCCCGCTGCGGCCCGGCCAGTCGATCTGGCCCGATGCGGCGAGGTCATCGGTCCAACGCACCTTCTCGAGCGTGAGCCGGTAGCCTGCGCCCAGCCGCGCAATCGTAAAGCTGCCTCCGCGCAAGCCGATTCCGCTTCCCGCGCCCATCTCCATGGCGCGGCTGATGACATCCGCAGAAGTAAAGAGCGCCGCGCTCACCAGGCGCAGCGCCTCATCCTCCGCCTGGTTGCCTGCGAGCGCCTGTGCCGGGGCGAGCTCGCGCGCATGCCTGGCGAAGCGCGGCACGAGCGGAACCGGCGGTATTGCGGCAGCACACTGCTCATCCCCGATCGGGAGATCCGCCATGAAGCGCCGCACGAGATCGGCCGCACACTCGCTGCGGGCGTGCGGCAGCGCATTGACGTGCAGACTGTTGGCCAGAACGATGTGACGCGCGCGCGGGAACTGCGCCGCGGTCGCATCCCCATCCGCGATGCTCGTCATGTTGTCGAGCTCACCGGAGAGCACGAGCACCGGGACTGCCGGATATGCCGCGGCGTCGAAAGTGAGCGGTGATGCGCTGCCCGTCGTGGGCCAGCGCACGCACTGGTCGATGAAGGAATAGTCGAGCGGCATGCGCCGGTACTCCTCGATGGTGAAAGGCGCATAAGTGTCGACCGCGCTCGCCTTGCGCGCGGCGATGATCCGGTCACGTGCCGCCAGGCGCGCCTCGGGAGCGAGATGCATGTCGAAGATCTGCGGATAGTCCTCGCAGAACACCGCCGCCGCGAGCCCGGCGCTGAACTTCCTCGCATCGTGCTCCGGGTCGCGCGAGTCGACGCTGCCGAGGGTCTCGGCCATGAGGCGCAGCAGCGGCAGCCGGTCTCCTCCCTCGAAGGCACGCGCCGCCGCATCCAGCTCGCGCAAGCTCGCGTAGGCGGGCGAGCCGGCGAACATGACGGTGGCGAGCGCGTTCGCATTGGCGGTGAAATCGAGTGTCCGGCCATTGCCGTAGCGCACGTGCGCCGCGAACGGCTGCGCGCGCAGCCGCTCGATCGCCGGCGTGATGTGCTCGAGCGAGCTTCCGGGGAGCGCACCGCAGGTGGGTGAGCGTGCGCACACCGTGTTGAACTTGCGGCGCGTTGCCGGTGCGTAGTTCGGATACCAGCCGTAGTCGGGCCCGGACAGCGGATACGCTCCATCGAGCACCAGGGCACGCACCCGATCGGGATGGCGCAGCGCAAATACCTGCGCGAAGTAAGTGCCGGCGGAGTCGCCATACAGGACGATGCTCTGGATACCGAGCGTCTGGAGGAGCGCCGCCATGTCATCGCTCGCGAGCGCGGCGCTATAGAGTGGCGCCGCGGCTCCCAGCACGCGGCCGCACGCACCGATGGCCTCTTCGGTGAGCTGCCGGGCGCGCTCGAGCTCCCGGCAATCGATCGCTCCCGAGCGGCCGGTTCCGCGATGGTCCATCAACAGCACGTCGTAGCTCGCGCGCAGCGGGCCAAAGAGCGCCAGATAGTCGTCGCGGGAATCGGTGGTGGGGTAGCCAGGCCCCCCCTCGACGGCGACCAGCGTACCCTTGGCGGGCGCGTGCTTCGTGTGCCGGTAAAACTCGAAGTAGATCGGCACCGTTCCGTCGACTACGCCTGCGGGATCGAGGGGACGCGGCAGGATTCCACACAGGGCGTGACCCTGACAACGATGCACGGTCACCCCTCCAACTTCGACCGTACGGTTAGCGGAGGGCAATGGCGGCGCCGACAGGGCAATCGTGCAGACGAGCAGCCCTGCCACCGCCAGAAGCGCCGCGCATGCGATCCGTGCACGATGCGGCGCGCCCGCCCTCATCGCCGGTGCCGCCGGGACAGGATGTTTTGAGTCGAAGGGTAGATCCTCCAGGTATTGCCCAGCTATTGTAGCGGCCCCTTCATGGCGGCCCGGAGCGCCCATGCCGTACCGCATTTCCCTTCCTATCATTCCCGCTGCCCTCCTGGCGGTGCTGTTGACGCTGCTGGCAGTGGAGCCGGCACACGCGCAGTCCGCAAAAACGCGCAACGTGGTCCTCATCGTGAGCGATGGCTTTCGCTGGCAGGAGGTGTTCAACGGAGCCGACGAGACGCTCCTGAACGAAGCCAACGGTGGTATCTGGGACAAGGAGGCGGACTTGCGGCGGGAGTTCTGGCGTGCGGATGCAGGCGAGCGCCGCCGGGCACTGCTGCCATTTCTGTGGAATACCGTGGCCGTACGCGGGCAGATCTTCGGTAACCAGGCCCTGGGGAGCATTGCACGCGTGACCAATGGACTGGCGTTCTCCTACCCTGGATACAACGAGATGCTGACCGGACACCCCGACGCGCGCATCGACTCCAATGAGTACGGCCCCAATCCCAACGTGTCGGTCCTCGAGTGGCTCAACACGCTGCCGGAGCTGCATGGCAAGGTGAGCGTCCATGCGAGCTGGGCGACCTTCAAGGACATCCTCAACGTGTCACGCAGCCACCTGCCGCTGCAGGCGGGGTGGGACCTGCCCTACCGCGGTACGCTCACCCCACGGCAGGAGCTCCTGAATCGGCTCTACCAGTCGATCACACGTCTCGACGATGAGGACGTGTACGACGCGTTCATGCAGGTATCGCTGCTCGAGTCGTTCGACAAGCAACAGCCGCGCGTGCTGTTCGTGGGGTATGGCGAAACCGACAACTGGGCGCACGCCGGCCGTTACGACCTGGTGCTTCACAGCGCGCACCAGTTCGATCATTTCGTGAGTGAGCTGTGGGAGCGGATGCAGGCACTGCCGGCCTACCGCAACAGCACCACCTTCATCATTACCACCGATCACGGCCGGGGCGGAGATCCGGTGGAGTGGAAGGAACACGGCATCGAGCAGCAGGGCTCGGAGAACATCTGGATCGCGGTACTGGGGCCCGACACACCACCGCTCGGTGAGCGCAGCCACACTGCAGAGGTGCACCAGGCACAGATTGCCGCAACCGTAGCGGCGCTCCTCGGCAAGGACTTCCGCCAGGCCGTGCCGGCCGCCGCTCCGCCGATCAACGAGGTTCTCGGACGCAGCCGCTGAATTCGCCGGTGATGCCTCTTCAGACGCCCGGATAACGCGCCGACATCAGCGGCGAGAGTCCGGCAGTGATCATCAGCTGCACGAGGGCGAGCGTCGAGCGCACCTGCATCTTGCGCATCAGACGCCCCTTGTGCGTCTTGACGGTTTTCTCCGCGGTACCGAGCCGTGCCGCTATCTGCTTCACCAGGAGCCCGGTGACGGCGAGATCGAGCACTTCCCGCTCGCGGGGAGTGAGGCGCTCGAGCATCTGCCGCACGCGCAGTTGCGTCGCACGCTGCGCGCGCACCGCGCGGCTCTCCGAGCAGGCCTCGCGTACCGCCTCGAGCAGTTCGCGCCGCTGCACCGGCTTCGGCAGGCAATTGATGGCGCCGGCCTTCATGCCGCGGACCACGGTAGCGATGTCGGTCGCCGAAGTGAGGAAGATCACCGGGACCGACCACTGGCGCGCCGCCAGCTCGCGCTGCAGCTCGAGCCCGCTCATATCCGGCATGACGGTGTTTGCGATGAGGCACCCGGCGAGTGCGGGCTCGGGCTGCGCCATGAATTCCCTGCCCGACGCCCAGGCGCGAGCCGCAAAACCCTCCGCCTGCAGCATGCGCGCCATCGACTGTGCGCCGATCTGATCGCTGTCGAGTATGGAAACCTGCGGCTGCTCCAGATCCAGACTCGAGGGAAGCGTAATGACCGGCGCTGGCACTGGCCGTGCGGGTGCGCAGACGACGGACCCCTCCACGTGCACCGGTTCGCGCCGCCGGTCCGGCAGGGTCCGCGTCAGATCGGCTCTCAAGACGTTTGCGCTGATCGCCACTGTTCACCCCGGGCATGCCACCGCCGGCTGTCGGGCGCACGCTAACAAGCGCACCCACCGGCGCCTACTGCCCTTTGGGGCAGGGCTGGCGGGGCGCCGGCAACCCTTCGCGGCAGGTTACTGTCCGAACGTGTAGCCCAGGTTGAACGTCACCCCGTAGTCGCTTTTCTCGGCTCCGGCCTCAGGCGGCTGGTTGTCGTAGCTGAGATACCCGGTCAAACCGACCGTGATGTCGTGCGGGAATTTATGGGTGAGACTCAGATCTCCGGTGCTGCGATAGCGACCCTGCTCGGTGAGGCTCGGAAACACGTACAGGCTCAGGTTGAGCCGGGTTTTCGGGTCGATGAACCTGAAAACCTGCCACGAGCCCCCCACCACCGCTTCGAGGCTGGCCCGTGGCTCGGACTGATCAACAATCCACTCCTCGGTGCCGACGAGGCCCACGACGCCGGTCAGCTCGCTGAAGGTGGTCTGCAGGAAGCGGCGGCCGATGCCCGCACCGGCCACGAGACGTGCATCGATGCCGAGCGACTGGTCACGCTCCAGCGAGCCGAGCAGGCCCCAGAAGTTGCGGCTCTGCTGGAGAAACTGGACGTTGGTGGAGAGCAGCTCGCGATTGGTAGTGGTACCGGATGAGTCCTTGGTGGTGTTGGAGCTGAACGACAGCGAACTGTCGATCTTTGTCGAGCGGTAATTGGCATTGAAGTTGACATTGCTCACCTGGATCGCGCTCGACTTGGTATAGCTGAAACCGACCGACAGCCCTCCGTTGATGCGATCCCAGAAGCGCGGCGAGAAGCGCGAGATCCGCTCAACCGCCGCCATGGGAATGCGCACCGAACCACCCTGCTCGTTCTGCACCACCAGATCGGCACCGTCCTCGCTGGTAGCGATTACGCCGTGGTACTTGCTCCCGTCGTCGCGCTCGATGGCGAATTCGAACTTGCTCGCGATCGAGCGCACCGCCGGCCACTCGATGCTGAGCGTGCTCATGTTGTCGGTGCTCAGGGTGAGAATGCCGAACTCGAGCGAGTGGATGTCACCGCTTATCCGGTCGCCGTTGCGCAGGATGACCACATCGCTCTTGTCGCGCGCGTAGCCCCAGGCCAGGCCGCAGCTGAGCGTGCTCCAGAGCAGCAGCACAATCGTCAGAGCGGTGCATGAACGGCGAGTACGCATCAATCGTGAGGTTCCGCCGCCACGCCGGCGCCTACAGCGGCTTTACGTTGGCCTTCTCCCAGGAGCGTACCCTGGTGCGGGCGGCGTCGAAGATGCGCTCGTAGTTGCCCTTGCGGATCTTGAGGCTCGCTTCGGGAGTCAGCAGCGCCCACACCGGGTCCCACAGGTGATAGACGCGCAGCTGCGCGGCCTGGTCCGGCGGCGCAACGTTGTCGGTACCGAAGAGGAACCGGTCCGGATGATTGTTGAACAGGTCGGCGACGCGCTTTTCGACCTCCGGGTTCGCGATGGCGTACTTGGCCACCTCGTCCCAGGAAATGTCGTAGTACACGTGGCTGAGAGTCGGGTCATCCACCAGCTGCTCCACGATCTGCTGATACGCGGGACTGCGCTCCTCAGTGTTCTCGGTTGCCTGCCCCTGCACCGGATGGACCACCCGGCCGAGCCCGATGTGCGCCCAGATGATGGTTGTCTTGGGGTGGCGACGCAGAACGTCCTTCATCTGCTTGAGGTAGACAGGTTCGGTCCCCTGTTTGGCAAAGGGCATGTCGATGTCGTTGTGGATGATGACCGCGAGCCCCACCTCACCTGCGAAGTCGAGGATGCGATCGAGCGCCGGATTGCTCAGGCTCGCCGTCTCGCCCGCCACTTTCGCAGAAACAAACTCCTTGTGGATGGAGAATTCACCGATGCCGGTGAATACGCCGGGGAAGAGCTCGAGCACGCGCCGAATGTGATCCACCCCGTACATGTCGGCGGGATTGAAGCCGGTAATCATCGGGTCGAGCCGCGCCTGCTGCTCCTTCGGCAGCGCCTGGTAGACGCGCGCGATGTAGGCATCGGTGAAGGAGTAGTAATAGAGCGGCGCGTCTGACTGCAGGTAGTAGGTGGGAGCGAAATCGCCCGAGTTTGCGTACGACCATTGCTGCTGCAGCGGAATGCCGAAGAGCGTCGAGCGGCCGACCTTGTCGCCCATGATCTCGAGGTAGCGGTGGATGTCGGTGCCCTTCTGGATGTAGTTCGTCAGGTGGAAATGCGAATCGTTGAACAGGTAGTCGGGATCGGGGGCGCCTTTTTTGGCCGCCGACAGCGCGAGGCTCCCGCCGCCGACCACCGCGGCGATGAGCGCCCCCATCATCAGTGCGCGCCACAGGTCACGCAGTGCTGGCACGATGCTCGTCATGGTCTATCTCACAGGGCGAGCTCGAAGTCGGTGTTGAACACGACCCCCTTGCTGCCCACGTTGTAGGTGAGTGAGGTGTAGCCCACTGGCGAGTGGTTGAGGTACATGACCTGCGTGTTCCAGCGGAACACGCGGTTGTGCCACGGGTGCCAGTTCACCCCCGCGCGGATGTCCCAGGGTTTGCCGTAATTGCCGTCGATATAGGAGCCCGCCAGATAAGCCTGGAAGGTCTTCGGCACGATCATCATCGAGCCCTGGAGCTGGAAGCCGCGATCCCACTGGTTGGGAACGACACTGGTGTTGGGGCCCTCGAACCGATCGAGCTTGCGGATGTAGTACTCGCCCTCGAGCGCGAAGCCCTTGTACTTGATGCCCCCATCCAGCGAGCTCATCTGGTAGCGCACCTCCTCGACCGCTACGTCGGGCCCGAAGATAAAGGGAGTAAAGATCACGGTACCGTCTGAGAGCCGGATCTGCGTGTTCTCGAAGGCATCCGAGTTAGGTTGGCTCTGCTTGTCCTCCGTGCTGCGGGTGTAGTGCAGGGCCAGGCGCGTCGCCGCCTGCTGGTGGTCCTCGAAATCGCCGAAACCCTTGCCGAACTCGCCCGTGGTGGGCTCCCACACCAGTGCCGTGGCAATCGTATTGAAGTGATTGTCGAGCTGCGCGGAGCTCACCCCGAGCGTACTCAGGTTGTTGCCGATCATCGCCTGGTAGCGCAGATTGGAGGTGATGTCCCCCTTGACCCAGAAGCCGCTCGTGTAGGAGGGCCGGAAGAACTCATCGGCCATCAGACGATTGTCGACGCTCAGCCAGAAGGGGAAATTGCCCTCGGTGGTGCGCACGCCCGGGAGAGAGGTGATGCCGCCAGCGAGGACGAGGTGCTCGTTGAAGGCGTAGCTCAGATTGCCGGCGAGCACCACCTGCGCGCCTTGGCCCTGGGTGGCATTGGAGCTCCAAGCATAGAGGAAATAGCGGAACCTGGGGTCGAACAGCCAACCGAGAAACTTGATCTGCACCTTGAGGATCTGCGCCTCCTGGCGCTGCTGGACGTTCTTCGTGTTGCCGAACGCGTCCGTGTAGGTCGGATCGAGGCCCTTCTGGTTGAGGTAGCGGACGTAGGTGTAGATGGCGACATTCATGCTGCCTTTATCGGTGTTCGCCACCTGAAAGCCGAGGAAGTCAGTGTAATTGCCCCACTTCTCCGGCGGTTTGGCGCCAGCAGGCTGCGGGTTATCGAGCCCGGAGCCGCTCTCCTCGCTCGTCGCCTCGGCGATGGCCACCGCAGTCCCCGCCGCCGCCGCGCCTGGCGCCGCGGCACCTGGCGCGGCCTGCGGAGCGGTGGCGGTCGTGCCAGCTGCCGCGTTCGCCTGTTTTTTCAGCGCCTCGATCTCGGCGGCGTTCTCCTGCAGCTGCCGTTGGAGTGCCTGCTGATTCTGCTCCAGCCGCTGCAGCCGCTGTTGCATGTCCGAGGGCGCCGCCCCCGGTGCGGCCGTCTGCGCCGGTGGATCGGTCGCCGGTGCGTTCTGCGCGAGCGCCAACAGCGGCGCCGATCCCGACAGGAAGCAGGCGAGCGCACGCTGCACGCCGCGGCGCACGGTGCGCGGCGCACCCTGCCCTAAGATCGCTCGTCCCTGTATGCGCATTACGGGCATGAGGGTCCTCCGCGGTTCGGGTCCCGCAGTCTGACGGCTGTCGCCTGCGCGAGTTATTTCAACCCCACCGAGGCGGGCGTATAGATATTCAGGTCCAGCTTCGTAGCGACGTACTGGATCACCTCCTGCGCCTTGACGCTGTTGCCGGCCTCATCCAGCGGCGGGGAGAAGACCGCAATGGCGCCCTTGCCCGGCGCTACCGCAACGATGCCGCCGCCGACGCCGCTCTTGGCGGGCAGGCCCACGTGCCAGGACCAGCCGCCCGAGCCGTCGTAGAGACCGGCCATCATCATGGTGCTCAGAATCTCCGGGATATTCTCAGCCTTGATCACCCGCTCGCCGGTCGCGGGGTTGACGCCGTCGTTGGCGAGCGTTGCGCCCATCTTGGCGAGCTGCAGTGCATTCACGCCCACCGAGCACTGCTTGGTGTAGACGTCCACCGACTCGAAGGGATCGGAGTAAATGCGGTCGTACTTCGCCAGCAGATACGACAGCGCCTTGTTGCCGGTGTTGGTAGCAGCCTCGGACTTGTAGACATCGTCCATGAGCGTGAGCTGCTCGCCGGCCGCCTTGCTGTAGAAGTTGAGTATCTTCTGCCACTTCTCATCGGCGCTCTTTGCAGAGACCAGACTCACCGTGGCAATGGCACCCGCGTTCACCAGTGGATTGCCGGTGTGCGTCGGCATGTCGACCACCGCGAGCGGCGAATTGAACGGGCGTCCGGTCGGCTCCGAGCCGATCTTCTCGAACACCTTGTCGACGCCCTGCTCTTCCATGGCGAGCGCGAGCGAATAGACCTTGGAGATCGACTGAATGGAGAACGAGGTCTTCACATCGCCGACGGTAACCACCTGATTGTTGGTACTGACTACTGCGATACCGAACAGGGTGGGATTCACCTGCGCAAGCGCCGGAATGTAGTCGGCGTTCTTGCCCCGGGTATCGCTCTTGAACTTGTCGTAGGCCTCCTGAACGATGGCCTGGATCCGTTGACGCGTTGGCGCGACCGGGCTGGTCTTCGCGCCGGAGGCCTTGGGTGCCGCTTGCGCCTCGGCATCCACAGATCCGAGGAGGAATGCCGTGCTGGTCAATGCCAGGAGTACGGCTAGAGGCGGAATTGGTCTGGCATTCATCTGTTTTCTCCCGTCATAGCTGCTAATGATCGTTCTTTACAGCAGGATTTGAAGTCGTGTTTGAAAGAATTGGGTGGCGCCGCTCAGGCCAAAACGGTCCAGCACGCCGTATCCATAGGTGAACTCCATGCGGACATTGTCTGAGAGATACCAGCTCACCATTGGCGTGATGCGCCAGAATTTTCCGCCCTGAATCGTTCCTGAGTCGAGGTCGGTATAAGAGAAGCGCAGCACCCCCTCCCACGCCCCAGGTCCGCCCTCAAACACGGTACGCGCAGGCGATACCGCCTCGAAAAACGCACCGCGTGTGTTGTACGGGCGCACCTCACCCGTGAACAGGTAGGCTGCGAACACCTCACCCCCGTGGAAGAGCGGATTGTCCGTCTGTTGCGAGCTCACCTTGTTCAGGAAGTACTCCATCCCGAACATGAGCGATCCGGGCCGGTAGTAGGCCTCGACCCCGAGTGCGTTGGCGTGGTTTGCTGGAAATTTTCCCGTATCAATCGCATAGGTTTGCGCCTGGAACACCTCGGGCCGGGAGCGGTATTGGAGCTGGCCGTTGTTCGCCTCGGCGAATCGCCCTTCCACTGCCAGGTGCAGCAACGGCTTGTCGCTGCCAGCATTGGGTAGCCACACCGCGCGGCCCACGAATTGACTGTCATTCTTGTTGAAGGATTCGGTCTGCGACAACTCGTCCATGAAGTAACCGACGTTGTACACGAGTTTGCCGCTGGGAATCCGGCCGGTCCATTTGATCCCGTCCGCCAAAATCGGGATCAGCGCTTCATTCATCGTCGCCCGTTCTCCCGTCCAGGTGAAGTATCCGACCATGATCTTGTTTGACGAGAAGCCTTCCTTGGTGCGACCGATGAAGAAGCCTCCCAACAGCTCAGGAACATCGACCATCAGCCCTGTCTGGCGAAATCGCCACGCCTTGGCCGACCCGTCGTACATGTAGCCGAGGGTGTAGGTGAGCCTAGGTATCGTAGGGAATCGTCCTTTGAGCAACAGACGGAAATCGCGCACAGCGGCTACCGGGCTGAGAGTCATCTGTTGCTTGCTGTTCGCATCCTGTGCGTAAGCCGAATAATCGTAGCCAAAGCCAGCGCCGACACGCAGCGTGAAGTAAGGTCCCTGGTAGTGATTCCATGCCACGAGCTGGCGGCGCGGCTCAACGCCATCGGCTTCGGCCGCGTCCAGCTGATCGTCCAGCGCGGGAGCCGTCGCGGCGGCTTGCGAAGCAGCGGCTTCCTCGCCCTGCGCTACGGCGCCGAAGAGTGCCATCAGCGCTGCACAGGCTGCCCCAAGCAGGGTCGTCAGCGCTCCGGGACGAGGCCTCTTTACACGCCCGCGCTCTCCGCGCTGTTGCCTCCTACATGCTGATCCTTGCACGCGCACAGACTCCCCGCGCCTGCCTGGCCATTGGCGCAAGCGCCGGTTCAATAGGTGGAGTAGAGCTTCTGAATGTCCGCCGGCGTCCGTTGCTTCAAGAGGGCCAGCGTCAGCAGGATGCGCGACTTCTGTGGGTTTAGCTCGTCCGATGCTATAAAGCCCAGCTTGTCGTCATCGAGCTCCACGTTGCGGCCGACCACCCCAGTGGGGACGCGGCTGCTGCGGACCACCACCACACCCTTCTTCACCGCCTGCGCGGCGGCATCCACAGATCCCTTGTTCATATTGCCGTTGCCGACACCCGCAATCACGAGGCCCTTCACCGCGCCACTCGCCACATCGGTAGTGATGAGGTCCGGGGACATGTCGAGGTCCGCGAAGATGATGTCCACCCGTGGCAGCTTAGTCACATTCGTGATGTCGAACTCGCTCTGGCTGGTGTGCTTCCACGGCGGGTTGTTGTAGTAGTCCGTCTTGCCGTAGTGAACGATGCCGACGATGCCGCGCTTGGGCGACATGAAGGTTTCCACCGCGGTGGTGCTCATCTTGGTGAGAGAGTGGGCCGCATGTATCTCATCGTTCATCACGACCAGCACACCGTGCCCCTTGGCCTTGGGATCGGCAGCCACGGCGACCGCGTTGTAGAGATTGAGTGGGCCGTCGGCGCTCACCGCAGTCGAGGGACGCATCGAGCCGACCAGCACCACGGGTTTGTCCGTCTTTACCGTCAGATTGAGGAAATAGGCCGACTCCTCCATGGTGTCGGTGCCGTGGGTGATGACGATCCCATCGACATCAGCCTTGGGTGCCAGCTCGTTGATGCGTTTCGCCACCTTGAGCAGGATGTCGAATGACATGTCCTGCGAGCCGACATTCGAGATCTGCTCGCCCTTGACGCTCGCGAGTTTCTCGATACCGGGCACCGCGGCCAGCATGGCATCGATGGTCACCGCCCCGGAGGTGTAGCCCGCCTGCGTCCCCGACGCAGCCGCCCCGGCAATGGTGCCGCCGGTGGCCAGGATGACAATGTTGCGTTTCTTCGGTTGTGCCTGCTGCGCCTGTTGCGCCAGCGCGCCGTCGGACAGGATCAAGGTCAGCACGGTGAGCAGTGCTACCCAGATTCGTGATGCGGTCATGTGGTTTCTCCTGGCAGAATCGTTCGGTTCGCTTATTGATACTTGCTCTTGTCGAGATTCGTGAGCTTCGTGGGATCGAGCAGGTCCTTGATCTGCTGCTCGGTCAGCAGGTTCTTCTCACGAATCACCTCGATCGCACCCTTGCCGGTCTTGTAGGCTTCATTGGCCACTTCCGTGGCTTTCTCATAGCCGAGGACCGGGTTGAGCGCCGTGACGATGCCGACCGTCGTCTCCATGTAGTGCGCCAGCACCTTCTCATCGGCGACGATGCCATCCACGCACTTGGTGCGCAGCGTGCGTGAGCCATTCATCAACAACTGCTGCGACTCCATAACGGAGATCCCCGCCAGTGGCTCATAGGCATTGAGCTGCAGCTGCCCGGATTGCGCGGCGTGGGCGATTCCCGCGTCATTCCCCATCACCCGAAATGCAATGACGTTCATCAGCTCCGGCATCACCGGGTTGACCTTGCCGGGCATGATGGAGGAGCCCGGCTGCATCGCCGGCAAATCGATCTCGTTGAGTCCGGCGCGGGGTCCGGAGGCGAGCAGAATGAGATCGCTCGAGATCTTCGACAGTACGATCGCGGTGCTCTTCAGTGCCGCGGAGTACACAACGAACGCCTGCTGATCCCAGGTGGCGGCGAACATGTCGCCGGCCGGCACGATGGGCTTGCCCGTGATCTTGGCGAGCTCGGCCGCAACCACCGGCGGATAGCCCTTGGGTGTGTTGAGCTCGGAGCCGATGGCGGTCGCTCCCATGTTCACCACGTCCAGGTATTTCTCGGCATCCCGCAGCAGCTGGATTTCGCTCTCGAGCGCCGCGGCAAATGCGTAGAACTCCTGACCTACCGTCATGGGAACCGCATCCTGCAGCTCGGTGCGGCCCATCTTCACCACTTCGAGATACTGCTTGCCCTTGGCGCGGAAGGAGCTCACCAGCTGCTGCAGCTCCGCGACGAGCTTGTCATTGCGCAGCAGGAACGCCACCTTGATCGCGGTCGGATAGGAGTCGTTGGTCGACTGCGACATGTTGAGATCGTCATGCGGCTCGAGGAACTGGTATTCGCCCTTCTTGTGGCCGGTCAGCTCGAGTCCGATATTGGCCATGACCTCATTGACGTTCATGTTGGCCGAGGTGCCGGCGCCACCCTGGTACCAGTCCACCATGAACTGGTCGCGATACTTGCCCGCCATGAGTGCGTCATACGCCTTGTTGATGGCGGTCAGGCGCTCGGGCTTCATCGCGCCGAGCTTGGTGTTGGCGCGCGCCGCGGCGAGCTTGACCATCGCGAAGCCTTCGATGAACTCCGGGTAGGTGTTGATCGGTACGTTGGAGATCTGAAAATTCTCCAGCGCGCGTGCCGTCTGCACCCCGTAATAGGCGTCCGCCGGCACGGCCTTGTCCCCGAGCAGATCGTGCTCCATGCGCGTCGCCCCGGGCTTGGCCGCCTTGGCCGCCGGCGCGGCGTACACAGGCGGCAGCGCGCTCGCCGTGAGAACCACCAGGGACCCGATCATCGCGAGTCGTTTCGTCACATGCGCATTCATGACCGCTGCACCTCTTAAATATTCTTAAAGCTTCGCGCCGAAGTCGTACTTGACCGAGAACTGGAAACGCACGTCATCGCCGGTGGTGCCGTCGTTGTTGTGCAGCTTGCCCCACATCAGTTCGCCGCCGACCATCACCCTGGCGGCCGGGTACATGAGCAGGTTGATCGAGGCATATTCACCCTTGTGGAAGGTGGTCGCGCTCTGGAAGTTGGTGTTGTCCACCTTGGTGAAGCTGTAGCCGAGCGATGTGGACCAGGTGCTGTTCCAGTAATGATCGTAGTAGGCCATGACTCCGGTGAGCGGCACCGCTTTGCTGCCAATGCCCGGGGGAGTGCCCGTGGGGTCGGTGGTCGGCGCAATGTCCATGCCGCCGTCGTTCATGTAGCTCGCGATGCCGTCCCCGTAGACGACCGAGAGCAGCAACTTGTCTTTGTCGATCGTGTTGAATGCAGCGGTGGCATCGATGCCCCATCCGGTTTGCCAGCCCCTCTGGAATGGCTCACCTTGGAAGGAGTACTCGAAGCCCACCCGGCGCAGGATTGCAGCGAGCTGGTAGTGGCCCCAGGTGTCGTCGTGCCGGAACTGCGCGGTGAGGTCCGGAATTGTCTGGTTTCCGCGAACGGTCGCACTATCGAAGTTCGGGATCTCGCGGATGTTGCCGGGGTCGACGTCGTTGCTCGGTTTCTCGATGGCGAACGCGATCGCATCGTTGGCGGTCCGGTACGCCGTCCAGCGTATCTGAACGTTGCGGAAGAACACCATGCCGGGCGGACCCCAGTAGTCGATCACGTTGGGAAAGACGTCGATATCCATGAAGAGGCTGTGTGTCTGTCCCGCGAGCAGCTGCCCCCACTCGCCATAGGCGTGGCGCAGACGGATCGTCGTCTTGCCCTGATCGGCGCCGACGCCGAACATGTCGAACTCGAATTTGAAGTTGAGCGGCGGCGCGTGATCGCTGGTCGGCAGCGTTCCTTTCACGCCGAAACGGCTCTGCTTGACGCTGAGGCTCGATTGCCCGTTGGTGCCGAATTCTCCCTCCGGGGCGGCGATCCTCGACGGCCGGAATGCGTCCTGCCAGTTGGGGTCGACGCGCTTGGTGTCCTGGATATAGTCGGCCATTGCGAAGCCGTAGATCTCGAAATTCCGGGTCGCGTCCTGCGCCCGGGCTGCCTGCCATGTGCCCGCGCCGAGGGCGGCCATCATCACCAGCGCAGACGGTCCGACAACTTTCATACCGCTCCCTCCCGCGAGAAATTTCGCGACTGTAATGCGATCGCTAACTCAACCTGCTGGCCACGGTTTGGGTCATGCCTTCCCATTCGTAGCGGTCGCGCGCCGTAGCGTGTCCACGATGAGCGCGCCCGGATCGGTCTTGCGAAAAAAGCCCACGCAACCCCGCCGTTCCGCTTCCGCGCGGTAGGCGGGATCATCGTGCGCAGTAATAAAGATCACCGGTTGGTGACTGCCCTCCGCCTGCAGCTTGCGCTGCAGTTCCAGCCCTGACATGCCGGTGAGCTGGATATCGACCAACAGGCAGGCGAAGAACGGACGCGTCGGAGCAGCGAGGAAGCTCTCCGCCGAATCGAATCCGCTTGGCTCGAAGCCTGCGCCGCGCAACAGGCGTCCGAGCGCCCGATTGGCGCTGGCATCATCGTCGATAATTGCCACGCTCTTCGTGCCCATGGACGTCGCCGGGCACGCTAGCAGCGCCCAGGAGGCGCGCCTACTGCCCCTAGGGGCAGGGCTGTCGGGGCGCTTCGAACAGGCCGGCCTGGCTCGCCAGGGTGGTGAGCTCCGCAACCGAGCGCACCCCGAGCTTGGTGGTGATCGCGCTGCGATGCAGCTTGACGGTGCGCTCGTGTATGCCGAGCGCTGCGGCAATCTGTTTGTTCATCCTGCCGTGCACCACCTGCTCGAGCACCTCCCGCTCGCGCTCGGTAAGCCCGGCAAACCGCCGTCCCAGCTGCTCGTGCCGGTCGCGCGAGGCTCGCGCGTTTGCGTCACGTTCGAGAGCCCGCCCCACCGCTGCGAGCAGGGTGTGCTGCGGAGCGCACTTGTCGAGAAAATCGACTGCTCCCTGGCGCATGGCCGACACCGCGCTCGGGACATCTCCCTGCCCGGTGAGAAACACAAAAGGCAGCCCGACGCTCGCCTCCGCACAGGCTTCCTGCAGCTGCAGGCCATCGAGCCCCGGCATGCGGAGGTCCGCCAGCACACAGCCCGGGCCAGCCGTGGCCTCATCACTCGAGAGATGCGTCAGCAGATCCCCGCCGGAGGCGTAACTCTGAACGCTGAGCCCGGTGGCGGTCAGCATGCGAGTCAAGGCGGTGCGGAACGAGGGATCGTCGTCAACGACATACACGATCCCGGGATTCATGATGCGGCACCCTGCGCCTGGAACAGTGTGAAACGGAACGTCAGGCCGCGCCCGCTCGGTGCACGCTCGGCCCACAACCGTCCGCCGTGCGCCTCGATGATGGTGCGCGAGATCGGCA
>Ga0306926_10003358_pt1 | contig 16574 bp, 10 predicted proteins | sample flu12Cox44000178_FD_203759 | JGI IMG/M metagenome (GOLD analysis project Ga0306926, IMG submission 203759) | Lab enrichment of tropical soil microbial communities from Luquillo Experimental Forest, Puerto Rico - flux8day.12C.oxic.44.000.178 (v2)... | ecosystem: Environmental > Terrestrial >... | reverse complement strand
TCCGACGTTTTGCCACGGCGCTGCCCGGCGCGTCCAGCAGTTCAGGCTCTCCTTCCCCGGTGCGGAGCTGCCGAGTAAGCTTGTGCACGACGATAATCGGGAAGATGCGAATGGCGCTCGTGCGCGTCGCCGCCCTGGTCTGCGCTTGCCTCCTGCTCGGCGCGGCAAATTGCTTCGCCGAAGATCCGTTCTACCGGGGCAAGCGGATTACCCTTCTGATCAATTTTGCGACCGGCGGTCCAACCGATATCGAGGGTCGCCTGTTCGCCAAGCACGTCGCGCGGCACATCGATGGAGAGCCGACGATCGTCATTCAGAACATGGAGGGAGCCGGCGGCGTCGTCGGCGCGAAATATTTGGGGGAGGTGGCGCCGCGCGACGGCACGATGGCCGGTTACTTCACCGGCACCGCCTTCATATACGCGCTCGATCCTGACCGCTTCCGGGTGGATTTCAAAAGTTACGAATTCGTTGCCACCCAACCCGGCACCACCGTGCATTTCGTGCGTACCGATGTTGCGCCCGGCATGAAAGCGGCGAGCGATATCGTCAAAGCCAAAGGGCTGATCGGCGGCGGGTTGAGCATCGATACGCCCAAGGACCTGCGCATGCGCTTTGCCTTCGACATGCTGGGCCGTCACCGGTTATCGCTCGAGCCCGGCGGCGCGGCTCGCCTTTCAGCGCGGCGAGATCAACTTCTTCGCGGAATCGCCGCCCAGCTATCGCGGCGTGGTCGAGCCGAGCATGGTGAAGACGGGACAAGCGATCCCGGTGTTCTATGATCCCGGCTACGATGGCAAAAGTTTCTTCATGCCCGACGGCGTCGCCGGGCTGCCGATTCTGCCGCTCCACGAGCTTTATCGGAAAATCAGGGGCGCCATGCCCTCCGGCCGATTGTGGGAGATCTACAAATCGATCATCGGCGCCGATGGCATCATCCAACGGGTGATCGTGATGCCGCCGAGCGCGCCGCAGTCGGCGATTGAGGCCTGGCGCAGCGCGATCATGCGCGTCAACGAAGATCCGGCCTACGCGGAAGAGGCGGAAAAAACTTTTGGCTTTGTGCCGCAGTGGAAGGCGGGAGCGGACACGCCAAAGATCGCGCAGTCCGCCTTGTCGATATTGCCTGATGTGCGTGCCTTCCTCGCCGACTACATGAAGAATGTGCCCAAGTAAGAAGTGAAGCAGCCCGGCTTACAGCAGCCCGGGAATCCATCGCTTCACCCGCGCCTGATAGGCCGCATATTCCGCGCCAAATTGTGCGCGCAGGCGCTCCTCGTCGGCAAGCACACGGCGGTGCAACCAGATCGCCTGCAGAACAAACAGGGCGAAGGCAAACCACGACCAGAAGGTCACGGCCAATCCGAGCAGGAAAATGAGATGGCCGAGATACATCGGATTGCGCGTGTAGGCATACGGTCCGCCGCCAACCAGACGTTCCGGCGGCACGGTGATGCCGGGACCGCCGCCGCCGTGCAGCAGGCGATAATTTCCGGTGAGCCGGTATTGCAAATATCCCCACACCAGAAACAGCGCGCCCCACGGCACGACGACGATCTGTCCGCGCCGGATCGCAAGCTCGAACAGGACCACGCAAATCGGATAGATGAGGAACGTGCGCAGAGGCGTCCGCGCGAGCAAACGGCGAACCGTGCGCGATAGTTCGGCTAGAGGCACCGGCGCGGCCCCTCGGCCGTTCCTTGTCACCGCCGCGCTTGCGTGAGCACATTGAGCGTGATCGGCGTTCCCGAACGGACCGCGTCGAGACCGCGGCGCAGCGCCGGCACAAGGTCGCCCGGCGCTTCGACCTTTTCGCCGCGGCCACCGCAGGTCTCGATCACCTTCTCGTAGTCCGGCGCCGGCTTGAGCTCGGTCAGCGCCATGACGTTGGCCTTGGCGGCGCGACCCTCGGGAAAGACGTCCAGCGTCGACTGGCGCACCGCCAGCCAGGACTGGTTGTTGGCAATCACGGTCAGCGTCGGCAGCTGCTCCGCCCGGGCCACGTAGTGATACGGGACCGGATTGCCGAACATGTAGGAGCCGTCGCCGACGGTCACGATCACCTCGCGCTCCGGGGCCGCGAGCTTGGCGCCGAGCCCGGCGCCCATGCCGAAGCCGAGCCCTCCCGAGAGCAGGCCCCCCATATAGGTGAGCGGTTTCCTGAGCTCGAGCACCGGGAGCGGTGCGCCCAGCTCGCTGATGACGATGGCATCCTCCGATTTCACCTGATTGATGCAGGCGGCGAGCCAGGCGGGATGAATCGGTGTTTGATCCTTCACCGTGTCAATCAGCTTGCGGCGCTTGGCGAGGATCTCCTCGCGCATCTGCGCCAGCGCCTTGCGCCGGCGCTCGACCGTGGATTGCCGCGACTTCATCGCCTCGGAAAGGTTCTCCTGCAACATCGTGAGAGCCGCGAGCGACGAGCCGGCGATCAGCAGATCGGTTTCCAGCTCGCGGAATGGATAGCGCGTCTCCAGCGGATCGCTGCCGATATGAATGACCTTGGCATCCTTGCGCGGCTGAACGAGGCGCGGCATCCACGGCACGACACTGTCGATCACGATCACCACGTCGGCCTTCGGCAACAGCGCGCCCAGGTCGTAGCCGAGGTGCATGGGATGATCGGTCGGCAGATTCATGTCGCGCGGCTCCGACTGCACGACCGGCAACGCGAACTCATCGGCGAGCGCGGCCAGTGCGCTCACCGCCGCGGGCACGCGCCCGATGCTGGAAGTGACGATCAGCGGAAATTCCGCCTTGGCGATGAGCGAGGCCGCCTGTTCGATCGCGGCGCGCGCCGGCTCGGGCGTCAGCGCGCCCAGCGGACGCACGCCGTCACGGCGCGGCTCGACCGCGGGGGCGGCGAGAACTTCGCGCGGCAAGGTCAGATAGACCGGGCCGCGCGGCTCGCTCATGGCGATATCGAGCGCACGGTCGACCACGGCCTCGACCGGCTGCCCCGCACGCAACTCGTAGTCCCATTTGACGTATTCGCGCAGCATGCCGCCCTGATCGAAGGCCTCCTGGCCCCAGTGGATCGGGCGGTTGCGCGAGGCGATGCTGCCAGTCTCGGTAATCGGCGTGCGGCCGGCGGCGAGCAGCACCGGAACGTTGTCGCGCGCCGCATTGATGATGCCGTTGATCGCGTTTGCGGTGCCGACGGTCACGTGCACCATGACCGCAGCCGGCTTGCCGGCGATGCGGTAATAGCCGTGCGCCATCGCCATGGCGACGTTCTCGTGCGGAACGACCATGAAGCGCGGCGCCTTGGCACCGCGGTCGTGGGCGAGCGCCTCGACGATGGGCGCGAAGTCGGTGCCGGCATTGGCGAACACGTATTCGATCCCGCGCTCCCCGAGGCGCGCGATATAGGCCTGCGCCGCCATGCCGTCGTGCGTCTTGGTTTCACTCACGGTCGCATCCATTTCTCAGATTTCGAGCGCCGCAAGGTGACCCTCCCTCACCGGGCTGTCAATCAAGCGCAACGCCGATTTGGCCCAGTGATTTCGAGCAATCTCGGTGCAGGCAGCAGCCTTTTGACCCCGGCAAATCGGCCATGCGATAACCGCCCCCGCCGTTCGAGTGCCGATCAGGAGCAATTCATGCCCGACGATAAAAAACAGAGCCACACATTGGCCGACCACCTGCTGGGCCAGGATTTCGTTCACGAGCACGACGGCGACGCGGATCACGATCACGACCATTTCGAGTTCGATCCCGAGGAGCGGATCGAGGACAACCCGATCTGGATTCAGGATCACGTCACGCTGGTGACAGTGGGCATCGATATCGGCTCGTCGGGGACGCAGGTGATCTTCTCGCGCATCAACCTGCGCCGCTACGGCGAAGACCTCACCAGCCGCTACTACGTCGTCTCGCGCGAGACCCTGTTCCAGTCGCCGGTGGCGTTGACGCCCTATTCGAGCGACGAACGCATCGACGACACGGCGCTCGGCACCATCATCGACGAGGCTTACGCGGTGGCGGGGATCAAGCCCGAGGAGATCGACACCGGCGTCGTCATCTTGACCGGCGAGGCGCTGCGCCGCGAGAACGCCGAGGCCATCGCCGGCCTGTTGGCGGAGCAGCGCGGCGATTTCGTCACCGCCACCGCCGGCCACCACATGGAGGCAATGCTGGCGGCCTACGGCTCGGGCGCGTCAAAAGTGTCCTATGACGAGGGCAAGCGCATTCTCAACATCGATATCGGCGGCGGCACCACCAAGCTGGCCATCGTCGAGAAGGGCGATGTGGTGGCGACCGCGGCGGTGCACATCGGCGGCCGCCTGCACGTCATCGACAAAGGCACGCTCGTGCGCCTCGATCCCGCCGGCAAGTTTCACGCGCGCCAGGCCGGTTTCGACTGGAAGCGGGGCGACCGCATCTCGCCGGATGCTCTCGCTCAGCTCGCGGACGGCATGGCAGACACGTTGGTCGCCGCGCTCACGCAGCGCCCGATGCCCCATGCGGTCACGCATCTATTCCTGACCGATCCGATCGATGCGTTCGGCCGCATCGATGGCATCATGTTCTCGGGCGGCGTCGGCGAATACGTCTACGGCCGTGAAGACCGCGACTTCGGCGACATGGGCCGGCGCCTCGGCCGCGCCATCCGGCGCAGAGTGGACCAAGGCGCGCTGCCGTGGCCGCTGCTGCCGCCCGGCGAATGCATCCGCGCCACTGCGCTCGGCGCCTCCGAATACAGCGTGCAGTTGAGCGGCAATACCAGCTACATCTCGAAACCGGGCGAGCTGTTGCCGCGCCGCAATCTGCAGGTGCTGCAGCCGCCCTACACGTGTGGAGAGGCGATCGGTTCCGCGAGCCTCGCCAAGGCGATCCGGGCGCATTTCACGGCGTTCGATCTGATCGAGGGGGAAGGCGAGGTGGCGTTGGCGCTGCGCTGGCAAGGGGCGCCCTCCTATGAGCGCATCTCCGCCTTTGCCGAGGGCATCCGGCACGGGCTTGCCACCACGATCGAGCGCAGGAAACCGATCTATCTTATGCTCGACGGCGACATCGCGCAGACCTTGGGCGCGATCCTGCGCGAAGAGCTTCTGGTCGAGAGCGAGATTCTGGCGATCGACGGCGTGGTGCTGCGCGATTTCGATTACATCGACCTCGGACGCATCCGCATGCCGTCGTTCACGGTTCCGGTCACGATCAAGTCGCTTCTGTTCAGCGAGGATCCGCGGCGCGGCCGGCCGATGCAGCGCATCCATCATCATGAGCATGGGCACGATCACGGTCATGGACATGGCCACGATCATGATCATCCACACGGGCACCACCACCATCACGCGCATGATTAGGCTCGCTTCGGTGGACGCAGACGCCGCGTGCGAACGCGCCTGAATGACCGCCAGGAGCACCGAGCTGACTGCTGCAGACGGGCGCATGGCGTGGCGCCCACTCAGGTCGCAGCTCGATTGGAAATGGGCGGTGATCGGCGTTCCGGTCGCGCTGGTGATCTGGCTTGCGCTGGTGCCGCTCGTTTTTCTCCTCTGGCAGGCCTTTCTCACGCCACAGACCGCCACGCTGTCGGCGCAGTACACGCTGGAGAACTTCCGCGACGCCTATCTCGATCCGGAGAATGTGGGTCTGTTCTTCAACTCGCTGCAGTTCGCAGTGGGCGCCGCCTCCGTCTCGCTGGTCATTGGTACCGGGCTCGCCTGGATGAACGAGCGCACCAACACGCCGTTCAAGGCACTGTTCTTCGCGCTCGCGATTATTCCCCTGGTGATCCCCGGCATTCTCTTCACGGTGTCCTGGATCATGCTGGCCAGTCCGAAGATCGGCCTCGTCAATCTCGCGCTGCAAGGGCTGTTCGACACCGACGCGGTGTTCGTGAACATCTACACGATGGCGGGAATGATCTGGGTCGACGGCCTGCACTATTCGCCGATGGCGTTCCTGCTGATGAGCGCGGCGTTCCGCTCGATGGACCCCGCGCTCGAGGAGCAGGCAGCGATGAGCGGCGCCTCGGTGCCACAGGTCGCGCGCCGGATCACCTTGCAGCTAGCCTGGCCGGCCGCGCTCGGATCGTTGCTGATCCTGTTCGTCCGCTCCATCGAATCATTCGAGGTTCCCGCGCTGTTAGGCCTGCCAGTCGGCATCCATGTCTATACCTCGTCGATCTATCAGGCGATCCACCAATATCCGAGCCAGATTGGCCTCGCCGCGGCCTACGCGATAACACTGCTGTTGATCACCTCGCTCGGCATCTACGCGCAGTCGCGACTATCCAGCCAAGGCGCGCGCTTTTCCACCGTCACCGGCAAGGGCTTTCGGCCGCGCACCATCGATCTCGGCAAATGGCGCTACTTCACAGCATCACTGTTCATTCTTTATTTCATCGTGATCGTGCTGCTGCCGTTCCTGGTGCTGCTGTGGTCCTCGACGCAAAAGTTCTACAGCGCGCCGTCGTGGGCGGCGCTCGGCCGCATGAGCCTCGATTCCTATCGTGCCGTGCTCGACTACCCGCAGTTTGCCGGCACCGTCTGGAACAGCCTGGTGCTGGCCCTTGGGAGCGCCACCATCATCATGCTGGTCTCGGCGGTCGTCGCATGGATTGTGGTGCGCACGCGAATACCGGGACGCTGGATGCTCGACAATCTGGCATCTCTGCCGCTGGTGTTTCCCGGCCTGGTGCTCGGGCTTGCCATCATGGTGTGTTATCTCTACGTGGACATCGGCATTTACGGCACGCTCTGGATCATGCTCATCGCCTATGTCACGCGCTTCCTCCCCTACGGCATGCGCTACAACTCGGCCTCCATGCTGCAAATCCATAAAGAGCTCGAAGAATCGGCGGCGATGAGCGGCGCATCTTGGAGCATGATGTTCCGCCGCGTGGTGCTGCCGCTGCTCAAGCCAGGGCTGCTCGCCGGCTTCATCTATGTGATGATCGTCTCGATACGGGAGCTCGCCAGCTCGATTCTGCTCTATTCGCCGGGCTCGGAAGTGGTGTCGATCATGATCTGGGAGCTGTGGCAGAATGGGCAGTACGTGGAGCTTTCCGCCCTCGGCGTCATGCTGATCGTCGCGCTGTTCCTGCTGGTGATGGTCGCGCAGCTTTTGGGCAGACGGTTCGGAATCGCGGAAACGTAAACGGGGGATGGGAACGTGCTGCGCGTAGGATCGCTGTTCACCGAATATGCCAATGAGCGCGGCGAAGCGGTCAAAGCCGTGCAGGACGTCAGCTTCGAGGTGCCGGAAGGAAAGCTGTTCACCCTGCTCGGGCCTTCCGGCTGCGGCAAGACCACCACGCTGCGCTCAATTGCCGGACTGGAGAAGCCGCGCTCCGGCGTGATCGAAGTGAGCGGGCGCGTCGTCTATTCTTCGGAAAAGCGAATCTTCGTCGCTCCCAACAAGCGCAATTTCGGCATGGTGTTCCAGTCCTACGCGATCTGGCCGCACATGAATGTCTTTCAGAATGTCGCCTTCCCGCTCGAGGTGCGCCGTCTTGCCAAGAAGGACATCCGCGAAAAAGTCATGCGCGTATTGGAGACGGTCGCGCTCGCGGAGCTGGTGGATCGCGACGCTACCAAGCTTTCCGGCGGCCAGCAGCAACGTCTCGCGCTGGCGCGCGCGTTGGTCATGGAGCCGCAGCTCTTGCTGCTCGACGAGCCCCTCTCCAATCTCGATGCCAAGCTGCGCGACCGCATGCGCTCCGAGCTCAAGCGGCTGCAGCGCGAGCTCAATCTCACGACCGTCTATGTCACCCATGACCAGAGCGAGGCGCTGGCGCTCTCGCACGAGATCGCGGTGATGAACGAGGGTCGCGTCGTTCAGGTCGGGACACCGCGCCAGATTTACGAGCAGCCCCACGACAAGTTCGTCGCCGATTTCGTCGGCACCACCAATTTCATCGACGGGGTCGTGACCGCGCTCGAGGCCGGCCGCTGTGTCGTCAGCTCCGGCATCGGCGAGCTCAAGGCGCATGCCAGTAACGGCATTGGCAAGAACGCGCGCGTCACTGTCTCGGTGCGACCCGAGGACGTGGAACTGTCGGAAACGCCGCTCCCCGTCGCGGACGGCGACAACGCCTACAAGGGGACCGTCAGCGCGAAGGACTTTTTGGGCGACTATCTCGACTTTCGCGTGAAGGTCGGTGAGATCGAGCTGCTAGCCAAGGCCCATCCGTCCTTGCGCACCCCGACCGGCGATCCGATTTACCTGCGGATGCGAGCGGAAAAATGTGTGGCGATCAGCAGTCAGTAATCAGGGATCAGGTATCAGCAACGCGCGCTGAGCTCTGATCTCTATCACTGATGCCCTGATCCCTGAAAGGAGCAAATAATGGCCAAAGACGCCGTCGTCTCGGAAGAGCTGGCGAAGAAATTCGCGACCGAAAAAGATACGCCCTATCTGCGTTGGGTGCGCGGCGAAGGTCTCGACATCATCAGCGCGCATTACGTGCGCAACCTTCGAACGGTCGAGCTCAAGCCGTGGGCGCGGCGCGGCGGATCCGGCGTCTACATCAACCACGAAGCCTCGCGCACCTCCAACGACTGCTACGTCTGCGAGATTTCGGCGGGAGGCAAGCTTGCGCCGCAGCGTCAGCTGTTCGAGGAGATGATCCTGGTGCTCGACGGCCGCGGCTCCACCACGGTGTGGAACGACGCCGGCAAACGCATCACCTTCGAGTGGAAGGCGGGCGCGATGTTCGCCATTCCGCTCAACTGCTGGCATCAGCACTTCAACGGCTCGGGCCAGATGCCGGCGCGCTACGTCGCGGTCACCAACGCGCCGCCGGTGATCAACCTCTACGAGGATGTCGAGTACATCTTCAACACCAGCTACGATTTCAAGAACCGGTTCAACGGCGAGCCCGACTATTTCAGCGCCAAGGGCGATCAGAAAGGCTTTCTGCTGGTCACCAATTTCGTCGCCGACGCGGTCAACCTGCCGCTGATCACCGCCAAGGAGCGCGGCGCCGGCGGCGGCCACATCCGCTTCAATATGGCGAAAGGCTCGATGAACAGCCACATCTCGCAGTTTCCGATCGGCACCTACAAGAAGGGCCATGCGCATGGGCCCGGTGCGCATGTGATCATCCTCTCGGGCGATGGCTATTCGCTGATGTGGCCCGAGGGCGACGAGCCGCGCCGCTACGACTGGGAGGTGGGCACGCTGATCGTGCCGCCCAACATGTGGTTCCACCAGCATTTCAACGGCGGCACCACGCCGGCGCGCTATCTCGCCTTCAAGCACGAGGGCGTCGCCATTCGCAACGCGCAGGGCGTGCCCAAGGCCTGGATCAGCCGCCGCCTCGGCGGCGATCAGATCGACTATGCCGACGAGGAGCCGATGGTGCGCAAAATGTTCGCCGACGAGCTGGCGAAGAGCGGGCTCACGCCGCGCATGGATCAGGCCTACGCTCAGGAGCTCGCCGACCTGCCGCCATTGGCGAAGGCAGGGTAAAACCCACGGTCATGCGGGCATAGCGCGTCGAAGACGCGCGTAAACGCGCTGGTGACCCGCGCATCCATGCTCCGCGGAAACGATGCCGGCGATGCCGGGAAGTGACGTATGCGCAGCTACGGCCGCAGCGCGCGCGCTGCCGAGCGCAGCAACGTGCCGGGCTCGCGATGCTCGCGCGCGCCCCACAGCCGCCGGTGCAGCTTGTCCAGCAGCAGATAGATCACCGGCGTCGTGTAGAGCGTCAGCATCTGGGAGACCAAGAGCCCGCCAACGATGGTGATGCCGAGCGGCCTGCGCAGCTCCGAGCCGGGGCCGCTCGCGATCACCAGTGGCACGGCGCCGAGCAGCGCCGCCATCGTGGTCATCATGATCGGCCGAAAGCGGTTGAGGCATGCCTCGAAAATCGCCCGCTCCGGGGATAACCCGCGCTTGCGCTCACCCTCGAGCGCGAAGTCGACCATCATGATTCCGTTCTTCTTGACGATGCCGATCAGCAGGATGATGCCAATAAAGGCGATCAGCGAAAGCTCGCTGCTGAAGATCTGCAACGCGAGCAGCGCGCCCAGTCCGGCCGAAGGCAGCGTCGAGATGATGGTGACGGGGTGCGCCAGGCTCTCGTACAGCACGCCGAGCACGATGTAGACCGCGATCAGCGCCGCGATGATCAGCACAGGTTGCGCGCCGACCGACATTCGGTAGGCGCGCGCGTCGCCGGCGTATTCGGCGTGGAGGGTATCGGGCAGATGCAGCTCGGCCACCGCCTGATCGACGCGCCGCGTCGCTTCCGCGATCGGGACCCCCTCCTCAAGACTGAAGCTGATGGTGATCGCGGGGAACTGCCCCTGATGGTTGACGATCAGGGGAGATAGCCCGCGCTGGATCTTGGTCACGGCGGCGAGCGGAACCTGCGTGTTGTTGGCGCCGCTCACGTAGATTCGATCCAGGTTGACGGGATCGCGCTGATATTGCGGATCGACTTCGAGCACCACGCGGTACTGGTTGCGCTGGGTGTAGAGCGTCGAGACCTGCCGTTGCGCGTACGCATTGTTGAGCGCGTTGGCGATGTCCTGCACGCGCACGCCGAGGCGCGACGCGGCAATGCGGTCGATCGACACGTTTACTTGCAGTCCACCGGTCTCGCGATCCGTTGAGACGTCGACCAACCCCGGCACCCTCTGGATCACCTCGAACACGCGCGGCGCCCAGCGCACAAGCTCCTGATAATCGGTGTCCCAAAGCGTAAATTGATAGGTCGAGTCGGCCTGGCGGCCGCCCACCCGCACGTCCTGCATCGGAAAGAAGTACACCCGCAGTCCCGGAATGTCGGCCGTCTTCTGTCGCAAGCGAGCGACGACAGTCTGCGTGGTCACGCCGCGCTCGGCGAGCGGCTTGAGGCTGATGAACATCGTGCCGCGGTTCACCGACGGGGTAAAATAGGAGGCGCCGATCGAGGAGCCGAGATTGGCGACGGCGGGGTCGGCGCGCACGATCGCTTCCGCCTTCTGCTGCAACTCGTACATCGCCGGAAAGGAAATCTCGGCGGAAGCCTGCGTGCCGCCAAACACCAGGCCGGTATCGTCAGAGGGGAAAAAGCCTTTGGGGGTTTGGATATAGAGCATCACGGTGACGGTCATGACCGCCGCCAGAACGAACAGCGTGAGCGCGCGATGCTCGAGAACGACGCTGAGGCTGCGCGCATAGCCGCGCGCCATCAGTCCAGTGACTCGTTCAACGATGCGGTCAAGCCAAGTCGCGTCGGGGCTCGGCGGTTTGCGCACGAAGTGCGCGCAGATCATCGGCGTGAGCGTCAGCGACACCGCGGTCGAGACCGCGATCGCGAATGCCAGCGTCACCGAGAATTCCCGGAACACGCGGCCAACGATCCCGGTCATGAACAGAAGCGGAATGAAGGCGGCCACCAGCGATATGCTGATCGAGAGCACGGTGAAGCCGATCTGCCGCGCGCCTTCGATCGCCGCGCGGAACGGCGACATGCCTTTTTCCAGATTGCGGAAGCAATTCTCGATCATCACGATCGCATCGTCGACCACGAAGCCGACCGAGACCGCGAGCGCCATCAGCGAGAGATTGTCGATCGAGAAGCCGGCGAGCCACATCATGGCGCACGTACCGGCGAGCGAGAGCGGTACCGTCACGCCGGCGGCAATCGTGGTGGCGGCGCGGCGGAGGAAGACGAATACCACCAGCATGACCAGCGCAATCGTGGCCATGAGCGTGAGTTGCATGTCGTGCACGCTGGCCCGAATCGTCTGGGTACGGTCCGATAGCACTGAAATATCGATGCCCGGCGAGATCCACCGCTTGATCTCCGGCAGCAGCTCGTAGATGCGGTCGACCGTCTCGATCACGTTCGAGTTGGCTTGCTTGTTGATCACCAGCAGCACGGAGGGCTGGCCGTTGAACCAGCCGGCCGCGCGGCTGTTGCGCACCCCGCCCTCGATCGAGGCGATGGCGGAGAGCCGAACCACCGCGCCATTGGCCGCGCGCACCACGATCGGATCATAATCGGGCGCGTTGCGAAGCTGGTCGTTGCTGGCGATCGCGATCGCGCGCTCGTTGCCGTCAAAGCCGCCGATCGGCCCGATTCCGTTGCTGCTGGCGATCGCCGTGCGCACGTCCTCCATATTGAGCCCCATGGAGGCGAGCGCGATCGGATTGACGCGCACGCGGATCGCGGGCTGCTCGGCGCCGTTGACGTTGACTTCGGCGACGCCTTCGACCTGCGAGAGCCGCTGAGCGATCACCGTGTCGGCGGCGTCATAGAGGGCGCTGGGCGGAACCGTCTTTGAGGTCAGCGCCAGGATCATGATCGGAATCGCGGCTGGATTGGATTTGCGGAACGTTGGTGTCGCCGGCAGATCGCTTGGCAAGTCGGTGATCGAAGCATTAATCGCTGCCTGCACGTCGCGCGCGGCGCCGTCGATGTTGCGGGAAAGGTCGAACTGGGCGGTGATGCGGGTGGAGCCGAGCGAACTGCGCGAAGTGAGCTCGGTCACCCCCGCGATTTCGCCCAGGCGGCGCTCGAGCGGCGCTGCGACCGTCGCCGCCATCGTCTCGGGATCGGCGCCGGGCCGGCTGGCGGTGACGTTGATCGTGGGAAAATCCACGGTCGGCATGCTGGCGACCGGCAGGAAGCGATAGGCGACCGCACCGACCAGGAACAGGCCGATGGCAAGTAGCGTCGTGCCGACCGGCCTGCGGATGAACGGCTCGGAAAAGCTCACGGAGTCCATCGCGTCACTCCGCGGCCACGTGACTCTCTCCGGCGAGCGGAGGCGGGGAAAGTTGCGGGTGTTCGGCGAGATCGAGCTCGGTCTGCAGCGGCGCCGGCCGGCTCAACCGCGCCTTGACGCGCTCCATCGCGAGATAGACGACCGGCGTGGTGTAAAGCGTGAGCAGCTGGCTCAGCAGCAATCCGCCGATGATGGTGATGCCGAGAGGATTGCGCAGCTCCGAGCCGGTGCCCTGCTCGAACGCGAGCGGAATAGCACCGAACAGCGCCGCCAGCGTGGTCATCATGATCGGCCGGAACCGCAGCAGCGACGCCTGCACGATCGACTCGCGCGGCGAGAGACCCTGCTTGCGCTCCGCCTCGAGGGCGAAGTCGATCATCATGATCGCGTTCTTCTTGACGATGCCCATCAGCAGCACGATGCCGATCAGCGCGACCACCGAGAGGTCCTGCTTGTAGAGCATCAATGCCAGCAGCGCACCGACGCCCGCCGAGGGCAAGGTCGAGAGAATGGTGAGCGGATGAATGAAGCTCTCGTAGAGCACGCCGAGCACGATGTAGATCGTGATCGCCGCCGCGAGGATCAGCCAGGGCTCGCCGGCCAGCGATTTGGCGAACTCGGCGGCATCGCCGGAATAGCTGCCGATGACAGAAGACGGCATGCCGATGTCGCGCTCGGCCTGCGAGATTACGCTGACCGCATCGCTGAGCGCGGCGTTGGGGGCAACGTTGAAGCTGATCGTCACCGCCGGGAATTGCTCCTGATGGGCGATAACCAGCGGCGCCGTGGTGTGCTCGAAGCGCGCGAGCGTGCTCAGCGGCACCATCGGACTGCCTGACACGCCGGGAATGACGGTCGGTGCGGTCGAAGTCAGCGAGGTCGACTGCGCAACCGCCTGAATGCCGGAAGCGGGCACATAGATCTTCGCCAGCGATGTCGGGTCGTTCTGGTATTCCGGCATCGCTTCGAGGACCACGCGGTATTGGTTGGCCTGCCCGTAAATCGTTGAAATCTGTCGCTGCCCGAATGCATCGCTGAGCGTGTCGATGACCGTCTGCACCGAGACACCGAGCCGTCCCGCGGTTTCGCGGTCGATCTCCACCCGCATCGCGAAGCCGTTGTCCTGCGCCTCGGAGGCGACGTCGCGGAGGAGCGGCGAGGATTGCAATTGGCGCGCGAGCTTCGCCGCCCATTCGCCGACCTCATCAGCATCGGTGCCGGTGAGCGTGTACTGGAATTGCGCACGGCTCGTGCGCGTCGAGATTTGGATGTCCTGCACCGGCCGGAAATAGACGATGACGCCGGGGACCGCGGCGACCAGCTCTTGCAGGCGCTCGATTACCGCGGTCACCGGCGTCTTGCGCTCGTCGCGCGAGCGCAGCGTGATCGCGAGCCGGCCGGCATTGGGCGTGGCGTTGATCGGCGTGACGCCGATGACCGAGACCACGCCGGTCACCTCGGGATCCTTGCGGATCGCGCTCTCGACCGCGCTTTGGAGGCGCTTCATCTCGGTGAAGGAAACCTCCTGCCCGCCTTCCATGACCGCGAAGATCAGGCCGGTGTCCTGCAGCGGCAGGAACCCTTTGGGAATGATGATGTAGAGCCAGATGGTTGCCGCGAGCGTCCCAGCGGTTACCACGAGCGTCAGCGTCTCGTGACGCAGCACCCATTCCAGCGTCCGCCGGTAGAACTCCACCGACCAGTCCACGGCGCGGTGAAAGATGTGGGTGATACCGCGGCGCGCAGGCTCCGCCGCCTGATGCCGCAGCAAGCGGCTGCACATCATCGGCGTCAAGGTCAGCGAAACCACCGCCGACGTCACCACCGCGATGGTCAGGGTGAGCGCGAATTCGCGGAACATGCGGCCGACCAGGCCGGTCATGAACAACAGCGGAATGAATACGGCGATGAGCGAGAATGTGAGCGAAATCACGGTGAAGCCGATTTCGCTCGCGCCGCGCAGCGCCGCCTCGAACGGCGGCTCGCCGTCTTCCAAGTGGCGCACGATGTTCTCGATCATGACGATCGCATCGTCGACCACGAAGCCGGTGCCGATGGTCAGCGCCATGAGCGAGAGGTTGTCGAGGGAAAACCCGCAGAACCACATCACGCCGAAGGTCGCGATCAAGGACAGCGGCAGCGCCACGCCGGCGATGACGGTGGCACGGATCGTGCGCAGGAAGATCAGCACCACGGTGATCACCAGCGCCACGCTGAGAATGAGCGTGAACTGCACGTCGCGCACCGACGCGCGAATGCTCTCGGTCGCGTCGTGAACCACGGTGAGCGTGGCGCCCACGGGCATCGAGCGTTGCAGCTTGGGCAGCTCGTTCTTGATACGCTGCACCGTCTCGATAACGTTTGCGCCGGGTTGCCGCTGGACGTCGACGACGATCGCAGGCTTGCCCTGATACCAGCCGCCGACCCTGCTGTTCTCGAGGTCGTCGATGATTTCGGCCACGTCGCGCAGCAGCACCGGGGCGCCGTTGCGGTAGGTGATGATCACGTTGCGATAAGCGTCCGCCGCGGTGAGCTGATCGTTGGCGGAGATCGTGTAGGATTGGTGGACGCCGTCGAGCGCACCTTTCGGGCCGGCCACATTGGCGGCGACGATCACGTTGCGCAGGTCTTCGAGTGCGATGCCGTAATTGGCGAGCCGCGACAGATCCGCCCGGATGCGGATCGCCGGGCGAATGTTGCCCTGCACCGTGACCCGGCCGACACCGGTGAGTTCGCTCAACCGCTGGGCAAGCAGCGTGTCCGCGATGTCGCTGAGCGCGCGCAGCGAGATGGTGTCCGATCGGATCGCGAGCGTGATGATGGGCGAGTCGGCGGGATTGACCTTGGAATAGACCGGCGGGTACGGCAGGTTTCTCGGCAACACCGATGCCGACGCATTGATCGCGGCCTGCACGTCTTGCGCCGCGGCATCGATGTCGCGGCTGAGCTCGAACTGGAGCGTGGTCTGGCTGATCCCAAACGAGCTCGACGAGGTCATCAGCTGGAGCGACGGGATTTGCCCGAAATTGCGCTCGAGTGGCGCCGTCACCAGCGACGCCATGACGTCGGGGCTCGCGCCGGGCAATTGCGTCGTGACCTGGATGGTGGGGAAATCGACCTGCGGCAGCGATGAGACGGGAAGCCACAAATAGCCGAGCATTCCACCTAGAAAGACCGCCACCCCGAGCAGCGATGTCGCGATCGGCCGATGAATAAACGGCGACGAGACGCTCATGGGTTGATGGCCGGCGGCCTGCCTGTGCTCGGACTGCGCTTGCCCTTCTCCGCGGCGCGATTGCCGCGGGTTCCGTCCTGACGCGGGGCGCGCGGGGTGATTTGTCCGGCATCCTCGGCGCTCGAAGCCACGACCTGCGTTCCATCGGTGAGCCGCGCAAATCCGGTCGTGACCACGCGCTCGCCCGCTTGCAGTCCGGTTGCCACCACGGTCTGCGCATCGTCCTGCTGGGCGAGCGTCACCGGTCGTACCGCAACGGTGCTCTCGTCCTTGAGCACGTACACGAACGTTCCGTTGGGGCCGCGTTGGATCGCGGCGGTCGGCACCACCACGACCTGGCGCAAGGTATCGATCAGCACCCGGACATTGACGAACTGTCCGGGCCACAGCTGGAGATTCGTGTTGGGAAACTCGCCTTTGAGCTTGATCGTACCGGTGGTCTGATCGACCTGGTTGTCGATGACGACCACCTTTCCCTTGTCGAGCACGGTCTTGCCGTCGGGCCCGAGCGCATCGACCGACAATGGACTTTGTGCCTGTGCGCGGTTGAGCTCTGGCAGCTCCTGCTGCGGCAGGTTGAAGAAGACCGAGATCGGACGAAGCTGCGTGAGGATCACGATGCCGGTGGGCTCAGCTGCCTTAACGATGTTGCCCTCGTCGAC
>Ga0306926_10003357_pt1 | contig 16578 bp, 15 predicted proteins | sample flu12Cox44000178_FD_203759 | JGI IMG/M metagenome (GOLD analysis project Ga0306926, IMG submission 203759) | Lab enrichment of tropical soil microbial communities from Luquillo Experimental Forest, Puerto Rico - flux8day.12C.oxic.44.000.178 (v2)... | ecosystem: Environmental > Terrestrial >... | reverse complement strand
GAGACGGATGTCATAGCCGGGCACCGGTTTGCCGCTGGTGCCGTATTTCACCTTGTCCGGATAGTTCGAGATGAAGATATGCAGCATCTCGGTCGAGCCGATGCCGTCAAGAATGTCTACCCCGAAGCGCTCCTTCCAGCGCCTGCCCACGTCGGGCGGCAGGGCTTCGCCGGCTGATACGCAGCATCGAAGCTTCAACGCGTCCGGAGTTTGGCCGGCTGCCAGAAAAGCGGCGTAGAACGTCGGCACGGCATAGAACACGGTAATGGGATGGCGATGAAAAATCTCGGCAACGCCTTGCGGCGTGGGACGCTCCGGCGAAAGCACCGTGGTAGCCCCAACCGCCATGGGAAACGTCATGGCATTGCCGAGGCCATAGGCAAAAAAGAGCTTCGCCACCGAATAGCACAGATCGCTCTCCTTGAGCCCCAGCACGCCTTTTGCGTAAAGGTCAGCGGTCAAACGCGGGCTGGAATGGACGTGCACGGCCCCCTTCGGCCTGCCCGTCGAGCCCGAGGTGTAGAGCCAGAAGCACATGTCGTCGCGCGTGGTCGCGGCCGTGTATGAGTCCGAGGACGCTTTTTGCAGGAGCTCCTCCAAGCGGTAATGGCCGTGCGCGCGCGCCGCCCCCGACACGATGACATGCGCAAGATGCGGGGTCAGGCTCTCGAATCTTGGGAGCAAAGACTCGGCAACAACCAGGACCTTCGCGCGGCTGTCGGCGAGCATGAAGCGATAGTCATCCTCGGTCATCAGGGTATTGACCGGAATGGGAATGACGCCGGCCTTGACGGCTCCGAGGAAGGCCGTTGGCCAGTCGATATCGTCCAGGAGCGCGAGCAGGATCCGCTCCTCCCGGCGAATGCCGAGCGAGCGAAGGACGTTGCCGAAGCGGGCGACGCGCTCGGCGAGTGCGCCGTAGGTCCAGGAACCGCGCGGGTCGATGTAGGCCGGCTTGTCCGCGCGCCCTGCCACCAGGTTGCGCTCGATGATGTCCGCGGCGAAATTGTAGGTGCGCGGAATCACATCCATTGCATTGCGCGGATCCAGATCTGTCATCGCGAGCCCTGCACCGGATCTCCAAAACGCTGCAGCGTTTTTGCGTGCCCCGTCGGAGTGTTGCTTGAGAATTATGCAAGCGCGCGATGAGCACAGCAATGGAAAAGCGCAATCCGCAGGCTGAGCAAGACGGCCAGGTGCCCTATCCGCTGGGCGCAACAGGCGCTAGATTTTACCCACGCGGACAAACGGGTGCGCTTTGCCCACGTTCAGGCTCCGCCTTATTAACGAACAACCAAAGGGAGCTCCCGCATGGACGACATGGTGCGCACGATTAGCGCCGACGACATCAATCCGCGCTTCAACTGGAGTCGTGCGCTGCCCGCGCTCGGCACGATGGGGGTCGATTTCGAGGAGCGCGTCGACTACCGGCGTCTGCACCGATACCGCCTCTCGCGCGTGCGCCAGGCATTGGAGCAATCCGAACTCGGCGCACTGCTCGTCTTCGACGTCAACAACATCCGCTACATCACCTCGACCAAGATCGGCGAATGGGAACGCGACAAGCTCTGTCGCTGGGCTTTGCTGACGCGCACCGGCGAGCCGATCCTGTGGGACTTCGGCTCCGCCGCGGTGCACCACAAGCTTTATACGCCGTGGCTCAATCCCGAGAACTGCAAGGCCGGGCTGATCGGGCTGCGCGGCACTGTCAACCCCGCTTTCGGGCTCATGGAACGCCACGCCAAGGAGATCGCCTCACTGCTCAAGGAGGCCGGGGTTCCCAAGATGCCGGTCGGCGTCGATATCATCGAGCCGCCGATGATGTTCGAGCTGCAGAAGGCGGGACTCAAGATCGCCGATGGCCAGCAGACCATGCTGGAAGCGCGCGAGATCAAGAACATCGACGAGATCGCGCTGCTTAACCGCGCCGCCGCCATGGTGGACGGCGCCTACCATCTGATCCACGAGGAGCTCAAGCCGGGCGTGCGCGAGAACGATATCGTCGGCAAGGTCAACGAGTTCCTTTATCGCCATGGCTCCGATGACGTGGAGGCCATCAACGCGATCTCCGGCGAGCGCTGCAACCCGCATCCTCACAATTTCACCGACCGCATGCTGCGGCCGGGCGATCAGGCGTTCTTCGATATCCTGCAGTCCTTCATGGGGTATCGCACGTGCTACTACCGCACCTTCAATGTCGGCCGCGCGACCGCCGTCCAGCATGACGCATACAAGAAGGCGCGCGAGTGGCTCGACAAGGCAATCGAGATGATCAAGCCGGGCGTGACCACCGACAAGGTCTGCAAGGTCTGGCCGAAAGCCCAGGATTTCGGCTTTCCCGACGAGATGTCGGCCTTCGGCCTGCAGTTCGGGCACGGGCTCGGCCTCGCTTTGCACGAGCGGCCGATCATCTCCCGGGTGGTTTCGCTCAGTCATCCCACCGAGATCAGGGAAGGCATGGTTTTTGCGCTCGAGACTTATTGCCCGGCCGCCGACGGCTATTCCGCCGCGCGCATCGAAGAGGAGGTGGTCGTCACCGACAAGGGCCACCGCGTGATCACGCTGTTCCCGGCCGAGCAGCTCCCCATCAGCCACCGGTATTGAAGGCCGCTAAACTATTGATTTCAAGCGCATTAACCAGGAATGAACCTTCCCGGCACCGGCCGCGACTAATGCTTGCTACCCTGGGGAGGGTGTGATGAACAATTCGTCCTTGCTCACCGCAGACCGCGTGACGCACCTCAAGATCGTGGTGCTTTCACTCGTCTGCGCGACCTTGATTGCGGTCATAGGCATTGCCAACCGCGTCACCGAGAGTTCAGCCAACAGCCGTTTCGAGGCAGGCATCGTGAAGGCCACCAAGCCGCTCACGGCTGCGAGGGACCAGGATCGCACGTTCCGGTAAAGCTTCGGTTTGCCGCGTCCGGCCGCACCAGCAGGTGCGGGCGCTCCCGCAAAGCTATTCCTCAAATTGAGGTTCGGGCGGCCCGGATGGGCGCGACCCCGGCGCGACCTCAATCCTCACGCCGATGCGTTGCAGGAGCTCGGCCGGCTGCAACGCGGCCGGTACTCGCTCGGGTGCAAATTTCCAGAGCGCCAGGAGGGCTGCCACGGCGAGGGCCGCCAGGATCATCAGAAACGCAAAGGCTCGCCAGCGGGCGAGCCGCCGCTGCAGAACCCGCAGGCTTTTTTCCTCCCCCTCCGGCGGCCGCACCACGGGAGGGGCCACTGGCTCGGAGGGTACCAACGGAGGTGCGGCGGTTGTATCGCCTGATGGCCGAAGCGCTATGGTTTCGGTCGACCGGCCCGCCGCCTCAATCGACTCGGATCGTTCCTCAATCGGTTCTGCTTCGGATGGCGCCGGGACAGCCTGAGCTTCGCCGGCAACGGGCTCGATCGGCGGCGCTACCGTGGACTCCGTCTCCTTCGGGGGAGATTGGCCCGCGGCAAGCGCGTTTTGCGCCTCGAGGAGTGCACGTTCAAGCTCAGGCCAGAACTCAGGCTGGGCTCCGGATGCAGACTTGGCCTCGGCTTTGGGCTCGGCGAGGGGCACGGGCTGGAACTGAGGCTCGGCCTCCGGCATCGGCTGCGGCTCGGGGTGCCCGTGGGGCTCTGCACCTGACTCCGGGCGAGGTGCCGGCTCAGGCTCCGGCGCCACCTCAGGTAGCGCAATCACGGACCCCGGCGGCGGCTCCGGCAACTTGGCCTTGATCCGCTGCCAAATGGCAGGGTCCGGCTCGACCGGCTCTACCATCAGGTGGAGCTCGCCCAGCCGGCGTTCCCATACCTTCACCTTGGTCGCGAATGCCGAATCGTCAAGCAGCCGTTTTGCGGCCATTCGCTCCTCGGGGTCGAGGGTGCCGAGTACATATTCAGCCGCGAGCGCGTCCGTGTCGTCCGCATCGATCAGGTTTTCAGACACTGCTCGACCTCGACAAGGCTGCGCCGTAACGATGATTTCAGGACGTCGATGGGCATGTCGAGCTTGCCTGAAAGCTGCTCGCGACTGAACGCCCCATAATAGGCCAGCAGCAGCATGCGCTGGCAGTCAGGCTCGAGCCTTCCAATGCAGGTCAGCAGGCGCTTCAGATCGTCCGTCAGCTGATGGCGCGGCACTGCGCCGGGCCCTTCGTGCTCCTCGGTGACCTCGGGCTCGCCCTCCTCGGCCGTAGGTCGCCGAGCGACATCGATGGCCAGGCGCCGGGCGATCGCCACCATCCAGGCAAGCGGGCTCGAATGCGCAGGATTGAATTCCGCAGCATTGCGCCAGATCTGCAGATAGGCCTCCTCCATGACGTCAGCGGCAAGATCATGCCGGCGCACAATCCGCACCACGACGCCATAAAGCTTGGCGCAGCTCGCCTCGTACAGCCGCGCGAGCGCCGACTGATCCTCCTGGCTGACGGCTGCAAGCAGCCACGTGATCTCAGCCGACGTGGATGTTTCTGCCAATTGTCCGCTCCTGGCGGCAAGACGCACGCAGCGAGCGGCGCGCGCGACCTGCTGCATCGCGTTCGTCAGGCCAAGTAAGCGGGTCGAACGTTGACCTGCTCCCGTTGCCAATTATGGCCGTGAAAGGCGGGGTCCGTCGAGGCTCCCTTGCGGCGAAAATTGGCCGCAGGCACGCGCCGGCCCCCTGATCATGCCGATCGCATCAGCTCGCTCTGCGCATCCTCGTCGCATCGGTCGCGCATCTGATCGCGCTCGTCCAGCATCTCGACCTTTTTCATCTCCTCGAACGCTTCCGCAAGAGCGGCTTTGGCTTCCTCCAGCTGGGTTTTGAGCTCGAGCGTCGAGCGCTTTAGGTTCTCGCGGCGCTGCATCGCAGCCTTGGCGTAAGTCGGATATGCGAAATGCGAGGGATCGTGAATGCCGGCTCGATCCTGCTCTGATTTGATCTCGCGATCGAGCTCACCCATGATGCGCTCGAATTCGCTGATCATGACCTCGATCTGATTGACCCGCCGGCGCCTCTCATCGACCTGAAAACGTTTCAGGCGAATGAGCGTTTCACGTGACTTCATCGACCCCTACTCCCCCGAGACCCCATAGCCACGGCCCCGTCCGCGACAAGACGGGGCAATTCCACCCCTTCCCGCGCGCTTGAGTGTGGAGGGACAATGTTAGTTTTCGGTTTCCGGTCGGTCGGCAGCACCTCCCAAGCAGCTCATAGCGATTCCCGGTCGAATTGAACCAACCCCTCGCGTTACGGGGTCGCCCGTTTAGTCGGGCGATGACGCGATTGGCGGCGCGTCTTAACCCCGTGTTTACCCGCATCGTTAATCATTGCGTCATCGTCGTGGGACTCAAAGGGGACCCCCTTGCCCTGACCGGACCGAGGGGCGGAGTCTTTGTGGTTCGCTGCAGCCGAACCTTCATGTCGAACATGAAATGGCGCTTGGAAAAAAAATCCATTCCGTGCAGTATGTTAGGGCGATTCGTCCGCGTACGCCCTAGGCTCATGCGCGCATGGGAATCAGATTTTGTTAACCACGCGCTGGTAAAGTTCCGACTCGGTTTGTCCCAAGGCGTTTTCGAGGGCCGCCGCTGCGGCGTGCCGACCTGAGCCCAGCGCGGCGAGGAAGGGGACTGGCATGCGCGTACTGCTGATTGAGGACGACAGCGCAACCGCTCAATCCATTGAGCTGATGCTGAAATCCGAAAGCTTCAACGTCTACACCACCGATCTCGGCGAAGAAGGGGTCGATCTTGGCAAGTTGTACGACTACGACATCATTCTCCTTGATCTCAATCTGCCCGACATGTCGGGCTTCGAGGTGCTGCGCTCGCTGCGGGTCTCGAAGGTGAAGACACCGATCCTCATCCTAACCGGCCTCGCCGGCATCGAGGACAAGGTCAGAGGACTGGGCTTTGGCGCTGACGACTACATGACCAAGCCGTTCCACAAGGACGAGCTGGTGGCGCGCATCCATGCCATTGTGCGACGCTCGAAGGGGCATGCCCAGTCGGTCATCCAGACCGGCGATCTGGTGGTCAATCTGGACACCAAGACCGTGGAGGTGAACAGCGCCCGTGTGCACCTGACCGGCAAGGAGTACCAGATGCTGGAGCTTCTGAGCCTTCGCAAGGGCACGACGCTGACGAAGGAGATGTTCCTCAACCACCTCTACGGCGGCATGGACGAGCCCGAGCTCAAGATCATCGATGTGTTCATTTGCAAGCTGCGAAAGAAGCTCGCCAACGCATCAAGCGGCAAGAACTACATCGAGACGGTATGGGGCCGCGGCTATGTCCTGCGCGAGCCGAGCGAGGACGAGGCCCGCATCCCCGCCTGAGAATACGCGCTGTTTGCTGCCTTTCAGCAACCGCCGGGACGTCTGTAGTAGGGGCGGGTTTCAAACCCGCCCCTTTCTAATTACGCGCATGTTGAAACAGGGCGGTTTGAAGCCCGCCCCTAGAACGTAGGGCGGATTAGCGTAGCGTAATCCGCCGTATGTCGGTGGGTTACGGCGCGCGCAAGACGCGCGCCTAACCCATCCTACGAGTGACGTAGGGGCGGGTGAAATCCGCCCACGTCCGCCAGGACGCGGTGTGTCGGCATGGATGTGCCGTCCGACGATCGATGTCATGGCCGGCGATGGAACTTTGGGTTCGTTTTGCAAAATCGATACTGGTCGCGTGTATCTATTAATATTTACAATCCTAGATTGCACGCATCGCGCATAACGGGCGGGTTTGAAACCCGCCGTTGAGCATGCACGGTATTGATGTCGCAGGCGCTCAGCTTGCGGCAGCCGCGACCCGCAGATGGCCCGCTACCTTGAGAGCCGCGCCGGCGTGACCTGCAACCGCGCTGGGCGCATAAAGCCCGCGGCTCTCGGCCACGGGTCGAAACGCTTCGGTCAATCCAACGACAGTCTCCGCCGCACCGAGCACGAGATATCCATCCCGCTCCATCACACGGGCTAGGCGGTCGAGCACACGGCTCTTGGTCTGCTGATCGAAATAGAGCAGCACGTTGCGGCAGAACACCATATCGAACATGCCGAGATGGGCGAAGTCCCCGATCAGATTGAGCTGACGGAAACTGACCATGGCGCGCAGCGCCGGTGCGATCTGCCAATTTTCCCCGATCTGCGTGAAATACTTGAGCAGAAGCGCGATCGGCAATCCACGTTGCACTTCGAACTGGTTGTAAATTCCGCAGCGCGCCCGTTCCAGCACCTCGCTGCAAATGTCGGTTGCAACAATCTCGATATGCCAGCCGGAAATGCGCTCGCTCATCTCCTTGAGCAGCATAGCCAGCGAATAGGGCTCCTGCCCGCTGGATGCAGCCGCGCACCAAATGCGAACGCGGCGCCGTGACGCCCGCGCCGCAAGCAGCTGCGGCATCATTGTTGCGCGAAAGTGCTCAAAAGGGATCCGGTCGCGAAAGAAGAACGACTCGTTGGTGGTCATTGCCTCGGTTACGGAGGTCGCAAGCGCTTCCGAATCCGGCGCGCGCAGGCGCTGCACGAGCGCACCCACATTGGCAAAGCCGGCCTTGCGGGCAACCGGCAACAGGCGGCTCTCGACCAGATATTGCTTGTCCGCCGACAGCACCAGGCCGGAGCGCTCCCGCAGCAGCCGGCGCAGATACTCGTAATCCAGCATGCTCACGATCGGCCTCCGAAGAACAGCCGCACGACCTTGGGCGCGATCTGATCGAGCGGGAGCACCGCCGAAGCAAGCCCCGCTTGCGCGACCCTGCCGGGCATGCCCCACACCGCGCTCGATTCTTCGTCCTGGACCATCACACAGCCGCCTGCCGCCACCAGCTGGGCGGCTCCCAGCGATCCGTCGCAACCCATGCCGGTCATCACAAGGCCGAGATTCCAGGCCCCCCACAGCGCCGCCGCCGAGACAAACAAGGTGTCCACGGCGGGCTTGCAGAAGTGAATGAGGGGACCGTCATCCAGCACGATGACAGCCTCCCCGTTGCAGCGCGCCACACGCATGTGCAGCCCGCCCGGGGCGACATAGATGTGGCCGGCCCGGATGCGCTCGCCGTCCCTCGCCTCGGCGGCCGGACGTCCGCTCGCGCGGGAAAGATGTTCGGCCAGGATGGTCGTAAAGGTCGACGGCATGTGTTGGGTGATGAGCACCGGCGCATGATCGATGACTCTTCCAATCGCGCCGAGAACCGCATTAAGCGCGGGAGGTCCGCCGGTGGACGCGCCGATCAACAGCACGCGAGGCTTGGTCGAGGGAACCGGCCGCAATACGATGTTGCCAGCCTCGGCAGCGGCCGGCGCAATGCTCGGCGCGTCGAGCTTGCTCGCGTCGTCGGCCAGCGCGAGCTCGCGTCGGAAGCCGTTGCCGGGGATGGTCGGGGCTGCGGCACGTTCTCCTCCACTTTGCTTGCGCCGAAAACCGAGCACCCGGATCTTGTCGATCAGCTCGCGCTGAAACGAGCTGGAGCTCATCAGCTCGCGGTCGCCTTCCGGCTTCGGAATATAATCGGCGGCCCCGAGCGAAAGGGCCTGCAAGCTGATCTCGGCATTGCGGCGCGTGAGGGTCGATACCATCAGCACAACCAGGTTGCGCTTCTTCTCCAGCAAACGGGGCAGCGCGCTGATGCCGTCCATCTCCGGCATGGTCACATCGAGGATGACCACGTCCGGGTCCTTGCGCTCCATCTGGTCGATGGCCTCGCGCGCCCCGCACGCGCACGCGACGACCTGCATGTCCGGCTCAGCCTCCACCCAGCGGCGGATCATGGCGCGAACAACAACAGCGTCATCGACCACCATGATCCGCAGGCGGTCGCGTTCGCGAGTGCAGACGCCAGCAGGCGCAGTCAGGGCAATAGTCATTCTCGGCTCTTCGACCAGCAGCGGAAATCCGGCTATCAGATCAGCCCGACTTCCTGGAACTTGGCCTCGACAATTTCCTTGTCGAACGGCTTCATGATGTATTCGTTGGCTCCCGCGTGCAGCGCGCGGGCGATGTGCGCCACATCGTTCTCGCTGGTGCAGAACACCACCTTCGGACGATCGCCGTCCGGCAGCCGGCGCAGCGCACGCAGGAACTCGTAACCGTCCATCTTGGGCATGTTCCAGTCGAGCAGCACGGCCTGCGGCATTTGCCGGCGGCAGGCCTCCAGCGCCTGCTCGCCATCCTCAGCTTCCGCGACTTCGAATTCGAGACCCTCGAGAATGCGCCGCGCCACTTTTCGGATCACGCTCGAATCATCCACCACCAGGCAGTTCTTCATCACAACCTCACATCGTTTGACGCTCAGCTTTCACCTTCATGCCGCTTTTGCGGCCGGACCAAAGTCGAGGACGCGATCGAGATCGAGCACCACCATCAGCTTCCCGTCCAGGCGATGGATGCCAGCCGATGCCTGAGCGAGCCCGCGCTCGAGATTGATCGGATTGTCCTCTTGATCTGCTGTCGACAATTTCAGCACGTCGCCGATGGAATCGATCAGCAGCCCGTAGGATTCGCCGCCATGTTCGACGCCGATGGCAAGCGCCTTGCCGACATTCTTTGTGGACTCGACCCCGAGCCGCCGCCGCATATCGATGACCGTAAGGATGCGTCCGCGCACATTGAGCAGCCCGGCAACTTCGGGTGGAGCGAGCGGTATCCGGGTCAACCGATCGGGGACGAACACGTCCTGCACGCGCGAGATCGGCAGCCCGAACAGCTGTCCTCCGATCGTGGCCGTGACATATTCCAGCACGTTTTCCATGGCCGTCATGCCACTTGCGCGTATCTTGCGTCGGCGGCCTGCTGCTTGAGCGCTGCGAGCAGGCCGCAACGATCGAACTTGGCCACGAAATCCCGCAGACCGACGCGTTTGCCATGCTCGACCGCGTGCGATGAGAGCATGGAGGAGAGTCCGATGATCGGCAGCTGCGCGGTGCACGGATTCGACCGCAATGCGGTAGCGAGGCCAAAACCGTCCATTCCGGGCATCTCGAGATCGGTGATCACGAGCTGGAAGCGTTCGCCGGATTCCAGCAGCGCCAGCGCCTGGTCCGCCGACGCGGCAGTCGTCACCGCATAACCGGCAGCCCTGACAACCGGCGCAAGCAGGTTGCGGAAGAACGGCGAGTCGTCGATGAGAAGCACCCGGCGGCTCTCCCCGTCCTCGCCCGGCAGGTGCCGGCTGCGCCAGTCCGCGAAGGCGAGCGGCAGGAAATGGCCGATGTCGATAATGTCGGTTGCCTGTCCCTTGATCACGGCCGAGCCGAGAGAGCCGGGGTTTTCGCTTGCCAGCTCGATATCGAGTCGGTCTTCAACGATGTCGACAATCTCATCGACGATCAGCCCCATCGAGCGTTCCTGGTCCGAGAAAACGAGCAATGCCTGCGTGCCGGTCTTTTTGATCTTTGTCTCGCCGGCCGCGGGCACGAGCGGCATCAGCTGACCGCGGTATTGGATGATCGGACGCCCGTTGATAATCTCAATGGTCGCGGCATCGATCTCCTCGAGGCGCGTCACCAGCGACAGCAGAACCGCCTTGGGACTGGGCGATCCAGCGCGGAAAACAAGCAACGATTCGGTCCTGGCTTGCTCGGCTTGCGAGCGATGCTCGCCATCCCGCGACGCCTGCGTCGTCTGCGCGATCCCGATGTCATGAGCGATCCCGTTAGGATCCAGAATCAGTATCACCGAGCCGTCGCCCAGGATGGTGTTGCCGCAGAAGATGGGAATCTGGCGAAGCCTGCTTGACATCGCCTTCACCACGATCTCCTCGGTGTCGAAGACGCCGTCAACCTGCAGCCCGAAGGTCTGGCAGCCGACCTGCATCACGACGACGAAGCCGCCTTCAGCAACGCCTTCGTGGCGCTCACGGAGCTTCAGCAGGCTCCTGAGATCGACCAACGGCAAGAGCTTGTCGCGCAGCCGAAGCACCGCGCTGTCCTTGATGCGCTCGATGCACGGCTCGCATCCACCGCGCACGCGTACCAGCTCGACGACGGCAAGCTGCGGGATGGCAAAGCGATCGCCCGCGGCCTCGACAATGAGCGCCGATACGATGGCAAGCGTCAGCGGTATCTTGATGATGAACCTGGTGCCGCCGCCGCGTAGCGAGGCCACGTCGATGATACCGCCGATCCTGTCGATGTTGGCGCGTACCACGTCCATGCCGATGCCGCGGCCCGACACGCTGGTGACGTTTTCCGCGGTCGAGAAGCCGGGCGCGAAGATGAAGCGCTGCACCTGCGCCTCCGTCAGCTTGCCCATGTCGGCTTCCGAGGTGAGGCCGAGCGCAAGCGCCTTGGCCGCGATGCGCTCGATGTCGAGCCCGCGCCCGTCATCGGAGAGCTCGATCAGGATATGGCCGCCCTCGTGACACGCAGAGAGCCGGATCGTGCCCCGTTCCGGCTTGCCGGCTGCGAGCCGCTGTTGCGGGGTCTCCAGCCCATGGTCCGCCGCATTGCGCACCATGTGGGTCAACGGGTCCTTGATCAGCTCGAGCACCTGGCGATCAAGCTCGGTGTCGGCGCCATGCATCTCGAGATCGATCGGCTTTTTGAGCTCGGCGGCGAGATCGCGCACGATGCGCGGCAGCTTCTGCCAGGCATTTCCGATCGGCTGCATGCGAGTCTTGAGCACACCCTCCTGCAGCTCGGCAGTCACATGCGAAAGCCGCTGCAGGGGACTCTTGAACTCGGATTCCTGGTGCCGTCGCATGATCTCGATGAGCTGATTGCGCGTGAGCACGAGCTCGGACACCATCGTCATCTGGTGGTCGAGAGTCGCCACGTGCACCCGGATCGAGCTGCCCGCCGTCTTGCCGTCCGTGCGATCCTCTTCATGCCCGGCCGCTTCCGGCGCGGCGTTCGCGTCGGCAGAAGACTTGAGAGCCGCGGCAGCGCGAGGCTCGCCGGCGGCATTGCAAGCCGTGGGCAACCCCGCGCTGGATGAGGCCGATGGTGCGGCATTTGCGGTTGCCTGGTGCGGCTGCGCAATGGAGCTCTCGGCGCGCACCCGGTCGACGGAACCAGTACTCGCAGCCGCTCGCCCTGCGCCGAGCCTATCAGCCGCAGCCGCCACATCCTCGAGCCGCGCGATCAGATCGGCGTCGCCGCCCGGCGCTTCGGAGCCCTCTCGCGCGAGCGCCTGCAGCAGCGTCTTGATGCGGTCGATGGTCGCAAGGATCAGCGAGACGGCCTCGGTGGTCACCGGCCGGCCGTCACGAAAATTCGTCATCAGCGACTCGGCTGCATGCGTCAGAGCTTCCAGCCGCGGCAAGCCGAGAAACCCGCAGGTCCCTTTGATCGTATGGACAAGCCGGAAGATGTTCTCGAGTAACTTGACGTTATTCGGCTCCTGCTCGAAGCGCACCAGCTCCGCATCGACAATATCGAGACTTTCGCCGGTCTCCGTCAGGAACTCGCGCAGCAGATCGTCCATGGAATTCGGTACTTTCGACGCAATACGCGACCTGCCGCTCCGCGAGCCGGAAAGCGGGTCCAGTGTGTTGCGAAACGGTTTAATTTTGGTTGCGCGAGCGAGCGCGACCGGCCCCGGAACGGCTGGTTAATACGTCGTTACCAAGCGAGGGGCATTACGCGGATGGGCATAGCGAAGTCCGGCGAGCAAAGGTCGTGTGTCCCACATTTCGCTGGCGCTCATGCGGGCTACAGAAATTTCGCAAGGCTTGCGTCAGTGGGTGGCGATGACAATCGCCTCGCCGTCACCTTTGAGCTCGACCTTTAGGCCGCAGGCGCGGGCAAGCAGACCGGTATAGAACGGTTGGATCGCATGGGCATCGAGCGCGCCGGTCTCCGATGCGCCTTCGAGCAAGGCGGGCACGCTGGGCGGGATACGGGCATTGAGACCCGATGCAATGAGGCGGAACCCCATGCTCTGCCCCTCCCCGACCGAACCGGCCGTGATGGTCCCGCCCCTTGGAATGGTCTGCCCGGCCACGATCAGCATGTTCAGCAACAGCTTGACCCGGTTTTTCGGTAACAGCATGCGCGGCAGATTCCAGACCAGCCTCGTCTTGCCGTCATCGATGAAGGCCCGCGCCATCGTCTGCGCATCATCGAGGTCGATTTGCGCGCCGGCAGAGCCCGCCGCACCGAACGCAAGCCGGCAAAACTGCAGGCGTGTGGACGCGGTCCTTGCGCTTTTCCTGATGAGGTCGAGGGCAAAATCCCTCGTCTCCTGATCGCTCTCCTTCTCATCGAGCACTTCAAGCCCGTTCACGATGGCGCCGGTTGGGCTGATCAGGTCATGGCACACGCGCGAGCACAGAAGCGCGGCAAGATCGAGCGCATCCAGCGCCACCGCTGTGGTCATGGGAGTCTCCGTCACGAGGTGGAAAAATCGCCGTCAAGCACGACTCACAACGTGCTATGGGGGTGTACACTGCGGCCGCCCGGCGTGCCAAGAGCAGCCGCTTCAAGCATAGGCCTTGTTGATCGAGCCTGTTGATCGATCTTTGGGGCAACCGTGATCGCCCAGCACCGTGCAAGCGCGCTCGACCGGCGGCTCCTCGACGAGCTTTGCTCGCTGGTCTCGAGAGCAGGTGCCGCAATCCTCGCCGCCCGCAGCCAGCCGCTGCAGACCCGGACAAAGGATGACCATTCCCCGGTCACGGCGGCCGACCATGCCTCCGAAGCCATCATGCTCGAAGGCATTTCCTCCCTCCTTCCCGGCGTCTCGGTCGTCTCGGAGGAGGCGGTGGCGACCTCTGCGCCGGCAAATCTCACGGAGAGCTTTGCGCTGGTCGATCCGCTCGACGGCACACGCGAGTTCGTTGCCGGCCGTGACGAGTTCACGATCAATGTCGCGCTGGTCAGCGACGGCCGGCCATGGCTTGGAATCGTAGCTGCCCCGGCGCGGGGGCTCCTGTGGCGCGGCATCGAAGGAGGCGGCGCCGAGCGCCTGCTGCTTACCCCCGGCAGCCGGGCGAGCGCAGCACGGGAACGCACGCCAATCCACACCCGGGCGTACCCCCGTTCGGGGCTGATCGCGGCGGTAAGCCGGTCACACCTCGATGCCCGGACCTCAGCCTGGCTCGCCCGGCTGCCGGTCGCACACCGTCTCGCTAGCGGCTCCGCCGTCAAATTCTGCCAGATTGCCGAGGGCTCGGCCGACGTTTATCCGCGATTTTCCACCACTTGCGAATGGGATGTTGCCGCCGGCCACGCCGTGCTCGCGGCTGCCGGGGGGATATTGATCGCGACCGAAGGAGCCGAGGCGCTGATCTATGGGCACTTGGACTCGGGCTTTCGCGTGCCGGGATTTGTCGCTTGGGGCGACCCCACCGCGCCCAGCGTGCTGCAGCTTTCTGCTCCATAGCCATCGCAGGCGACAGCCCCCGCCTCGGCCTCCTCGGGCCGCCGCGATGCCGACATGGTATTGTCCTTGATATGGCGAATCGGTTGCGGTTTGGCCGCAAAGCCCGGTTACACCCTCGGAAACTCGCCCACGGAGCACGCCATGCACCCCCTGATGCGGACCACCCTTTTAGCCCTGGTCCTTGTCAGTTGGAGCGCGGGATCGGCTCTGGCGCAGGCAGCCCCACCGCCCCCGCCGGCCGCCAGCCCGGCACCAGGCGGACAATACTCTTCCAACGAGGTCGTTGACGCCGGCCACCGATTCTTCGGCACCATCTCACGCGGGCTTGCCCAGATCGTGGAGAAGGCCGGCAGCCAATGGGGACTGCCGAACGGGTATATCCTGGGTCAGGAGGCGGGCGGGGCCGTTGTTGCTGGCCTGCGCTACGGAGAGGGCATCCTGTACACCAAGAATGCCGGCGACCTGCGCGTCTACTGGCAGGGCCCCTCGCTCGGCTTCGATTTCGGCGGCGACGGCGCGCGCACAATGATGCTCGTCTACGGCCTTCCCGCCACCGATGCCATCTACCAGCGCTTTATCGGGATCGACGGTTCGGCATACTTTGTTGCCGGACTTGGCATGACCGCGCTGACATTCAACAACGTCGTGGTCGTGCCCATTCGCTCGGGCATTGGATTCCGGCTCGGCGCAAACGCGGGATATCTGAAATTTACATCGGCGGCGACCTGGAACCCGTTTTGACCGTTGCCTCAGTCCATGACGGGCTTGGGTTCGGGTTAAACGGCCTCCCGCCCTGGCGGGGCTCAGCTCATGGTGGCAATGTGCTGAAAAACACGTCGATCCAGTTCAGGAGGCGTTTTCCATGATCGAGCAGATCATGTTTGTCGGGATTGGATTTCTTCTGGCGGGTCTGCTCGTGATCGGCGTCATTCCGCTGGTGCATGCCCGCGCCGAGCGACTGACCATCCGCAGGATGGAGGCTCTGAACCCGCTTTCGATGGCTGAAATCCAGGCCGACAAGGACCAGCTGCGCGCCGAGTTTGCCATGTCGACGCGCCGGCTTGAAATGAGCGTCGAGCAGCTGAAAGGAAAGACCACGACCCAGCTGACGGAGCTCGGCAAGAGGAGTGACGCGATCGGTCGGCTCAAGCTCGAGCTGGGCGAGAAAACCGCAACCCTGTTTGCGCTCGAAGCCAAGGAAAAACAGGTCGCCGACGAGCTTAAAGCCGTGCAATTCGACCTCGCTGTCAAATCCGACGCATTGGCGCAGGCGGAAAGTGCGCTGACGACGGGACGCACGGAGCTCGCCCATTTCGCCGCCAGCTCCCAGGAGAGCTCAGGCACCCTCAACAGCCAGCGCGTGGAGCTGGTCGCCTTGCGCACCCAGGCCGAGGCGCTGAAGGGACAGATCGAAACCTATGACAGAGAAATGCACGCCCTCGACAATCGCCTGCGCAGCAAGACCACCGAGGCTCAGTCGCTCAGCGACGAGCTCTCGCAGGAGCGCGGCAGGAGCGAGCAGCTGACCGCCCAGATCGGCGAGCTCGAGCGGCGGCTCATCGCGCAGACGACGGAAGCGGAGCTGCTGGGCCGCCGCGTGGAGGAGCTCACCGCCCGCGTCGAGGAACAAGGCCGATTTCTTGCCGATCGCGAATTCCTCTCCGAAAGCCTGCGCAACGATGCCTTGAACGCGCAAAGGACCGAGTTCGATGCCCGCGCCACCCTGGCCGATGCTGAAAATCGTCACCGGGCGGACACCGAGGCTTTTTACGCCGAAAAGGCATCGCTCGAGGAGCAGCTGCGGCAGTCGCAGGAGGAGCGCGCAAAGCTGCAACGCGAGATTGCGGCGATCAAGGACGATGCCGAAAGCGCGTGGGAGAGCGAGCGCACGGAAAATGCGCTGCTGCGCGAGCGCATCAACGATGTTGCCGCCGAGGTGGCGCGGCTCACCGCCGCGCTCGAAGGACCGGGCTCACCAATCTCCTCGATTCTCAACGACGATGCGGGCTCTGCAGGCGCAGCATCCCATGGCAGCAATGGGGCCTCGTTGTCGATTGCGCCTTCCGGCGTGGAACCGAAGGACAGCCTTGCCGACCGCATCCGGGCATTGCAAGCGCGCGCGGCGCGCGCGGCGCAGTCGGGCGAAGGCTAGCGCATCCAGAGCCGCCGCCCGCGCTGACACGGGGCAGAGCGGCATCGCTTGACACCCGGCCTGCCTTCCCTAAATGCTCTCCCGTTCCGGGCGCTTAGCTCAGCGGGAGAGCGTTCCCTTCACACGGGAGAGGTCGCAGGTTCAATCCCTGC
>Ga0306926_10003356_pt1 | contig 16581 bp, 8 predicted proteins | sample flu12Cox44000178_FD_203759 | JGI IMG/M metagenome (GOLD analysis project Ga0306926, IMG submission 203759) | Lab enrichment of tropical soil microbial communities from Luquillo Experimental Forest, Puerto Rico - flux8day.12C.oxic.44.000.178 (v2)... | ecosystem: Environmental > Terrestrial > Soil... | reverse complement strand
GCGTTCTTTTCAAGAAACTGCACGTCGACCACAAGCCGTGACGGATTTTCGGTGTGGGCGTATGTGAAACGGACTTCGCGTGACTGTTCGACGCGGTACATGACGATCAGCTGATCCCCGTCGCGCCTCGAGGTGACGCCGAACGGCATGCCCTGGATGTCTATCGTCTCTTCCTTGCCGTCAGTGTGAAAGACACGCGACTGGCCGAGCTCGTTCGTCATCGTCACCGCGTACGGCGTATCGACGATCGTCAAACGCGTCGGCGGGTTGCGGACTTCGGCGGTCAGCAGTTGCGCGCGCCTGGCATCCTCATAGCTTTCCTGGCGCGACGAGAACGGAGAACGGCTGCCGCCGCCGCCGCCGCCGGACGCCCCGCGACGGCCGCGCCCGCCGCCGCTCGACGCAGGCTGGCCGTCCCCACCCGCGGTCGCGGGATTCATCCACGCCGGGTTGAAGCCGATCTCAGCTGGGAATTCGCTGACGGAGCGGTTGAGCGTCCAGATTCCACCCAGCGGAGAGGCGGCCTGAGCGTGCGCACCGTCCGGGAGTCTAAAGAGGGCGGTTGCCATCGCGCAGCATGCGAGCAGGAATGACCGCGTCATGTGGCTCTGATCGAAGGTAGCACAGGCTCCCATTGATAAACCATGGCACATCGGCCGGTCGACGATCGTGCGCAGCGCATCCCGTGAAACGCGCGGTAAGAGCAGCGGATGGCCCTAGAATAGCCGCATGACGATTTCACGCCGAAAAGCACTACACGCGCTTGGATTTGCCGTCGTTGGCGCTCCGCTGTCGTTGTCCGCTCAGGGCCGCTGCATGCTGACCTTCGGGACACCGGCCTGCAACACGTCGGACATCCAACCGGCGTTCGAGCAGACGGGTTGGAAAACAACCGCGCTGGATCACATCACCTTCCGCGCCGCCGAGTATCGGAAGGAGGCGGCGTTCTACATCGCGCTCATGGGCTGGAAACTGCGGAGCGACGATGGCAGGCAGGCAATCCTGGATGTGGGGGAGTGGGGCTCCGCCATCATCAAGCAGGCTGACCCCGGTGCGTTCGCCGCGCCTGCCGCGGACGGTGGACGCGGCGGTTCCGCTCGCGTCGTCGTGGAGTCGTTCTCATTCGTCATCCAGCCGTGGAACGCCGCCAACGTGGAGGCGCAGCTGCGCAAGCGCGGCCTGACGCCCGCGGCCGACCATGACGGCAAGGGATTCGAAAGTTTCTGGGTGAAGGATCCCGACGGCTGGCCGCTCCAGATCTGCAACGGCAACGGTCTGGTCAAGGCGCGGAAAGGCGCGCCGCCGACCGCGACGCTGGCTGAACCGGCGCCTTTCGCCTCGACGGGGTGGAAGACCGTGTGGCTCGACCACTTCTCGTTCAACGCATCCAACTACAAGGCCAGTGCGTCCTTCTATATGAATCTTCTCGGCTGGTCGCCGACTTACGACGAAGGCAGCCAGAACGAGCTCCTGATGGGCGACGTGGGCGACATCATCGTTCGCGGCGGCAACCCGCTCGATCCGGGCTTCGGAAAAGCGCCGGCGCGCCGCGCCGCCGGGCAGATCGATCACATCTCATTCGGGATCGCGCCGTGGGATACCGACGGGGTGAAAGAGGCGCTGGAGAAGCGGGGACTGCGGGCTCAGATCGACACGTCGAGCCGTCATATCGGCCCCGATGGCACATGGGTACCGGATGAAATTCACACCGCCGCGTTCAAGAGCTACCACACGGCGACGCCCAACGGTTTCAACCTGCAAATCAGCTACGTGACGCACGACAACCGGCTGGCGTTGCCCAACGCGGTGAAGCCCAAGCCGACAGCCGGGCGGTGATCTGATAGAATGTAAGCACCCCTAACAAATGATCACAGCACTATCTCTCAGGTATCGCCCTGTCGTCGTCGCCGCCGGGCTCGGAATCGCGGCGTCGTGCGCCATCGGCATCGCCGCGCAGGGACCGCAATCGACCCTGCCGCTGACGCCGCAGCGAGAACGAGGCGCCAGCATCTCGCCGGCTTACGAGGGCTGGTACCCGAACGACGACGGCTCGTTCAGCCTTCTGCTCGGGTACTACAACCGGAATTCGAAAGAGAGCCTCGACATCCCGGTAGGCCCCAACAACCGGGTTGAGCCTGGCGGTCCCGATCAGGGGCAGCCGACGCACTTCGAGGTCGGTCGGCAGTGGGGCGTCTTCGTCGTCAGAGTGCCGAAAGACTTCGGCACCAAGGCGCTCACCTGGACGATCGTGGCCAACGGCGAGAGCCAGTCGATCCCCTTCACCCTGAACAAGGGATATCCGATCAGCCCGTACAAGGAACTGGGCATGGGCAACCAACCGCCGGTGCTGACGTTTTCGCAGGGCGGCGCCAAGTTCACCGGTCCGCCGATTTCGGTGGCGAACACCTATTCCGGCACGGTGAAACAGCCGATCCCGATCAACGTCTGGGTGGAGGATCCCAAGGCGCCCGGCGATGCCGAGGGCGCAGCTCTGCGGCCCGGCTTCACGCCGTCGGTCGCGACCATCTCGTTGCACAAGTTTCGCGGACCCGGGAAGGTCACGTTCGATAAGGCGCGCATCCCGGTCATGAAGCAAGGTGACATGATTACCCCGACCGCAACGTTCGATACACCAGGGGAGTACACCCTGCGCGTGCAGGCCAACGATGAGTCGGGAGAGGGCGGCGCGGGCTTCCAGTGCTGCTGGACCAATACCTACGTGAAAGTGACCGTTCGACCCTAAAATAGAGGCGAGAGGGAACAGGAACCATGATGCCAGCCAAGCACGGATTCTCGCGGTACATTGCGGTCGGCGCCTGTGCGCTGGGCGCGGCGCTGATGCTGCCGACGACGGCCGGCGCGGCCGACGCTCCCAGGACCCCGACGTTCACCAAGGACATTGCGCCGATTTTTCAAGAGAAGTGCGAGGCCTGCCATCGGCCTGACTCGATGGCGCCCATGTCGCTGATGACATTCGCGCAGGCCCGGCCGTGGGCGAAGTCGATCAAGGCTCGCGTGGCCGACCGCCAGATGCCGCCGTGGCAGATTGATCGGAGCGTCGGCATTCAGAAATTCAAGAACGACCGGTCCCTCACCGACGAACAGCTCGACACCATCGTCCGCTGGGTCGACGCGGGTGCGCCGCAGGGCGATCCCAAGGACATGCCGCCGGCCAAGCAGTGGCCGGATGGTCAGGGCTGGAATTTCGCCGCGGTGTTCGGACAGAAGGAACCGGACCTGATCATCAAGTCCTACGACTTCACGATGCCCAAGGTGTCGCAGGACGTGTGGGACAAGCGCGTCACGCCGTCCGGCATCACGGAGCCGCGCTGGGTGCGTGCGATTGAGATCCGGCCCGAGACGCTCGCCGGCCGCAAGATCACCCATCACGCGATCGCCTATCTCGAGCAGTCCGAGCCCGGTGCTCCCGCGGCGACCGGCCTGCCGGCGCCGTTCATGGAGTGGGCGGTCGGCAAGCAGGGCGAGATGATGCGGCCCGACACCGGAAAGCTGCTGCTGCCTGGCTCCAAGTTCCACTGGGATATCCACTACTCGCAAGCGGGTGAAGAGATCACCAGCAAAGTGGAGATGGGCATCTACTTCTATCCGAAAGGACAGGAGCCGAAGTACCGCACGTCGCTGTCACTGGTTCCGGCCGCGCTCGGCACGCTCGACATCCGCCCGAACTCGGTCAACATCGCGGAAGGCTTCACAACGCTTCGTGAGGCCGCGCGCATCGAGAGCTTCCAGGCCCACATGCACCTGCGCGGCAAGGCCATGATGCTCGAAGCGATTCTGCCCGGCGGTCAGAAGCAGGTGATCAGCCTCGTGAGCGACTTCAACTTCAACTGGATGACCACTTACGTCTACGCGGACGATGCGGCGCCGCTGCTGCCAAAGGGAACGATCCTCAAAGTGACCGCGTGGCACGACAACACCACGGCGAAGAAGAGCAATCCCGATCCGAATCAGTGGGTCGGGTGGGGCGATCGCACGGTGGACGAGATGGCGCACGCCTGGATCAACATCGTCTACATGAAAGACGAGGACTTCAAGGTCGAACAGGAGAAGCGTCGCGCGGCGACCACGAACACCACGGCCGGCGTGCAGCAGTAAGAAGCAGACAACGCCGGCGGCCCCGGGGCCGTTCGGAACTGTGTGAGGAAAGGGCCGGCGCTGTGCGCCGGCCTTTTCCTTTTTTCACCGCGGGATGTGTGGTGCCCGAAGCAAACGTGATCGTCGTGGGAGGTGGCGCGGCCGGGCTTTCGTCGGCGGCAGCACTCTCGCGTCGCGGAATCGAGGCTGTCGTGCTCGAGCAGGATGCCGAGTTGGGCGGCACGTGGGCACGGCGATACGACCGCCTTCACCTCCACACCGTACGCGGCTTTTCCGGGCTCGCGCACTTTCCGATCCCCAGGCATTATCCGAAATATCTCTCTCGCGCCGAGGTCGTCGCCTACCTCAAGGAGTACGCGCGCCATTTCAAGTTGCGGGTTGTGAGCGGCACCACCGTCCGCCGAATTCGAGCTGGGGAAGATTCGTCCGGCGGATGGCTGGTCGAGACGGCCGGTGACGAAGCCTGGCGGGCGCGTATCGTCGTGATCGCGACCGGCCAGTATCGTCAGCCAATCCTTCCCGCATGGCCTGGTCGCGAGCTGTACGCCGGTCGCATCGTTCACTCTGCGTCGTATTCGAACGCCGGCCCCTACAAGGGGCAACGCGTCCTCGTCGTGGGAGCCGGCAACAGCGGAGCCGAGATTGCGACGGACCTCATCGACAACGGTGCGGGCGCTGTGGCAGTGAGTATTCGAACGCCACCGCCAGTCGTGCCTCGCGATCCGTTCGGTTTCCCTGTGCAGCGCACGAGCATCCTGTTGAGCGCGCTGCCGGCCGCGATTTCGAATCGCCTCGGCTGGGCCACTTCGCGTCTGGTGCTCGGCAACCTCGCGCGCTACGGCATGCCCCAGGGATCCTTTGCGCCGTACACGACCAAACGCGTTCCGCTCATCGACGTCGGTTTCGTGGACGCTCTCAAGCGAGGCCGCGTGAAGATCCGGGCCGCTCTGCAGCGACTGACGGAGACCGGGGCTGTCTTCGCGGACGGCTCGAGCGAACCATTCGATGCGATCGTCGCCGCGACCGGTTTTGTCACCGGGCTCGCATCGATCGTCGACGTGCCTGGCGCGCTCGACGATCTCGACGAACCGCCCGGCGTTTCCGGCAATCCGACGATCAATCCGGGTTTGTATTTCGTCGGCTTCACGCACAGCCTGCGCGGCCACCTGTTCGAGGCGAACCGCGCGTCCCGCCGGCTCGCGCGAAATGTCGAGCAGTACCTGGCTCGCTGAATCGCGCTACCATACCGACGGCAGGGTGGAAGAGAAGGGAGGCCGGCGTGGCAAGACATCTGACGGAACGGCGCGACTTTCTGAAGCAGATCGCCGCGATTGGCGCCACCGCGTTGCCGCTGGCGCGATCCTCCGCGGCGGCGGACTATTTCGGACCGCCCTCTTACGATCCTGCGGGCATTTTCGACGTCAAGGTGAGCGACGTCGAATTCCGCCGGACGAAAGCCGGCCGTCAGCTGATGGCGCGGGTGTATCAACCGGTGGGCCCGGGTCCGTTTCCAACGGTTCTCGATCTGCACGGTGGCGCGTGGAACGCGAAGGATCGTCACGCGGAGGAGCCGATGGATCGCGCGCTGGCCGCGAGCGGCCTTCTCGTCGTCGCCATCGACATGACGCTGGCGCCGGAAGCGCCGTACCCCGCGTGCGTGCAGGACGCCAACTACGGCGTGCGATGGCTCAAATCGAAAGCCGCGTCGTGGAAGGGTAACGGGCTCCGGATCGGCGTGTATGCGAGCTCCAGCGGCGGTCACGTCGCCGAGCTTCTCGCCATGCGGCCGCGCGATCCGCGGTACAGCGCCATCCCGCTTCCCGGAGCGTCGCGTCTCGACGCGACGATCGCGTATGCGGCGATGCGCTCACCGGTCAGCAACCCTTTTGCGCGTTTTCAGAACGCTGAGCACTTGAAGCGCGACGCCATGATGAAGAACCATACGACCTTCTTCGTCCCCTGGGAGACGATTCACGAGAGCAATCCTCAGGAGATTCTCGAGCGCCGCGAGCCCGTCTCGCTGGTGCCGCTGCTGATCATGCAGGGCGAGCTCGATGACAACGTGCTCCCGTCGGTGCAGGAAACGTTCGCGGCGACTTACACGGCCGCCGGCGGCCAGTGCGAGTACCGCGTGTTCGAGGGATGCGAGCACGAGTGGGTGGCGACGCCAGGCCCGCAGACCGACCGCGCGCGTGAAATGGTGAAGCTGTTCATCGCGCGCCAGGAACGAAAGCAGGCGTAATCACATTCGCAGGCCGAAAGCCCTGCGCCACTGACGATACTTCAATTGTGGCGCACGGCTTCAGCCGTGCGAAAGAGGAGCGTCTCAGCGGCTTGGCTGACGCCGGATCGCTCGCGTACGGCCGCGAATGGGGCGAGCCGTCGCGCCAGCGGGGCGCCGCTGGACTGCCGTCGGCCGACGTTTCACCTGATCCCCGGCGACTGTCTCCTCGCACGCCGGGCAGTAGTACGCGATCTCGACGTTGGTGCCGCAGCTCTCGTGAACGAACGTCCACGAGGAGCCAAGATGGCGCGCGCCCCAGATTCCCAGCGCTCGAACAACAGGCCGCAGTTCGAGCCCCTGCTCGGTAAGCGTGTACTCGGCGCGTGGCGGATGTTCGGAGTACAGCCGCCGGGACACGACCCCGTGTTTTTCGAGGACCTTGAGCCGGTGCGACAGGACCGCCGGGGCGACGCCGCTCAGCGACGCGCTGAAATCCTGGAACCTTCGCGGCCCCATGAGCAGGTCCCGCACGATCAGCAGCGTCCAGCGTTCGCCGAGGAACTCCAGCGAGCGAGCCACCGGGCAGGTCTGCCCGTATTGCTTCGGCATGGCCGCAGTATACCCTTGATTACGAAAAAAATAGTGACTACTATTTTGAGACGTGAGCCTCTCGGCCGTCTTCGTGCGCCGCCCGATCGCGACGAGCCTGCTCATGCTCGCCGTGGCCCTGTTCGGCGTGCTCGCGTATGCGGCTCTCCCGGTGAGCGACCTGCCGTCGATTGATTTCCCGACGCTGAGCGTCGGCGCCGCGCTGCCCGGCGGGGACCCCGAGACGCTCGCGTCCAGCATTGCCAGCCCGCTCGAGCGGCAGTTCACGGCGATCGCCGGCCTGGATTCGATGACCTCGTCGAGTGCGCTCGGCACGACGAGCGTCACGCTGCAGTTCGACCTCGATCGCAACATCGACGGCGCGGCCGTCGACGTGCAGACGGCAATCGCAGAGGCGCTGCCGCTGCTGCCGCCGGGCATGCCGACGGCGCCGACCTTCCGCAAGGTGAACCCGGCCGACCAGCCGATCTTCGTCATCGCCCTGAGCTCTGACACGCGTCCGCTCTCCGACATCGACAACTACGCGCAGACGCTGATCGCGCCGCAGGTCGCGGCGATCACCGGCGTCGCGCAGGTGAACGTCCTGGGCGGCCAGAAATACGCCGTCCGCGTGCAGGTCGATCCCGATCGGCTGCGCGCGCAGGGGATCGGCATCAACGAGATCGACCAGCTCCTTCAGAACGCCAACGTCAACCTGCCGACCGGTCAGCTGTTCGGTCCCAACGGCACGTTCACCATCCGCGCGGACGGACAGCTGATGACCGCCGACGCCTTCCGCCCGGTGATCCTCGGCTTCCACAACGGCGCGCCAGTGCGCCTGCACCAGGTGGCGACGGTGATCGACAGCGTCGAAGACAATCACAGCGCCTCGTGGCTGTTCGATTCCGACCGCGAACGGCGTGCGATCCTCGTTTCGGTCCAGAAACAGCCAGGCAGTAACACGCTCGCGGTGATCGATTCGATCAAGGCGCTGCTGCCGACGATCTCGGCGCAGCTGCCGCCGGCGATTCACCTGATTCAAGGCACCGACCGCGCGCTGTCGATTCGCGCGGCGTTCAAGGACATCAAGATCACGATGGCGGCGACACTCGTCCTTGTCGTCTTCGTGATCTTTCTGTTCCTGCAGAACGCATCGGCGACGCTCATTCCGGCGCTCGCCCTGCCGTTTTCGATCCTCGGCACCTTCGTGGTGATGCGGTTGATGAACTTCAGCCTCAACAACATGTCGTTGATGGCACTGATTCTGTCGTTCGGATTCGTCGTGGACGATGCGATCGTGATGCTCGAGAACATCGTGCGCCATCTCGAGGAAGGCGCCGATCCGCTGCGTGCGACGCTCGAGGGGTCGCGCGAAGTCGGCTTCACCATTCTCAGCATGACCTTGTCGCTGGCGGCGGTGTTCATCCCCGTCCTGTTCCTCGGCGGCATCCTCGGCCGGCTGTTTCGGGAGTTCGCCGTCACCATCACCGCCGCGGTGGTCATCTCGGGCTTGGTGTCGGTATCGCTCACGCCGATGCTGTGCAGCCGCCTGCTTCGCGCGCGCGCGGTGGGCCAGGCCGAGCCCTGGGTCGACAGGGCCTTCAACGCGTTCCGCCGCCAGTACGCCCGCAGCCTGAGGCTCGCGCTGCGTCACCGCTACGTGGTGCTCGCACTGTTCTTCGCGGTGCTCGGCGGAACGACGCAGATGTTCCGGATTGTTCCGAAGGGCTTCATCCCCGAGCAGGACGACGACTCCATCAACATCGGCCTGCGCGCGGCTCAGGGCACCGCCTATGAGGAGATGTACGAAAACGTCCGACGTGTCGGCAATCTCGTTCGCACGAACCCGAACTTGCAGCGCTCTGTCGCGTTTCTTGGCAACGGACCAGGCGGCGCGGGCGCAATGAACACGGCGCGGGTCGTGATGCGCATGAAGCCGCGTGCCGAACGCGTGAACACGGCGCAGGAAATCGTGGCGCAGACGCGTCCTCTGCTGGCGCGGTTTCCGGGGTTCCGGACCTTCGTGACGCTGCCGCCGGCGCTGCAGATCGGCGGGAGGCAGGGAGACAGCAGCTACAGCGTCACGCTTCGAAGTCCAGACACCGTGCAGCTGTACGACTGGGCCGGCCGGTTTCAACAGGCCATCGCGCAGCTGCCGCTCGTGCAGGACGTCTCGAGCGACCTCGAGATCAAGAGCCCCCGCGCACGTCTGGTCATCGATCGCGACAAGGCGGCGGCGATGGCGCTGGATCCCGCGGCGATCTCCGGCGCGCTCTATAGCGGCTTTGGACCGCGCTGGTCGTCCACCATTTACGGTGACGAGGCGCAGTATCGCGTGCTGCTCGAACTCGATCCCCGCTATCAGACGACGATTGGCGCACTGGGCCACCTGGCGTTCAAGTCGCCGCGCGGCGCGATGGTACCGCTCGATTCAGTCGTGAGGACGACTGAGGACGTGAGTCCGCAGACGGTGAATCATTCGGGTCAGTTGCCTGCTGTGGCGATCTCGTTCGGGCTTCGTCAGGGCGTCGCGCTGGGTGACGCGGTCGACTCCATCCGCGCGCTCGGGGCGAGCTTCCTGCCGGCGACGATGACCGTCGCGTTCGAGGGTTCCGCCAAGGCGTTCGAAGAGTCCGTTCGAAATCTCGGGTTGCTGCTCGTCGTCGCGATCGGCGTGGTCTATATCGTTCTTGGCATGTTGTACGAGAGCTATATCCATCCGCTGACGATCCTCTCTGGTCTGCCGTCGGCCGGCCTGGGCGCCTTACTGACGCTCTGGTTGTTCGGGAACGAGCTGAATGTGTACTCGTTCGTCGGCCTCATCATGCTCGTGGGCATCGTGAAGAAGAACGCGATCATGCAGATCGATTTCGCGCTGGAAGCCGAGCGCACGCGCGGACAGGCGCCCGAAGAAGCGATTTACGAAGGCTGCGTGATTCGATTCCGGCCGATCATGATGACCACGATGGCGGCGCTGCTCGGCGCCCTGCCGATTGCGCTCGGGCTCGGCGCTGGTGGAGAGGCGCGACGGCCGCTCGGGCTCGCGGTCGTTGGCGGCCTTCTCGTGTCCCAGCTGATCACGCTCTACCTCACGCCCGTCGTCTACACGTTCCTGGCGAGGCTGGCGCCGGTCAGGCGGCTGTCTTCGCGAATCGATGCGATCGACGTATTCCAGCCCGAAGTCAGCTGACGCTGCGTAAATTCGCGCAACGCTCGGCGGCAAGCAGGCGTACGCCCCGAAGGTCGACCTTGCCCGTGCCCAGAGTCGGAATGCACTCGACGATGTGCAGATCCTCACGCTTGGGAACCCACAGCTTCGGCAAATCCGAGCTCGAGAGCTGTTCCCAGACTCTCTGGGCGGTCAGCTCGGGATCGGTGTAGAGCGCCACGAGCCGTTCGCCCTTCGCCGCATCGGGTATCGAGGTGACGACGCACGTGTGCGGTTCGCCGAGGAGGGCCTGCAGCCGCTCCTCGATCTTCATGTGCGGCACCATCTCGCCCGCGATCTTGCTGAAGCGCGAGAGCCGATCCGTAATCCGGATGAAGCCGGCCTCGTCGAGCGTTGCGATATCGCCGGTGACGTACCAGCCATCACGCAGTGCATCGCGGGTGAGGCCCGGCTCGCCCAGATAGCCTCGCATCTGGTTTGGTCCGCTGACGAGCAGCAGTCCCTCCCGGTTGACGAGCGGGCCCTCCCCGGTGTCGGGATCGACAATCTTCGCGGAGATGCCGGGAAGGGGCCGACCGACGGTGCCTGCGCGCGAACCCGTGCCGGCCGCATCGGGCACGTTGACGGCCACCACCGGCGCCATCTCGGTGCATCCGTAGCCCTCGATCAAGTCGACGCCGAACTTCTGCTTGAACGCCGACGCGATCGGCTCGCGTAGACGCTCCGCGCCGACAATCGCGAGCCTGAGTTTCGCGAACTGCTCGGGCTGACACTTCCGCACGTACGTGGCACAGAACGTCGGCGTGCTCACCAGCAACGTCGCGCCGAACTTCGCGGCCATCTCGCCGATGGTCTTGGCGTCAGTCGGATTCGGGTGGTAGGCGGCGGTGAATCCGACAATGAGCGGCAGCCAGAGAGTCACCGTGTAGCCGAAGGAATGAAAGAACGGCAGCACGCCGAGCACGACATCCCGGTCGCCGAGCCGGAACAGCGCATTGGCGGAGTCGATGTTCGAGAGGACGTTGCGGTTCGTCAGCATCACGCCCTTCGGGACGCCCGTACTGCCGCTCGAGAAGATGACGGTCGCCAGCGATTCCGAGTCCGAGGGCGCGAGGAACAGCCGCGAGACCAGCGACGCCGACAGCAGACGCGCGGCGATCAGCGTCCTGATCTGCGAGAGCTTCGACGTCTGCTTCATGATGTCTTCAAGGAACACCATGCCGGACGTATCGGGAATGTTCGCCTTGGAGAGGAATGTTCGCGACGTCAGGGTCGTCGCGATGCCGCATCGATCGATAGCGGCGGCCATCGCGTCCTTCCCGGCGGTGAAGTTCAGGTTGACCGGCGTGCGGCCGGCGATCGAGGCCGCGATGTTCGCCAACGCACCGCCCACCGAGGCGGGGAGCAGCAGGCCAACCGACGCCCCGGCCGGCACTCGCTCGCGGATGACGCGCGCAAGCAGGAGACTCCCCACCAGCGCGCGGCCGAATGTCAGCTCGCGGCCGGTGGAATCGGCCATGCACAGGGACGACCAGCGGCGCTTCGCCGTGTGGACAAAGCGCGAGGCGAGGGTATCCAAGCTGGAAACTTATAACTCAGAGTGCGCTGCAAGTGTAAAGCTACCTTGCAGCGCGTTCCCAGCCGCCGCATTGGTTTCGCAGGCCTGAAGCCCTGCCGCCACAGCAGAAGAGCTCCGATAGTGGCACCCAGCGAATCAGTCTCGCCTGATCTCGATCATTGCCGTGCCGCCGAGCCTGCCGCGGCGACCGGCCCCGCCGATGAGGCGACTGCAGATGCCGCGCTCGTCGCCGACGGTCCGGCTTCCTGGAGCGCCTCGAAATCGACCAGCGACAGGTCGTACGCGAGCACTGCGCTGAGCTCGTTGGTCCGGGCCTGCGCGAGGTCGCGCTGGGCCTGGATCGTCAGAAAGCTCGTGGACATGCCGACTTCGAACCGCTTGCGTTCGGCATCGAGGCGTTGTTCGGCCAGCTCACGTGCGGAGCGGGTCGTGTCGATTCGCTTCGCATTCATCTCGATCTTCCACGCCGCATCGCGCACCTGCTGAACCGCACGGGCCTCCGCGCCTTTCAACCGCTGTTCGGCCTGGGAATGCTCGATCTGCGACCGCGCGTAGTTGGCCTGCTCGACGCTGCCGCCAATCGGATACGACACGCTGACGCCGACGCCCCACGTCGGATAATCGTGCGCGAAGAGCTGACCGAGGACGTCGCCGATCGGCGTGATGGGTCCTGGACCGACGATCGTGCCGGGAAAGCCGCCCGTGCGCAGAATCTGCGTGCCGCCGAGGCCGCTGGCCTGATAACTCGCGTTCACGCGAACATCGGGCAGGCGCTGATTGCTGGTGAACTTCACGTTGGTCTGCGCGTTGTCGATGTCCTTTCGAGCGCGCACAAGGTCTGCGCGGGATGAGAGCGTGCGCGTGACCGCGGCTTCGAGGTCGATGTTGGCCGTCGTGATCGGCGGCGAATCGACCGCGTCGAGCGCGACGTTCCAGTTGTCGCGGTTCGACGTATCGAAGATCAGCAGGCGCAGGCGATCCTCGGCTTCCTTCACCCCGGTCTCCGCGATGATCAGCTGCTCCTGATCGGACGCCACCTCCGCCTGCGCGGACACGAGATCGAGCGGCGGAGACGTTCCGACATCCACCTTGGCCTTGTTCACGCGTACGAGCTCTTCCGCGAGGTCGAGCGTCGACTTGCGCGCGTCAACCGTCGCCCGCGCCGTCACGAGGGCCCAGTACGCGGACTTCACATTGGCAGTCGTGTGGACGAGGCTCTCACGCAGGCGGGTGTCGGCAATTTCCCTGTTGGTACGGCTCGTCGCCAACTGCTGCCGGTTGTTGTCGATGAACAGGTCCCGGATGAGCGGCTGCGACACAGTGACCGACAGACCCGACTGCACGAGCGGGTTGTAGCTGTTCAAGATGCTGTTGCTGTTGGTGTGGGTCCACGTCCACCCCAGGTTGTAGCTGGTGCCGTACTTCGGCAGCTTCTGATTCAGGCCGGCGTTCGAGCTGTTGACGTCGTTCTCCTGGGCCACGGGCGTCAGGAAATTGGACGGCGGCAGCAGCTGATTGCTCGAGTTGAGGCCGGCGTTGAACGTGGGTTTGAACACGTTCGCCGCAGCGGCCACCTTCGCGTCGCTGATCTGCGGATCCAGACGGTCCGCTGCGAGGTCGACGTTGTTGTCGAGCGCCATCTTCACGGCCTCGTCGACGGTGAGCCTCATCGTGGCCGGCGTCTGCGCAGCGGACTGCGCGTGCGCTGAGGCCGCGAGACCCAACCCGAGCAGCGCAATGAGCGCCGTTCGTCCCATCGCCGCGCTCGAAGAGGCCGCCGCGCCGGGAACAGCGCGTCCGAAAGCCGCCGCCTCGCGCGCATCCTCGGCCGGACCCTTCTTGCGTCTGCCGAAGATGCGAACTTTCGACGCATCGTCGAACAGCGAGTACGCGACGGGTGTCACGAGCAGTGTCAGCAGCAGCGCGAGCGACTGGCCGCCGAAGATGACGTAGCCGATGGCGTGGTTCGTGCCGGACCCGATTCCGCGAGAGACGATGAGCGGGATCATTCCGGCGACGAAGGCGAACGTGGTCATGAGAATCGGCCGCAGCCGGTCGCGGCTGGCCTGGACAATGGCGTCGTGGGTAGACATCCCAGTCTCCTTGAGCTGGTTCGCGTGGTCGATTTGCAGAATCGAATTCTTCTTCACGACGCCGAACAGCACGAGGAGTCCCAGGGCCGAGAAGATGTTCAGCGACTGCCGGAAGATGATGATCGACAGCAGCGCGAAGGGCAGTGTCAACGGCAGCGACAGCAGAATCGTGATCGGGTGCAGCCACGACTCGAACTGCGCCGCCAGGATGAGATACATGAACACCAGTGACAGCACGAACGCCGTCACGAAGTTCTGGGCGGCACGCCCGAGCTCACGCGACCGGCCCGCGAGCACGCCGTGGTATTCGCCGCCGGAGTTGAGCTTGTTGAATTCGGCGAGCATCGCGGTTTGAACGGCGGCCTGCGATGCCGTGGGAAGCAGGTTGCAGAACACGGTGACCTGCCGCTGCCGTGCCTGGCGATTGATGTCGGTCGGCGACGAGCCCGGTTCGAAGTCCGCGACGTTCTCCAGCGAGACGCTACCGAGTTTCGAGGACGGCACCGTGAGCGCCGCGATTGCCTCCTGCGTTGATCGATTCTCCGCCCTGGCGCGCAGGTGCACTTCGTACTGCTCGCCGGCATCGTTGAAGGTGGTCACCTGGTCGCCACCGACGAGCAAACGAAGCGCCTCCGCCGCGTCGCTGATCTGGACGCCAAGGTCGGCCGCCTTCGGCCGATCCACGCGAATCGAGAGCTCGGGCTTGCCGGTGTTGAGCGAGGTGTCGATGTCGACGACCCCCGGAATGCCCTTCACCCTGTCGACGAGCTGGTTTCCGAGCACCTCGAGTTTCTTCAGATCTGGTCCGTTGATGACGAACTGGATCGCGGCGTTCTGCGAACCACCGCCGCCGATGACCGCGACTTCCTGCACCGACGTGCGGATGTCTGCCGGGAACTTCGGCAGGATCTCTTTGCGGATCACGTCCATGACCACGAACTGATCGCGGCTGCGCGCCTCGATCGGCTTGAGGCGCACGTAAATCGTGCCCAGGTTGCGGGTCTTCGCCGGATCGCCGGCGATGGTCACCAGCGTGTAGTCCACTTCTGGCAGCCGCGCACGCATGGCGGTCGCCACGCGGTTGGTGAGCACCTCGGTCGCCTCGAGGCTGGTGCCTTCCGGCGCGCGCAGGTTGACCTCGAACTCGGAGGCATCGTCCTGCGGCATGAAGTTCTTGTTGGCCATCATGAAGAGCGGGACGCTCGACAGCAGCGCCAGCACGGCGACGCCCGACACGATGACGCGGTGGGCCATCGCCCACTCGAGCATCCGCGTATACATCAGATCGATCGCGTGGAAGATCTTCGAGTCCTTCGATGCGTGTTCGTCGGTGCCGTGCTTCTGCACTTTCAGCCAACGGGCCGACAGCATCGGCGTCAGCGTGAAGCTCACGAGCAGCGACACCATGATCGCGAACGCCATCGTCAGGCCGAAGCTCTTCATGAAGCGGCCGACGATGCCGCCCATGAATCCGACCGGCACGAAGATCGCCACGAGCGACAGCGTGGTGGCGAGCACCGCCAGGCCGATTTCCTGCGTGGCGTCGACGGCTGCCTGGAGCTGGTTCTCGTGTTTTTCCTCGATGAAGCGGTAGATGTTCTCCAGCACCACGATCGCGTCGTCGATCACGATGCCCACCGAGAGCGTGAGCGCGAGCATCGTCATCAGATTGAGGGTGAAGCCCATGTACCAGAGGAGCCCGAACGTCGCGATGATCGAGGTCGGGATGGCGATGGCCGCGATGATCGTTGAACGTACGTTGGTGAGGAACAACAGCACGACGATCGCAGCCAGGATCGAACCGACGATCAGATGTTCCTCAACGTTGTGGATGGAGGCCTCGATGAAGTCGGAGGCGTCGCGCACCTGGCGCATCGAGTAGCCGGGCGGCAGCGCTTTCTCGAGCTCCGCGAGCTTGCCTCTGACTTCCTTGACGACCTCGACGGTGTTGGTGCCCGACTGGCGCCGGACCTGCAGCAGGACCGTGCTCGCGCCGTTGACGTTCGCGACGGTATCGGGATCGGCCTCGCCGTCCTCGACGCTGGCCACGTCGACGATCCGGACGGGATGGCCATTACGCTCGCGGACGACGATGTCGTTGAACTCGGCGACCGTCTGCACCCGGCCGCGGGTTCGCAGCGTGACCGACTGCGGTCCCTGGTCGACGCGGCCGCCTGGAATCTCGATGTTCTGCGCCTGCAGCGCCCGCGAGACGTCGTTGACGGTCAGGTTGTAGCCGCGCAGGCGGTCAGCGTCGAGCCACACGTTGATCTGCCGCTGCCGGCCGCCGAGGATCACCACCTGGCCGACGCCGTTGACGCTCTCGATCTTCCGGCGCAGCACCTTGTCGGCGTACTCGGTGATGTCCTTCACCGGCTGATTCTTGGCGCTCAACGCGATGCTGAGCACCGGCGCGGCGTCGGGATCCATTTTCTCGACGCGCGGCTGCTGAATGGTCTTCGGCAGCAAGGGCAGGACGCTGTTCACCTTGTCGCGCACTTCCTGCGCCGCCGTGTCCGTATCCTTGTCGAGCAGGAAGGAGATGATGACCTGCGAGATTCCCTCAGACGAGATCGACCGGAGGTCGTCGATGCCGCTGATCGTGTTGACGCCTTCCTCGATCTTGTCGGTGACCTCGGTTTCGATCTGCTCCGGCGCGGCGCCGGGCTGGAGCGTGGTCACCGTGATCGTGGGGAAGTCGACCTTCGGAAAACGATCGACGCCGAGGCGCGAAAACGAGAATGCCCCGATGACGCTCAGCGACAGGATGAGGACGCTCGCGAAGACGGGACGCTTGACGCACAGCGCAGCT
>Ga0306926_10003355_pt1 | contig 16584 bp, 14 predicted proteins | sample flu12Cox44000178_FD_203759 | JGI IMG/M metagenome (GOLD analysis project Ga0306926, IMG submission 203759) | Lab enrichment of tropical soil microbial communities from Luquillo Experimental Forest, Puerto Rico - flux8day.12C.oxic.44.000.178 (v2)... | ecosystem: Environmental > Terrestrial >... | reverse complement strand
CCGAACCTGCACCCGGCGCGGTGCCGCCGGCGCCCGAGCGTCGTGCTGCAGGCGCGACCGGCCCGGCGGGTGCGCCATCTGCAGGCGCTCCACCACTCCCTCCGCCGGAGCTCCCGGGCACCTTCGTGCGCAGCGAGCGCAAGGTCGGGCGCAACGAACCCTGTCCGTGCGGGTCGGGTAAGAAGTACAAGCACTGCCACGGCGCGCTCTCGAGCGTCGAGTAACGGGTCGCAGTCCCGGTGCCCGCTCGCACGCTCCGGCCCCAGGTGCTCGTGGTGGCAGCGGCACTGTTCGATCCTGCAGGCCGCGTGCTGATTGCGCAGCGGCCGGCCGGCAAGCCGCTCGCCGGGCGCTGGGAGTTTCCCGGCGGCAAGGTGGACGCGGGGGAGGGCGAGCGCGATGCGCTCGCGCGCGAGCTGCGTGAGGAGCTCGGGGTCGACCTGGTGGCTGCGCGCCCGTTCATGCGCCTCACCCACGCGTACGAGGAGCGCGATGTGGAACTCTCGCTCTGGATCGTGGAACGCTTCGCGGGTGAGCCCCGCTCGCTCGATGCCCAGGCCCTGAAGTGGCTCGCCCCGGCAGAGCTCGGCTCGGAGGATATTCTCGAGGCCGACCAGCCTTTCATCGAGGCGTTGCGCGAGCTCGGCACACCAGGCTGACCCCGGGTGGTTCCTGAGGACGTGTACAATTATTGGCCACACCCGAGGCGGAAATTTCCATGGCAGCGCAGAACGATCTTCCTGAGGTCCAGATCGATCCCAAGGGGCTCTATCGCGAGGACGTGTTCACCGACCGGCGCGCGGGCAGCATCCGCCGGCTGACCCCGGTCACCGTGGACGGCGCACCCGATGCGACCCGGCCGGTGCTGTTCTCCGGGCAGACTCAACTGCTGACTCCGGCCGGCGTGTTACCGCTCGGGTTTGAGATCGAGGCGAGCACGCTCGATGAGGCGCTGCGGAAATTCCCCGAAGGCGTGAAGGCGGCGCTCGAGCAAGCCATCGATGAAGCGCGCGAGCTGCGCCGCGAAGCCGCATCCCGCATTGTCGTGCCCGATGTCGGTAGTGCCGTGGGTCCGGTGCCAGGCCCCCAGGGTGGTGGCGGCAAGATCAAGTTTCCGTGAAGGCTGCCGTCGGCCCGCGATGAGGATGCAAACCCGCTTCGCGCCGGCCGCCCTGCTCGCGACCGCGGGCAGCCTCGTCTTCCTCCTTGGCGCGTGCGGCCACGAGCTGGTAAGCGGTGGCCCCCACACCTTCCCCGGCAGTGGGCCCGGCGGGAAGCCAATGACCACGGTGACGGACGCAGCGGTTGGCGCACCGGCGGCGGCGAAGACCATCATCTATCCGGTCACGACCCGCGGCCCCGTTGCCGAGAACTACTTCGGCACGAAGGTCGCCGATCCCTACCGCTGGCTGGAGAATCTCGATTCACCGGAGGTACAGGCCTGGGTCAAGTCGCAGAACGATCTCTCGCAGCCGCGCCTGGCGGAGCTGCCGGCCCGAGCCTGGCTCGAGACGCGGCTCGCGCAGCTGTGGAATTACGAGCGCTATGACGCGCCGCTCAAGCGCGGCAACCGCTACTTCTACCTGCACAACGACGGACTGCAGAACCAGAGCGTGCTGCAGGTCACCGACTCCCTCACCGCACCCGGCCGGGTGCTGCTCGATCCGAACGGCGTGCGCGAGGATGCGACCGTCGCCATTTCGGATTTCATGCCGGACCCCGCGGGAAACATCGTCGCGTACGCGCTCTCCGATGGCGGCACGGACTGGCAGGTGTGGCACTTCAAGCGCGTCAGCGGCGGAAATGACTATCCCGAGGAGCTGCGTCACACCAAGTTCTGGGGCGTTTCCTGGGCGCGCGATGGCTCGGGGGTGTACTACAGCCGCTATCCCGCGCGCGCGGATGGCCGCGGCGACGACGCGGGCCGCCCTGCGGTCTACTTTCACCGGCTCGGCACGCCGCAGGATCGCGACTCTCTGGTGTACGAGGTCACCAATCACCCGACGCGTATCCCGAGCGCGCGCGTAACCGAAGACGGGCGATACCTGATCGTCACTCTGGTCGAGGGTTACGAGAGAAACGGCGTCGATGTGCTCGACCTGCGCGAGCCGGGTGCGAAGCCGCACCCGGTGTTCGCGGACTGGGAGGCGCTCTACACCTTCATCGGCTCACGTGGCCACGAGCTTTACTTCCAGAGCACGTATCGTGCCCCGCTCGGCCGCGTCATCGCGGTCGACGCGCGGGCACCGGTGACCCGCCGCACGATCGTGCCCGAGGGCGCTGCGGCTCTCGAAGCGGCGACCTATGTCGGTGGACGCTTCATCGCCCGATACGTCGAGAACGCTCACGCGGTGGCCCGGGTGTATGAGCGCGACGGCCAGCCGGTGGGCGAGGTGGCACTACCGGGGCTCGGCCGGGTCGAGGGGTTCGAGGGCGAGGGCGCGCAGACCGAGACCTTCTTCTCCTACACGGACTACCTGACGCCGCGCAAGATCTATCGGTTGGACGTTCCGGCGAACCGCGCAACACTCTGGCGCGAGCCGCAGACCTCAGCGCTCACCGGGCAGTTCATCACCGAGCAGGTCTTCTACTACAGCAAGGACGGCACCCGGGTGCCGATGTACATCACGCACCGGCGTGGCAGCACACGCGATGGCAACCAGCCACTGCTGCTTTACGGCTACGGTGGGTTCGATGTGTCGCTGACGCCCATGTACCGGCCCTCGGTCGAAGCCTGGCTCGAGATGGGCGGCACCTACGCGGAGGCCAACCTGCGGGGCGGCGGCGAGTACGGTGAGACCTGGCACAAAGCCGGCACGCTCACGAACAAGCAGCACGTTTTCGACGATTTCATCGCGGCGGCGGAGTTTCTCGTGGGTGAGAACTACACGCGCCGGGCGCGGCTCGGGATCTACGGTCGCAGCAACGGCGGACTGCTGGTCGGTGCGGTGCTCACGCAGCGGCCGGATCTTTTTGGCGTGGCGCTCCCTGCGGTCGGGGTGCTCGACATGCTGCGCTACCAGACTGCGAGCGCCAACGCGCGGCAATGGTCATCCGACTACGGGCTGGCTGAGGACCCCGAGCAGTTCCGGGCGCTCTACGCCTATTCACCGGTACAGAACGTCAAGAAGGGCGTGTGCTATCCGCCGACGCTCATCACCACGGCGGATCACGACGATCGCGTGGTGCCCTGGCACAGCTACAAGTTCGCCGCCGCCCTCCAGGCCGCTCAGCTCTGTCCGAACCCCATCCTGCTGCGCATCGAGACGCGGGCCGGGCACGGTGCGGGCAAGCCCACGCGGATGCAGATCGAGGACGTCGCGGATCAATGGGCGTTCCTGGCGAAGTGGCTGCAGGTGTCGCCTCCACCGGCGGCCGCGCAATAGCGCGCTCCACGCTAAGTCAGCTCACATCGGGGATCATAAAGACCCTGATATGGAGGGTCGCGGGGTCGAAAATCGCCACGAGGCGCCTCGAGCCGCCCCACATGATGAGGCTGTTGCGTTGATCCGGCTCAAGACCGGCGCGCGCCAATCGGGAATGCAGGTACTCCTTCTCCTTGTTGTTCAGGTACGTCATGTCGTCCAGCTTTGTGAGTTGGTCGCGCAGCTTCGGCAGCCCCTGTGCCCAGGGCTTGAAGTAACGAGGCATGTCGACCACGTCCTTGCCGCTGCCGAAGGAGGCATCGTTGATGATGTGCATGGCCTTGTCGGGATCATCCGGTAACGGTGCCCAGATCCAGCGCGGCAGGCTGTACCAGTGCGGGGCGAACGACGGGTTCTGGCGCAGGGCCAGCGCGGCCTCGCTCTTATCGATGTCGGAGGCCTGCACGCACTCCAGGCTGTTCACCGAGAAGGCGTAGTAGAGTGGCCGGCCGCTCCAGAGCGTCACGGTGCCGTACGCCAGCGCTGCAAGCTGCACCGTCACGATAACCGCGATGTCGCGCGCCAGCACACTGAGAGGCTTGGTGGGACTGGCGACGATCAGCGTGAGCGCTGGACCCATTACCAGGTCGACCATGACCACGATTCCGACCACGTGCAGCACGCTCGCGAGGTACCAGCCCGGCCAGCGGTACCAGCCGAGATAGAGCAACCCCAGGACCAGCGTGAGCACAGCCGCGCTGCCCAGTACGTGCAGGCCGAATGCCCTGAGCCGAGAACTCATGGAGCTAAGTTTCGTCGCTCGAGCGCCGATCTTCCGTGACGGACTTCTCTGGCGATGGTGCACTCTCGCCGGGGATAGCCCGCTGTCCCGAAAGCCAGGCACCGAGATCGATCAGTCGGCAACGCTCGCTGCAGAAGGGCCGGAAAGGGGCGGTCTGCCAGTCCAAATCCCGGTGGCACGTCGGGCACTTGACGTGGGTAGGGCTCATCGGACTGATCCGTCGCGGCCGGTCAGGCGCAGCAGCTCAGCATGAAGGGGACATCATTCGCCGTCTGGGATGGGCGTGTGGTGATGCCCTGCCAGGAGAGGAAGCGCACGCTGCAGCGGTGGTGACTGCCGCTGATCTCCGGGTACAGGCCCGCGGAAGCCGGCAGCGAGATCCGCAGCAGCTGCAACGGATTGTCCCGCTCGAAGGTGATGTTGAAGGTGCCGCCGACGGCAATCTCCTGGCGCGTACGACCATTCTGCCGGGTGAGCCACAGAAGCTCGGCAATGGCGTCGCACATCGGCCGCAGCAGCCCGAGCCATTGATTGAAGCTGCGCATGCGCGCTTCATCCGGCTGCGCAAGCCAGAAGTAGTAGTCGGGCAGGTCGAATTCGCAGGTACCGCCGGGGATGGCGCTGCGAAGCTTGATGGCGTTGAGGAACTCGGAGTCCCGGAGCGGCTGCAGGAACGCCGAGCCCGCGCTCATCAGATCCGAGCGCAGACGCAGGAGATTCGACACCAGCGTCTTCAGCCGCTGCGCATCGACACCCGGGCGCGACTGAAACTCATTCAGAGTCGCAAGGTGGCTTTCGAGCTCCTTGAGCACGTCCGAGCGCACATCGCCGCGCGTGGTAATGGCCAGGATCTCGATCAGGCTCGCCATCGCCGCACGGCTGCCCCAGGGGTTGGCCATCTCGTTGTGGTGCAGCGCCTGGTTGTAAAGGAAATCGAGCCGCAGAAAGGTGCGCATCCGCTCATTCAGCGGCTGCTCGAATATGAGCGTCCCGGGCGCACTGGCTGGTGCCCCGGAGAGCTCCGTCTCGGGTGCGGCGGATTGCATGACGGCGCTATTCTGCTTGAGTGCTGCGCCGCACGTAAACGGCGCGTGCTTTCAGACGCGCTGGCGGGCCGCGAGCTCCAGGTATCGGGCGTGAAGCGCCGCCACCTGATCGCGCACGGCGCTCATGTCCGAGTCGTTGTGGATGACATCGTCCGCGGCCTTCAGCCGCGCGGCACGCGAAGCCTGTGCCTTGAGAATGGCCTGTACCTGCTGCGGCGTCGAGCCATCACGGTCACGCAATCGGCGGACCTGCAGCTCCTCATCGCAGTCCACCACCAGCACCCGATCCACGTGCGCGGCGAGGTTCTTCTCCACCAGCAGCGGAATCACGAGGATCTGATAAGGACCGCCCGCCACCGCCGACCGCGCCTCCAGCGCCGCGCCGATGGCCGGGTGCGTGAGCGCCTCCAGGTCCGCGCGTGCCTTTGGGTCAGAGAACACGATATCGCGCAGCGCTGGTCGATCGAGATGACCGTCGGCAGTAAGGATTTTCGGCCCGAAGCGCTCCACGAGACGCTCGAGGGGCGGCTGCCCCGGCTCGACCACATCCCGGGCGATCTGGTCGCTGTCGAGGATCGGCACCCCGAGCGCGCCAAAGAATTTCGCCGCGGTCGACTTGCCGCTGGCAATTCCGCCGGTGAGGCCTACCCGGTAGGCGCGTGTGCTCATGCGCTCATGGGTGGCTGTTGAACAGGCCGAGATAGCCACTAACGATCGGCCGCCCGAACATCAGTATCAGCCAGCCGGCGCCCGCGAGGAACGGGCCGAACGGTATCGGAGCGGAGCGGTCGTGCCCTCGCATGATGATCATGCCCAGGCCAACCATGGCACCTGTTCCCGCCGCGATCAGGATGATCGGCAGAAGCATCTGCCAGCCGAGCCACGCCCCGAGCGCCGCAAAGAGCTTGAAGTCGCCGTAGCCCATCCCGTCCTTACCGGTGAGAAGGCGGAACAGATGATAGACGCTCCACAGGCTCACGTAACCGGCCATGGCACCGATTAGGCTGGACCGGGTGTCCACCGGCACGGTCGACCCCCCGACCTGCGTGCTCCAGAGGCTGATGAACAGGCCGAGCCACAGGAGCGGAAGCGTGAGGCTGTCGGGTAACAGCTGGTGATCGATGTCGATGAAGGTGAGCGCGATGAGAAACCAGTTGAGCACCAACGCCGCAAGCGCAGGCCAGCCAAATCCGAACTTCCAGGCAATGAGCGCTGACAGCACTGCCGTGAGGGCTTCGACCAGCGGATAGCGGGCGCTTATGGGTGCACCGCAGCTCGCACACTTGCCGCGCAGGAGCAGCCAGGAAAACAGTGGAACGTTGTGCCGGGCGCGGATCGGAGCCCGGCAGACTGGGCAGGCCGAGCGCGGCACGATGAGATTGAAGCGCTCGGGAATACTGGCAGGCACAGTCGCAGGAGGGGTCGAAGCTGCAGCGGGCGAGTCCGTGGGCGAGCCCTCCGCACACTGCTCGCGCCATTGCCGCTCGAGCATGAGCGGGACGCGGTAGATCACGACGTTGAGGAAACTGCCCACCATGAGCCCGAGCACGACAGCGGCGCCGATGAACAGGGCGGGGGAGGCTGCGAGCAACTCGAGTGCGGACATTTGTTGTGCTCTAACGAAAACGCCGCGCTGAGCGCGGCGCTTTCTCCGGTTGGCGACCGCCAGGGTGAATGATTACACCACCGACGCCAGCTTGAAGATCGGCAGGTACATCGCGATCACCAGGCCGCCGACCAGCACTCCTAGGACCAGCATGATCAACGGCTCGAGCAGGCTCGACATGGCGTCGACCGCGTTGTCGACCTCGGCCTCGTAAAAGGTCGCCACCTTGCCGGACATCTCATCGAGCGAGCCGGATTCCTCGCCGACGGCGATCATCTGGTTCACCATGTTGGGGAAGAGGCCTGTATTCTCCATTGCGCGCTGCAGACGCTGACCGGTGGAGACTTCATCTCGCATCTTATTCACCGCGTTCTCGTAGACGATGTTGCCTGTGGCACCGGCCACCGATTCCAGTGCCTCGACCAGCGGCACGCCGGCCGCGAACATCGTCGAGAGGGTCCGGGCGTAGCGCGCGATCGCGGCTTTGTTCAGGATCGGCCCGATGATTGGGAATTTGAGTATCAGGCGATCGAGGAACTCGCGCATGGCCCGCGAGCGCTTCTTGAAATAGAAGAACGCCCACACCGTGCCGCCGATGACCGCGCCGATGAACAGGCCGTCGTGCTGGACTATCTGAGAGACGTGGATCACGAATTGGGTAAAGGCGGGTAGATCGGCACCGAACCCCTTGTACAGGGCCTCGAATTGCGGGATCACGAACACCAGCAGCACGACGGTCACGATCACGGCAACCACCAGCACCGCTGCGGGGTAGAACAGTGCCTTCTTGACCTTCTTCTTCAGTGCTTCGGTCTTTTCCTTGTAGGTCGCTATCTTGTCCAGGAGCGACTCGAGCGCACCTGCCTGCTCGCCCGCTTCGACCAGGTTCACGAACAAGTCATCGAAGTACAGAGGATGCTTGCCGAGAGCCTCATGCAACGAGGTGCCGCCCTCGACATCGGCCTTGACGTCGAGAATGAGCTTCTGCATGGTGGGCTTTTCGTGCCCGGCGCCGACGATTTCGAACGCCTGCACCAGCGGAATGCCCGCTGCGAGCATAGTGGCGAGCTGCCGGCTAAAGACCGCGATGTCGCCAGGCTTGATGCTACCGCCCTTGACGCCCTGGCGCTGCTTGCGGATCTTCGACGGCGCAACGCCCTGACGGCGAAGCTCCGCGCGCAGCGTCTGCTCATCTGGGGCGAGACTCTTGCCCTTGATACGGGCTCCGCGCTTGTCGCGCCCCTCCCAAGCGAAGGGGACCTCGCGCTTGATCGCCTTGACGGTCGCGGTTGCTGCCGGTGCCATAGCTTATCCGCCCTGCGTCACTCAACCGTGACGCTGTTGACTTCCTCGAGACTGGTCAAGCCGCTCTTCACCTTTTCGAGCCCCGCCCGACGAAGATCCCACACCCCTTCCTTGGCCGCCTGCTCCCCGATCTCCACGGCACTGCCGCCGCCGAGAATGATGCGCGCAATCGAATCAGTCACTGGCAGGACCTGGTAGATGCCAACGCGCCCCTTGTAGCCGTCGGTGCAATTCCCGCACCCCTTTGGGCCGTAGACCTTGAGACCGCCGGTAACGTCCAGCTCAGTGAAGCCCTCCTTGAGAAGCGCCTCCTTGGGTATATCGCGTGGCACCTTGCAGTTCCCACACAGACGCCGGGCGAGACGCTGCGCAATGATGAGACTCACCGAGGTCGCGATGGCGTAGGGCTTCACCCCCATGTCCACCATGCGGGTGAGGGTCTGCGGTGCGTCATTGGTGTGCAGGGTAGAGAGGACGAGGTGGCCGGTCTGGGCCGCCTTAATGGCTATCTCGGCGGTCTCGAGATCACGGATCTCGCCGACCATGATGACGTCCGGGTCCTGGCGCAGGAAGGCGCGCATCGCCGTCGCAAAAGTGAGTCCCACCTTGGGATTGACGTTGACCTGGTTCACCCCGGGAAGGTTGATTTCCGCCGGGTCTTCCGCGGTCGAAATATTGGTGTCCTCGCGATTGAGGATGGCGAGGCCGGTGTAAAGCGAAACTGTCTTGCCGCTGCCCGTGGGGCCAGTGACGAGGATCATGCCCTGAGGCTTGGCAAGATATTTCTGATAGAGCTCCTTTTGGAACGGCTCGTAACCCAGCGAGTCGATCCCGAGCATCGCCTGTGCCGGATCAAGAATGCGCAGCACGATCTTCTCACCGAAGAGGGTCGGACAGGTGCTCACGCGGAAATCGATGGCTCGATTCTTGGAGAGCTTCATCTTGATGCGGCCGTCCTGCGGGACGCGCCGCTCGGCGATGTCGAGCCGCGACATCACCTTCAGGCGGGCCGAGAGCTTCGGTGCCAGCTGCACCGGCGGCTGGGCGATCTCCTTGAGCACGCCGTCCATGCGCAGCCGCACGCGGTAGGTTTTCTCGAAGGGCTCAAAATGGATATCCGACGCGCCGCGGCGGATCGCATCCAGCATGACCTTGTTGACGAAGCGCACGATGGGCGCGTCCTCGACGTCATCACGCCCGATCTTGTCATCCAGCTCCTCCTCGCCGCCGCTGACTTCGAGCGACTCGAGATCGACATCGCCCTCATCGGCGAGCGCCGACATCTGGTTGTCGACCTGCTCGAGCGCCCTGTCGATCGCCTTCTGAAGCTTATCGTCCTCGACCACGATGGCTTCGACGCCGAGGCCGGTGCCGAATCGCACCTCATCGATCGCATGGAGATTGGTCGGATCGGCGACCGCGAGGAACAGCCGCTTGCCGCGACGGAAGAGAGGCAGCACTCGGTGCTTGGCAAGCAGCTTGTCGCTCACGAGGCGGACGATCTCGAGATCGAGATTGACTGCGTCGACATCGAAGAGCGGCGTTCCGAACTCATTCGAGGCCGCAACCGCGATATCCCGAGCCTGGGCGGCACCGCTCGCGACGAGCTGCGTGACGACGTTGGTCTTGCGCTCCCGAGCGGCGTTCACCGCCTCGAGCATCGCCGCCTCATCGACGACCCCGTCCTGCACCAGGCGCTGTGGCAGGCCGCCAAAGCCGGTGCGGGTGGCGCCCAGCGTCGCAGAAGCGTTGTCATTCATGGGCTTATGGCAAGGAGAATAGGCCGAATAGTTTCAGTTTAACGCACTAAGGCAGCCGTTCAATTGGCGCGCAAATGTCAAATACCATTCTGAAGGACAGGCCGTCCGGTCCGGCGGGGTGCGCGTCACATTTGGCCCACGGCCCCGGAAAAGAAAGCCCCGGCACACGGCCGGGGCTCGAAGACGATCCCGATCTAAGAGATCTGGGAATCGATTACTTGCACTGCGTCGGGGCGTACTTGGTCGGGAGTGTCCCGGCTGTCGAAACCAGTCCCGCGTTGCCCGCGGTCACTGCCGTGGCGGTCGCGCAAGCCCAGTCGACGCTCATCGCCGCATTCACGCCATTGACCAGAGCAGCCTTATTGGCGTTGGGTGTCAGCGTGAGCGTGTTGGTGGCGGCGGTCAGCTGGGTGATGCCACCCGTCGCGGCATTGACGTTGTAGATCACGGTAATCATCCCAGCGCCACCGGCAATGCCAGCACCTGCGGCACACTGGCCGGCGACCGAAGCACCAGCGCCGTCGTCAATGCCGACGCACTGGACATACTTGGTTGCGGTGAACGTCCAGCCCTTTGCAGCTGCCGTGACCCCCGCGGTGCCGTTCGACTCGTAGCCCTCGGCAACCGAAGTCTTCGCGGCGGCGGCCAGGTTCAGACCTTCCGTCACCTTCGAACGCACCGTGTAGTCCTGGTACGCCGGGATCGCGATCGCGGCAAGGATGCCGATGATCGCGACCACGATCATCAACTCGATAAGGGTAAAACCCTTTTGCAACGCCTTCATTTGATGAAGCTCCTAAAAGTTTTGGGTACAAACTCAGCGGCGCAAAAGGCGCCCGACTGAAGATGAGCAAGGCTTGTGCCAGAGCGTCATCATACATTCAAGTCTTTGAATTTAAATAAGAATACCCCTGACGCGGGCTCGCCGAACTTGACTTACTCCTGTCGCAGACTGACGCCACCTGTGGGCCGGCGCGTCACAAAGTGACGTGAATCGTCATATGTCCGCTCACGGGCTGGGTTCGGTGGGCTACTCGATTCCGAGCTTCTTGATCCGATACCGCAGCGCCCTGAAGCTCATTCCAAGCAGCTTAGCTGCGGCGGTTTTGTTATAGCGGGTCTTCTCGAGTGCCCTGAGGATGGCTTCGCGCTCGATGCTCTCGAGCTGACAGCCAAGTGCTCCCTCGCCGGGAACAGCGCCCGTCACCGCGGCTGCCGGAGCTTCCGAGCCAGCAGAGCGATTCGTCACACGCAGACGGATATGCTCCGGCGTGATGGTGCCGTTGGTGCTGAGCGTGAGTGCCCTCTCGAGCACGTTCTCGAGTTCGCGCACGTTGCCCGGGAAGGGGTAAGCCTCGACCAGCCTCATTGCGGCGTCCGAGATCTGCGCAGCCGGTCCGCTACTGCGCCGTGCCAGGCGTTCGAGGATCGCCTCGGCGATGTCACGGATGTCGCTGTGGCGCTCGCGAAGCGCCGGGACGCGCAGCTCGATCACGTTGATGCGGTAGAAGAGATCCTCACGGAATAGCCCCTGGGCAACGAGGTCTGCAAGGTTCTTGTGCGTGGCGGACAGGATGCGCACATCGATGGTCTCCTCGCGCGATTCACCGACCGGCCGCACCGTCTTTTCCTGCACGACCCGCAGGAGCTTCACCTGCATGTGCAGCGGCAGGTCCGCTACCTCATCCAGGAAAAGCGTGCCGCCCTCGGCACTCTGCACCAGCCCCTTCTTGTCGGCCACGGCTCCTGTGAAGCTGCCGCGCTTGTGGCCGAACAGCTCACTCTCCATGAGCTCCGTTGGGATGGCGCCGCAGTTCACTGCGACAAAGGGGCCGCTGCGCCGCGGGCCGCTCTCGTGGATCATGCGGGCCACGAGCTCCTTGCCGGTGCCCGATTCGCCGCAGATGTGTACCGGGGCCTGACTCCGTGCCACGCGCGCGATCATCTCCCTCACCTGCTCCATCGCCGCTGAGCTCCCGAGCAGGCGCGGACCGCGAAGTGAGGCAGTCGTCTGCTCATCGACGGCAGCGCTCAGCTTGATGGCGCTGCCGACCAGCTTGCGCAGGATCCCCAGATCGAGCGGCTTGGATACGAAATCGAACGCGCCGAGCTTCAATGCCCGCACGGCAGACTCGACGTTGCCGTGCGCGGTGATTACTGCGACCGGCAGCGTCGCGCGGTGCTCCTGGATCCACGCCACCAGGTCGAGACCATCCCCGTCGGGCAGGCGCATGTCGGTGAGGCACAGATCGAAGCGCTCGGTTTTTAGCAGCCGGCGTGCACTGTCCAGATCGGAGGCCGTGCGGGTTCGCAGGCTCATTCGTCCGAGCGTGAGGCTCACGAGCTCCAGAAGGTCGGGCTCGTCGTCCACGACGAGCACCACCGGCTGGCCGGCGGCAACGCGACCAGCGACCACCGGCTCGCTCATCGCATCTCCCAGCGGCGCGGATCGGCGAATACCAGCCGGAACACGCTGCCGCCGCCCGCGCGCGGCTCGTAAAGCAACGTCGCGCCATTGGTCTGTGCGAGCTCGCGGGCGAGAAACAGCCCGAGTCCCGTGCCACGGCCGCCGCTGTAGAAGGGCTCGAAAATCCGTTCGGCCTGCTCGAGTGCTACGCCGGGGCCGCGATCCGCCACCTCGAGGAACGGGCGATCACTGCCGCTCATCCGTCCGTATCGTATCTCGAGATTCTGATCGGGGGAGTCTCCGATCGCATGTTTGAGCGCATTCTCACACAGGTTCCACACGATCTGCCGCAGCTGATCCGGGTCGACCCGCACCTCGACATCCGGGTTCGTCGCGCTCACCACGAGGCGCGCTGCGGGCCACTGCATGGTCTGGCAGAACTCCTGATGAAACTCCTGCGTCCAGGGAGCGAGCGGCAGCCGCTCGAAACGCGCGGCCTCGCGGCGCGCGAGGCGCTGCACGTTGTCGATGATGGCACTCACCCGCCCGGCGTTGCCACGGATGATCTCGGTGAGCCGCCGATCGTCGCCGGTCAGATGGGACGACTCGCCGAGCAGTTGCCCGGCATGGCTCATGGCGCCCACCGGGTTACGGATCTCGTGGGCGATGCTCGCGCTCAGGCGGCCAAGAGCCGCGAGCTTCGACTGCTGCACTCTCTCGTCGATGAGGCTCGTGTCCTCGAGGAACACGAGCACCGGTCCCGGGTTCGACGCGCCGAGCGGTGCGAAATGGGCGCGGATGAGGCGGGCACCGTCTGCCGCCACGAACGTGGGATCGGGAGTCGGAGCCGTGCCCCTGGTGCCGGCGCGCTGCCGCCAGGACTCGAGAAGATAGAGCAGCCGCGGCGACGCCTCACCGACCAGGGCGTCGGGATAGGACTGCTCGTCGCCGAGGATCTCGGCCGCGGACTCATTGATCAGTCGAATGCGATCGTGCTCATCGAGCACGATCAGGCTCTCGCGCAGGTGCTGCACGATGTACTGCGAGAGCTGCGCGAGGTTGGCGAGATCCACTTCCTGACGGCGCACGAGTGCTTCGCTCTCGCGCAGGCGACTGGCCACCGGCCAGGTGGCGAGCGCCACCAGAAAGAGTACCGCTCCGAACACTCCTGCGGTGATGTAGTCCGCGGCCGCGGTCAGGCTCGTCATGCCGATGAACAGCTGCTGCACCAGAATGGCGAGCGCTGCGACCGCCGCGATCAGCAGCGCATCGCGGGGACCCGCCAGCACCGTGAGGGCAAATACCGGCAGCACCAGGAGTATCCCGAGGCCGCTGGAGGCTCCGCCGCTGGCGTAAACGATGAATCCGATGGCGAGCGCATCGACCGTGGCGTTCACCAGCGCCACGATGCGCAGGCTCGACCAGTGCAGCCGGCGCGCGATAATGAGCAGCACTGCAGCGGTGAAGTAGGTGATGCACGCGCTGACGAACAGTCGCGGCCGCGCGGTAACCAGCTCCCACCCTGTGCCGGGGAAAAACAGCATGGACAACAGCACCAGTGGCACGAGCAGCCGATACAGGCTAAGCAGCCCGACCACGCGCCAGGCGAGATCGCTCGGCGTCACGAACGGGGCAGCGGCGATGGCCGTCGTGGAGCGCAAGGTGTTGGCGGGGGTTTGGACCAGGCGGCGACTGTAACACCTTGGCATCGGGCCGAAACGCGACACGTATCGCACGGCCGCGCGCTGCAGTGCCGGACTTTAACTGCCGGCGCCGGAGCACCCGCGGCTGGTCAGCGGCGACCGTTTTCGAGGAAGATACCCCCTTTACCCGCTCCCCTCCCGAGAGCCATGAACCTGCACGAATACCAGGCGAAGGACATCTTTCGCACCTACGGCATCCCGGTACCCGCCGGTAAGGTAGCGGTGAGCCCCGAGGAAGCCGTCGAAGCCGCCCGCACGTTGGGTGGCTCGGTGTGGGTCGTAAAGGCGCAGGTGCACGCCGGTGGGCGCGGCAAGGCGGGCGGAGTGAAGGTGGCCCGCGAGGTCGATACGGTGCGCACCGCGGCGGAGCGCATGCTCGGCAAGCCGCTCGTCACGCAGCAGACCGGCCCGGAGGGGTTGCCCGTGGGTCAGGTGTACGTCGAGTGTGGCTCGGAGATCGCCCGCGAGCTGTACCTGTCGCTCACCCTCAATCGCGAACACGGGCGCATCGCCTTCATCGCCTCCGCCGCGGGCGGCATGGACATAGAAGAGGTGGCGCACCGCACTCCCGAGAAGATCCTGACTGCGACCGTGCACCCGGCCGCCGGCTTCGGCGCGTACCAGGCGCGGGAGCTCGCCTTCGGCCTGGGACTCTCGGGCGCGCAGATCGGACAATTCCAGGCGCTCGCAGCCGCGCTCTACCGGCTCTACCTCGAGAAGGACCTGAGTCTCGTCGAGATAAACCCGCTCATCGTCACGGGCGATGGGGCGCTCGTGGCGCTCGATGCCAAGATCAACGTGGACGGTAACGCGCTGTTCCGCCACCCCGAGCTGGCGCAACTGCGCGATGCGAGCCAGGAAGATCCGATGGAGCGTCGCGCCGCCGAGCATGATCTGAACTACGTCTCACTCGACGGCAATATCGCCTGCATGGTGAACGGCGCGGGCCTTGCCATGGCGACCATGGACCTCATCAAGCTCCACGGTGGCCGGCCGGCGAACTTTCTCGACGTCGGTGGCGGCGCCACCAGCGAGCGCGTGACTGCGGCGTTCGAGCTCATACTTTCCAACAGCCGGGTGCGTGCGGTGCTGGTCAACATTTTCGGAGGCATCGTGCGCTGCGACCTCATCGCCGACGGTGTCATCAACGCGGTGAAGAAGGTTGGCGTGCAGGTCCCCGTGGTAGTGCGGCTCGAGGGCACGAATGCGGACAAGGCGCGCGAGATGCTCGCGAGCAGCGGCCTGAAGATCACCCCGGCTGCGGACCTGACCGATGCGGCACGCAAGGTGGTGGCGTTCGCGGCAAAGGGCAAGGCATGAGCATTCTGGTCAATCGGAACACCCGGGTCCTCTGCCAGGGTTTCACCGGCAAGCAGGGCACCTTCCACTCTGAGGCCGCACTCGCCTATGGCACGAAGCTGGTTGGCGGAGTGACGCCTGGCCGCGGTGGCCAGAAGCACCTTGGCCTCCCGGTGTTCGATACGGTAAAGGCGGCGGTGCGCGAGACGCGCGCCACCGCCAGCATGATCTACGTGCCGGCAGCCGGTGCGGCCGACTCGATTCTGGAAGCGGTCGATGCCGGCATCGACCTGGTCGTGTGTATCACCGAGGGCTTGCCGGTGAACGACATGGTGCGTGTGAAGGCCGTGCTCGCTACCTCAGCGACACGGCTGGTAGGACCGAACTGCCCAGGCGTCATCACACCCGGTGAGTGCAAGATCGGCATCATGCCCGGATTCATTCACAAGAAAGGAAGCGTGGGCATCGTGTCGCGCTCCGGGACGCTCACCTACGAGGCGGTGTTTCAGACGACCAACATTGGACTCGGCCAGAGCACGTGTGTCGGCATCGGCGGTGATCCGGTGCGCGGTATGAACTTCATCGATGTGCTCGAGCTCTTCGAACGCGATCCGGCCACCGAGGGCATCATTCTCGTCGGTGAGATCGGCGGGAGCGACGAGGAGGCGGCTGCTCGCTACATCCGCCGGTTCGTCACCAAACCGGTTGTGGCCTACGTTGCCGGGGTCACCGCGCCGCCGGGCAAGCGCATGGGACACGCCGGCGCGATCGTGGCCGGAGGGCAGGGCACGGCAGCCGACAAGTACGCTGCCTTCGAGGCCGCCGGGGTGCGCACTGTGAAGTCTCCCGCAGAGCTGGGCACGGCCATGGATGAGCTGCTGCGCCGGCGCACAGCACGTGGACGCGTCGGCACGGCGCGGCCTGATACGGCGGCGGTCAACCTGGCAAAAACTGCCCCGCGGCGCGCGGCGGCGCGTCCCGCCGGCTCGCTAGCGAAGCCCGCTGCGAAGCGACCCGCGCGCCCATCCGGTAACGCGGGTCGTCGGAGCGCGCGGCCGGTGCGCCCGGCGCCGCGCGGCAGGCGGCGCTGAGTCGTGAAACAATAGCGCCCAGGGTGGCACGAGCGGATCCCGCGTCGAGGCAATGACCGCGCGACCATGGGTGAGACGCTGAAGATCGCGTTGGCGCAGCTTGATCTCCTGGTCGGAGACGTGCGCGGCAATGCGGCGAAAGTCATCGCCAGCGCGCGCCGGGCGCGCAGCGAGCTCGGTGCGGACCTGGTGCTCTATCC
>Ga0306926_10003354_pt1 | contig 16585 bp, 19 predicted proteins | sample flu12Cox44000178_FD_203759 | JGI IMG/M metagenome (GOLD analysis project Ga0306926, IMG submission 203759) | Lab enrichment of tropical soil microbial communities from Luquillo Experimental Forest, Puerto Rico - flux8day.12C.oxic.44.000.178 (v2)... | ecosystem: Environmental > Terrestrial >... | reverse complement strand
CGACTACTCACGCCATCGCTGGTGCCATTGCAGGTGTGGGCAGCATTTACCGGCTGAAGGCGGTGCGCTGGGGGATCGCCGCCAATATCATCTGGGCCTGGATTCTGACGATCCCGGCGGCCGCCGTGATTGCCTGGCTGACGTTCCTGGTGGTGCACCTGTTCGTGCCGGGGGCTTGAGTGCCCGCATCCCTTACATTTTCAGTTCCTGTGCGAGCCAGCTCGGGGCGGACCCGGCTGGATGGCCCAAGAACTCGAAAAACGGTCACTCTCTTTAGGGGCGGCTTGCGCGGCGCCCGCGCCGCCGGCGTGTACAAGCCTCTGTTCTTTCTGGAGTCCTGAACGCACGGCCGGCGCCTCCGGTACCGAGGGCCGGGCACTCGTAGCATGTTGACAACTGGCCTAGGATGGTTCGCGGCTTCCGATTTGGCGGAGCGCCATCGGGCCACCCATCCCTTGTTTTTGCGCGTCAGACCGACACAATTTTCTTGGTGTGAAGTTATCCCATGTCTTGGTCTGATTCCAATGGTCAACGGGGTAGCGGCGGAGTCCCTGCCTGCGCGTGAATACCGGCGCTTAAACCGGAACATTGTACGCGCACGCTCGGGAGCGGCTAGGCTTACACTGAAATTTCTCACTATGGCCTATCGAGATCTGCGCGAGTTTCTGGCTGCGCTCGAACAGCAGCAGGAGCTGAAGCGCATTCCCTTTGAAGTCGACCCGATTCTGGAAATCACCGAATTCGCCGACCGGGCCGTCAAGCGCGGAGGACCCGCGTTGCTTTTCGAGAGGCCCAAGGGGTACGACATCCCAGTGCTGATCAATTCGTTTGCCTCGATGCGCAAAATGGAGATCGCGCTCGAAGTGGCATCGGTCGAACAGATCGCTGTGCGCATCTCGGAGCTGATCGAGATGCGCATGCCGGAAGGCCTCATCGGCAAATTGAAAATGCTGCCGAAGCTCGCCGAAGTCGGCGCGTTTTTTCCGAAGGTTGTCTCCAAGGGCGTGTGCCAGGAGGTGGTGCGCACCGAGGGTTTTTCGCTTCTCGACTACCCCGTGCTGAAATGCTGGCCCGAAGATGGCGGCCGATTTGTGACGCTGCCCCTCGTGTTTTCCCGCAACCCGGATAATGGCAAACGCAACTGCGGCATGTACCGCATGCAGATTTACGATGAGCGCACCGCGGGCATGCACTGGCAGACCCACAAGCAAGGCGCCGAACACTATCGCCGCATAGAGCCGCATGGACAAACCCGCATGGAAGTGGCGGTCGCAATCGGCGCCGACCCGGCCACCATGTACTCGGCTGTCCTGCCGCTGCCGCCCGACTTGGACGAAATGATGATCGCCGGCTTTCTGCGGGGCAGCCCCGTGGAGATGGTCAAGTGTCGGACGTGCGATCTGGAGGTGCCGGCCAACGCCGAGATCGTGCTCGAAGGCTACGTGGAGCGCGGCGAATTGCGCACCGAAGGCCCATTCGGCGATCATACCGGCTTCTATTCGCTGGCCGACGAATACCCGGTCTTCCACCTCACCTCGATCACGCAGCGCAAAGACCCGATCTACGCGACCACCATCGTCGGCCCGCCGCCGATGGAGGACTACTACATGGGCAAAGCCATCGAACGCATTTTTCTGCCGCTGATCCGCTTGCAACTGCCCGAAGTCCGAGACATCGCCATGCCGGCCGAAGGCATTTTCCACAACCTGATTCTGGTGTCAATCCGCAAATCGTACCCCGGACACGCTCGCAAGGTGATGCACTCCATCTGGGGCACTGGCCAGGCGATGTTTTCAAAATGCATCGTGGTGGTGGACGAGGACGTGGACGTGCAAAATGTCCGCGAAGTAGCATGGAAGGCGCTGAACCACATCGACCCGGAGCGGGACATTCAGTTCGTGATGGGCCCGATCGATTCGCTCGACCATTCGAGCCGCTTTCCGAACTACGGCTCGAAGATGGGAGTCGATGCCACCAAAAAATGGGCCAGCGAAGGTTTTACCCGCCCTTGGCCAGGCGTCATTGAGATGTCGGCCGACGTGAAGCGGCGCGTGGACGAACTGTGGCAGAAAGCTGGGCTGTAGAGCGGAGAATGTCCGGGTGTTTGCCTCACGCGAGGCGGCGTTGCTAGACTGAGGGGGATCCCTTCATACGGTGGGTGTAGCTCAGCTGGTAGAGCGCTGGATTGTGGTTCCAGTGGCCGTGGGTTCGAACCCCACCACCCACCCCAATAAAAACAAAAGACTTTCGCATTTCCACCCGTTCGGACATGGGGCTTATATAGGGCTTCACTTGACCCTTCGCAGCTTCGTCGCACCCTGCTTTTTCCGCTGCTTCAAATACTCATTGAGCTTTTGAGCGGCGTCCTCAGGGTTCCCCTCATCGACGATGTTGTACCGATCGAAGATCGCCCGCGTCTTGAGTCCGCTGATCTGCATGGCGACTTTGTCCCGGACCCCGGCCCGCTTCATGTTGAGCGCGCTCGCGTTCCAAGCGCAATTTGACAAGGTGCTGCCGGAACTCGCGGAGCTTCACTTCTGCATCCTCTGGGGTTTTATTGGGCATCCGCAAAACCGTAAAACCGAAACCCGCAGACTCAGGAAGTCCGTTTCGATAACCCCACGAGTCGAGTGAAAAAGCATCTACGCGACAGGGCAAAGGGTCAATATCACAGCGGCCTCGCCGGACGCATTGCGGACCGGAGCAGAGGAAGCCTAAAAGGAGGCCCGATGAAACGTTCAGCAAAGGTCATGGCGTTTGCGATGGCACTCTCCGCGACTGCGATGGTGCCTCAAGCGTTAGCGCAAACACAACCTGCAAATCCGGGGCCGCCACCAGCGGCGACTCCCGCCCCGCAACCGATGCAAACCCCACAACAGATGCAAACCCAGCAAAAGACGCAAGCCCCGAAACAACAGAACGACCACAGTAGGGCTAAGGGCGCGGCAGCCGGTGCCGCAATCGGAGCCGCTACGGGACACGCTGCAAGGGGTGCGGTTATTGGAGCTGGGCACTCCCGTCGCCAGCAGAGGAGGGCTAACCGGGGGCAGTAACACCTAAACTCTAATTACGGGGAGACAGCGCCGGGACCGCAGCTTCTAGCGGGCCGCCGAGAAAGCGTTCTAATCCTCCTTTGCTTCTCGGCGGCCTAATTTCGCATCCACCGCTTTCATCTTTGACCGGGAGTGGGCATTACACGTCCATCTAGGCGGGCCGTCGAAACATCCCAACACCCTTACCTTGACGGCCCGCTTTTGGCGACCTCGCGCTGACCTTCGCCCACGTTTGGCTTCCAGGCCAACCACCCGACCCCTTCCGGCGGAACCTAGGCCGTTTCCGCCCCAAGAAACGGCATTTTACGCGGAATCTGCCAAAACATTTAAGGCCAGGAATGATTTGGCGGCAAGACGCCCCGATCCAGTGATGTCACCGGTCCGTCACGTCACTTAGTCCAGCATCCCCTGCCAAAAACCTGTCGAGGACACCCCTCGGCCATTTGGCGCAAACGTCGTTCCGGATGCTCCTCGCTTCCTCGCACTAGAGTCCGTCCCCCTAGAGGCGAAACTAGACGGAAGAGTGCAGCAATACTTCGGCCGCACCAACGATGCGACTTGACGATTTCAATTGACCGGCCAGATCGCTTTTTTACGGCCAGACAAAACACGACGAGAACTCAGAATGAATTTTGGTTGACGATGGTGGCTGGAGCAGCCACTCGATCTCACGGAGTAGTTCGGGATGTGCCCGGGCCAGCGCGGCGATTGCGTTCGGTGGTCCGGTGCCCACTGCGAACAGGTTATTGCCTGCAAAAAGGACGCATTCTGATAGCGGTCGATGATACTGCTGCCGATCTCGCATACTAGCGATCCATCTGGCGCCAATACCTCGTACGGGTCCGGCTGCGGAATCCGGCCACGGAGAACACCCATCACAAAATCGAATCGATAACATCCTTGGAGGGAACCCAAGCGTTGAAGTATTCCTCGTCGAAGCGTCCCGGGAAGCGCATTACCGGGAGGCCCAATTGAATTTGTTTAGTGCCTGCGGGCCGATGCGGTTCGCACCCTTCTCTTCGAGCATTCGCCGCCTGTTGACAATTTCGCCTTTTTCATCAGCAGTTCACAATTCTGGCCTAAGCTTGGGGAGAGTCGCTAGGGGATGAGGAAGACTCGATAAGGGTTGGAGATCTGAGCGCAATCCCAATCGCGCCCATAAAACGATTAGTCCCTCTGAAACTATTAGACAAGGAGAAGGCACATGGAATCGATCGAAACCAGAATACTGCGTTTTTTGAGCAGCTTATGTATCGGAGCTCTCGCCATGGTACTCCCTGCTCACGTGCCTGCCCAGCCCCGGGCAAGCTCGAACGTAACGTCGTACCAAACTGCGACTGGCCAGTATGTCACTCCGACTGCGCTGCCTGGCGCGGTGCAGCAGTTTCTGAACCCGCATCTAGCTGCATATCCGAACTTCATAGCCGGTGAAGCAGTTCGATCGCAACTCAGCCCGGACGGTAACACCCTGGCCATCCTCTGCGCGGGCATGAATTCGCTTGTCATGCCAAACGGCAACACCGACGCCGCCGCCTCGACACAGTTCATTCTTCTGTACGACGTGAGCGGGAACCACAAGCAGGCGCCCCAACTCACCCAGGTCATCCAGCAGCCGAATGCGCATGTGGGTCTGGTGTTCTCGCCAGACGGTAGCACACTCTACGCTGCCGGTGGAAAAGACGACGCAATCTACGCCTACGGCAAGAGTGGCTCCTCCTGGGTGCTGGCGGCGAAAATCCCGTTGGGCCATACTGCAGGGATCGGCATCCGCGTGGGGGCCAACGCGAGTGGTATCGGCATCTCTGCGGACGGCAAGACGCTGGTGGTCGCCAATAATTACAATGACTCGATCAGCGTGCTGGATACGGCGACCCGCACCGTCCGGTACGAGCACGATTTGCGCCCTTATTCAGCCAATAACGAGGGCATTAACGGCGGAGTTGGCGGGACCTTCCCTTTTGGGGTTGTAGTGAAGGGCAACAGCACCGCGTATGTGTCGTCGGACCGTGACCGTGAGGTCGTTGTCGTTGACATTAGCTCCGCGACCTCCGGCAAGCTGATCAAACGAATCAAACTCGATGGAAGTGCACTCGGCATGACGCTCGACGCCTCGGGCTCGACGCTGTTCGTGGCGGAGGACAACGCCGACGAAGTCGCCGTGATTGACACGTCGAGCAATGCAGTTGTTGCGAAAATCGATGCCCGTGCTCCGAACGGCGTACTGGCTGGCTCAAACGGCCAGGGCGGCAGCGATGGCGCGCACGCCCCGTATACGGGCGCCGCGACCTTCGCGGTGAAGCTTTCGCCTGATGGCTCGACCCTCTACGCCGTCAATGCAGGCGCCAACTCCGTGGCGGTGATTTCGCTTGGCGGCGGGAATGGCTCTGCGTACAAAGTCACGGCCCTAATTCCGACTGCCTACGAGCCACACGACATTACCTTCAGCGCAGACGGTAGCTGGATGTACATCGTCAACGGCAAGAGCATCACGGGCCCTAATCCTGCCCATCTGGCTAGCGCCACGGGCTCAATGACTTCAATTCCCAATCCGGGAGCGGCCGCCGCTGCTTCAAGGGCCTCGAACGAGTATCAGTTTCAGCTCGAGCGAGCGTCTTTGGTCAGTGCACCTGTGCCTTCGCAATCCGAGCTTCAAGGCTTGACCAACTTGGTTGCAGCGAACAATTTCTATGGTCCTGAGAACGGTCAGGATCGGTCCGTGATGAACTTCCTGAGCGGTAAGATCAAGCACATTGTGTATATTATTAAGGAAAATCGCACCTTTGACCAGATTTTGGGAGACCTCAACAACGGTTCGAACGGCGATTCGTCGGCAACCCAGTTCGGCCAGGCGTTCACGCCGAATTTCCATCAACTGGCGCGCCAGTTCGTCACGCTAGACAACTTCACGGATCCGGGCGACGGGAGTATGGACGGCTGGGCCTGGAGCTTACAAGGTCGTGTCACCAACACGGAGACGCTCACACAGCAGATAAACTACGCCTTCGTAAACCGAGGCCTCTCCTACGAGTCAGAAGGCACCAATCGCAATGTCCCAGTGAACTTCGGGTCTGTGGCACAACGCGACGCAGCAGCCGGTCCTGCGGGCACCACTAACTACTCGGCAGCCACCGCGGCTCTGCCGGGAGGTACTGCCAATGTACTGACGGGAACGGGAAACCACGCCTCCTCCGATGCACCTTTCGGGATCGGGAATGGCTACATTTTCGATGCGGTACTGCAGGCCGGGAAGACCGTCCGGAACTACGGTTTCCTCGTGAACAACATCGGCACCATCGGCACGATAGCCAACCCAGTGAGGGACCCCTTCGCTGCGGGTGTGGTGCAGGTGGCCCCGCTCGACTCATCGCTAGCTGCCCTGACCGACGTGTATTTCCGCGGCTACGACCAGAACTATCCAGACCTGTGGCGCTACAACGAATGGAAGCGCGAGTTCGACCAGTTCGTCGCCAACGGCAACTTGCCCAACCTGTCGCAGGTGCGTATAAGCCATGACCACATGGGCAGCTTCGGTACAGCGCTGGGTGGCGTGAACACGCCCGAAACACAGCAGGCCGATGACGACCTCGCCGCCGGTCTCATTGTCCAGGCTGTGGCGAGTAGCCCATACGCCAGAGACACACTGATCTTCATTATCGAGGACGATTGCCAGGACGGCCCGGACCACGTTGATTCGCACCGCGCTACGGCATACGTAGTCGGACCGTACGTAAAGCAGGGCGCGGTGGTCAGCACGCACTACAGCCAAGTCAACGCTCTGCGCACGATCGAAGACATTCTCGGTACGCAGCATCTGAATCTGAACACGGCCTTCCAGCGACCGATGACCGATGTATTCGACACCAAGTCCTCGGGCAACTGGACCTTCGTTGCTACAGCCTCGACAGTACTGCAGAACACCCAGCTTGCACAGGTCTCACGTGGTCTTGGTGTGGAGTTCGCGGCCGGTCCGCGTGTGAAGCCGAAGCACAATGCTGCGTACTGGGCGAAGGCCACGGCGGGGTTTGACTTCTCTGACGCCGACCGCGTGCCCCCTGCCAAGTTCAACAGAGTGCTGTGGAAAGGCTTAATGCGCGGAAAGCCCTATCCGACCTTGACTGGCCAAGAGACTGGCAAGGTGGACGACTGAATGAACCACTGACACTGCTTTTGAGCGGGGCACTTCGGTGTCCCGCTGCATGCGTCCGCAGGGCTTTTTCAACGCGCTCTTTGCTAACCGGCGCCTGCCCTTCGGCACGCGCATCCGCGCCCTCTGCTTACGAACTTCGAGGCTAGGTTGGGCGACTTGGAGGACCAGGACTGGGCGTCGAAGGACCAATAAGTCTGTGTGGCAGCGAGTTGATTCCTGTGAATGCTGCGTCCGTTCAAACCACCGAACGGTACCTGGGCACGAGGCAGGATCTGGTGCATGCGCCGAACGACGGGATCAGCTGAGCGTGGCGATATAAGCCAGAGCGGGATGAATCGAATCACCGACGCCCACCGATTGTGGACTCGACGCCAGTATTCGTCCTTGATGCCCTTCCCCCAGGATCGTTTGACATGTGTCAAAGAGATATTTAATGAATCCCCAGGGAGGAGGAGCCACCGAACACATATAAGGAGATCTGAATGCTCGGAAATCGCAAGCATCACCATCTCGATTCAGCTGCTCGTATCACAACAGTGGTCCTCGCCGCCGGGATCGGCGCTGCCCAGGATTTCCCTGCGACCATTCCATCTGCGCTGAAGGCGGCGCCGCCGACCCGGCTGACTCGATTCAGTGACTCTCCCCCGCTCTCGAGCACGGGCGTCACGGCCGGCAGGGCGGGTCAAGTGAGCGATCCCGTCACCGTCGCATCCGCGGGTGGTCCCGCTGTGGGACAGCCGGTTCGATCCGGGCCCCGGCGGGTCACTCTCCAACAGGTCCAGCAACAGTCGGCCAATCGGGCGGTGAGTCCGCTCGCGTATATGAGCCACCTCTCGGTCGAGGCAGCTAAAGAACACCGCCTCGCCGTCGAAGCCGATTACTTTCCCAAATTCGGCGCGACCTTCCTGAATCTGCATACCACGGATTTCCTCGGCCAGATCGTGCAGGTTCGTCGTCCATTCGTGGGCGTCACGACACAGGTCCCCGTGCAGCTTGTGAACCAGAACATGACGGTCGCGGCTCTCACGATGGTCCAACCGATCACTCCCCTCTTTGAAGTCCGCCAAGCCGTGCGGATCGCGCGCGCGGACGAACGCATCGCCATGGCAAAGGCCACGGTTTCGGTTTCGAAGAACGCTCGCGACACGGAGGTCGAGGAGACCTATTTCAAGCTTCTCATTGCGCAGCGTCGGTTGACTTCAGCTGAGTGGAAGCTCAGGAGTGGCGAGACTCGGCCGCTCTACGCCAGCGTTTCCGCCGACGCACTCCGCGTATCCGGAGATGGTGCCGGAGCGAGTGAGGCCAGGAAGGCAGTCGAGACCGCCGCCACAGTGAAAGAACTGACTGCATCGCTGAACCGCTTTATGGGATGGCCGGAGGACGCGGAACTGGAATTGGTCGTTCCCGAACCACTGTTCGAAAACATCTCTCTCCAGGAAGTATCGGACAAGTCGCCTGCCGCGAACCTTGCCCTGGTTGAAGCGGAGGAGACGGTGGTCAAGGCGCGCGCCGCGCACAGTATCTCGAAGATGGAATATTTCCCGGCAGTGGTGGCAGTAAGCGGTTACCTGTTTCAGAACACCCTGCCGGCCGTGAACAGTAACTTCGGGTACGGCGGTGTGATGGCGTCCTACACGTTGTTTGATTTTGGCAAGCGCGAACATACTGTGAAGGAGGCGCGTGCGCAGCTCGGGATGGCCGAAACAGCACTCCAGTTGACCAAGGCCAAGCTGGCGGCCGACGTGAAAAAGTCATATTTCGACCTGGAACGCTCACGACAGCTGAGTCAGGTGGCTCAGAAAATAGGCTCATCTGCGGCTTTGCTGATGAAGGTCAGCTCGACTTCCGACAGCCTCGAAGTAAGCGCGGCGCGGGCCGATATGGAAGTGGAGATGATCGAGGCCGATTTCGCCCATCGTCAGGCATTCCACCGCCTTCAGGCCCTAATGGGCACGACGCGATAACGAGTGGGACCAAAGAGACAATGCGCGCAACCCCAGACCACAGATAAGACCGATGTCGCGACACTGCGCGCATGAAGATCCCAACACCACGATTCAGTCTTCTGGCTCCTCCCGTTTGAAGCGAACTACGGCGCCCCTCCACGGGCGTCACAGCTGGAGACGAGGAGGTTCCGGTCGCTAGGTAAACGCGGGGCGGGTACTCAGGCGATCCCGACCTCCCTTTTGGGTGTCAATAATATTTGACATCAAGTATGGATTACTGTGCACTTCGATCCTGTCGTTTCGAGAGAAGAGTTCATGGATTTCCTTTGTTCTGATCCTGATAGCCGCACTGCTGTACTTTGGGACCGTGCTTCAAATACCGCTCCGCCTGCGAAACGCGCCAGTTGGCCTTTTTTTCACGGCTGCTCTGCTGATTGTTGGTGCGATCGGCATCACCGTTCTCGAAATTGCAGCGCACATCGTCGCCGCGATTGCAGCTCCGGCCGACGCGATGACGCCGATTGATGAACGAGACCGGTACGTCGCCGCGAAGGCGAAAGGATTTGCCTTTCTAGTCCTATCGGCTGTCGTCTTCATAACGATTGCCGGACTGCTTCTGGGCATGACCTCTTGGGCCGCGTGTCAGGCCCTGGTGTTGGCTTTCGTGGTTGGGGAACTAGTCCGTTACGGTGCAGAGATAGTCTACTACCGCTACGGCAGTCTCAAATGACGCGACCGGTTGCGAATCATATTCGACGCTTCCGGTTCGAGCGCGACGAAATGACGCAATAAGAACTCGCCGACCGAATCGGAGTAACACGGCAAACGGTGAACGCCATCGAGCCCGGCAAATACTCGCCGTCGCTGGAGGTAGCCTTTCGTATTACCTTGGTTTTCGGCGTGCCCCTTGAGGAGGTTTTTGAGTACACAGGTGAACGGCCATGAAGAGCTTTTGGCGAGCCGTGTCGGACGTAGGCCGTTCGTGAGCGCCTCATATTCGCTCTATACACAGCTGAGCCATTAGGCATAGCCCTTCAGGGAAGTCTGCGCTTGCGCCGATCGCCTTCAACTCGCCTTCGAGATCTTCGAGAGTGCGCAGGCCGTGGGTTTCCAGCATGAAAGGATCGGACTTCCAGGTTGCAAGATTCATCGCATGTAGCCGCGCCATGACCGCGGCAGCCATGGGAACCTCTTTTAATGCTGAAGTCGCGTGTGCCCCCGCAACCCCCGCGGCCAGGGCTCCTAGCCTCTTTCCGATCAACGTCTCCTGCCCGTGGTGGGCCTGCAGTTGTTCGACAAGATTGTAGTACCTTGACAGCGCCGGCACAGGTGAGAATAATGCCGCGGTTTCCTCAAGAAGCAATCGGCCCCCTGAGCGGAGGTGCTGGACGCTCGTGGTCAGGACGTCCGCTGGCCGATGAATGTGGGTAAGTAGGAAGCGGCAATAGATCAGGTCTGCTTCCCGATCCGGGTAAGCCGGAGACAGCACGTCGATCTCTCGAAATGTGAGTTCAGGATAACGGCGTCGTGCGATGGCGAGAAAGTTGCTGGAACGTTCGTAACCCGCGACCGACGGGGCATTCGTCACGTCACGCACAAGGGCCGTAGTCGCACCAATTCCGCTGCCCAGATCCAGTGCCCGCGTCACTCGGCCAGGCCGTGTGCTTTGCAGAAAACGTCGGGAGGATGGAGCAAATGTAGCCGCTAAGAACTCCAGCCGCAGGGCGGCAAGCCGGTTGTCGCCAAATGAATAGTGAGACTTTGAGGTATCGTCGGATCCTTGTTCCATGTGTTTTGTGGCCCGAAGGCCCCTTCCTCGCCATGGAATCAGGCAACCCTCAGGCCGCCCTTTCGTTGGAGAATTTGTTTTAAACCAGTTCCGGCGCGCCCGCGTTAGCTGTGTAGTCGCCAACGCCAGAGCCGGGTAGAGTCTTGTTGCGAGGGACGCAACATGACGCGAATTTTAGCACGCCTCGCGGGTATTGTGGTCGTGCGGTCAAGTCCTAGGGATGTATCGGTAACTGTCGTCGGATTGCCGGGCTCCTTTCAGGAGCCAATCCTTGTAATTGGGCGAATCGCCTTTCAACAACGCATCCGTCGGAACTTTGCGCCAGTAGCTTGCGTTTAGTCTGAAAGGATCACCTCCCGGATTGTTGGGAAAACCGAATATGCCAGTTCGTTCCGTCCTCACCATCGCCTGGTTGCTGTTTGTGGCGTACTGGTGGATCTCCGCCATCGGCGTCAAGAAGAACGTCCGCCGCAGATCCTTGCGGTGGGAAGCGGGCATCCGCATCCTGGCGCTTGCGGTAATTGTGGCACTCGTCCGTTTTCCGGGCAGCCGAGCCTTCTTGGCCCGCGCATCGGCCACCGTCAATTCGACCGGGGCCAGCGCGGGCCTCATCCTATGCCTCGCCGGATTTGCACTCGCCGTGTGGGCCAGGCTCCATCTGGGCAGAAATTGGGGGATGCCGATGACCTTCAAGGAGGGCCATGAACTGGTGACGGGCGGTCCGTACCGCTACATACGCCATCCCATTTATACGGGAATGCTGCTGGCCATCATAGGATCGGCTCTCGTGATCGGCCCGGTCTGGCTGGCGGTTTTCGTGGGAGTGGCGATCTACTGTGTGTGCAGCGCCCGCACCGAAGAAGGCCTCATGGTGCAAGCGTTTCCCGAGGAATATACCCAGTACAAGCGGCGTACCAAGGCCTTCATCCCGTTTGTCGTTTAGCGAGAGTCCGAGCCCCCTCCTCGGAAGTGGCGCTTCATTCGATTGACCGTTGGAACTGGACCCCGGCGGTGGATCGGAAAATCCCCTTGTGTTCTTCACATCTTTGCGGGCGTCCCCTATTTCGGCCCGGCTCGAAGGTGCAAAGGCAAGTGGTTGCTTGAGGATTATTTGCCGGGGTACGCTGCCAAGAGTTTGTCGAATCGATCCAGTTGATCCGAGAGTTCGGCCATTCTCGCCTGTCCGTCGCGCACCTGATTCTCGGACTCGATCTGCTCTACCTGGCATTTCTGCGCCTGCTCCGTCCACATTTCCAAATTGGACTTCTCTTGCTTGCGAGAAGCTTCGGCGGCCTGTCGGGCATCAGAATTCACCGCGTCTCGCTGTCTGGTCTCCGCCTCTTCGATCCGCTCGGTCGTCCACTTCTGCTGTTGCTGTGACTGCTCGCATTGACTACGAGCCTGTTCCAACCGCTCTTTCACTTTGTCGAGTTGGACCGATGCGCTCTAAAGCCGATACATCCCGGCGCGCGTCGACCCGGCCGTTGCGCTCCGGCAAGAGTAGTCACATCGTAAAAGATTTTCCGATCGTCATAAAACCAGCGGTTGACGGGCGAAAAACCCTCTTCCCGAACCGTCTCCCCCACCGTTAGGCACGATGCTCGGGCTGAGTCCATCGCCCACTCGGCTCCTGAATCGTGCATGCCCATCGCCGCCGCATGATCAACAGGCCGTCCGGGGTGGCATCCAACCGCTGCACAACTGACGCACGATCCCGCGGCAAAGGTCCTTCAGAAGCGGACCCACCGCAAGTTGTGGGTCTCTGTCCCCCTCGTCCTTTCCGTCGCGAACACTGCTTGATGGGATAACCGCTTGGCGTTCAGAGGTAAACTCCCAGGCCAGTTTCAGGCTCGAACCCAGAGAAAGCGTCTGTTCCACTTGTCCCTTGCTCAACAACCAACTATGACTCAAGTTGGGAGGGCAGGCATGGGCAAGTCTCGGCTGTCCGCGCTTGCAGAATATATCCGGAAGTGCTAGATTCTTAGTCGCTTTTGAGAATTTTAGAAGAATTACTGGATTCGATAAAGAATTTGAGCGGTTGGGGAGAAATTGGCAGGTCTTTGAGCCCGTCCAACATGACTGATAAGAAAATCGCAACCCATAGATCTTTCTGGGAGGAATCTGCATGAGCGATAAGGAAATCATGCAATATCCAGCCCCGATCGGGTTGGCGCGACTCATCGCTGCCCTCGGGCTTTCCGTGCCCCCCCCAACAGTCCGTTCCGAGGCTGTCGCGGGCGCGCGCCGGACAAAAGTCGCGGATGGCACTGTTATTGAGCAGTATCCCAGAAGTTATGCGCCGCAAGATGAGATCGGACACTTGAAATTCGCCATGCGGTATGAACCCATCGACCTCGGTGTCCTGCACACGATCTTTCAAGTCTTTGACGCCGCCCGCCTCGAGGCCTGGGTTCGCCAAGAACACACGGGCGTTTTCGCGCGTCGTGCCTGGTATCTCTATGAACTGCTGACAGGCCGTCAGCTCAACGTGGATGATGTACCACCGACCGGCTACGTCGATGTACTGGACCCGCAAATCCACATTGTCGCTTCACGAATTCGGGTGCGGCGCCAGCGAGTCAACGACAATCTGCTCGGAACCAGCGGCTATTGTCCTCTGATCCGGCGAACGGACACTCTGCAGCGCTGGACCAGGGCGGGTCTTGACAAAGAGGCACAGGCGCTGGTGGAAAGCTGCGACCCTGGTATTCTGGCTCGCGCCGTAAACTACATGTACACGAAAGAAACGAAATCGTCGTTTGCGATCGAGGGAGAATCGCCATCGGCTGATCGGTCTGAGCGCTTTGTCCGGGCCTTGGCGGCCGCGGCCGAGTTCGACCCAAATGATGCCGATTCATTTGTCAGATTGCAGAATGCCATCGTTGACCCACGCTATGCCGAGCGGGGTTGGCGAGATGTTCAGAATTTTGTGGGCCAGACCCGTCACGACTTCACGGAGCATGTACACTTCGTCTGCCCAAAGCCTGAGGACGTAGGTCCTCTGATGCAAGGCTGGATGAGAATGCTCGATCGCTGCCGTGCGTCGCACGTGGACCCAGTCTCCTGCGCAGCAGTCGGGGCCTTCGGCTTTGTCTTTGTTCATCCCTTCGAAGACGGCAATGGGCGTATCCACCGCTTTCTCATCCATCACGTCCTGGCCGCCGCCGGATTCACACCGGTGGGCCTCCTCTTCCCGGTCTCTGCTGTCATGCTGCGTGACAGGCGAGCGTATGATCGGGTGCTGAACCAGTATTCATCGTCGATCATGCCGCTTATCCAATACAAGCTTGATGATCAGGGACGCATGATCGTCCAAAACGCAACGGCCGCCTTGTATCGTTATTGGGACGCAACCGCTTTCGCAGAATACCTCTACGGATGCGTTGAGCAGGCCCTGCGGCATGACCTTGGAGAAGAAATCGGATTTCTCCGCGTGTTTGACCGGGCGGTGCGCCGCACGATGGAGATCGTGGACATGCCAGACCGCCGGGCCTCGCTTCTGGTCCGCCTCATCATGCAGAACAAGGGAAAGCTTGCCGAAGGGAGACGGCAGCAGTTTCCCGAGTTGAAGAACCAGGAAATCGAAGCAATCGAAGAAGCCGTGAGGAGCAGCGCCGAACCTGACCAAGGTGACGCCCAGACATCCCATTGAGGCCTTTCACCTGCCGCCGGTAAAACCTTGTTTTCTGACGGTCCCTCGGCGCGTCCGCCGCAAGCGCGGATCATTTCAAACGGTCCTATCGAACGTGACGTGGCGGTCTAGCCACCACTCGCTGTTCAGCAGTGTCTCGCCGCGCCACTTCCGGTAGAGTTCTAGAGTTTAGCGGATCAATCGGGTGGTCGGTTCCGGATAGCCCGTGGCTCGATCAGAATCTGAAAGACTCCGCGAAACGCTCTCTAACGAATGGGCGCTCAGACGTCAAGAGCCGCCCGGGGAGCGGATCTGAAGTCGGACGGCGCTGCCCATGAAACTTGCGCCAGCGCTCGGCAGGTGCGACGCCGTTTTAGGCCGCAGAGAGCGCGCTGATCGTAACGTAATATCCGTCCGGATCTCGGAGCGAGAACTCCCTGGTTTGAGTGTTCGGATTCACGTGTGGCTCCTCTTCGAGCCGAGTGACGAGGGAGCGTGCCCTTTGAAGCGTCAGGTCGAAATCATCGACACGGAAGAACAACAGGAGGCCGTTGCCAGGTGTCCCGTGATCGGAGTTCATCAAAGAGGGATGCTCGTGGGCGCCCCACTCGTGGAGGCAGAGCAAGACAGTGCCATCTGAATCTAGGATCTGCGCAAAGTAGTCATGGACGGGAAGGGTCGCCGGCAGACCGAACAGTGCCTGGTACCATTTGAACCTGCCCGGCACGTCGCCTACCCCTATGATCGTCCACGTGCGCTTCATCGGGTCCCCCGGCGCGGCCTAGTTCTTGTTTGGAGGGTTCTGGATACAACCGGCCACGGACGGGCCGAGAGTCTCTCCGCCGGGCCGACAAGAAGTGTCCATTCTCGACGGCCCCGGGCCAGACTCAAGTCGGTATACCTGTGACTGGTACGCGGCGACGCCGGGCTCACAAGGCCGGGGCTTTTTGTTTTCTGTGCTGCGACCACTACCTATACCTAAACCTTCCGAGCCGGGCCTTGCATCCTACTGTGCCGAAGACTACTATTCGGCCATAATACACGTTGGCACTGCGGGTGGGTGCGGTTGTCGGGTTCGTGTCGTTTCGGGGTGGTGCCGGCGGGTTACGGAATGAGGGTGACCTCGATGTCGATGCCGCCAGCATCCATAATTCGTTAATGCCGGCGGCACGGCGCTTTGTGCAGACAGGGCAGCCGGCACGCATCACTGCCGAAACCCTCCGGCATGAGGAGCAGGCGATGCGAAACACATCTTACAGCCAAAAGACGGGACGGTTCGCCTGCTCCTTGGTAAATTTCATACCGTCACCTGATGGCACTTGGTTGTATACTGCCCCCAAAGGGTGAACCCCAGAGATGGCAACTCCTCTCTACCTTGGCGTGTGGAACTGTCTGACGCCGATTTCCAGTGAGGAGGCCGCCCACCAGTACAAGTTGCTGAAAGAGGTGGGATCGGAGCGCCGTTTCGACGACAACATCTATGCTTTCTACGCCAAGCTGATCGGCCTCTACCCCGAAGTCGAGACGCTTTCGGAAGAGGACCTGGATGGCAGCCCCTGGGCTTGCAGCATGGAAGTGTCGGGTAGCCATGTGATCATGGCCATCGTGCCGGAACAATCCGAAAAGGTCGTCCCGCAGGTTCTAGTTCTCGCCGAAGAGCATGCACTGGTATGTTTCGATCCCCAGGCCGGCAAGGTTTACCTGCCTCCACACCTGGCGGCGAAAGAACGCGACACTGCTCCCGCGGAAACATCGAGCGCACAATCCGAGCCAGAGCGGAGTGAGCCGCCTGCAGCCCTCGGGCAACCTGTGCCAGAGACCTCTTAGGCGCGCTGGCAAATTGTTACCAGTGAGGGAACGGCCCGCCAAGGACGGCGTTAACAGCAATCGGTAGCCGTGGTCCGTCACAACACGCCCCATCATTTTAGGATTCTGCCGTTGATCGAGGGCTCTCGGTTTCGCCCGTGAAGGAAAGGGGTTGTTGAGCGCTTAAACACGAGGCGCTTGTCGGCGCGGTCG
>Ga0306926_10003353_pt1 | contig 16585 bp, 13 predicted proteins | sample flu12Cox44000178_FD_203759 | JGI IMG/M metagenome (GOLD analysis project Ga0306926, IMG submission 203759) | Lab enrichment of tropical soil microbial communities from Luquillo Experimental Forest, Puerto Rico - flux8day.12C.oxic.44.000.178 (v2)... | ecosystem: Environmental > Terrestrial >... | reverse complement strand
GTGCTGCAACATCCTTGGCGATGACCACGGCCTGCGCAAAAAAGTCGTTGTTGAGCTGCACGTTCAGCGGAAGATAGAAGCGGATCGCGCCGCGCCCGATATAGGTACTCCAGCTCGCCACGTCTGGATTGTCCTTGAGCATGGCGTCGAGCTTGGCCGCTGTAGTGTCGCTGGCGAAGATCGACGCATTTTGCGGCGAGGTCAGATCAACCACCAGCTCTGGACGGTCCGAGGCCGGGAAGAATTGTCGGGGCACCAGCGGCAGAGCCAAAAGCGACGCAACGAAACATGCGAGCGTGATGGCAACGGTCATCCAGCGATGGCGCATGGCCGTCAGCAGAAGCGTGCGGAATGTGCCCATGATGCGGCTCGGCTTCTCCTCTTTCCTCCGATCCGGCGCCTTAAGCAGCCAGACCCCGAGGAGAGGCGCAAACAGCACCGCAACGAACCAGGAGACGATCAGCGCAATCGACACGACGGCGAAGATCGAAAACGTATATTCGCCGGCCGAAGACCGCGCGAAGCCGATCGGCACGAAGCCTGCGGCGGTGACAAATGAGCCGGTAAGCATCGGAAATGCCAGCGTATCGTAGGCGAAAGTCGCCGCTCTTTCCTTGCTGTCACCCGCCGCCATGCGCGAGGTCATCACGTCGACCGTTGTCATCGCGTCGTCGACCAGCAGCCCGAGAGCGATGATCAGCGCACCGAGCGAAATGCGCTGCAGATCGATCCCGATGAATTCCATGATCGGGAAAATAATCGCAACCGTCAGCGGGATAGACAAAGCGACCACCGCGCCAGGCCGGAATCCGAGGCTGACGATGCTGCAGGCCATGATGATGGCAATGGCCTGCCAGAGAGATTCCATGAATTCGCCAATGGCGTTTTTCACCACCACCGGCTGGTCCGACACCAAAGTCACGTCGATGCCGATCGGCAGATCGGCCATGCCGGAATCGATCGCTCTTTTTACATTGTTGCCCAACGACAGAATGTCGCCGCCGTCGCGCATGGCGATGGCAAGGCCGATGGCCGGCTTGCCATTGACTCGGAACATCGGCTGCGGCGGATCGGACAGCGAGCGGCGAACGTCGGCAATGTCTCGCAACCGTATCAAGCGTCCGTTCGACACAAAATTGACGTCGAGCAAATCGTTCTCGGATTTGAAGGCGCCGGTCACGCGGATCGACAATTTCTCGTTGCCGGTCTGGAGCGAGCCCGCCGGAATCACGGCGTTTTGCGCCTGGAGTGCAGCGATCAGCGCAGTGCGGTCAACCCCGAGACCCGCAAGTTGGCGGGTCGAGAATTCGACATAGATCTGCTCGTCCTGCGCGCCGAGAATCTCGATCTTGGAAACGTCCGGAACCTGCAAAAGCTTCGAGCGCATGTCCTCGACATAATCGCGCAACGTCCGATGGCTGAAGCCGTCAGCGGTGAACGCGTAAATAAGGCCATATGTGTCGCCGAAATCATCGTTGAAGCCGGGGCCGACAACGCCCTGAGGCAAGGTCCGGCGCATGTCGCCGATGTTCTTGCGCACTTGGTACCAGATGTCCGGCACTTGCCTTGCCGAGGTCGAGCCTTTGAGGTTGACGAAAATCGTCGTCAGGCCCGGGCTGGTATAGGAGCGCAGGAAATCCAGACCATTTGTTTCCTGCAACTTGCGCTCAAGGCGTTCGGTGACCTGAGTCAAGGTATCGTCGAGCGTTGCCCCCGGCCAAGCCGCCTGCACGATCATGGTGCGGAAGGTAAAGGCCGGGTCTTCGTTGCGTCCCAGGCGGTAGTAGGACGACAAGCCGGCGACCACGATCGAGATCATTGCAAAAATGATAAAGGATCGATGTTTTAGCGCCCAGTCGGAAAGATTGGGGCCAATCATGACCTCACCCCCAGCGGCCTGACCTTTTGGCCCGGATGCAACGCCTGCACACCGGCGGTGACAACGATCTCGCCGCCGTCGAGACCTCCCGAAAGCACCACTGTTCCGGGATCAAAGCGCAAGACTTCGACGGGCTTGAGCGCAACGGTCGAGCTTTCCGGATCGACCACCCAAACTGCCGGATTCTTATCTGTCGCCGTCAAGGCGCTCGCAGGTAGCGAGATTCCGTGGCCATGGTCGACTTCCATCCGGCCCGATACGGTCGCACCCAGCCGCATGGCCGGCGGCGGATCATTGACCGCCACGCGGACCTTGAATGTGCGCGTAACCGGATCAGCCTGCGGATCGACCTGCCGCACTCGTCCCTTTGCGGTGACACTGGGATCGTCGGTCAGAGCGATGATCACGTCAGCGTCTCCCGGCGCAGTGCGCAACACTTGGGCCGGAACGTCGAAAACAGCGTCCCAACCGGAATCGCGCGCGACCATGAACACCATCTGTCCCGCCTGCACCACCTCGCCGGATTCCGCCGCGCGGCGAGTGATCGTGCCGGTCAAACCAGCCTTGAGCTGGGTGTAGCCGACGCGGTCCTCCGCGATTTCGACCTGAGCCTTGGCGTCATCCACCGTCGCCTGCGCCGTGCGCAAGGCTTGCTGGGCCTGATCGAAATTGGCGCGGGTGGTCCAGCCTTGTTGCAGCAGCGTCTCCTGGCGGTCGAAATGATTGGAATCCTGCTCCAAACGAGCATTGGCGGCAGAAAGCGCAGCACGCGCGGAGCGAAGCGAGTTCAATTCGTTCTGCGGATCGAGCTTGGCTACGACTTGGTCCGGCTTAACTCGATCGCCCGTGCCCACCAAGCGCTCGATGATCCGGCCGCCGATGCGGAAAGCGAGGGCGACTTCCTTTTCCGCTTCGATTTGTCCCGTCAAAACGATTGTCTGGCCCAAGCCGCCCTTTTCGACGACGACCGTGCGCACGGGACGCGGGGGCGGTGCCTCTTGGGCGACCTCGCGCTTGCAGCCCGAGAGCATCACGACGAGCACCGGCGCGGCAAAAGCCACAAGCAGCAGGCGGGGCGAACGCCGGGAAAACACAGAGGAGCGGGATGAAGACAACATTCGAACCTCGCGTTGGTGTCCACGTGCCAGCGGGAGCTTTCAGAACGAACCGACAAGAGAGCCGAGCAGGATAACGGCGATGAGGGCGATAATGGCGCCAAGGATGCCGACCATGAAAACGTCCTTATAGCTCGCGCCATGGGTTGAGCCACAGACTGACAGGAGCGTTACCACCGCGCCATTGTGGGGAAGGCTGTCGAGCGTGCCAGAGCCGATCACCGCAACGCGATGCAGTAGCGCCGGGTCCATTCCGATTTGCGCTGCGCGTTCCAGATAGGTTGCGCCGAGTGCATCCAGGGCGATAGTCAAACCACCCGACGCCGAGCCGGTGAGTGCGGCCAGCGTATTGGTCGCAACTGCAAGGGAAACCAGGGGCCCGCCGCCAATGCCCAGAACAGCGTCGCGCACGACCGCGAACGCCGGCAGGGCGGCGACGACGGCTCCAAAGCCGACCAGGCTCGCGACACTGATCGCGGGCAATGCCGAGGCATTGACGCCAGCATCCATGGTCGTCCGCAAATTTGGGATGCGTTTCCAATTGAGAGCGATAACCGCCACGATCGCCAAGGTCAACGCGGTGAGAACGGACCAGACGCCGGTGATGGCGGCAGGCTCAATTCCACCCCATTCCGGCCTGGAAAGGAAACTCAGGTCGAGGCGCGGCAGGACGATGAGCGACAGTACGAGATTGGCGACAATGACGAGCACAATCGGCGCCGCAGCGAAGGTGAACTTCGGCCGTGTCGCGGCAACTTCGCCGTGCGCGATCTCGGCGGGGTCGAATTCATGCGAAGCGGTGGCGCGTTCGCGCAAAGTGTCGTCCTCGGCGAGGTCGTGGGCCGTCCTCAGGGCCCCGTCGCCGAATTCCTCGCCCTTAACACGCGCGGCCGCCTCTTCGCGCGCGAGCCACCACAAGCCAAAGCCGAGCATAATGGCCGACGCCAGGATGCCGAGGCCCGGCGCCGCGAAAGGCGTCGTGCCGAAGAACGGCATGGGAATGGTGTTCTGAATTGAGGGCGTGCCGGGCATCGCGGACATGGTGAAGGTCGAGGTACCAAGCATGATCGCCGCAGGCATCAGCCGACGCGGAATGCCGGCCTCGCGGAACAGATCTTGCGCCATGGGAGCGATCACAAAAAAGGCCACGAACAGACTGACGCCGCCATAGGTGACCACTGCGCCGCCGAGCACCACGGCAAGCATCGCGCGCCTGGTTCCGAGCTTCCGGGTCATGTAATCGGCAATGGCCGAAACCGAGCCGGTGTCCTCCATAAGCTTCCCAAACAGCGCGCCAAGCAGGAAAAGCGGGAAGAACTGCGCGAAAAAGCCTGCGGCGCTGCGCATGAAGGTTTGGGTCCAATGGGCCAGCAAGGGCTCGCGCGAGATAGCGCCGGCGGCGAGCGCCGCAATCGGCGCAAGCAACAGCACGCTCCACCCCTTGAAGGCCAGCCAGATCAGCAGGCCAAGTCCGATAAGGATGCCAAGGAGGCCGATGAGTTCATTCAGACCCACGATCAGCACTCCGCCAGAAGAACGTCGATATCCGCCGTCGCCCGTTTTCCCACGTCCGCTCCATGGGACTTGAGAAAATCCTCCGCCGTCTTCCGGCCTTCGTCCTTAAGCATATGCAGGAAAGGCGCTTCGGCGTTGAGCTTGGAGGATGCACCGAAATCCGCCAGCTTGTCCGTGAGGATGCGATGCGTGCGCATTCTTGCCCAACGACACCCTTCGCCCGTGCCAGGATCGACAGCTTCACGGAGCAGCGCAATCATGCGCAGCTCCTTCATCAGAGGCGCATTGAAGGAGATTTCGTTGAGCCGGTTCAGAATCTCGCTTGCGGAACGCGGAGTATCGCGGCGCTCGCGCGGATTGATCTGTACAAGAATAATGTCCGTGGCATTGCTTTCACGGACCAAGGGCGAGATGGTCGGATTGCCGGCGTAGCCACCGTCCCAATACGGCTCGCCGTCGATCTCGATCGCCTGGAACAAAGTCGGCAGGCAGGCTGAAGCGAGCAATACCTCCGGAGTAATTTCGCTGTTGCGGAAGATTCTGCCGCGCCCGGTATGGACATTGGTTGCGGTGATAAACAGCTTGATCGGCGCCTCGTTAAGATGGGCGAAATCGATGCTGTCCTCGAGGATCGACCGGATTGGATTGTGACCAAATGGATTGAGATCATAGGGTGAAATCAGCCGGCTCATGAGGTCCATGATCATATAAGCGGGGGATGTGTCGAGCGACCAACGATTCATCAAGCGGTCGAACGCCGATCGTTGGATGGGACTAAATCGCGCGGAAGCGGCAACTCTCTCCCAATAGGCGTCCAGTGCCTTGCGTGCGCCTTGCGCACCACCTTGAATGAAGCCGCTGACCAGGATGGCGGCGTTCATGGCGCCCGCCGACGTGCCAGAAATTGCGTCGATCTTGAGCCAAGGCTCTTCCAGAAGGCGGTCAAGTACGCCCCATGTGAACGCACCATGAGAGCCGCCGCCCTGCAAGGCAAAATCGATCAGAACCGTTTCGCGCGAAGCTTCCATTATGCTAGCCCGTTTTTATCGTCTCGCTTAAATACTCCAGCCGCTTGGCCTGATCGACTTTAAGCCCGTCGATTTCCTTCCCTTGGCGCACGCTCGACATTCTTCGGCGTAAGCGAGGTCAGTCGAGACCGAACGAATGCGCAAAAGCGCACGTTCGTACGCAGCGTCCAAATTTGGTTCAATGTTGGTTAGGACGGCTTCGAGGTCAGACATACAACCCTCCAAGACGCAGATAGCATCTGCAAAAGGCCGTGAACTACGTGCCTTTTTTATCGTTGCGTTGGCGCGTCTGCCATTTTTAGCCATCATATCGCCCAGAGAAATAATCTCAAGCGGGCGGGTTGCGAGGCTCGCAGGGCATCGCAAGCAGACTCGATTGAGTGCGCAGGTTAGCGTTTGAGAGCTTGTTACCCCAGGTTGTGGCAATGGCGAAGTCGCTGGCGCTCTTGCGGCATCCGATGCGTCAATAGTGCTGACGGTCCTCCTCAAGGAGCAGAGCGACCTCAGTTCGCGCGTTCATTTCACGGCGAACTGCGTCTTCGGCGCTCGTTCCCTCGCTGCGCCGCGCACCTGCGGTCGTGCAATCAGGCTCGCATGTCGGCATGCGGCCAATTTTGTAGTTTCACGTGATGCGACTAAGCTCGTGTGGTCCCTGCTATCGGGAGAGACGGCAAGATGAAGCGTATCCGTATCCTGCACGAGACCGAGTATCAGTATCGGCAGCCCGTGAAGTTCGGTCCCCACCGAGCGCTGATACGACCGCGCGAAGGGCACGACCTCCATATTGCGAGAGCGCGGGTCAGCATTGCGCCAAGGGCAAGCGTACGCTGGCTACGCGACACTTATGACAATTCCATCGCAATTCTCACCTTCGAAGAGCACTCCGACAAGCTCCGCATCTCGAGCGAAGTCGACGTTGACCTCTACTACGACGATCCCATCGAATGGCCCATTGCGCCATTCGCCCTCTCTTTCCCCTTCCAATATCCTCCGGAAGAGCACGTCGATCTGATGGCTTACCGTCTTCCAAGTTATCCCTACGACGCAAAGATACTGCTGAACTGGCTACGCGATCTTTACGAGCCTGGCCAGGTGATCGGAACGTTAGATCTGCTGGGCAGGTTGAATACGCACATCTTTCAGTCGCTCAAGTACATTCATCGCGAGGAACCTGGCGTGCAGCTGCCGAACGAGACACTGCAGCTCGGCAGCGGCTCCTGTCGCGACTTCGCCGTGTTGATGATGGAGGCTGCCCGGTATTGGGGATTGGGTGCGCGATTTGTCACTGGTTATATCCAGATGGCCGAAGGACAGCATGGTGCAACTCACGCCTGGACAGAGATCTACCTCCCCGGTGCTGGATGGCGCGGCTTCGATCCGACAAACAATAAGCTTGTCGGCCCCGAACATATTTCGGTAGCTGTCGCGCGCGAACAAGAGAAGGCTTCACCGCTTTCCGGTTATTGGGAGGGCCCGGCGGACGCCTTCAGCGAGATGAAGGTTTCGGTGCAGGTGGTCCCGGTCCCAAGAGATGGTGTCGGACAGCATTGACCTTGGCGGCAATGCGTCTTGGCGTGCCGCGCCGATGCAAATCGTCGATCACCGGTCGCATCTTGCTGGATACGTTATTCAAGGGAAATCAGATTATCATTGGCGGCGTGCTCGTGCAGTGGGCTCGAAATCACGCTGCTTGCAAAGAAATCTGCGGCAGTGGTAGCCTTCTAGTAAGGTCGTTGATAAATGCCAACTTGCCCGCCCGTTCGGCGCGCATGCGAAGATCTGGTCTTAGGTCGTGCGATTTAGAAAACGTTGAAAGATCTTCGCGCTCTGCGCTTTCGATCAGCTCAAAGCCACCGGAGTGTATCTGATGAAACGCTACAGGCGTTCAGAGTCGTTCACGGTCTCTGGGTGGCAATACGTTGTGCTCCGAAATGTCCGCGCGAAAAATTCATTTCGTATTCGCAGAGTTTGAGTCGGAAACCACAGAGAAGTGACGTCTGAAGGTTCTGTTGCGCGGAAGACAGAGGTGCGGTCATGAGTGCACAAGCGAGCGTGGAAGATCTCGTCGGGTATCAGTACGTATCAACCGGACGTTTGCCGCCATCAGAAGATGTCGTCAGGCTCGTCTATGAAGCTTACGAGCGTTACAAGTCAAATACAGAAGGAGAGAACTCGCGAGTCTACCCAGCGCTGGCGAGGGTACCGAGCGACCTGTTCGGAGTTTGCGTCGTCGGAACCAATGGCGAAGTTTATGCAGTGGGCGCCGCCGAATACGAATTTTCGATCATGAGCGTGTCAAAGCCGTTCGTCTTCGCTGCAGTATGCCAGGCCATAGGTCCAGAGGAGGCTCGCCGGAAACTCGGTGCAAACGCCACCGGTCTTCCTTTCAACTCGCTTGCCGCCGTCGAACGAAGCGGCGACGGTCGCACCAATCCGATGGTGAATGCAGGCGCGATCGCGACCACAAGCCTCGCACCGGGGGAAACTGCCGATACGAAATGGGATTTTATCTACGCAGCGATGTCCGAATTTGCCGGCAGGCCCATTTCGCTCAACAAGGAGGTCTATGCCTCTGCGACTGAGACCAACTTCCGCAATCAGAGCATCGCGCGCCTGCTGCAGAGCTTCGAGCGAATTTATTGCGATCCTACCCGGGCAACCGACCTTTACACCCGCCAGTGTTCGCTGAACGTGAGCGCCAAAGATCTGGCAGTGATGGGGGCGACGTTGGCTGATGGCGGGGTGAATCCAGTCAGCAAACGGCGGGTGGTCGATCCGGCCGTCTGTCATTATGCCTTGGCTGTCATGACCACGGCCGGACTGTACGAGACATCAGGCGACTGGCTTTACGATATCGGGTTGCCGGGCAAAAGCGGGATTGGTGGCGGGATTGTAACGGTGTCTCCAGGCAAGGGCGGCCTTGGAACGTTCGCTCCACCGCTCGACGCGGCCGGCAATAGCGTCAAGGGACAGCTTGTTGCGAAGTATTTGTCGCAGCGGCTTGGCATGGATCTATTCGTTTCGAAACCGGTAGCCTGAGCGCAAATGAGACGGGCGACGTTTGCGACTGTGGCCGTGGATCGTCACTGATCTCGGAAGAACCATCAAAACGGGAGGTCACGATATGACGATGGAATCCGCGACTAGACTCGTGATTATGGCGGGTATCGCGATGCTGGCGATCATTCCAGCTCGGCGGCTTCCGAATTTCGTTCCCGGCGAGGTGCCGGATCCCTTCGCCAACGAGGCGCGAAAAGGACCGATAGTCATCCCTGAAAGACGCTAAACAGGTGCCAGGCGAAGGTTGAAATGAACGCGAGTCTCGGGATTGTCCTGTTCCTGCTTGCCGCCGCGATCGTAATGTTCGCGATCAATAAGCCGCGATTGGACGCAGTCGCGTTGATCATGCTGGTTGCGTTGCCCTTCACGGGCGTGCTGAGCGTCAACGAAGCGCTATCCGGCTTCAGTGATCCAAACATCGTTCTGATCGCGGCGCTTTTCGTCATCGGCGACGGCCTGGTACGAACGGGCGTCGCTCAGCGGCTTGGCGACTGGTTGATCGCCAAGGCCGGAAACAGCGAAGTTCGCCTCATCGTCCTGCTCATGGTGGTTGTCTGCGGACTCGGGGCAACCATGAGCTCAACGGCGGTTACCGCAATCTTCATTCCGGTCGCACTGCGAATTGCGCAAGCTACCGGCATCAGCCCCGGCAGGCTCATGATGCCGCTCAGTTCCGCCGCGCTCATCAGTGGAATGATGACGCTCGTGGCGACTGCTCCGAACCTGGTCGTCAACAGCGAACTCGAGCGCCATGGTATGCAGGGCTTTCGCTTCTTCAGCTTCACACCGTTCGGCGTGCCGGTGCTGCTCCTTGGGATCGTCTATATGTGCTTCGCTCGACGTTGGCTCCCGGCGGCAACCGATTTGAAAAAGTCCGATCGTGCCAGTTTCGCGGACTGGATCGACGAATACAATCTCGCTGACCGGGAAAGGCGTCTGCGGATAATGGATGGGTCGCCGCTAACCGGAAAAACCCTCGAGGAGTTGAATCTGAGGGGCACCTCCGGCGTCAACATCGTGGCGATCGAACGCAGTCGGAAATTCTCAAACGAAACGCTTAAGCCGACGGGAAAGACGGAGCTGCGAGCCGGCGACATAATGCTGATCGATCTATCGGCATCGACTGGCGTCATCGAGGCGCTGCCGAAGCAGTACTTCCTCGAGCAATTGCCGCTGAGTGGCGCATATTTCTCCGACCGCGCGCAAGAGATCGGTATGGCAGAGGTCATTGTACCGCCCACCTCCGAACTCGTCGGTGAAACGCTTGTCGAGGCCGAATTCCGCACCCGGTTTGGGCTCACCGCGATTGGGTTGCGGCGAGGCGACCGCGCGCACACCAAGGATCTGTTGAAGGAAAAGCTCCGCGTGGGAGACACCCTGCTGCTCATCGGACCCTGGAAGGACATCGAGAGGCTTCGCGGCGACACCGGAAATATGGTCGTCATTAACCTGCCGGCCGAGATCGACGAAAGGCTTCCAGCCCCGGGCCGCGCATTGCAGGCGCTCATCTGCCTGGCGATTGTCATCGTGCTGATGGTAGGCGGCATCGTCCCAAACGTGCAGGCTGCCCTGATCGGATGCCTTCTGATGGGCGCACTCGGCTGCATCGATTTCACGAGCGCCTACCGTTCGATCGACTGGAAAACGATCGTGTTGATCGTCGGCATGTTGCCCTTTTCCATCGCTCTGGAGCGGACGGGCGGAGTCGAATTGGCCGCGGATGGTCTGAGAGGCCTCACCGCGGGGGCTGACGTTCGCTTCGTCCTTGCAACCCTTTTTGTCATTACTGCACTGCTCGGAATGTTCATTTCCAATACCGCAACCGCAATTCTGATGGCTCCAGTCGCGCTTGCCCTGGCGCACGAACTGAACGTCTCGCCGTATCCGTTCGCAATGATCGTCGCGCTGGCGGCCTCGACAGCTTTCATGACGCCGGTTTCTTCGCCTGTGAACACGCTGGTCGTCGCACCCGGCCGTTACACATTCGGAGATTTCGTGCGTATTGGCGTGCCATTTTCCATCGTCGTTCTGATCGTTTGCGTCATCCTGGTGCCGCGGCTGCTGCCGCCATGATCCATTGGCCGGGGGCGACGCCTAGCAAAGGACTACAGACATAACCGAGTCGGGTAAGGTACCAAACGCCGCGTCAAACAAGACGATGACACAACGGATTCTCGACGCCGCCTCGGATGTTATCGGTTGCGCGATATCAAATCGAGTTCACGGCTGCCGATGATTAGGGTGAATGGATTTATTGCGGTGAAGTCTCAGTCGTGACAAGCTGGGCATATGGTTCGCGCAAAGTTTTTCAGTTGGCTGAAATGGATAGCGATCCTCCTGGTCGTCGCGGCACTGACCTTTTTTGCGATACGCGTCTACGACGTTCAACGCGGTCCCTCCCTCGAGGTTTGGCATACCTATGTGCCGCGAGAGCTGGATGTAGAAGCGCTCGATAAGACGGATTGGGACGGGTATGTTGCGAAGGAAGCCCGGCTCTTTGAAGATCTTCGTCTTAACGTCTCTCAAAAGCTGACGCCCGGCGAACGGGTCCCCATAAGCCGGTACTTTGAAGGGAGTCCGGCCTACCCCGCGCACTTTTCCCAGGATTTCAATCGTTCGTTCGTGCTCGAACCGGATGGCCCTCCTCGCGGGGCAGTCGTGTTGCTGCACGGGCTGACAGATTCTCCGTACAGTCAGCGCCATATTGCCCGGGTCTACCGCGATCAAGGCTTCGTCGCGCTTGTGATCAGACTGCCTGGTCATGGCACGGTGCCGGCGGGATTGACGGAAGTGACGTGGGAAGATTGGTTGGCGGCGACACGTCTGGCGGTACGCGAAGCCCGGCGGCGAGTGCCCGCGCCTGCTCCACTCTATCTCGTTGGTTTCTCGAACGGCGGTGCATTGGCGGTCAAATACGCCCTCGATGCCATTGCTAATCCGGAGCTGGCGCGACCGGATCGAATCGTCCTGATTTCGCCAATGATCGGCATTACGCGCTTCGCACGCTTTGCCGGACTGGCCGGTCTTCCGGCCATTTTTCCGGCATTTGCCAAAGCCGCGTGGCTCGCGATCCTGCCGGAATTCAATCCGTTCAAATACAACTCATTTCCCATCAACGGTGCACGAGAATCGTTCCGTCTGACGCAAGTCCTGCAGCAGCAGATTTCGGACCTTCGCCGCAGTGGGCGTCTCGGCGAGTTGCCTCCCGCATTAACATTCCAATCGGTAATGGACTTCACGGTTAGCACGCCGGCCATCATTTCCGGGCTCTACGCGCAGTTGCCGGCAAACGGAAGCGAACTGGTGCTTTTCGACGTCAACCGAACCGTCAAGTTCGGCCTGCTTTTGCGGCCCTCGGCGGATACTGCGCTCAATCGACTCCTCCCTCCGGCGGTGCGCACATATCGAGTTACAGTCATCACAAACGCGACGGAGACGAGCAGCGAAGAGGAAGAGCGCTCGATAGATGCCGGAGACATGAACGAGCGACGACGACCGTTGGGCATGAGCTATCCGCCCGGCGTGTATTCGCTGTCACACGTTGCGCTGCCGTTTCCGATGAATGATGCCTTGTACGGAATGAACCCCGACGAGACGGAAAGTTTCGGACCAAACCTCGGAGCCTTGGCACCGCGTGGTGAGCGAGATGTTTTGATCACCAGCCTAGATGCGTTGCTTCGTGTGGCTTCAAACCCGTTCTTTCCGTATCTTGTGGAGCGTATCCGAGAGGACATCGATCATCCGGCATCGCCACCTGCGGCGGTTGGAACGGCACCTGTCGCGCCCGGTGCAGATTCAGGGGTGGCGTCGTCACCGGATGCAGCGGCAGTATCGTCATACGCGTCTGGTCCGACGGAAGATCCATCCGACCTGCCCCCGTAGGCGATGCGCGGCCATTGGGCCCGCTCCGAGAAAAAATCGATCTTGCTCGGTTCGCGGGTCTCTCGCTCGTGGCAATTCAGGAAGCCGAACAACGCGGCGGCGAGCACGTTGTTAGCGTCGGCCGCCGGCCAGGCGCAGCAGCATCATGAACAGGTTGATAAAGTTGAGGTAGAGCGACAATGCGCCGATGACGGCCTTGCGGCCTGCGGAAGTTGCATCGTCGCTGCGGTCGTACATAGCCTTTATTCGCTGGGTGTCGTAGGCAGTGAGACCCGCAAAAACGCCGACGCCCACAACCGAGATCAACCAGTCAAGTTGGGTCGAGCGCAAGAAGAGGTTGACCAGGCTTGCGATGATGACGCCGATCAGGCCCATAAACAGGAAAGTGCCAAACCCCGACAGGTCACGCCGGGTGGTATATCCGAAGATGCTCAGTGCTCCAAACGTTGCGGCTGCGATCAGGAACACGCGTGTGATCGAGGAATTCGTATAGATGTGGAAGAGGATCGAGAGCGACACTCCTACGAGGGCTGCATAGATGAAGAACAGCGACCGCGCCGCGTTCGCCGACAGCGTGTTGATACGCGCGCTGATGAAAAACACCAGGACCAGGGGTGCAAGAATGAACACCCACATCAGGGGACTTGTCAGCAGTTCAGGGCCAGTAAGCCGATAGGTCAGCCACGCGACGAGGGCGGTGAGACCGACCCCGGCCGCCATGTGGTTGTAAATCTGCAGCATGTAGGCCCGCAGGCCGGCGTCTACTATGATTTCGGTGCCGGCGGCGCGAGAAGCGGTTGTATTCTGATCATAGTTGGACATGGTTCGGCTCCTTTCCAACATTGGCTAGCCGGTCCCACCGCAATCCTCGAATTTGCTCTCCCTAGAACCGGGACCGTCTGGCGTCCCGGCGGCGTTGTTTCAGCGAAATGGCTGCATTGTCACGGTAAACCCGACCGACAATACCGCCATCAGAACCAGAAAAAAGGCGAAACGGGTAATGCCAAGAGATCGCCGCTACAGCCAAAACCGTGAAGAGATCGACAAGGCAGATTTTGGTGCGACAGAATGCAAGTTGGGTGAAGATATTACCGAATGCCCGCAAGATCAACAGATGGCGATCACCGACCCATTGGGTCGGCTTACAAATCGCGCCCCAGTTTGCGTCATTACCGCATAGGCTCTGCCGCGGATTGCCTATCATTCGGAAGGTCGGAACATAGTCTCGCAACGGGGGTGTGCGATAGTTCGTCGTGCGTACGAACCGTTTTTCTCTTCAATTGTCTTCAGAGCGGTTCTTGATGCAAGAAGCACGCCCCTCCGAAACAGTCGCTTCCCCGAAGCGCTGGCCGACCTCCGCCGCAAGGTCCGGCGCGAGCTCTTCCGTGGGGCCGGGCTCGGCATCGGTTAGGAGCTCGTCGAGGGTAAAATTGCGACGTTCTCTACGTATTCTTGGCCTGCGGGTCATTGCGATACAAGACGCGTCCCTCAACACCGGAACGTCCTCCTGACAAGCATTTCGAAAACAAGCGCCTTCAATCCGTCATATCGGACAGTCGTCATTGCGAGATCATGGATGCGCAATTAACCAACGGTAATTTGAATGGGACTGAACGTCGCAGCGTTCGTGCGGCCAGCCGCCAACAGCGGGGTTCCTGGCGACCAAAGACAGCGACATTCGATCGCTGCTGGTCTAGGATCGCCGGACGACATGTGGCGGCAGTGAAGGCTCGATCACGATGCTAGCGACGCTCCGCAAGGCTTTGAGACCATCCAACAAGGACAGTCTCGCGAAGGCTTTCTTACGCCTGGGCTGGATCGGCTTTTGGATCCAGATCGTGATCGGTTCGATCCCCGTCTTCTTCGCCATACACGCTTTTCTATTGGGCCGCAGCGGTGGCGCGGGCACGCGTGGTGGTTCCCTGCTGGTTGAATACCTCACCATCGCCGGTTTGATCGTATTGGTGTTCACCACGATATGGTCTTACCGATATACGCGCCTTGGCAAGCGGATCGCCGATCCCGCACGGCGCCCATCGGAATTTGCAGTTCAGCGAGTGGCCTGGATAGGAATTGCGGCAAGTGCAACAGGCATCGTTTTTTCCATGCTGGTCATGTTGTTCGAGGTTATCCAGCTTCTGCTGTATTTCCTCCGCGCGCCCCAAGCGGGCGTGCCGGTGATTCAGACTACGGCCGATGGGCGGGAAAGTTGGGTGTCGGCGGCCGACGTGATCAATCTGTTGGTTCTGAACCTCACTCTCTTCGGCGAACTCGCCGTTTTGATTTTTAGCATTTGGCTGCTGTTCCGTAGCATGATGGCGTCTGCTGAATACCCCTACGCCGGAAACGAAGAATAGCGCCCTCCCTTTTTGGCCCGGCATCTCGTGCTGCAGCAGTCTTGAAACTGTCTTGCGACTTTGCCAACCTGACCGAATGAAAGACCTTGCCAAGGCAATCGTTCAAAGCCCGATGGCCCGGGCCCTCGTGATGCTTTTGCTGATTGTCCCCCTCGGCGCCTACCTCGGGACGAGTACGGTGCGACGTGGGATACTGTATTACTTGGAAGTGTTCGCTCCCGCCGTGTGCTTGGATTTGCTGTCGGGCTCTGGACCTGGAGCTGGAAGTGGTTCGGCTATGTCCTGGTGATCGGCGTGGCTCTGACCGTCCTGACACAATCCCTCATGTACCTGCTTTGGCGATGACCCAAGATCGCACGATCAAGACACTGCTTCTGTTCTGCGCAACTATCCTCATCCTTGGCGGTCTCTATCTTGCCCGCCCGATTATCGCACCGGTGGCATTCTCGCTGTTCATCATCGCCGTCGTGTGGCCAATCCAGCAGGCTCTGCAGACGAGAATTCCAAAACTTCTGGCGCTCGCGGTGACGATAGTTGGCGTCCTCGTTGTTATTTCGGTGCTTGGATACTTGCTGATCTGGGGATTCAGCAAGGTGGTCCAGTGGCTCACGATCAACGCTGGCCGGCTGCAGGCCTTGTACGTGCAGGCGGCAGATTGGCTTGAGGGACACGGCGTGTCGGTCGCGGACATGGTGACCCAAAGTTACAACAACACGAACTGGCTTCTTCCTGCTGTGAAAGGTCTCGGCGGAAGAAGCTACCGGTTGATTTCCTTTGTTGTGATTGCCTTCGCTTTCACCGTCCTTGGCCTGCTCGAGGTCGACGTCGCGCGCAAGAACATCGAACGTCTCAAAAATGCGACGGCCAGGCAGATGCTTTTGGTCGCCGGCGCCGACATCGCGGCCAAGTTCCAAAAGTATATGCTCGTCCGCACCGTCATGAGCATTTTGACCGGCATCGTCGTTTGGAGTTTTGCGCTGCTTGCCGGCATCGAATTGGCTACGGCGTGGGGCGTTATTGCGTTTGTGCTGAATTACATTCCTTTCATTGGCCCGCTCATCGCAACGGTCTTCCCGACCCTGTTCGCTCTTGTTCAATTCGAGTCCTGGCGACTTGCCATTGCCGTCTTCGCGTGTCTGAACCTGATCCAGTTTCTCATCGGAAGCTATCTCGAGCCCCGAATGGCCGGCGCCGCTCTGTCCATTTCGCCGTTCATTGTCCTGTTCGCGGTGTTCTTTTGGAGCTTCCTTTGGGGAGTTTCGGGGGCCTTCATTGGCGTGCCTATCGTCATAGCCTTGCTTGCCGTCTGCGACGAGCACGAGTCGACCCGATGGATCGCGCTGCTCCTGTCCGGACGCGAAGGTGAGCGGACGTGAGCGTTAAATCGCGCTGATGCCCAGAATTGATCGCTGCCGAACAAGGTAATGGCGGAGCGCCATTGCCAACTCGATCACTGACGACGGTGAGCATACCGTGGGTTCACCCCGCAACTGGAAAACGTTCCGGCCGCGCTCGCCCTGCATTGTTGAAGAGTTGAGAATTGGCAGTTCCCAGGGAACCCCCATTTGATTCGGTCGGCGGACTGCAACCGCAGTGAAATTCCTTTTGAGCTCCGGCCGTGGAAGCTCCTTTCCCAAAATCGGCGCCCGAGAGAACATCTCTTACTCTGGCTCCAAATGGCTTTCCAGAACCTGATTTCGGTAGGAACGGCGTTCTGGCTCAAAGTCGGCATGCTTTCTCAGAACGGTC
>Ga0306926_10003348_pt1 | contig 16595 bp, 21 predicted proteins | sample flu12Cox44000178_FD_203759 | JGI IMG/M metagenome (GOLD analysis project Ga0306926, IMG submission 203759) | Lab enrichment of tropical soil microbial communities from Luquillo Experimental Forest, Puerto Rico - flux8day.12C.oxic.44.000.178 (v2)... | ecosystem: Environmental > Terrestrial >... | reverse complement strand
TCCCGCATGAAAGGCGCGATCAGGCTGGCAATGATGGGCCCGCCTTCCTCGATCATCCGTGCGGCCGTCAGCTTGATGCCGGCGACAAGACGCAGCTCGTCGCTCTCATCTTTCTCCCATCTGTCCGCTCCCGTCAGCATCGTGCGGACGTTCAGCAAGGAAGGTGTCCGATGCTGGCGCCGCGCAAACTGCACCTCGAACATGATTCCGGCCGTGCCGAAGTCCGCCGCCGACTCGCTCCAATGCGCATGTTGACCTTCTTCGCTATCGACAAGTGCATCGGTGACGGCGCGGCAATCCGCATAGAAAAGTTTGCTGTCCGGATCGATGTAGGCGAGCGGGTTATGCCCGTCGTTCGACAACCCCAGAACAGGATAGGGGCAGATGATATTTGTGTTGGCGGCGCCGTAGAGCCGCCGGCGCTCATCAGCGGTTTGTAATGCTGCCGTACCCTTCACATCGAGGACGAACTGCGAACGCGCCCGCATTGTCATGTAGAGTTCGGTCAGAACCCGTGTCGACTTGCCGGCGCCGTTGGCGCCCACGATCAAGGTATGGAGCGAGGATCCGAGGGCCAGCGGGCCGCCTGTCTCTCCTCTTTTTCGATCGAGGTAATAGCCCAATCGGATCGGGGAAGGCTTGGGGAGGGCCCCGGGACCAGGTGGTGCGGCGCCTGCACCGGCCCCGGGCCTGCGTGGTTCTCTTGCCGCGGAACGTCGTTCGGTTGTTCTTGGCGATGCGCCTGCGCGGCCGGAACTGCTTCGTCCCGCAGCCCAGCCGCGCTGAAACTCTTCCATCATGCTCATCGAAATTTTCTCCGATCGAGAGGATTGGGCCGTTTGCCGGAAAGAGCGGCGCGGGCCTGGGCTTCGGTTGCATCTTCGGCCCAGCGGTTCTCGCGCGCCTGGCGCTCGACCGCGGCAAGCCAGGCACGATGCCGCTCGCGCGCGAGCTGCTCATCCAAGGCGGCCAGGCCTTCACTCGCGCGCTCCGCCCGGCGCGCAAGACGCCTCATCCTTGCATTGCGCGCCATCGTCGTGGCATCGACCAAGACTTCGGCGAGCGCGGTCAAGATGCCGGCCCCCGGCTGATTCATGGCGCTCATCAGTAATTGCCCTCATCCGTGAAGGCCGGCCGATTGCCTTCACCGAAGACAAAGTTGGCCCCGAGGCGCTCACAGACGCCTGTCGCAATTCCGGCCATTGCCGCCGGGAAGAACCCGGCCAAGGCGCCCGTACTGTCCCAGTAACCCGTTCCGAACAGCCAAGCGGAATTGCCGACCACGCCGACCAGTATGGCCGCGAGCCACCACAGCGCCAGAAAGTATTGAGCGCGCCTGTAAAAGAGCGTGACCGCCACGAGGTAGACGAAGATGACCGCACCAAGCGACAGCACGGCCGTAAACTCGCCCCGCACCACCTCCTGCGAGGAATAAAAGCGCGGCTGGTGCTGGCCGTTGAGCCAATACCAGAACCCTGCGGCATCATTCGGGTGCATGATCGTTTGCCCCAGCACGGGCACCAGGAACCAGCAGGTGACGATCAGCCATTTGAGTAGCCCGGCGCGCCGCAGCGCGATCGCATAAGCCAAATCGTAACGAAGGCTTCCCATTGCATTCACTCCTCTTGTGTATTCACGCTGTTAGAGCCCATCGCCGGGACCCCGGCGGGATTGAGGATCCCGTCGCGAGAATTCGTGCAGCTGCTTTTCTTGGTCGCGCCTGATCCGTTCCATTTTCCGCACCTGCCGGCGCATGTCGCGCTCCTCGGGTGTCGGCCAGAGCATGTATGCGACTGCGCCGATCACGACCCACCAGATCCAGCTGCCGTCGTCCATTTGTCTTCCCCTCAGCGCAGGCAGCGCGGCAGCAGGGCTTGCGGTGCCTGGAGCGGGCGTGTCAGCAAGTATGCCGATCGGCCGCGCCGCAAGGAGTTGACCGGCGTGCGGGGCGAGGCATGGCCTCGCACCGCAAGGCTCGGGACTCGCTCAAATTGCGGGGCGCCGAAACCGCCGCACGCGCAATGGACATTTGCGGAAGAGCGGCCGCCGCAGTGCAGAACATCGGAAAAGCAGGCGCAGGCGCAGCCGAAGGCCTCGACGCCGGCGGGGGCCGCTCGGCATACCGGGCAGTTCCATTCGCGCAGGGCGCCTATATAGGCGTAGGCCCTCAAGACCGGCGCTTCGCTGCCGCCGCGGGTGCTGGTGGAGAGCGGCTCGGATCCTATGAGCTGCACCTCGCCATTGTGTTCGAGGCCGATCCCGATATAGGCAATGCCGGTGCCGCTGCAGAACATCTGCAGGCGCACGCGCTGACCGGGCGGCAAGGCAGGCTCGGCGCAGGCCTTTGCCCGCGGATCGGCGGCAAGTGCGAGGGGTGCGTGCTTACGTTCCGCCGGCAGGTTGGACGACTGCCTCGTCACCAGCCTGCGGGCCTGGGAGAGGATCCGCTCGCGTTCGACAAGCGCGGGGAGTTGGGCGGGCGGTGCTTCCTGCAGCACCAATGGGCGCGTCCGATCAGTTGTCCTCATCGAACACCCCTTGCGCCTCTGCCATGATCACGGCTGCCAGAAAATTACGTGCGCTTTCCTCCCAATCGCCGTCGCCTGCGATCTCGGCTTGCGCCAGTGCATAGGCGTCCTCGAAAAATGACGGCGAATTTGGATCGAGCGCTGCCGCCGGATTTTCTTGATCCGCGGTCTTCAATTCCTCCGTGCCGGCGAGGTGTTCACGCTCGGGGCGATCCGGTTCGGGCTTGTGCGGCTCGATGAATTCATCGCTCATGGCGCGGCCTCACGTTCCCATCCAGAGATTGCACAGGCGCCACCAGCCGCAGTCCGTATCCGCCGGCTCGAGTGCAGGCCGGGGCGGAGATGCGCGCGTCGCCGCTTGCGGCGGGGCAGGGGAGGGGGGTGGTGGCTGCGGCTCGACAGAGCGCGGTGCAGGGTCGGGCTCGCCGTAAGTGGGAAGGCGGGGTTGCGGGGCGGTGTAGGTCCGAGGTGGCGCCGTGTAGGTCCACCGCGGCGGCTGGTAGTAGTAGGCCGGCTGCACCGACCACTGCGGCGCTTGTTGCGCCGTCGTGCAGCCGGCGAGTGCCAGGGCCCCGCATCCGGCAAGAAGCAGGTTACGACACGCCATTCTCGCCCCCACCGTGTCTACCGGGCCCATTGCCGCGGGAATTATCGCGGCGTTGCCAGCGGAGGATATAAAGACCTTCCTCCGTCGGCGTCATTTTCATGGTCGCGTTGATAGGGGCGAGGAGGGTAGGACAGTCCAATCGGACCGAAAGATACTCGCCGTAATCGCCGGATTTGAGCCAGGCTGCTCCCAGCTCGCCGATACCGTCGGGCCCGTAGATCGTGTAATTGGCACCCTTATCCTGAGGCTCGAATGTCACGCCCTTAAACTGGATGCCGAGCGTTTGGATGTCTCCTTTGAGACGGTCATTCTCTTGCTCGAACTCACCGATTTTGCTCACGCTCTTCTCCTTTGCTCTTTAGCGTTGATTTCGCGCGGGTGCCGCGGGTCGCGGTCATGAACGGCAATGGGGTGCGATTTCTTGGCGGCGCAAAAGAAATTCGCGCATGTCACCATTCGTCCGGATCAGCAACGGAACCCGGCGCGTTCCACCACCCCGAAATCCTGTCGCACCAGTAGTCGGTGTCCCTGGCGCCCAGGCCGACGAGTACCGCGCCGAGGCCGAAGATTCGCAGGAAGTAACTCCGATCCCAGGTCTGCCACTGACCCCAATGGTCGAGGCAGGCGAGTAACAGGTAAAATCCGAGCGAGAAGGAGGCCATCGGCAGCGCCAGATGCAGCATGAAGCCGCCGAACTCGCGCAGGCGCACCAGATGTATCGTGCGCTGCTTCATTCTCAGCTACCGAAGAACCACCAGTGGAAGTAGCGCACAAGCGCCAACCCCATGAGGATTGCGATTGCGACAGCGACATAGTCGCCGAACCCCCATTCCTCATTTTGTCGGGTCAGCCGCTCGGCAGTGACCCTGTGCGTGACCAGCCAGAGATCGTCCTTTTTCGCCATGTCCATTTCTCCTCTTTGGAAAATTCGCCGTTCTCCGAAAGGTTGGGCCGGTCAATCCGTTGCCTTCATTGGTGCGCCGTGCGTGCCGCACACGAGCGCCGCGCCGGGCTTCGCCCAGGCGTTTAAATCGCCGTACGGGCAGGTGTATTTCGTGCGTTTGCCACTGAGAGAGGCGCAACCGCCTTCCACGCCGCCACTGCCGCTGCCTTCTCCGTTTCCGCCTCCGCCCCCGCTTCCGCCGCCCGATGCAGCGCTAGGAGGCGGGATCTCGCGCCAGGTGAATTCAAAGCCCGTGGCGAGCAGCTGCTTGACTGCGAGCGCGAACCGGCCGCCGGGTTCAATGTAGTGCGTCATGGCATCGCCCATGCGTTTGCCGCCCGGTTTGCCCGTATCGCTCGGGATGAGGCCGATGGCCTCCATCTTCTTCGCCCATTCCTTATTGTGATAGTTGCTGCGCGCCGGCTTCTGCTTCCCAAAATGATGCTGCCAGAGATGGGTCATCACGTGGCCTAGGGTTGAAAGAATGTCTTCGGTTTTCCGACCCAAATGCTGCGGATTGATCGCAATTTCGTTCCGGCCGAACCGATCGGCGACAAAATATCCGTAGGTGCCGTTGTGCCGCTGTAGCGTGATTGAGCAATCCGGCAGCTTGTTTTCGAATAGACTCATATTTAAATATTCGAATGCCAGTAGAAATTCGGGATTGGCTTTTTGAGTTAACGGAATTTTTGAAGCAACATCAACGGCATCACTGGAATGCACATTCCAGTCTTCTGCAGTGGGATGCACATCACGGTCGCCCCCGCCGTCGATTGCGGGCGCAGCGTCCGGCTCAGGGCCTCTAGCTTCCAGACCGTTGCTTTCCTCGGACATTGGCATTCGCGCGTCTTTCAGTGGACATTGGGTAATCCGGAAACCGCTGGTAATTTCCGACGTAGCGCACGAAATTTTCTGACCGCAGTCGATCGAGGGACTCCTCGGCTTTACTCGATATGCAGGAGCTTTTTCACATTGATCTGGGCCCAGTACGGTCCCGTCATGTGGTCCGGCCGCCCATCGCCGTGATTGCCTCCTTTGGCGGCGAGGGCAAACTGGCCTTCGTAAATATGGTTGTTGAACCACAGTCGAACAATTCCGGAAGGTCCCGCTGGGCAGGTGCCTCCGTAAAAATTCACAAAGGCTTCCATTCTTGATAGATCGATTTCTCGCGTGAACTCGATATATTCGAAGGCCGAGCCGTCTGGAGCCTGTGTATAGTCGTGCGGGAAGTGCCCCTCCGCTGTCTCGGTATGACCGTAGTAGAGAAATTCGGTTGAAGGACCGCCCCGTGCATAAATGTCGAGGTCAACCGGGCACGCCCAGCGGATCCCTATTTTTGCAAGTCCGCGCAGCGTCGGCGGCCTAACATGGCTAATCGTAGCGTGGGTATCGAGAAATCCGCCTGCTGCCCCCTCATTATCATGCGCGACCTGTGCCGACGCCGCGGCAAGCACCTGGCGCTCGACCGGCGATCGCTTGGCAAGAAGCACCTGAAGCCCGCCACCGCCAGGCGCAGCCGAAAAGGAGGGCGCTCCGGCCGTTACCGATCCCTCGAAGCGCTCGAAGCAGCTCGCCAGGTCACCGCTGAAGGTCGCCAGCGTTCCTTGCTGCGTCTTGACAAACAGTGACCACCAGCGGAGCACTGCTTCTTTATGTGCCTCGCTCCACCAATCCCTGTCGGTGAAACAATAGTGCATGTCGACACCGGCAAGCGCATCATGTTTGTCTGCCGTGCTGAATACCGACGCCGTCGGCGTGGCGTTCAGATGCGCGTCCGACGGAAAGTGGCCTTCGAGCATGCTCAAGCCCGGGTCACGCGGGTCGTTGTAGAGGGCGGACCCGACGACCAGAACGCTCACGCTTTCCCGTGGCAAGGTCGGAATGCGGACGCGAGCAAGCTCCTCAAGGAATTGCGGCAGGTAAAGATTGCCGGCGGGTCCGGCGGCCTCGGCCGTAGCGCCGCAGCGGCCCTCGAGAAACCGCTTGATCTTGGCCAACTCGCTGCCGAACTCTCGCACGCGCACCGGCAGCCGTTCGAAGGCCTCCCTATCAGGAAGAACAGCCGTCGCGATCAACGTCCGACGAGGCGCGTCATAGACAATCAGTCCATCGCCGGGATGCAGTCTCTTGACAAACAGCTGCATTAACTGTTCCGAAAGCACCTCGGTCGGCGGTACGCAGTCATCGGCCAGTCCGACGATGAAGGTATGCGCCGCTGCCTCGGCCGGCGCGCTAGACACAAGCTGCGCGGCCACTACTGCCGACAGCGAAATTCCGCTTATGGTCGACCGGATCATTTTTCCTCCAGGTTATGAACTTGCCGGCGGCGCACTCAGGAATTTTGCGACCGCAAGCGCCCGCTGCGCCTCCAGCCGCTTCACCTCGGCGTCGTACCGTGCCGCTACTTTTGACGTGAAAGCTCTCAGACCTGCGTCGAAGCGCTTCTGGTAATCGAGCTCCTCGCGCTTAACCGCGTCGATATCCTCGAGCTCGTCCAGTACTTTTCGGACATCGGCGCGACCGCGTTCGGACTCCTCTGTCTGCCGCGCCTCGCGCCGACCATTTCTCAGCCACAGCTTTTCGGCCCAAAAACCAAGCGCCGCCGCACAGCAGGTCTCGCCGAGGATGTGCGTGAATACAAGCGCCTTACCGATCCACTGATCGGCCGTCATCCCGTCCCCGGGTAACGTCATCGCCGCGACGGGCTGCGGGCCGAACAACCACGCAAAGCTCGCCGACCAAGCAAGCGTTGCCACAACTCCGCCCGTTAGGCCGAGCGCCACTGCAAAACGGCGCCGCTGTGTTTCCGTAAACAGCGCTGCCGTCGCTTTCAGAGTGAAAGCGGCGGTAATCGGCAGGCTCGAAAAAGCGTAGGTCTTCCAGGGATGATCGGCGTAGTCCAGCAGCCCGCTTCCCAGCAGGTATGAGGACAAGGTCCAATTGAGAACGAAAAAGCCGAGGCCAATGCAGCCATAGGACAGCCACAGCATAAGTCGCAGATGACTGTCCCGGCTTATCCCTCCCTGATCCGGGCTCATGCCAATCTCGATAAGATCCGCGGCGCGGAGATCCGCGCGCACGCGATCCAGCATCTCCCTCGCATGCCGGACTCGCAGCTGTCGCACGTCACCGTCGGTCCCACTGCCTCGGTTGGCAGCGTGCCAGGCGAATTCAGCCCATTCGGCAATACCTCGCCTCCCGTCCCCGGTCATCACGCAGAAATGTCGGACGGTCACGTCTTCGATCGGCGGCTCGATGAGTCCTATAACTGCGCGGCTCGCGATCAGCGCTGCAGCCGGTTCGGTCGTGACGACTGTTATTTCGGCGCTCCGATTGCCAACCAACGCGCTCGAGGCCGCCGGCTCGTGATCGAGCCCATTACCGAGGTTATTATGATCCATGCGCCCATACCCTTAGGAAGCCGTCTGCAGGGTCGCGCGATGCATCAGTTCCCATACGGTTTCCACATGCCGCGGACTCTCCCAATACCGCAAGCGCGTTGTTCGCCCTGGCCTCGGTGGTGTTTTGTGAACTTGTTTTGATTGCCATCAGCCCAGCTGTTGTTTTGACGCGAACTCGCAGGAACAATCATCTCGCCAACCGCAAATTCCGACACCACCCTCCTGATTTTGTTGGTGAGGATAAACGGGCATTGCGCTTTATGACTTTTTGGGCGAATGCAAAGAGACCGGCCGCTAAACACGCCTTTGGCTGTCCCTGTGTTCAAATTGGTGCTAGCTTCGGCTGCCCTTTCATGAGCCGGCCCGGCGTTCCTGCCCGCATAACGCCCCGCTCCAGACCAGGATCGCCACGTGATCCGCATCGCACGCAATCGCTATCACCCCGCGATGCCCGTCGAGACAGATCTGCTTGGCTCGTCCGGGACCACTTATGGCTGATGCACCATCGCGCCGTGATTCGGACAATGCGGGGGCCCCACCCGGAGCCACTTCGCGGTTACCCGAACGGTGTACTGGCAAGTTGGACAGATCGTCTTCAGAAGCCGTGTTCCCTGCCGTCTAAAGCCGGCTGGCAGTCCAACTCTGTCTGGTTGCTCAGCCCCATCCGGTTGCTCCGGTGCCCCCAGCGGTTTCCAGGGATTGAGCGCGGCATGCGGATAGGGACCGAGGCTCTCAAGGAGAGGTTCCATGAGCCGTTTAAACGCCTCGCCCCCCTGCGTCGCGGTCATGGGCCCAATGAGTCCGAGCGCCACCGCAAGCCGTTTAAACGGTGCTTTATGCCCCGCCTCGAGTCCCACCGTCGGATGAATCAATTCATGCGCCAGACAATCCAGCACCCGCATCGGCTCGTCCAAAACCGGGCTGATAAAGATCTCGTATGAACCGTCCTTTGAAGCCTTTTCGGGCCAGCACTGCCCGATCGCTCTGCGCGTTCCCGCAGGAAAACCAGGTGCGACACGGATATTGGCCGGGATCTCCCCCCCATGTTCCGCAAAGATTGGCCGCATCAGCAGCATCGCCTGATGTAGCCAGCTTTCGCGGTGTTTATATGCGCTTTCGGTATCCATCAGCGTGACGCCCATCGAAGAAAACTTCGAGTTCCTAGAAGGGTAATCACCACGGCAGCCGCAATTGCCGACGCTCGATCAGATTTTTTTCTAATCAGCGGAGAGGGGGGGAGCTAAACATATCTGCGGGACAGACCGTCCGGTCTCGCGCTACCTCCCTCGCCTCCCTTCCACAATAGCGGGTCCAGACTCCGCCGCTTTTCGCAGCTTCCCGATCCAAGTGTGTTTCGGGACGTGTAACCTGTCCACTGCCGATCAGCCGGCCATCAAGCTTCCGATCGCTTGTATATCCGGGCGTGGCCGAGACCGCATATTGCCGATGAAGCGGGCGAACGTCATCGACATCCCGACAAAATCTTTGTCTATCGCGATACCCGGCAGAACCCGTCTCAGTGTCCGCGCCTGCCGCTCATCCGCCAGTTCGAGACCCCGCAGGGGCATTTCATGCCTTTTCACGCACTGCTTATCCGCGACATGCACAAGATCCGTGAGCGCTATGCTTAGGACCGTGTCGGAGTTCCGCCCGACATAGGTGATATGGGTGAGGAACGGTCCACTCCGCCGCAAAACAAACTCGCCGGCGATCAGCGCCGCCATCCCATCGTCTGCTTCTACAACTCGCACAAGCGAGGCCTGATTTTGGATCATGAACTGCAAAAACGGAGCGGCTGTTTTTCTGGTCCATATCCCGCCACTCAAATCGTGAACATTCCCTCCTGCCATGAACGCCGCGACAGGATCCACCTCGCTGAGCACAACATTGCGGATGGTCATCTCTGCACAAGCATGGTTCGCCGACTGTACCGCGACACCAGCCGAAAACAGCGGAAAGGGCCGATAACCCAAGCTCAGCCACCAGTTTTTTGGAAAGTCCAGGTGGCGATAGGTGGAAAATTCTATCATCGAAGGACGCTCGCCGAATGCCGCGATGGCCGTCCTCTCGGCGCATAAATGCCCTGTATGATAAAGCTCCCGGCCGAGCCCATGTGCTCGGTAATCCGGACGAACGAGGAGGTCCGCGTCGCTAATCCATATCCCGTCGGCTTTCAGAGCGAGCACCGCGATAAAAGCGCCAGCAAGGCAATGACCGTCGACGAGCAGGGTACTTATCAGCCCCGTCCGCCGGGCGCGTTCGCGCATAAACCGAGTCGCCTGCTCCACGGTCCATGGCGGCTCGATCTCGGAGACACCGTTGAATACCGAGCAGTAAAGCTGCACGACCTCATCCAGCCGCGCGACAACCGGCTCGGCGCCTTCCTCGATATTCAGCAATTGCCTTTGACCAAGCGATCGCCGCCGCCGCTCGCCCACCGGCAACGAGCCGTTGCCGCCTGCGTAGGTTCTCCGCGGACAGGAGTTCGCCCGCATACTCGTAACTGTGCAGACTGCGGAAATTTCAGCACTCACGATTCGTTATCCTTCCAGCCCAGCGATACTCCGCCGCGCTGTCCACGAGGAACTCCGGTTCGAATTCCGATGTTTGCACAGAAGCTCTCGGCGCCCCGCAACGGGTGCATTCAACAGGGTTCTTCAGAATGAACCGCACACCGGTATCAGCATCGATCGGCAACAGTTGGGCGCAAATGCCGCAACGCACACCTGGCGTGCCGGCGCTTGTTCTCATATCCGTCACCTCGTACTCCCTACAATCATTCGCTCCGCATCCGGACTGCAGAACGCGCATCGGTCGCTGCGGCCCTTGCCGCACAGCGCGCATCGGTTACCCATGACTGTCGCCAGCACTACGAGCGCCGCAATGAATTCCTGCGCGCCGCTCACCTCCGTCGTCGCATCCAACAGCGCAGCCTGGATAGCCTCGTCGAAACTCACCGCTCTCTCTCCTCGCGCCGGCTTCGCGGAGGGGAACCCGTTTAAACGCGGGCTCCGCCGGCCCGCCACGAAGAGCTTTCCGCCCTTCGAGGGCCACGCCGCCAACCTGCCTTGCGCATTAATCGCCATAGCGACGGCAATTTCCGACACAGGCCTTGCGTCTTCCTTCCTGCCCACCATGTTCGCCGCTAACACGTTCGCTCGCCCGGCCGGATAAATCGGAGACGCACTGTGGCTCACAGCAAATCCCAGGCTGCCGAGCGGCCTCACAACAACCCCCGGTCCCAGCGAAAGCTGCGCCGATCCGGCTCCATGGCGCGTACCGCCGACATTAAGCGGAGGGATAATCCCGAGACCGCTGCGGGTCAGGATCGCTTGACTTCCATTATCTTACAGTTGATAATAAGTTATAATAAAGTGCAATTGACAGGGGGCCTGCAACCCGAACTCTCTTCGGATATTTCGGGGAAGGGGCAGGATACACCGATGGAGGATGACGACGATTTCGAGCCGCCGCGCAATCTTGCGGAAGCCTTGCAATACCTACAGGCTATCAAAGAGCGGGTTGCCGAACTAAGTCGCAAACCCGCATGGCGCAGCAAATCCACGAGGACTATCTCAAAGTCGAACCGCATCTGACGCCTGCCGACCATCAAGCCGCCGAGCAAGCCATGCGCGATCTCGAAAGGCTGCTTGGAGCCCCGATTTTTTCCCGACCAAAACCCAATTAATCGATCAATCCTTACGCTCGGTGGCACCGCTTAGGCTTGGCCCTTCCATCCCGACCCCCATCTGCAAATTATTACCGGACACTGGTGCTGATCGCCTCCGACGAAGCGACCTCGTACTATTCCCCGATCCCGTCTCGCGTGCCGTCCACAGATCGCTATCGAGATAATCGATAATCTCCTGGTCGACCTTCGATCTCGGCATGACGGTGCATTCTTTAAGCGCCGTCTGGCTCCGGACCAAATGAACATTTCCAATAAAAACGGCTTGGTGTGCCCCGATTTTCAGCAACGCGCCATCCATCGTCATATTCTGTTTATCGTCATTGCGATAAGGGGGGATCGACAGGATATAGAATTTCGGGTGCTTCTCCTGATCGTCGCGCAATATCGCGATCAACGAATTGCGACCAAAGGTGAAGTGCCCAGTGAAAACCTCATTATGCGCGATCGCTGCGCCAAACGGCACAGCGCGCTGCACTTCCTTCACCTCCAAATCGCCATTTGCTGCCACCATGAATTCGATTGCGCCCCGGCAGACATGCTCGCGGCCGCGTTCAGAGTAGGCGTAAAACTTGTACATCCCTGCCACCGCCCGGCGCAGCTTATCCACCGATTCCGCCTGCAGACCGATATCGAAAAATGCTTGCACTTCCGCGAACAGCCCTTTGGCCTGCCTCGCCGGTGTTGACTCGCCTTGGGATGGCATTTCAAGATAGCGGTCGAGCACGGTGAGACATCGATCCGAGACCGTCCCTTCTTTTCGGTCACAGAACCGATAGATCGACGACGCGCTGATCCTGACCGCGTCGAAGAGTTCGGGATGGTCGTTCACAAATTCCGCGATCTTGCGAGCCGACACCTTTTTCGTGTGGCGTATGACCCTGGCCCGCAATTCCGTCCGGCGGTTGCCGGTATAATTTGTCGTTTCCATTTCAACTGTTTCCCAGCCCACCGAAAGCGCCCTTCCGTGCGACAAAAGTGACGCAAGGTGTGAAGCATTTTTACCGAATTGGCATCTTACGCGAAGCGGATTCGCGCCAGACGCTGCAACGACGCGTCACCTCTCTTGCCCCGCCCCGGAACCGCCCGCTCTGGCCCTCTCGTTTACCGTTCGTATGGTTGCTGTGACAGCACCCTTACGTTCCTGGGGTCACCCCCGAACGATGCACAGGGCCGATGGCTGAGATGCTCAAAACCCCGCGTGAGTTTATCGCCGATGAACCGATCGAGTTCTACAACAGGGCACGGACGCAAACCCGCGCACGACTATTCCCGCAACACCGTTCGCTTGCGGATGAATATTGTCACCGCGGTTTTGTCTATTGGTGCCACTCCGAGACCCTCTATCCGGAGTTCAAACCAATAATGGTGGCGCGCCGGGCATATTTCTATTATCTCGATGATCTTGACGCGGGCCGACTGAAGGTCGAGTCCTACGAGGCCTTCTTCGACGAGACCGAGACATCGGACCCGACCCGTGCGCAACGGCATCCCTTGCCCGACGCCATCTTGAACAACAAGAAACTGTTCGAGCTCGTCAGAAATGTTTGGCCACTCAAATACCTCCCTTATCTCGAGAAGATCGTGATTTGCGAGCTCTACCGGGGGGACGGCCAGATCGACAACAATCGGCTCGCGGCAATTCTCGGGGTTGATGTCGAAGTGGTTCGTCGTGCCCTCGATTGCATCCGCAGGAAATTGCAAAGGCACGGTTTCTCAGGCGATATGCTGATCTAGCACCCAGTATTAATATTCACGTCGAGTAGGAAAACCAGGGGCTGAGGTCTTGACCTCGGCCCCTGTTGTTTGTGAAAGGCCTCCTGCCCCCGCTCGCTCAATTGCATCTCTGATATCCCCGCTTTAATCCGTCCAAAAAAAATCGAACCGCCCAGTAAACAGATAGAACCGGCCGCGGCGCTTTGAGCTTTTCCCCTAGCCCCGTTCTGTTCATAGCTCGCGACAGCATGACCTGCACCATAGGCGCGCGTACCGCAGCGTCATCCCGATTGTCGTCGGCCAAAAATCGCATCTAGTCGAACACCGGCGCCTGTTCCGGCCGCACCGACGAAATCTCCCTTCATGTCGGAATTTCCGCCTCATCGGATGATGTACCAACGCCAGCCGCGAAGCGGCCACCACCAGGCTGTCTCAGCCCCGAGGCCTGTTGCTGAAGACAGCCAGGTGTTCGGGTCGGACCTACCCGAGGCGAGGCAACAAATTTCTCGATCCGGGTGCACACATGCCGCAGCCTCAGCACCATGTGCCAGCGACCGCCCTGGACATTGCGGCGCTCTTGGCGCCGAACATCGTCAATATCGAGGATGTGAAGGCGGTTGCCGACAACTTCGGACGGCGCGTCGATCGCCCGGAGGCGAAACAATGGTGCCACAAGAACCTTCGTAATTTTCTCGTGCGGGAACCGCGCCTCTCTCGCCCAATCGGACAGGACGAAATCCGCGCGATTTATGACGCCCAAAACCGGGAGCCGCCGGAATGGATCCGGCAGGCCCTCGATCAAGGTCGAACGCTGCACTGGTTCGCACCAGGCGATAACGAGGTTTGGGACGACATCAACGATTTCATTCAGGCTTTGCACAACGTCGTCGACTGGATGCGGGCATTGTCGCAGGACGACCGCCGCTGGCGCCAATTTCACAAGATTTCGGTGCCGGAGGCGATTGCGGCTGCATCTGCGTGGCATCGCAGCCTGGCCAAACGGGCAGCCACGGATTGGCCGGAAGACTGGTCGGGCCTCACAACCGTTTACCGTTTCGCCAGCGGCATCAAGTTCGTCAAGCTGACTTCGGACAGCAGTCTCGAGCGCGAAGGGCGGATCATGGGCCACTGCGTGGCAACCTACGCCCGGGCTGTCGCCGACGGCGGCTCGACTATCTATTCGTTGCGCGACACCCGAAATCGCCCGCATGTCACGATCGAGATCGTCAGCGGCCACCTTCGTCAGGTCAAGGGCAGAGCGAACTCGTTCCCGACCGAAAGATGGCGGCCATATATCCGTACGTTCATCCGCCGGATGGGCTGGAGCATTGGCGCCGAAGCCGCGCGCCTCGGGCTGTTCTCCTTTTGCGGCCGCACATACAGTGATGTGCTTCAGATCATCGACGATCTGCCACAGCTGCCGGCCCTGCAGGATCTGCCGTTCGATCGGCGTGTGCTTGCGCCGATCCTCGGCTTCGTTCGACAAACGCAATCCCACGGTGCCGATCTTGCCCCTCGACACCAGCGAGCCCTTCTGGCGTTGCTGCGCGCCAGCATCCTCGCGAGCCGGCGCGGATATCGAATCGTCCAGACCGAATGGGTCGCTGTCGATCTCGCGCTCGGTTCAATTCCCGAGCTCAGACTTGACATCGCCGGTGCGGCATTCGCGCTCGGCGAGATGGGACTATTGACTGATGTCGATCACGAGCTCACGAGCCTTTGCCGATACATCGCCTGCCACGTGCTCGCGTTGATCACAAAGCGTCCGGGAAATCTTTATCGTCTGCAGCTGGTCACAGGCGGACCCGTCAGGCCCGGCGCTCTCCGCAGGTTCTTCGCCGCCGCCGGACTCGCTCTGGAATTCGACCAAGTGCGCCTTGCGGCACTCGAACACAAGCGCAAGCGGGCCCTCGACGCCGTCGTCGCACTTCGTCATCTTGTTTCCAACCAGCGCAAATTTGGGCTCCTACCCGCGGACGTCCGAGCGAAGGCTTGGAACACCATGCGCGTTCAGGTTCCCCGGTTTTGCGAGCGCACCTTGCTCGAGCCCGATGTCGCCTGAGCCCGAGCCCAAACCGCGCTCGGCGTCAAGCAGCCCGCTTTAGGCTCTCCGTGTCCCACCGACACGGCGCCAGGTACAGCTTCCAAACTTTCGCGCGGCTTCGGCTCACACTTCACAACGGCGACGGTCGCCTAAGTGCGGCCTCTGCTGTGATGACGAGTCGTACCGCTTGCGAAACGACGCCGAAACGACCACCAATACCTTCCTTGCACTCCACCCTCGGTTTACTGTTGATAACAGATTTTATCAACAATCAAGCGTGAGGGCAGGAGTGCAGAGGCCTTCACTGGCCTGCTGGTCAGAAGTCTGTCCACCAAATGACCAGTCATAGCAACCTTGACACCAAGTTTGTTAACATGATAGCATGCTAACACTCAATGTAACAATTAAGCAATCAAGCCGATGGCTGCCCGCACACAGAAAACGAGCGTAAATCGCCGTCAGTTTGCGCCCGTTGTCGACTTACCCGCCCGTAACGTCGAGCCCAAAACCCAGCTCGGCGCCCGCATTTCCGAGGCAAAATACCGCCAGCTCAAGCTTGCCGCCGTTTTGCGCGGTGTCGCGGTACAAACCCTGGTCGAACAGGCGATCGAAGAGTTCTTGGCGAACCATCCGGAATTGTTGCCGGACCTCGCACGGTCCCGACGCTCGAAATCGACGCCGCGAAAGCCACGCTAGTCCCAAAACCGGGAGTAGCCCCCTGCCTCTTGCGAACGAATCTCACGCATGATAACGTCCTTTATCATGCGGGACATTCGTGCTAGGGAAGGGGTCAAAGGGACCCACCTTGGAACCGACCACGACGCAACTTCCGGCGACCATCCAGCAGGCCGACGTCACCGCCGACCTCCGGGCGCCCAATGTCGTGCCGGCGATCATCGCCGATCTCGGTGACCAGGCCGCCTGGCGCTACGTCGAATTCTTTACCGCCAACATCCGCAACCCGCACACGCGTCGAGCGTATGCCCGAGCCTGCAGCCAGTTCTTTGGCTGGTCCGAGCAGCGCCGCCTGTCGCTCACGGCGATCCGGCCGCACGACGTCGCCACTTACATAGAGCAGCTACAGAACGAGGCCTCGGCACCGTTGGTCAAGCAGCAGCTCGCCGCCGTCAGGATGGTGTTCGATTGGCTCGTCGTCGGCCAGATCGTCCCTGGCAACCCGGCTTCGGCCGTGCGCGGGCCCAAACACGTCGTGAAGACCGGCAAGACGCCGGTGCTCGAGGCAGACGAATGGCGCAAGCTGCTCGACAGGATTCCTGCAGTCACGTTGCGCGATCTGCGCGACCGGGCCCTGATTGCGACACTGACATATTCCTTCGCACGCGTCAGCGCGGCCTTGAAGATGAAAGTCGAGGATCTGCGGCCGCGCGGTGCTGCCTGGTCGATCCGGCTGCATGAAAAAGGCGGCAAGCATCACACGATGCCGTGCCACCACGCCCTCGCCGAAGCGCTGCACGCCTATATCAATGCGGCTGGCATTGCGGAGCATCGCAAGGGCTTTCTGTTTCGGACCTCCAGCGGACACAACGGCAACGCCTTGTCCGATCAGGGCATGGATCAGTCAGCCGCCTGGCGCATGATCCGCCGCCGCGGCGCGGCCGCGGGCATCCACGCGCCCATTGGCAATCATACGTTTCGGGCGACCGGGAT
>Ga0306926_10003344_pt1 | contig 16605 bp, 20 predicted proteins | sample flu12Cox44000178_FD_203759 | JGI IMG/M metagenome (GOLD analysis project Ga0306926, IMG submission 203759) | Lab enrichment of tropical soil microbial communities from Luquillo Experimental Forest, Puerto Rico - flux8day.12C.oxic.44.000.178 (v2)... | ecosystem: Environmental > Terrestrial >... | reverse complement strand
ACAAGATCTCCTTGGCGCCGGTGTTGTCGGCGACCTTCAGCCGCGATTCCTGCTGAATCACTCGATCTCCTGACCTGGTTCACGTGTGCGCACCAAAAAAACCTGACATGCGCGGTCTTTGTCACCTAAAGGCACGCGGGGCCGATTCGCACCGGCCGAGGTCTGCCCAAGGCAACCCCTAGAGTTTAGGGGAAGAGCAGCTTAGAGCCAAATTCGGCCCGGTACCGCGCACCAGAATTCTCGCAGTCGTAGGTGTGTTTATTACGCCGGTAGCTTGAGCACCCGGTAGTTGCCGTAGTCGGCGACGTAGACGTTGCCGGCGGCGTCCACCGCCACAGCCTCGGGATGGCTCAGGCCGGTGAAGGGCAACTCGATCGCCGTGCTTGACCCCGCCGGTAGTTTGAGCACCCGGTTATTCCAGTAGTCGGTGACGTAAACGTTGCCGGCGGTGTCCACGGCCACACCCTCGGGCAGGTTCAGGCCGGCGAACGGCAGCTCTATCTGGGTAATTGATCCCGCCGGCAATTTGAGCACCCGGTGGTTGGCATAGTCGGCGACGTAGACGTTGCCGGCGTTGTCGACTGCCACACCCGGGGGATTTTTCATGCCGGTGAACGGCAGCTCGATCTGGGCGGTTGATCCCGCCGGCAGCTTGAGCACCCGGTTGTTGTTGTCGTCGGCGATATACACGTTGCCGGCGGTGTCGACCTCCACGTCCGTTGGACTGCTCAGGCCGGTGAACGGCAACTCGATCTGGGTGGTTGATCCCGCCGGCAGCTTGAGCACCCAGTTGTTGTCGTCGTCGGTGATGTAGACGTTGCCGGCGGTGTCGACCGCCACGCCCGACGGGTTTTTCAGGCCGTTAAACGGCAGCGTGAAAGCGGTCGTCGACCCTGCGGGGAGTTGGAGCACCCGGTTGGTGTTGGCGTCGGCGGCGACGCCGGCGGCGTTGTTGGCGTCGCCGACGTAAACATCGCCAGCGGCGTCCACCGCCACACCGTAGGGCTCGCGGACGCCGGCGAACGGCAGCACGACCTGCCGGGACTGATGCGTGTGCCGCAGCACGAGCCAGGCTCCAAGACCGCCACCGACCAGTACGACAACCACAGCGACGGCGCCGATCAGGATCCACGGCAGGCGTTTGCCGCCGTCGGCCGAGGCTGCCCGCTCATCGTCGCTCATCGTCATCCCGCACGGATAGCCCCGGACTCGGGCAGCCGCTCAGTCCCCTTGCCGGATCCAGGCGATGATGTACAAGCTCATCGCCGTGACCAGCGCGATCAGCACCCACTGCACGATGGCTTGGTCGATCCACGAACCGGGCGGTGGGGCCCCGGGAAGGATGTTGCGCAGCGGGACTATCGCAAACAGGTTCGCGGCATACCACGTGGCGAACGGCGGCAAGAACTTCCTCCGACCCAGCACCATCGGAATGGCCACCAACAGCGCCAGGGTGGGCAGGGCGATGAGCACCAGACAGATGCCCAGGTCGAAGATCAGCGGGCCCTTGGCCCTCCTCAAGGTGATCACCACGTTCCCGTTGTCCGAACCGCGCTGGGTTGGGAGCGCGGCGGGGTCGTGAACGCGGTTCACTGTGGCGTCCCATCCGTCCAGCTCTCCGGTCACTTCCACACGTGCCGGTACCTTTTTGAGGTTGTCGCCCGACCCGACGAACGCATCAGCCGAAATCGGCTCGGTTTGGTACGAGTCGAATGGCCAGTTACCGGGATCGCCGTGGGCCTGGATGGTGGTGCTCAGTTGCGCCGGAGCCTTTCCTTTCGGGTAGTGCAGGTCCCCCAGCTCGCTCGTTGGATACAGGCGCACGGCGACGTCGGTGCCCAGCACATCGAAGCGATTGTCGTAGGCCGAAATCCCTGGATAAACAAGGACATTCACCGCGAGGCGATTCGCGACGGGCTTCAGGTCCTCGAGGCGCAGCTGCACGATGGTGGCGTCGCCCCCGCCCTGGCTCAGGTCCAGGGGAGGAAGCGGGGCCTCTGCTTCTTGCAGCTGGTGGACGCCGAAGAGAGACAGCGCATAGGTGGCAATGATGACCAACACAATGCTCACACCGATCGCGATGCGCGGTTTCGACGGTTTTGGCTTCTGTGGTGGCGCAGGCGGAGGCGGCAACGGGGGCGGTGGAGGCGGTGCCTCGTCCACCGCCGGCGACTCAGACGGTGCCGGCCGAGCCTCGGTGGTCATTCGTCACCGCCGCGAGCAACACAGACCAGCGGGCGGTCTGCTGCTTGCTGGGCCCGGACTGGGACCGGCTGGTCAGTTCCAGCTTGGTGAGGCGACACTGGTGAGATGCTAGCGAACAGCCGTGTTTACCGCGCGGCCGAATCCCCACGTCCGGACAGGTATTGGGCTTCCTTCACCTGCCGGCCATCCACCGTTAACCCGCCGGGCGAGGGATCGGGGGGGACGCCGGGGAGGCGATGCGCCGCAGCGTTGCTAGCCGGACGCCGAATCCGCCACGCAGCGAAACCCGATATGGGTCGTCGCGGTGTCCTGCGATTGGGGTGAACGCGCTGCCGGCCGGTAGCGGTGGCAGTACTCGGGCGCGCACAGATGCGAACCGCCCTTCAGCGTCTGGGTGACGGTCGGATCCGGGGCCGTCGGGGGCCCCGACGGCGCGCAACAGGCTTTCGGCGGCTGGTCCAGCCGGTGGTGCGCGGAGAACTCGGTGGAGGTCCACTCCCACACGTTGCCGATCATGTCGACTAGGCCGAAACCGTTGGGCGGGAACGTCCCCACCGGCGAAGTCCCGACCCAGCCGAGCGCACCGTCGTTGCGATAGGGGAACCTGCCCTGCCAGGTATTGGCCATCAGTTGACCATCGGGGTTCGCCTCGTCTCCCCATGAGTAGGTCCAAGAATCTCCAGCGCTTCCACCGCGCGCCGCGTACTCCCACTCGGCTTCGGTCGGCAGCCGCCGCCCGGCCCAGCGCGCGTAGGCCCCGGCGTCCGGGTATGCCACCTGCACGACCGGGTGATCGGCCCTGTCCCCGATATCGCTGTCCGGACCGAACGGATGCCGCCAGCTAGCGCCCGGCACCCAGTCCCACCATTGCCGCCAGTCACGCAGGTCGACCGGGCCCGGCGTCGGGCGGAAAACCATGGCGCCCGGACACAGGTCGCCAGGATCCGCGCCCGGGTAGAGCCGCGGGTCGATCGGCTGCTCCGCGACCGTCACATAGCCTGTGGCGGAGACGAATTCGGCGAACTGCGCATTGGTCACCGGGTGCTGTTCCACCGCGAACGCTTCGACGGTCACGGTATGGATCGGCGCCTCTTCGGGGTAGAAGCTGGTCGAGCCCATGCGGAAGGATCCGCCCGGCAAGTCGACAAGCTCGGTTAGCACCCCTTCAGGGTAGGGCGGCAGTCATGCGACGCGCTTTAGTCCGATTGCCGATACCACGTGATCATGTACAAGGCCATCGCCCCGACCAGCGCCATCAGCACCCATATGACGAGGGCTTGGTCGATCCACGCACCCGGTGGTGGCGAGCCGGGAAGGAAGTTGCGTATGGGGATGACGGCGAAGAGCAGGGCGGCGAACCACGTCACGAAGGGTGGCACGAACTTCCTTTTGCCCAAAGCGATTTGAGTGGCCACCGCAAGCGCCAGGGTCGGCAGGGCGAAGAGGACCAGGCAGATGCCCAAGTCGAAGATCAGCGGCCCCTTGGCCCTGTGCAGCGTGATGATGGCGGCCTCAGTGCTGTTCGGGTCTTCCTTGTCTTCTGGGTCGTGGACGCGTTGCACGCTGACGTCCCAGCCGTCCAGGTATCCCTCCACTTCCACGCGGGCGGGTACGTATTTGCGAGCGTCTCCTTTCCCAACCAATACCTCGGCCGAGATCATGTCGGTGCTGTAAGAGTCGAACGGCCAATTGCCGGCATTGCCATGCGTCTCGAGCGTGGTGGCGACTACCGCCGGAGCCTTTCCGGCCGGAAAGGAGAGGTCTCCCGACTCGTTTTCCGGGTAAAGCCGCACGGAACTGTCGTCCTTCAACACGCGCAGCTGTTCGTTGTACTCAGACTTCTGGGGTATCACCAGCACCTTCACCGTGAGGCGATTCGCGACGGTGTCCAGCTTGTCGAGCCGAAGTGACACGACGGTGTCATCGCCGGGCTCATGCTCCACCTTCGGCAACGGAGCCGACGATTGGGCCAGCAAGTGGAAGCCGAACAGCGACAGCACGTACACGATCACAAACGCGACGAGGATCCCGATGACGATCGCCACTGGCCGTGTCCGCTTCGGCGCCTCAGGCGGTTCCTCCGACGGCTTCGGGGGCGTGGTGGGCGGCGGCGTCGGTGGGGCGGAATGGGTCATCTGTCAACACCTCCGTAGGGCGCGCGGATGCTCAGCGTAGGGGTACGACGACCGATAGTAGCGAAGCCCCGCGGTCCGGGAGGCGACATCGAAATTTCTTCAAAAACGGCAATTTCCACGGCGCTGCCGAACGTCTGTTCGGCCACTCAGCGAAACCGGTAGATGACCCGTTCACCCGTTGTTGGTTTCCCTGTTAATTCGATAGCTGTAAATGTCGATGTCTGGGTCGCTGGAGACCGCGTGCACACCCACCATCGCCTGGAGGCAACCAACGTGAAGCACACGCGATCAGCGGTGGCCATGAGTTTGCTGGCTGGCGCTGCCATCATCGTCTCGGCGGGATGCAGCAACTCCCACGCCACCTTGGCCTATGCCGCCGGGGCCAAGGTGGACTGCGGCGGCAAGCAGACCTTGGCGGCCAGCGGCTCAACCGCGCAGGCGAACGCCATGACCAAGTTCATCGACGCTTACCGCAAGGCTTGCTCCGGGCAGAACCTCAACTACACGGCCAACGGCTCGGGCGCCGGCATCAGCGACTTCCTCTCCGGCAAAACCGATTTCGGCGGATCGGACACACCGCTGTCCGGGGACCAATACGGTGCCGCCAAGCAGCGATGCGGCGGCGCCGACCCCTGGAACCTGCCCGTGGTGTTCGGCCCACTCGCAATCACCTACAACCTGAGCGCCGTCGACACTTTGGTGCTCGACGCGGCCACGCTGGCCAAGATCTTCAACGGCACCATCACGCGCTGGGACGACCCGGCCCTCACGGCGCTCAACGCATCCATGCCGTCCGAGGACATCCATGTCATCTACCGCAGCGACGCATCCGGCACCACCTACAACTTCACGTCCTACCTGCAGGCCGCGTCGGGGGGAGCCTGGAATAAGGGCGTTGACAAGACGTTCGACGGCGGCGTCGGCGTCGGGGCCGAGGGTAACAAAGGCACCGCAGCGCTGGTGAAAACCACCGAGGGCGCGATCAGCTACAACGAGTTGTCATTTGCGCTTCAGCAAGGGCTTTACGCTGCCGAGATCAAAACCCCGGCCAGCCGCAGGTCGTTGCGCCCGGTACGGATCGGCACCGACACGGTCGGCAAGACCATCAAGGGCGCAAAAATCACCGGCAACGGCAACGACCTCGTGCTCGACCTTTCGTCCTTCTACAACCCCGCCCAACCCGACGTCTACCCGATCGTCTTGGCCACCTACGAGATCGTCTGCTCCAAATACCCCACCGCCGACGTGGCCCAGGCGGTCAAGGCGTTTTTGCAGGCGGCAATTGGGCCCGGCCAGGTCGACCTCAACAGAATCGGCTATATCCCGCTGTCGCCCGATTTCCAAGCACGAGTTTCAACCGCCGTCGACGCCATCAGCTCTGCGGGCACACCCGTCGCCGAACCATAGGATCAGGCCTTCTTCGGCGGCTTCTTTCGATCGCGGTTTCGCCACCAGGCGAGCAGGAACAGGAACATCGCAACGACCAGACCTATCAACACCCACAACACGACGGCTTGGTCGATCCACGAACCAAATGGTGGGCCCCCCGGAAGGATGTTCCGCAGCGGGACTATCGCGAACAGCATCGCTGCATACCACGTTATGAAGGGCGGCACGAATGAGGTCCTGCCCAAGGCCATGGGAATGGCCACCCACAACGCCATGGCGGGCAAAGCGATGAGGACCAGGCAGATTCCGAAATCGAAGATGAGCGGGCCCTTGGATCTCGACAAGGTGAGCCGCACGTTGGACAGGACATCGGGAGGGTCGGCGGGGTCGTGGATGCGAGTGACAGTAGCGTCCCAGCCGTCCAACTTTCCGGTCGCTTCGACGAGGGCGGGTAGTTTTTCGCGGCTTTGGCCGGACCCGGTGAACACGTCGGCCGCGATCTCTTCCGTGCGATAGGAGTCAAAGGGCCAGTTACCGGGATCGCCGTGCGCCACGATGGTGGTGCTGACTTGCGCCGGCGCTTTCCCTACCGGGTACTGCAGGTCTCCCAGATCGTTCTCCGGATACAGCCGCACGGCCGCGTCGGTGGTCAGTACACCGAAGTTCTTGTCGTACAGCGAATCCTTGGGATAGACAAGCACATTCACCGTCAAGCGGTTTGCGACGGTGTCCAGCTTCTCGAGGCGCACCTCGACAACGGTGTCATCAGCCTCGATCTTGCTGAAGTCCACTGCGGGCAGCGCAGGTGCTGACTGGGCCAACAGGTGGACGGCGAGCAGCGATAGGACGTAGATGACGATGACGGCCACGACGATCCCGAAAGCGATCGCGATGCGCGGTCCTCGTGCCTTCGGCGGCGCTTCCGGCGGCGGCGAGGTTTCAGTGGTCATTGAGCATCACGGGCCAGATGCTAGCAGCGCCCGGCAACAAATTGCTGCTTATCGTGGATTTCGCCGGGTAAAAGCCCCGCCCGTGCGGGGGGTTCAGTCGCGCGAAAATGCAAGCGCGAGTTCTTTTTCCACGTCTTCGTACGGCCTGCCCGAGAAGTCCATGGTGACCTGGGCGATGGTGCCACCGGTAAACACGAACGGTGCCTTGTAGCGGCTCGATACCCCCGAACCGCCGTTGCGCCCGACGGTGATGCCGGCCCCCGCCAACCCGAACATTCCGGGGTGGGTCGTCACGTCCCCCAGCGTGCCGACGACCTCGTCATCGACGAACAGCGTCAGGTCACCGAGCGGGGTGTGGCTGTTCTCCACCGTTCCCGTCCGCGCATACCGAACACCGAACACATGGCGGCCCAGCGGCACCGGGCCGGACGAAGAAATCAGCTGCTGGCGCTCACCGAGGAAGTTGTAGACGTAGTGCAACCGCCCGTCCTGAATGAACAGGACGTGCCCGCCGTGCCCGCCGCCCTGCTTGAACAGCACGCCTTCGGCACCGGTGGTATCCACGGTCACGTCGGCCAGCACGGCGAACGAGCGGCCGCGAATCTCGGCGGCGGCCCCCATCCCGACGTCCGCGCAGTCGGGATAGTAGATGTAGCTGTCCCGTTCCCCGACCAGGTAGGGCCGCGACCGCATCATCGTTTCCAGCATGTTCAGATCCGCCAGCGGCAGGCCGTTGTACTTGGCGGCCTCCGAAAACCACAGCGCCTTAAGCTCTTCCAGCTTCTCGGGTTGCTCGGTGGCCAGGTCGTGGCACTGGCTGCGGTCGGCCTCGATGTGGAAGAGTTCCCAGCGATCGGCGTCGAAGTGCGACCATCCGGCCGGTGTGGCCGCGTGGATGGTGTTGGCGAACCAGCCCCGATGCCAGATCCCGCGGGTGCCCAGCATGGTGTAGAACTGGGTCTGCTTGCCGGTGTCGGCGTTCGCATCTTCCAGGGCCGCTTTGAAACTCACGCCGTCCAGCGGCTTCTGAGCAATGCCCTTGACGGTGTCCGGCGGTGTCATGCCGAGCAGGTCGTAGATGGTTGGCGTGATATCGGAAACGTTGACGTAGTTGTCACGGACCTCGCCGTGCGCCGCAATGCCGTTGGGCCACGAGACGATCGCCGTGTCGGCGATGCCGCCCTCATGCGAGGCATAGCGCTTGTAAAGCTTGTAGGGCGTGTTGAAGGCCATCGCCCATCCGATCGGGTAATGGTTGTAGGTTTCCGGCCCACCGAGGTGGTCGAACAGCTTCATGCTCTCCTCGACGGTGTCGATGTAACCGTTGAAGAACTTGCCTTCGTTCACCGATCCGTTGGGGCCGCCCTCACCGCTGGCGCCGTTGTCGGAAATCACCACGATGATGGTGTTGTCCAGTTGGCCGGACTCCTCGAGGTAATCCAGGATCCGACCGATCTGGGCGTCGGTGTAGCTGAGGAAGCCGGCGAACACCTCGGCCATCCGGCTGAACAGCTTCTTCTCTTCGTCGTTGAGCGAGTCCCAGGGCCGCACCGTGTCCTGCAGGGGCCAAGGCTCGCCGTTGGGGCCTTTCACGTCGAGATACGGGTTGACGGGCGACAATTCGGTGTCCGGCGGCACGATCCCCATCGACTTCTGCTTCTCCAGCGCGACCTCGCGGTAGCGCTCGTAGCCCATGTCGAACTTCCCTGCATACTTGTCGGCCCATTCCTTGAAGACGTGATGCGGGGCATGCCCGGCGCCGGGGCACACGTAGCTGAACCACGGTTTGTCGGGCGCAATCACCTTGGCGTCACGGATGAATTCGATGGTCTTGTCGGCGATGTCCTTGGACAGGTGGTAGCCATCCTCGGGTGTGCCGGGCGGGTTGACCGGGTGGTTGTCGTACACCAGGTCGGGATACCACTGGTCGGTCTCGCCGCCCATGAAACCGTAGAAGCGCTCGAAGCCGCGCGAGGTCGGCCAGTGCCGTTTGGTCGACGCCAGGTTGGACTCTTCGAGCGGCACCAGGTGCCATTTGCCGACGCAGTAGGTGTTGTAGCCGCGCTCGTTCAGCACCTCGGACAGCAGCGCGGTGTCGGCCGGGATCCGTCCGTTACAGTTCGGGAACCCGTCGGTGAATTCTTCGATGGTGGCCATGCCGACGGTGGTGGCGTTGCGCCCGGTCAGCAGGGATGCCCTCGTCGGCGAGCACAGCGCGGTGGTGTGAAATTGCGACAATCGCACGCCGCGCTCGGCTATCCGCGTCATGGCCGGCATGTTGACCAGGCCGCCGAAACAGTCCCAGGTCGCGATGCCGGTGTCGTCCCAGACCAGATAGAGGATGTTCGGTGAGTTCTCCGGCGCCGTCGGTGCCGCGTACGGCCCCCAGTCCGGCTCCGAATCGCGGATGTCGAGCTCGATCTTGCCCGTGAATTCTGCCGCGCCAGTCGCCATTAGCCAGCCTCACTCCCGTGGTGGACCTATCGAACGTCCGTGGACTTTACACGGGTGAGTTATCAATCAGCTGAGGATTTCGGGAGCAGAAACTAAAGCCCCCGACACGCCGAGCGTACGGGAGCTTTTGCGACTACTTCGCCAAGGTTACTTGGCCTTCTCCAGGATCTCGACCAGCCGCCAGCGCTTGGTGGCCGACGTCGGACGCGTCTCCATCAGCGAGACCCGGTCGCCGATCCCGGCGACGCTGTTCTCGTCATGCGCCTTGACCTTCTTGGTGGTACGGATGATCTTGCCGTACAACGGGTGACGCATGCGGTCTTCCAACTCGACCACGATGGTCTTCTGCATCTTGTCACTCACGACGTAACCGATGCGCACCTTGCGCCGGCCGCGCGTCTTCGGGCTGGCCGGGGTGTGCTTGGGCCCCTTGGCCCTGTCGGTTGCGGCGGCGGCCTTGTTGGGAGCGGCTTCTGCAGCAGCGGTCGGGGCGGCCTTCTTGGCTTCTGCCATCACGTATCCTTACCGTCGGGCCCGGAAGCCAGGCCCAGTTCTCGTTCACGCAGCACGGTGTAGACCCGCGCGATTTCCTGACGCACCGTGCGCAGCCGGCGGTTGTTGTTGAGCTGTCCGGTCGCCATCTGGAAGCGCAGGTTGAACAGCTCCTCCTTGGATTCGCGCAGGCGCTCGGCCAGCTCCTCGTCGGTGAGCTCGCGCAGTTCGCCAGGCGAAATTCCCAGTGCCATCAGAACTGCTCCTCTCGTGTCACGATGCGCGCCTTGATCGGCAACTTGTGGATTGCCCGGGTGAGCGCCTCCCGGGCGGTGTGCTCGTTGGGGTAGCTGAGCTCGAACAGCACCCGGCCCGGCTTGACGTTGACCACCCACCACTCCGGGGAGCCCTTACCCGAACCCATCCGGGTTTCGGCGGGCTTCTTGGTCAGCGGGCGGTCCGGGAAGACATTGATCCAAACCTTGCCGCCGCGCTTGATGTGCCGGTTGATGGCGATACGAGCCGCCTCGATCTGCCGGTTGGTGACGTAGGCGTGCTCGAGGGCCTGGATGCCGTAGTCACCGAAGTTCACCGAGGTGCCACCACTGGCGATGCCACGCTGACGGGGATGGTGCTGCTTGCGGTGCTTGACTTTGCGGGGAATCAACATGATTCAGCTCTCCGTGCTCTGCGGTTCCAGGGCGGGCGCAGCGTCGGCCGAAGGAGCGGCGGGCGCGGCGCCTTCGTCGCCACCTGCCGCGCGGCCGGCCTCGGTGCTGGTCGCCGTGGTACCCGACGCGCCACTGCGCCGTGGGCGCGTGCCCGACGGCCGCTCGCGGCGCGGACGGTCGGCGCCCGCCGGTGCGGCGGCGGCGGCCAATTCGCGTTTGCCTCCGACGATGTCGCCCTTGTAGATCCACACCTTCACGCCGATCCGGCCGAAGGTGGTCTTGGCCTCGTACAGGCCGTAGTCGATGTCGGCGCGCAGGGTGTGCAGCGGGACTCGGCCCTCGCGGTAGAACTCCGAGCGGCTCATCTCCGCGCCACCGAGGCGGCCGGAGCACTGCACCCGGATGCCCTTGACGTTGGGCTGACGCATTGCCGACTGGATGGCCTTGCGCATCGCGCGGCGGAACGCCACCCGGTTGCTCAGCTGCTCGGCAACGCCCTGGGCCACCAATTGTGCTTGCGATTCCGGGTTTTTGACCTCGAGGATGTTGAGCTGAACCTGCTTCCCGGTGAGCTTCTCCAGGTCTGCCCGGATCCGGTCGGCTTCGGTGCCGCGTCGGCCGATGACGATGCCGGGACGCGCGGTGTGGATGTCCACCCGGACCCGGTCGCGGGTGCGCTCGATCTCCACGTCGGCGATCCCGGCGCGCTCCAGGCCGCTGGACAGCAGCCGGCGGATCGCGACGTCTTCCTTGACGTACTCGGCATACTGCTTGTCGGCATACCAGCGAGACTTCCAGTCCGTGGTGATGCCCAGCCGGAAGCCGTGCGGATTGATCTTCTGGCCCACTAGTCTGAGCCTCCCTTCGCTTCAGAAGTGTCAGAAGGTGTTGCGGGCGCCGTCTTGGCCGGCGCATTCTTCGCGGCAGCAGTTTTGGCGGGCGCCTTCTTCGCGGGCGCCGTCTTGGCGGGCGCCTTCTTGGCCGGCGCTTTGGCGGCCGCCTTGCTGGCCTCGGCGCGGCGGGCCCTTGTCGACTTCGCCGACCCCTGATCCCGGGTCGGCCGGCTTTCCACCACGACCGTGATGTGGCTGGTGCGCTTGCGGATCCGGAACGCGCGGCCCTGGGCGCGCGGACGGATCCGCTTGGCGGTCGGTCCCTCGTCGGCGTAGACCGTGGCAACCACCAGGGTCGCCGGGTCCAGGCCGTTGTTGTTCTGCGCGTTGGCCGCGGCACTGGCGATCACCTTGGCCACCGGCTCGCTGGCCGCCTGCGGCGCCCAGCGCAGGATGTCGAGCGCGTCGGCCACCGACCTGCCGCGCACCAGGTCGATCACCCGGCGCGCCTTTCTCGGCGAAACCCGCACAAACCGGGCCTTGGCGACGGCCGAAGGAAATTCAGTAGTGGTCATCGGCGCTTGGCCTTCCGGTCGTCCTTGATGTGCCCCTTGAAGGTTCGCGTCGGCGCGAACTCACCCAGCTTGTGGCCGACCATCGCCTCGGTGACGAACACCGGGACGTGCTTGCGTCCGTCGTGCACCGCGAAGGTGTGGCCGATGAAGTCCGGAATGATCGTCGACCGCCGCGACCAGGTCCTGATGACCTGCTTGCTGTTCTTCTCGTTCTGAGCGTCGACCTTCTTGAGCAGGTGGTCGTCGACGAACGGACCCTTCTTCAGGCTGCGTGGCATGTGCTATTCCTCGACTTCCTAGCGCGAGTGCTTCTTGCCGGTGCGCCGGCGTCGGACGATGAGCTTGTTACTGGCCTTGTTCGAGTGGCGGGTGCGCCCTTCCTTCTTGCCCCAGGGGCTGACCGGGTGACGGCCACCGGAGGTCCTACCCTCACCGCCGCCGTGCGGGTGGTCCACCGGGTTCATGACCACACCGCGGACCGACGGGCGCTTGCCCTTCCACCGCATCCGACCGGCCTTGCCCCAGTTGATATTTGCCTGCTCGGCATTGCCCACCTCGCCGACCGTCGCGCGGCAGCGCACGTCGACGCGACGGATCTCACCGCTGGGCATCCGCAGCGACGCGTAGCTGCCCTCCTTGCCGAGCAACTGGATGCTCGACCCGGCCGACCGGGCGAGTTTGGCGCCACCGCCCGGCCGCAGCTCCACGGCGTGGATCAGGGTACCGGCCGGGATGTTGCGCAGCGGCAGGTTGTTACCCGGCTTGATGTCGGCATTGGCGCCCGACTCGACCACGTCGCCCTGCGAGAGTCCAAGTGGGGCAATGATGTAGCGCTTCTCGCCGTCTAGAAAATGGAGCAGTGCAATATTTGCGGTGCGGTTCGGGTCGTACTCGATGTGCGCGACGTTGGCGTTGACACCGTCTTTGTCGTTACGGCGGAAGTCGATCACCCGGTATGCGCGCTTGTGGCCACCACCCTGGTGGCGGGTGGTGATCCGGCCCTGTGCGTTGCGCCCACCATTACCGTGCAGCGGGCGCACCAACGACTTCTCCGGGTCCGACCGCGAGATCTCGGCGAAATCGGACACGCTGGCGCCGCGACGGCCAGGGGTCGTCGGCTTGTACTTACGGATAGCCATGTCTAATAAAGTCTTTCTCTCACGCTCGGCTAGCTCGGAGCCCCGAATAGGTCGATCGGCTTGCTGCCCGGCGCCAAGGTGACGATGGCGCGCTTGGTGTTCTTGCGTTTGCCGAATCCGGTCCTTGTGCGCTTGCGCTTGCCCTGCCGGTTCGCGGTGTTCACCGATGCGACCTTGACGGAAAAGATCTTCTCGACGGCGATCTTGATCTGCGTCTTGTTCGAATCGGGATGCACCACAAAGGTGTACACGTTGTCGTCGAGGAGTCCGTAGGACTTCTCGGAGATGACCGGCGCCAGGATGATGTCGCGGGGGTCAGCGATGGTCGCCATCAGGCCGAAACCTCCTCGGCTGAAGCCGTGTTAGCGGCGATGTATGCGTTGAGCGCCTCGACGCTGAACACCACGTCATCGGAGCGCAGCACGTCATAGGTGTTGAGCTGGCCGGGCGCCAGGACATGCACACCCGGCAGGTTGCGAACGCTTTTCGCGCCGGTCTCGTCCGTGCGCCCGATGACCACCAGCACCTGCTTGCGATCGGTCAGGGTGCCAAGAAATGCCTTGGCGCTCTTGGTAGAAGGAACCTGGCCCGCGACCAACTCGGTAACCGCGTGGATGCGCCCGTTGCGGGCGCGGTCGGACAGCGCGCCGCGCAGCGCCGCGGCGATCATCTTCTTGGGTGTGCGCTGGCTGTAGTCGCGCGGCTTGGGACCGTGCACGACGCCACCACCGGTGAACTGCGGGGCCCGCGTCGAACCCTGCCGGGCACGCCCGGTTCCCTTCTGCCGGTAGGGCTTACGGCCGCCGCCACGGACCTCGCCGCGGGTCTTGGTCGAGGCCGTACCCTGGCGGGCCGCCGCTCGCTGCGCGGTGACCACCTGGTGCATCAGTGCGACATTGGCCTCAGCGTCGAACAACTCGGCCGGCAGCTCGATGGAGCCGTCGACCTTGCCGTCCGGCGTCTTGACATCAATCCTCAGAGCCTTGGCAGCCATTACTTCTCACCTCGTTTGATCGCGCTGCGGACCATCACGAGTCCACCGGTGCGGCCGGGGACCGCACCCTTGATCAGCAGCACGCCGTTCTCGGTATCGACCTTGTGCACCAACAGGTTCTGAACGGTCACCCGATCGTTGCCCATCCGGCCGGCCATCCGGGTGCCCTTGAAGACCCGCGCAGGGGTGGAACAGCCGCCGATTGAACCCGGACGGCGGTGGACCGCCTGGGCACCATGAGCGGCGCCCTGGCCGCGGAAGCCGTGCCGCTTCATGGAACCGGCGAAGCCTTTGCCTTTGGAGGTGCCGGTCACGTCGACATAGCTGCCGTCGGCGAAGATCTCAGCCGTCAACTCCTGGCCGACCTGGTATTCGGCGGCAGCGTCCGGGTTGTCCAGGCGCAGCTCGGCCAGGTACCGGCGTGGGTTGACACCCGCGGCGGAGTACTGACCGGTCACCGGCTTGTTGACCTTGCGCGGGCTGATCTCGCCGTAGGCCAACTGAACGGCGCTGTAGCCGTCGCGCTCCGGGGTGCGAATGCGCGTCACCACGTTCGGCCCGGCCTTGACCACCGTCACCGGCACGACGCGGTTGTTTTCGTCGAATACCTGCGTCATGCCCAGCTTGGTGCCCAGAATTCCTTTCCTCGCCATTGCTCTGGAATCTCCTACTGGATGTTGACGTCGACACTGGCCGGAAGATCGATGCGCATCAGCGCGTCAACGGTCTTCGGCGTGGGATCGAGGATGTCGATCAACCGCTTGTGGGTGCGCATTTCGAAGTGCTCCCGCGAGTCCTTGTACTTATGCGGGGAGCGGATGACGCAATACACGTTCTTCTCGGTCGGCAGCGGCACCGGACCTACGACGCTGGCACCCGTGCGGACGACGGTCTCGACGATCTTGCGCGCCGATGCGTCGATGGCCTCATGGTCGTAGGCCTTAAGCCTGATGCGGATCTTCTGTCCCGCCACGCTTCTCCTACCCTCACTCCTCTTGAGGCCCGTGTCCGGGCCTGGTGCCCCCGCCGCGCCGATCGGCTTTTTGGGCCGATCGAGCGTCGCGCCGGATACTGCGCCGCTGTCTACCTGTCGTGGTTCACCGGCCCCCGCGGTCGGGTGTGTCGCCCTTACGCAGCCTCGTAAGCGGCCAAAAATGGTCGCATTCCGAAGTTGGGACCGGACGCGCCCGGTTGGGCGCTGGTCGTATGCCTTTTGTGCCAGGCGTAAACCTGGCGCAGGGCAACCTGAACAGTATGCCTCAGATCACCGGATGGGCCAAATCTCGGTGGCCTGTGCTTTGGGGGCCCAGCGACGCCGTACTAGCCTCGGCGCCGAGTCCGCGCTGACGCCGTCGAAACTGCGCTCCGAGCGCGGCTGACGGTCATCCGGTAGCGCTGGGCGCAGTCTCGATGGCAAACCAAAGTAGCGGCTCAGGCACCCGCCGATTCGATGCTCGCCGCGCTGGCCCTCAGCTGGGCGCGCTGAACGTGCAGGAAACCGTCGACGGCCGCGTGCGCGCACTCCCGGTAATCGAAGTCGGGCAGGGTGGACAGGCGTCCCAGCACCAGCGGGCCGATCAGCAGCGCGATGGCACGGGATCGATCGACCTCACCCAATTCGGCGGCCTCCGGGCTATCGAATATCGCGTCGAACGGCGCCGCGTACTGCTGCGCGATGCGCTCCCGCAATGTGGTGATCGAAGCGCTGTCACCGGCGCGGGTGTGACGAGGTTCTGGCAATGCTTCTAGGTCACGGCCGAGGGCCAACCAGGACATGGCCGCCATCATGGCGGGCGCGTGTGCCACGGCTTCGGCCTGGGCCAGCACCAGCGCGATTAGCCGATCCCGCAGTGAGCCCTCGGCCGGCGGCATCGGTGACGGCGGGATAAGGCTGTTGAAGGCCGCTGCCAGCAAATCATTTCCGCTCGGGAAGTGGCGATACAGAGTGGCTCTGGCTACGTTGGCGCTACGGGTGACCGCATCGACGGTCACCGCGCTGGGACCCCCAGAACGCAGCAGCGCCGCGGCGGCCTCGAGCAAACGGGCCCGGGACCGCGCTGGACGGGGATCGGTTGTGCCGCCGGTGATTGTGGCCACCTTCTCGTTGTTTCAAAACAAGACTATCGGTCTACCTACAAGACTATCGCGGGAGATGGGCGGGGCACTGGGAATCGCCGTGGCCGGCTCGATACTGGCCGGAGGCTATTCCCACGAGCTGGCACCGCGGTTGGCGGCCTTCCCCGCACCGGTTCGCGGCCCTGCAACCGACTCGCTGGCGAAGGCAATGGAAGTGGCCGGCAAGCTGGGCCCGCACGGCGGCAAACTGGCCGAGGTCAGCAAAGCGGCGTTCGTGACCGCCATGCACGCGTCGATGACGGTGTTGGCCGTAATCGTCGCGGTCGCCGCGGTCCTGATAGTGCTGTGGGGCTCCCGGGCGTTATGGGCAACAGATAGGCTGGTACGCCGGGTTGTCTGCGGCCGGAGTAGGCGGCCCCGTCCGCAGACTGAGAATCGACTAAGAACGCCACACGGGGCCCCGGGTGGGCTATAAAATTCGGGAGCGGCGTTCGTCCGGGGGGACGGACGACGTCGAGCCTATCCGGGGAGCCGAATGTCATATGTGATCGCATCGCCCGAGTACGTGGCGGCAGCCGCTACGGATCTGGCGAATATCGGATCCATGATCGGCGACGCCAACTCCGCGGCGTTGGGCACGGCGTCCAGCGTGCCTCCTGCGGGTGCTGACGAGGTATCAGCGGTCATCGCTT
>Ga0306926_10003343_pt1 | contig 16606 bp, 15 predicted proteins | sample flu12Cox44000178_FD_203759 | JGI IMG/M metagenome (GOLD analysis project Ga0306926, IMG submission 203759) | Lab enrichment of tropical soil microbial communities from Luquillo Experimental Forest, Puerto Rico - flux8day.12C.oxic.44.000.178 (v2)... | ecosystem: Environmental > Terrestrial >... | reverse complement strand
GTCCTTCAGTTCGTCGAGGAGATCGTTATGGTAGCCGACCACGTTGAACATGACACTGGTCGTCCAGCCGAACGTGAAAAGGCCGCAGATAGCCATAATTGGACTGAGCTCGCGCCAACCCACTCCGAGGGGCACATTGCCGTAGCCCAGGGTGGTATAGCTGTTAGCTGTGAAATAGAGGCTGGAGCGGATGTCGCTAACCAAGCCCGTGCTGCGAAGCACCAATGCCCATATGCACGCATCGATGGTGTGTAGGATCAACATGAGCAATATGGCACAGCCAAAGAGCAGCGAGGCCCGCCACGGTTGACTGGCATTCTGTAAGAGCCTTTTGGCCGCTCGGCGGTAGCTGCGGACAGTGTATCCAAGGCCCGCGCCATGCAGGAGGGTGATGGCGACCAATACTCCCGCGCCTAGTGCGTAAACCTCCAGCATGGGAGGGTCAGGCCTAAGCTGAAGGTGCGAGAGCGATGGGCTAAACATCGATTGCTCCAGTATCACACCGAATGCTGCTTAAATCCGACCCAGCCCATAATGTTGACGGCATCGGCTTTGGGGTGGCGACGGGCGATGGCGATGCGGCGCGGCAGACTCAGCACGAACACAACGGCGACTAGAAAGGCAACGATTTCCAGGAAGAGAACAAGAAAGGCCAGGTAATCCCACAACGTGAGATCAAAGCCCAGCATAGGATCCCTCCGCAATGCGTCGCTGGGTGGGCTTCACGGCAGACATTCCTGCCCTGCGCTATTGATTTGGGTTCGGCTCACGAACACCATCTTGCCGTTCTTCTTTCCTCTTAGCGTGCGCAGCCACCCGCAACCCAAGGGAGGCTGCAGCCCCAGGTCTGCCGGCATCACCGACTCCTCTCGAACTGGCACTAATTGCCCCTTTGACCAGCGATAGGATTCCCTGCGGTAACAAATCGGACAGTCCTCTTTCACATACGAGATCACCGTATGAGTGTTGGCATCGGGGCTCGGATTGGTGAGCTTCGATAACTCCGGCGATGCTACGAAACGCCCCGTCTTCGGGTTGAACAGCCAGACACAATAGAAGGCGTTACCCTGTTTGAACGCAGTTTCCAACGCCAGATCACCGTGCCCGTCGAAGTTGTCGGTGTAGTAGATGCTGCCGACCGGTGTTTCACGTGGTACTGGTTCGGTGGTGCACACTTTCAACGCCTGCACTTGTTTCTCACCGCGGTAAACGAGGAGCTCTAAGATTTGTCCGCTTTGGGGATCCAGACCCAGTTCGACACCGTAGCCCGCGTCCCCCGGTATGGGCTCGCCTCTCACGGCTTGTGGCGATGCTTCGGGGCGCGGCTTCGCGACGAGGACGGATGTCACCCCGAGCATCAGGGCAACAACAACGAATCTCGCTATCCGCCGCACTTCGTCCCTTCTCCTTCCTCAACTCCGGCCAATTAGTCCGTGACCCGTTTCTCATTGATCGCGAGGTCCTCTGCGATATGCTCGTCCTTGTCTTCCAACTGGGCCAGTAGTCCTTCATCGGTAAGGTCAAGCGGATGTGAGTCCTCCCAGTCTTCCCGCACGATCTTGTTCAGCCGATCAACGACCTCGTCGTCATGTACCTCGATGGCCAGCTCGCGGCGGTTGTCGAAGCTGCCAGGCGCTAAATTGATGGATCCGACAATCCCCCGAACCCCATAGGCGAAGACTAATCTGGCGTAAAGTCTGCGTTGGCTAGCATCAGTGTTGTCAGCAGCTACTTTATAAAACTTAATTGATTACTCGTGCCTGAGGGAGTCTGTTCCCACGGGCTGCCGTTGTCGATCACTACAATAGTGATGTCATCGGTCTGCCCCCGGGTGTTCCCGTTCTGGGGCCACGCAAGCACCGCATCCAGCAAACGTTCAGCAAACCGCTCAGCCGGAAGATCCTGGTGAGTCGCAATGAACTCGCCCAATCGGATGTCTCCGAACTCCTCACCGCGACTGTTCACCGCCTCCACCAGCCCGTCTGTGTAGACCAACAGGCGGTCACCCGCTTCCAATGCGAATTCTGTTTGTACGTATTGCTCGCTTGGCCGCACTCCAAGCAACAATCCACTTTCCTTCAATTCGAGCAAGGTTCGCGCCGACCGGCGCCAGAGCAGCAACGGCGGATGTCCTGCGGCGGAGTAGCACCCCATTCGTCTGGCTTGATCAAGAAACACATACACCGCTGTTGCGTATTGACCTTGCGCATGACGACAAAGTGCGGAGTTCAACCCCGCGAGGACCTTGCCAGGCTCTGCTCCAACATCCGCGTGCGCAGACACCGACACTTTGACCATCGAGGCCACCAATGCTGCAGGCACTCCATGGCCGGTAACATCGGCCACCACGATTCCCAGGCAGCCAGGCTGAATCACAGGAAAATCGTAGAAGTCTCCAGCCACCGCCGTCATCGGCGCATATCGGACAGCGACGTGGAAATTCCCCATCTCAGGTGTCGTGTGCGGAAGGATCGAATTCTGGATTCGTGTAGCCGCTCGCATCTCTTCGCCCAACGAAAGGAGCAGTCTTTCATTTGCGAGAACCCGTCGCGTGGCCGCGTAACCAAGACAGCAAATCAGCACGAACAGCCCGTAGGGCTCAGTATTTCCGTGCCAGTTGACCAGCCCTGTGCTGGCAATTCGATCGTGTGCGAAGGTCAAAAAAAGAGCCAACAATCCGAAAGACAAGACATATCGGTCTTGCACATGCGGCGGCTTGTATCCCATCAGACGTCCCAGCAGGAGAACGGCTGGTATAAGGAAAACAGTTCCGACGCCAGCTGGCGGGATGAGGTCGGGGCGGCGTTCAATCACGATGGCCGTGAACGTAATCGTGGCGAATACAACATAAGCCGATATCATCCAGCGAACGGACGAGCGCCAGCCCTTGCCGTAAAAATCCTCGAAGAGCAGCAAGGCCGGCACAATAGTTGCCAGCTCAATAAATCTGCTGACGAAAAGCCATGCCCCCTGCGGTTTACCGAAGGCCATCTGGAATGGGGCCGTGTTCATCAGCAGTCGCAAGCCGTATGGGCCGGCGAATAACCCGAACCAGAGCGAGACTCGCTCAGTCGATTCCCAGCGCGATAGCTGTACAACCACTGCGGCAATCCCAATTGCCGCGATGATAGAGCCGAGGACCAGCAGTAAAAGATCTCCGCGTAAGTTGGACCTCAGCTGCTCTTCGGAAACCGCAACCAGGAGCACGCCAATCACCATGAGACCTGGTTAAAACCTTCTTGTTGGACTTACGGCGCCCCCTCGCAATTCTGAATCCGGGGAATAGCAATTACGGGCGAGCACCTCGACAAGTATAGCGAGGTCCGCTAATGGGCAGGCTCGCCGGAAACAGACCCCAATCGACTGACCTGCATTGAGCTTAGTAACGAGCACTGGCGCTTCGTTTACTAATCCGATCCCACAGAAATCGCTGTTCATAGATGGTCTGACAATACTTTGTCAGTCCGTCCCACAGTGCACAAGTAGCTTTCCCTCTTATCCAACCTCCCAAAAGATGACAGCGTTCCCGGTTGGTTTCGATCCACTCACCATCATCCAAATAGCCCTCAGTGCAGTAGTCAGTATGCACTGGTTCACCCATGATCTCCTGGGCTTCCCGTACTGATACGTGCAAGATTGAAGCTGTTGAGATGCCTGGAACACGAAGGGACGAATGCTATAGGGCTGCGCCCATTCACTCTTCGAGTGTTCCAGCGGTTACGCGAAAATTTCCAATTGCAAATTCCTTTCTTGGCCGCAGTAGACCACACGGGGGATGTTCGGGTACAAACGTGGTGCTTCAGTGGTGTTTGTCGCACCGCATGAATCACAGTCAAAGGTCCGTGGCAGAAATGTACGTCTTTGCCAAGATCGCTGGCTGAACAGCCATTCAGACTTACAGTTTCCACAGTTCGTTCTATACAACCGATGTTCGTAACCCATCCGTAGCACTCCCCTTGGCCTTTCGACTTACCAATTTCCTTCGGGTTCAATCGAATGGTATCGCTATACACACGATATATACATGGAATTTTGGGGAATAACCAATATCCAACCAAGTCAGGCTTTCATGCTTTTCAAGTACTCGATCAGCGCCGTTCGCAGGATGTCCTGATTCGTCCGCCGTGTCTTGGCGCTGAACATAGAGAGCTGAACCCTGCCACCATTCAAATCAAGTCCGAATCTCAGATTCCCAGCTCAAAGGAGTTTATTCATGAGTCCTCGCACCTCACTCGGTCGCCTAAGGTCGCCCGCATTCGGTCGAACTCTAGTTCTGAACTGCTTTCTCTTGGTGTTGGCAGCCATTGGCTCGTTCGCACAAAACGGCAGCAACTTCTTCGCGCCGGGCAATCTCGTGGTGAGCCGAAGCGTATACGACAACAATCCGAACAATGTGCGGGTTGGCCAACTGCTTCCACCCAACTGCCAGGCCACACAAGCAGGTTGCAGCGGTAAGGCGACCTACGACGGCACCTATCCTCTGGTGTGGAACAATGACACAGTCGATAGCAGCTTCGGAATCACATCGAAAATCCTTCTGGACCAGTACACTCCCGCCGGCCAGTTCTTGAATTCGCTGGAGGTTCCGAACAGCTCGCAGAACGGGGTTCCACTGCAGAAGGACCAACTCGTCACGAGTTTCTCCTCGAAGTCGGAACTTGCTCTCAATCTCTCGACCGACGGCACGTACTTGACCTTCACGGGATATTTGTCAGCAATTGACAACCTCGACGTCTCCAATTCAAACACCCCAGCCGTGGTAGACCCGACCAACCCTGTCGGCACGACCTACTACCGGGCCGTCGCCCAGGTCGACGCCCACGGTAAGTTTCATTTCACCTTGACCAATGCCTACAGCGGCAACAATGGACGCGCCGCGATCTGGAACAATTCCGATGGCGCCAATTTCTTCTATACCGCCGGCAACGCGGGAAATGGTGGCAACCCTCAGCCGGGCGGGGTAATCATCGGCGCCGGGACCCAGATCCTCAATCCTGAAATCAAAGCCGAAATCGCACAGCGCCCCGGCATGCCTACGCCCGTCGGCAGTTTCAATATCACCCAACTTGGCGACAAGCCCGACAAGATTGGCAAGGACACCAACTTCCGTGGGCTGACCATCTTCAACAATGTCCTTTACTTGAGCAAAGGCAGCGGCGGTAACGGGGTCAACACAGTCTACTGGGTCGACCCCACGCTTACCGTCTGCAACAACTCAAATGGCGTCGGACTGCCTTCGCCGAACACAACTCTGCCCACCGCGCCGTTGGCCTACGATCCGAGCGTGGTTCAGACCATGGGGCTCGATCCCAACAACATGTGTATCCTGACCGGATTCCCCACCGCGCTGAAATCGAAGACTTCGTTCCCCTTCGGCCTGTGGTTCGCCAATGCTACGACACTCTACGTCGCTGATGAAGGCACCGGAGACAACACCTACGCGAACGGGATGTACACTGTTGCCGCGGGACAGAAGAAGGCCGGGCTACAGAAATGGATCTTCGATACCACTCAGCAGCAGTGGAAGCTGGCCTATTCGCTTCAGGCGGGCCTGCAACTTGGCGTGCCGTACACGGTGAGTGGTTATCCGACCGGCAACAACCCGGCGACTGGTTTGCCGTGGTCGCCTGGAACGGATGGCCTGCGCAACATCACTGGCGTGGTAAACGGTGACGGCACTGCCACGATCTATGCGGTGACTTCGACCGTGAGTGGCAACGGCGACCAGGGCGCCGATCCTAACAAGGTCGTGGTCATCAATGATCTGATCAGTGCGACGCAACTGCCGACAAGCGAAAGCTTCACGGTGTTCACGTCGGCTGGCTTTGGCGAAGTGCTGCGAGGCGTGTCCTTCACTCCTTCTCGTTAGCCAGAAGTCAAGTTCCATGCTTTCCCACCTATCGCCGGGCGTATCGGTGAATAAGGTGGGAACGCCCTTGCTGTTCTGGGTTGCGTGCTGCGCGAACATCTTTATGGCGGCGGCTCTTCATCGACGGTTGAAGGGTAACAAGCGTCCGCGCAAGAACTCCCAAGGGCATCTTTTCCAGTGATCCAGATGATCGCTAAGCGAAAGTAAGCGATCAAGGTCGATAAATTGCCTTTACAAGTAACCCTGTCGCGAACGAAGGACGGGCATACAGAAATTGGCCGTTGCGCAGTCGATATTGGTCTGATTGCCGGGTTGCCGACCATGCAGCCACTACACTTCCTTAGACACTCTTTCAGGGCTGAAGGTTCATTCTGAGCAATAGATCATGAAAGCGCGAGTCGTTGTGAAGCCTGTAAAATCTTGGCGATTTTCCAGTATTGACCCCGAGTCTTGAGATCAGATTGCTAGATTGCTCTTGGATCACGAAATAGTGCTACATCGAATACGTGGTCGTGGAAAAACGACATGACGGGATATAATCCCACGCACAGATGCCACTCGCAGCGGGATCTCGGCTGGATTCCTATGAAATCTCGAGGACAGAACCGCCAACGAGTGCCAACGGACGCCATTTATAACTTATTGAAACAGAATAACTTTCTTACACCACTTTAGGGTAAGAACCTGGGTCCCGAACCAGATTTCGGCTCTTTTCTGGGGAACTTCCGGTTGCCGGCAAGAAATCCAGTGGCTGGGATGTAGCTCATGCCTCTTCGGAAAACAGTGTTGGCAGTGGCGGGCGCCGGGTTCAATCGAAAGTGGCAGTAACTGCTTGATTGCAACGTCCCTTCGGTTGGAAGCCGTCTGGTAGCCTACTTTCCGGTGGCCACTTTCTGCTTCAGTTCTTCCGACCAGTGCAATACGACGCGCATCTCATCGGGCCCTGCTTGCGATTCTGCTTCGCGAATGAAGATGAACCCCTTGTCGTCTGGAGTGACGGCGATGTCATGCCCGCTTTGGAAATACGGCCCTTCAAACAGCAAGCGCGGCCCCTCCTCCTTCGCCCGTGCTTGGGTGGTTGCAAGGACGTGTGTTAAGGACCCTTACGTTGTAGGACACGCCGTATTCACAGCGTCCTAGTCTAGAACTGTGTGATGAAAGATGCGAGTATGGCCCTCGGATCCAATATCCCGGGCGAAACGCGGAGAGGCTGGCTTGAGGAACCCACTGCGGGAAACCTGCACGGTGGGGTCTGTGAGGGAGGAGATATCTCGATGAGGCCATGGTGGACCTAACCGGGCACGCAGCTGGAAACGGCGGATACAGCCAAGGAAAACCTACAGCTCATCGGGATCTCCTCTACTCGGATGAAATCAGGTGGATTACTTCTGAGTTGCTCGTGATCCGGGACTAGACGTTTATCACATGACCAAGCAACGGCGCTTGGATTCCAATGTCATGCCGAAGTGGGAAGATTCATCTTTCTTAGAAGCTCGACGTAGCGTGGATCGTTGCGGATGCGTTGCAGCAACGGATCAATTTTGAGGTTTCGCATACCGGCATCACATTGCTCATAAGCGCGATTCAGCCACTGAAATGCCCTGTCAGCGTCGCCTCGATCGGCATATATCTCGGCGATCTGGTAGGCCATGTACTTTTGGTGATCGTTAATGAGTTCAGTCAGGGCCGCATCCGCCTCATGGCTTCGGCCCAAAGCACGATACGCGAGAGCCTCGCCTGTCAGCCGCCAGAAAGTGGCCGGTTCGTGTTGGAGTTCCACGAGCGCCTGCTGCGCACGCCCTTGTGCAACAAGGATCTCGCCGAGAATGAAGTGATCGTAGGTTTTTTGAGGATTGAGCTCCAAGGCCCTTCGCGCGCTGGCTTCAGCCTTATTATAATCGCCCGCAGAGTAGAGGAGAAACGCCAGGTAGGAGTGAGAACTCGCAAGCAGCGGATCTATCGCTAATGCCTGTTCGTGAAACGCGATTGCTTCGTGCAGTCGACCAAGAGAGTGCGCTAGAAAAGAGCGGAATCGCAAAAGCGAGGCGCTCCCCGGTTCCAACTGCGCGGCCTTATTCAGAGAGAGTTCTGCGCCTTCCCAGTTCCAATCGCGATTGATCTGCACCCAGGCCAGCGCCAGATAGCCCTCCGCTCCATTCGAATCGAGCTCAATTGCTCGCTCGGCATCTTCGCGCGCCATACGAAACGCAGTTGCAGGCTCCCTCAGTTCAACGTCCGCCATCGTGTCCAGAATGTACGATCGCATCGCCCAGGCAGATGCATACTTCGGATCCAGGCTAATCGCATGTTCGCAATAGACGAGAGCGTCGTCGAGGTCTGACTTGTCTCGCCCGCGGGTGACGAAGTACCGGGCGTGGAGAAGAGCTTCATAAGCAGCGCCGTTTGGGCTGCGCTCCCTGGCAGCGCTCGCGCCTTCGTTGGCGCCCAGCAACTTCAACTGCAGAGCGTCGGTTACGGAACGAGCGATTTCGTCTTGCATTTCAAAGATGTCATCGATCTTGCGGTCGTAAGACTCCGCCCAGAGTTGAAATCCGTCCTGGGCCTGGACCAGCTCCGCCCGGACGCGAACCCGATCACCTTCGCGCTGGATGCTGCCCTCGAGAACGTTAGCAACGCCAAGCTTCCTGCCCACGCTTCGCAAATCCTCGTTCCTGCCCTTGAATTGAAAGGATGAAGAGCGTCCAACTACCTTAAGCCCGGATACTTTCGAAAGGTCGTTGATCAGTTCTTCTGCCAAACCATCAGAAAAATACTCTTGATCGCGGCCTGGACTGAGATCGGTAAAGGGAAGCACGGCGATGGAGGCCGTGGCTGAAGTGGGCAGTGTCGCCCTATCGTGTCGATTCCAGAGATAACCGCCGAAGGCCGCGGCGATCAAAAACAGAAAGACCACGGCACTTGGGACCCCGATTAGAGGCTTTGGATAACTGAAAACCGGCACGTCGACTTTGTTGGCGCCTCTGGTTGCGACAGAGCTGGCTTCTTGATCCTGGATGAGTAAGCCCGAGACCGAAGCTGCGGATGTGTCCGCCAGACTTCCATTCCCGTTGTGAGTTGCGAAGTTACCAACCTCGGCAACAAAGCGGTAGCCGCGGCCGGGAACCGTAGCAATATACCGGCAGTCCTGAGGGTTCTCGCCGAGCGCCTTGCGGATCGCGGAGATGTTCACCGCCAGATTGACTTCTTCAACGAAGGTGTCCGGCCAAACCTGTTTCAGGAGCTCATCTTTAGTGATGATGTGCCCGTGATTGCGCACCAGGCAAAACAGGGTGTCGAACGCTTTCGGCGTAAGCGACACAGGCATTCCCTCACACCACAGCACGCGTTCGGTCGGGTCGAGAATGAAATGGCCGAACCTGTAGATCTCTTTATCCGCCAGTGACATTGGAGTTCCCAAGATTTCTTAAAAGAAATTCCAAACGCGGCCCAAAGACATTCAGGTCTTCACTCGCTTAGATAGTTTGCATGAGTTCAAAGATTCGGCCCAAATGCAACGGATCTTCGGATTCGGCGAAGGGACGAAGCGCGAGCTGAGAAGGACGAAATGCAAGCAACACCAGGGAACGAAAACGCACCAAAGCCATCGATCGAATACGTGTTCGATAACCGCAACGAGCCCAGTGAAAAGCGTTATCGCGAGCTGTCGGTACTTTACGACGCGCAGACCCTTCGTCACATCGAACAGCGAGGTATCGAAGAGGGTTGGTCCTGCCTCGAAGTCGGTGGCGGAGGCGGTTCGATTGCTTCATGGCTATGTAAGCGGGTGGGTCCAACCGGCCGGGTACTTGCTACTGACATCGAGCCGCACTTTCTTGAGGCCCTTGCCTTTCGAAACCTCGAAGTGCGTCGCCATGACATTCGCTATGAGGGACTTCCCGAACGTCAATTTGACCTGGCACACGCACGCCTGGTGCTAATGCATCTTCCTGGGCGCGAACTTGCATTGCGTCGAATGCTGGCTTCGCTAAAGCCGGGCGGTTGGATTGTCGTTGAGGAATTCGACAATCTGTCCATTTTGCCGAACCCGATTGTCAATCCGGGTGAGGAAGAACTTAAGGTAATTCGCGCTGGGCTGCGAGTCCTTACGGCACGCGGCGTTGAACTCCGCTATGGTCGCTGGCTGCCTCGACAATTGCAGAGCCTGGGACTTGTGAATGTTGGTGCTGAGGCCAGTACCACGATGTGGCATGGCGATTCTCCGGGTACGAGGCTTTACAAGCTCACCTTCGAAGAGCTGGCCGACCCAATCCTGCGCTCTGGCCTGATATCTGAAGCGGAGTTCGAAACGGATATGCGGCGGCTCGACGAATTGGATTTTCTCACGCTGTCTCCAATGATGTGGACCGCTTGGGGCCAGGCTCCTGAGGCTTTCTGTGGGCCGACTGGAGAAGGTCTGGCTTACGAAAATGGCCTACCGTTCGGTGAGTGCAGGAGGTGATATGTACGACGCGATTGTGATCGGCGCCCGCTGCGCAGGAGCGGTGACGGCCATGCTGCTTGCCCGCCGCGGCCACAGGGTCCTGCTTCTTGAGCGAGGAGATATCCACGCCGATGTTCCTCAAGGGCACTTCATCCACAGGCACGGCCCAAAGCGGCTCGCCGATTGGGGCCTCTTGGACAAAGTGGTCGCCACCAATTGTCCGCCGATTGTGACCCAACTCACCGACTTTGGAGATTTCCCCCTAATTGGAAGAAACATTCAGGTGGGAAACACGGCTTGGGGATACGGCCCCCGGCGGCGACAACTGGATCAGGTGCTGGTAGAAGCCGCGGTCGATGCCGGCGCGGAGCTTCGTCTGAATTTTCGCGTGGACAAGTTTTTGTGGGACGGCGATCGGATTGCGGGTATTTGGGGGCGCGACACGCGTCGCGGCATTAACAGCGCAGAAAAAGCATGCGTCACTATCGGCGCAGACGGCAAAAATTCGCTTCTCGCTCGCACCGTCTGTGCTCCCTCCTATGAAGAAGTCCCGGCGCTCACCTGCTGGTATTACTCCTATTGGAGCGGTGTGGCTACAGAAGGCTTTGAGCTCTATGTTCGAGACCGTAGAGCGATTTTCAGCTTCTTAACTAACGACAATCTCTTTGCAATCTTCATCGCCTGGCCTATCGACAAATTCGCTTCGGTGAAAGCCGATATTGAGGGTGAATTCATGCGAGTTGTGGATTCCATCCCGGGATTCGCCGAACGTGTGCGCAGCGGACGCCGCGAGGAGCGCTTTTACGGCAGCGCCGACCTGCCCAACTTTCTGCGCCGTCCATTCGGACCGGGATGGGCACTCGTCGGAGATGCCGGTTGTCATAAAGACCCGTTGGACGGGCTAGGTATCTGCGATGCCTTTCGTGATGCAGATTTCCTCGCCGAGGCGCTTCACCAAGGCTTGTCGGGCCAGAGTTTTTTTGACGTTGCACTGATGCGATATGAGCTGCGGCGAAACGATGCCACTATGGCCGATTATCGCGAAAACATTGCCCGAGCCAGATTCGGCCCTATTCCCGCTGAATTGCTTCAACTCCGCATGGCGCTGCACGGTAATCAAGAGGACACGAATCGTTTCGTCATGGCGCGCGAGGGCATGATCCCGCCCGAGGAGTTCTTCAATCCCGAGAACATACAGCGGATTTTCACCACCGCTGGATGCAGCCTGGTTGTGCCGGGGCAGCAAGTGTCGACCGGTGACACGTATCGGGTTTAGGAGAGAGCTGGGCTCGGCTTGCGCATAGATGGCCAGATTTTTGCCGGAAGAGGTTAAGACTAATGTCCATCTTCAATCTGCGAAACGTTCTCCTTGCGATCAGCGCGACCGTTACGATGGATGTCCTCAGCATCGCCGGAATAAAGCTTCGACCGATTACTCCACTACCGCCTCATCTGATCGGCCGCTGGTTTGCCTCTGTGGCCCGCGGACAAGTGCTGCACGATGACATCGGTCGGGTATCACCGATCAATACGAAATGGCGATCGCCGCGCCTGTGCACTATGCGATCGGCGTCACCCTGGCACGATTCAATGTCGCTACGTTCACTACGGCTACGGAGTACGCCAATGCTTGAAGATCATTTGCTCGTACGGTGTCTGCGGAAGGCTTTTCGAATGTTTCCTGAAGGCTGTTCCTGTGAGGACAGCCTGGACTGTCGCTTTTGCCGGTGTGTTGTTGCCGTCGCGCTGAGGATTGCTCATGAGCGGACGGGCGACCGTCTTCGAACAGAGGAGCCTCGCTATGAAGGCTCTACGTTCATTATTCCGGTGTCCGAGGACGCGCAAGTTTATGAGTTACGGAGGCTGTTTCGCAGAGCGAGAGCGTGGTGAACGTCCTGTTCCGCCTGATAACACTAGGTCAACCTATAAGAAGTATGCCCTAGGGGCACACAAAATGACTTGGCCGGATCGTGAAGACTTTCAACCTATGACCACAGATGCCAATGGGGACGGAAGCTCGATGCTCGCCAGAATTCGCCTGGTGCGAGACTTGGTGAACGGGCGCTATCAAAAGGGAGAGCGGTTGCTCGTTGCAAGAATCGCCAACGAATATGCCTTCGACTGTTCCTCAGCTGTAGGTGTCCTTGCTGATCTGCATACGCTCGGTATGGTGACGCTTTCAGGCCCGACTTCGGCCTTTGTGCGCTCAGCCCGCCCCAAGGAAATGTTTGAAGCGTACGCGATCCGAGCCGCCCTGGAAGAAATCGGTGGACTCTCCGCCGCGGCTTTGCTCAAAAGAAACACCACTGTGCAACAAGGCGCAGTCGACAATATGCGCGTGGCTGTACACAATCACGATCTCGATGCATATGCCGAACAGGACGTGACCTTCCACCGATCGATTCTCGAAGCCTCGCAGAACGATGTACTGCTACGGGTATGGGACTCCATGATTTTCGATTTACGAATTCGGGCGGCGATTGGGAAAGTTGTGAGCGATCTTCCCGAAATTGTTGAATCGCATCAGCCTATCGTTGACGCTTTAGAAAGAGGACAAGGAAGAGAAGCAGGATTGCTGCTCCGCAATCACGCCGAAACCTTCCTGCAGTTTGTGAAAAAGGCCGAGAGGGATTCGGTATTTTTTCATCAGGACCTGGAGATCGCCCGAGAAGTGCAGAGAGCTTTCATTCCGCAACAACTTCCGTCCATCCCTGGCTTGAACTGCGAGACCTTTTACAAGCCGGCCCACAGCATTGGCGGCGATTATTACGATTTCTTTCCTCTGCGCAATGGCACATGGGGGATAGCAATTGGCGATGTCTCCGGCAAAGGAATCGGAGCCGCACTCATCATGGCGAGCCTGCAGGCGTCGCTGCGGGCGCAGGCTCTGCAGCCTCACTCCGACCCATTGGCGATGATTAGTCATGTAAACCGGCTTGTGCACGAATCTTCGCCGGTGCAATTCTTTGCCTCGCTGTTCTACGCCGAATATGACCCTGCCGCTCGAGCGCTGACTTACGTCAACGCTGGCCTGAATCCGCCATTCGTCGTCCGCTGCAAGGACGGTCATAGTAGGGTGTTCCGGTTGCAACCCGAGGGTGCTCCGGTTGGTTTGTTCAAAAACTCTGGCTACAACTCAAGGCTATTCCGTCTTGAAGACGGCGACACCCTCGTGGCTTGCACGGACGGAATTGTCGAGGCGGAAAGCAGCAATGGCGAGTTGTGGGGAGCACAGCGACTCGAAAGCCTGTTTTCGACCTGCGGACGGCAAACGCCCCAGCAACTCCTTAACCGCATCTTGAATGAGGTTTCCGCATTCACGGATGGCGCACCTCAAAAGGACGATATGACGCTGCTGGTGATGGGAGTGCGGCCTGAGGGTTGTCCAGCGTATGGACATTGGCAAATCTAGCAGGGAGGGGAGAAAGGAAACGCACAATGAGTAAAACGTTTGTTCTGATTCACGGAACATGGCACGGCGGATGGGCTTGGAAAGAGGTCATTGGCCACCTTTCCGCAAAGGGCCATCGTGCATACGCGCCAACGCTCGCCGGCCGTGGACCAGGCGAGACACGCACGGGTGTCACCCATGATGACTGTGTCAACTCCGTTGTGTCCCGCATTCGGCAAGGCGGACTCGATAATGTCATCCTCGTCGGACACAGTTTTGGAGGCACGGTTGTGCAACGAGTTGCGGAAGAGATCGGCAATCGCATTTCGCGAACTGTCTTCCTTGACGCGCTTGTCCTCAATCGCAACGAGAGTGTTTTCGAGATACTGCCAGCGGTTTTCCTGGATTCGTTGAAGCCCCAGAACAACGGCCACAGCGCAACGAGTCCGGCCGATTCGTCGGAGTTTGCTATTCCGCCTTGGGAGACTTGGCGAGACAATTTCATGCAAGACGCGACCCAAGAGCATGCCTGGTTAATGTGGGAGCAACTCACGCCCGAGCCCGCCCAAGTCAACCTCGACAAGTTGGATCTCAGCCGCTTTCACTCGCTCAATATTATTCCCAAGAGCTACATCTATTGTCGCCAGGACCGGGCGATGCCGCCTGGGTACTTTCATCCTGGAATGTCGTCCCGTCTTGGAGCATGCAAAGTCGCTAAGATGGACGGCAGTCACGAGGTTATGTTTACTCGGCCGGCGGAATTGGCCGAGAAGCTCATCGAAGCAAGTACTGATTAGGGTGCGTTCCCTTTAGGTTATGCCGATGCCGCCTATTGAAGAGTCCGCTCTCGTTTTCGACGGCAACGTTGAACCGCAGTTCGCACCGGTTCGCGAGGTGTTCGTCGCGCACTTTGAGCAGAACCTGGAACTAGGTGCAGCAGTTGCGGTCTACCACTGTGGCAAGTTGGTGGTTGATCTGGCTGGTGGATTATTCGCTCGCGGATCGGAAATCAAGTACTCGCGGGACACACTGCAGCCAGTCTTCTCCGCCACCAAGGGCATTACGGCGCTCGCGGCAAACATGCTCGCAGATCGTGGCCACCTCGATCTGGATGCCCCGGTCGTGGACTACTGGCCGGAGTTCGCGCAGGCGGGCAAGTTCTGGATCCCGGTTCGCTGTTTACTGACTCACCAATCTGGCGTGCTGGGACTTGATGAGACGATTTCCCTTGAGCAATTGCTCGACTGGTATGTAGTGGTTGAGGCGCTCGCTGCGCAGCGGCCCGACTGGAACTCCTGTGTTGAACATGGATATCACAGCATGACCTTCGGCTTTCTAATCGGCGAGGTCATACGACGTGTGACTGGCCTGAGTGTCGGAACGTATGTGACTCGAGAAATAGCTCACCCACTTCAAGCCAACCTTTTCATTGGCTTACCCAAGGAAATCGGAACAAGAGTTGCGCCGGTGCACCTGCCGGAACTAGATCTCCACCAACTACGACTCCCTGATTCGGGCCGCTACGCCGCTCGCGCTTTGAACTGGATCTCGCCGCCGCTCTGTCCTACGGACGTAAACCGTCCCGAGGTACAAGCGGCTGAACTCCCTGCCGCAAACGGAATTGCCAGCGCCCGATCTTTGGCCAAGATGTTTGCTGCGATGATAGGGCCCATAGACGGCGTCCAGTTGTTGAGCCGGAAAGCCATGGATCAGGCGCGCTTGGAGCGATGGCGTGGACTCGATCTTGTCATGGGGGTCGAGAATGCAGTAGGCCTGGGCTTTCTTCTGCCCACCGAATGGTGTCCCCTCGGCGGTACCGGCTCATTCGGCACAGCAGGATTTGGCGGCTCCAGAGCTTGGGCGAACCACAAACTGGAACTGGCATTCGCCTATACTCCCAACCTCTGCTCGCCGGGGCATTTCGATGCGCGCGAAGCGGCGTTGAGCCGCGCTGCGGTCGTGTGCGCGATGTCCGCCTCTTGAAACGATTTGGCGGAGAGCGGTCCTTAGCGCGGGAAAGCGAACCGGGATGCGCACAGGACTTCGATGTCTCAATCGGAAACAACAGATAGAGTGAAACCTTTCCTCTCGGGAGAGCGGACGAAGCTTACGCACGAGTGAGAGGCGGCGAAGCACAGTTCCGAGTCGTTCTGACGACGCAAATCGTTGGGCCTCCTACGTCGAATAGGAATCCCAGCCCGGCATTCAAAACGCTTACAACTAGCATCGTTTTCTCCCTATTTACCTTTTCCAACCCGATGTGAAGACGGTAGGTCGTTTCTTGGGCCGCGCCCGTTTAGAGTTGCCATGAAATGTGCATGCCGAACTCGAGCAATAGGTGGTCGTAGTCTGTGAGCAATCCATCGAATCGTGCGGAGTCGAACATCTCGCAGCTCTGTTTCCGAGGACTTCCGACGAGGTGGCTGTAGTCATACCCATCTGGAACGGGTGCGACAACGGTCCGCCTGAACTGTGGGCAGTGTGTGCAATGAGGTAAGGCGGTTCCAGCGCACTCAGGGCAGCACCCCGCGCACCCGTGAGAGTTCGTGAACTGCATGTCTAACCTCGACTCCTGGCTTGAGACACTCTGACAAGCAGCTCTCAAGCTGAAAATGCTCAGTGTTGGTTGCCCACGACCGCGGTTGAAGCGTTCGCTTGGCGAGTACCACTCGGCCCGTCACTTACTAAGGCGCAACTTTGAGTCGATTTCGATCAATCGGCGAACGCGTCCCGGTATCAGCTCGCACGGAGTTCTCGACTCCGCAGCCCTTATGTCTCTGGGGGGTGGCGCTCAGCGCCACAATGCAAAGCCTTCGTAGCCGTTGGCGGCAACAGCATCACACTTTTGCCGGTACACGCCGACTCCGCCAATGTATGGCATGAAGCCGCGCGGTTTTCCAGGGAT